>Ga0075331_1000224_pt1 | contig 12354 bp, 11 predicted proteins | sample MayberrySE_TuleA_FD_120090 | JGI IMG/M metagenome (GOLD analysis project Ga0075331, IMG submission 120090) | Natural and restored wetland microbial communities from the San Francisco Bay, California, USA, that impact long-term carbon... | ecosystem: Environmental > Terrestrial > Soil > Wetlands ... | reverse complement strand
CGGCCTGTCCCACCTGCGGGCCAGCCCCACCCTGCGCTCCCTCGAGGGCGCTCAGCCGACGATCCGGGCCGCGAGCCAGCGCAACGCCAGCGGGTAGCGGTACTCGATCGCCATGTGACCCGCGTCGAAGAGCTCGAACGCGATCCGGTCCGCCGGTAGTCCGATGTCGAGCAGCCCGTCGCGGAAGGCCTGTGCGCCGAGGTCGAGGTACCACTCGTCGTGGGTGCCCGCGTCGATCCAGACCGCCTGCAGGTCTCGCATCGCGGCGGCGTACTCGGGCTGCTGCAGCATTCGCACCGGGTCCCAGGACAGCCAGCGCTCCCACCGCTCCTCGACCAGCCGGCCGGTGCGCGCATCGAAGGGCAGCTGCGGCGTGCCGTCGTCGGCGGCGGAGAAGCACGCCGAGCACCCGAGCATCATCAGCAGCTTCATGTCGTCGGCCTTCGTCCCGGCCACGCGGGACCGGAAGTCGGCCCACCACTTCCAGATGTCCGCGTCGTAGTCCCGCAGGGCGCGGACGGCGTCGGCGAACTCCGGCAGGTAGCAGTACTCGTACAGCGCGTCGCCCGCGTGCGTGGCGAGCGCGCCGAACAGGTCGGGGCGCAGCATCGGGGTGATCATCGCGCCGAAACCGCCGCTGGACTTGCCGGCGATCGCGCGGTGCTGCGGAGCGGCGAGCGTCCGGTAGTGCGTGTCGACGAAGGGCACGACCTCCTCGCACAGGTAGGAGTGGTAGCGCCCGGTACCAGGAGAGTCGACGAACTGGCTGCCGCCGTACCCGGTCCAGGCGTCGACGTAGACGACGAGTACGTCGGGGACCGCGGGGTCGGCCAGCACCTGGTCGACCAGCTCGGGCATCGGCTGCCGGAACGGCGTCCGGTTGCGCCACATCTCCAGGTGCCCGGTGTAGCCCTGGATCTGGTAGACGACCGGATAGCGGCGCCGGTCGTCGTACCCGGGCGGGAGCTGCACCCACAGCGGACGCTGGTGCGGGTCTCCGAGCGGGTTGCCACGCAACAGCTCGCTGTCGAGGGTGTGCTCCACCAGGCGGCTGGACATCGGTGCGGACCAGGGCAGCATGCGGCCGACACTAGTGGCACATCTCACGAGGGCGATTCGGGCGCGCGAGGACTTGACGAGATGGTCCATCCTTGGGAGATGTCCGCGACCGCTGAGCAGACGAGCATGCCCCACCCGCCACGGCCCTCCGAGCCCGGCAGGCTCGGCGCCGCGCTGGCCGCCCTGGGGGTCGCCGGACTCTGCGCGGCCGGTGTCGCCGCCATCGCCTACCTGGCCCTGCACACGGCACGCGGCCAGGACCTCGACGACCGCGCGATGCGGGTCTTCTCCGACAACGGCGACCCCGAGGCCGCCCGGCCGCTGCTGAGCCTGCTCGGAGACATCTCGGTCGGGTCCGCCGCGCTGGCGCTGCTGGTGTTCATGGCGCTGGCGCTGCTGCGGCGGGGCTTCGCGCTCGCGGCCGGGGCGGCCGTGCTGGTCGCCGGGGCCAACATCACCACCCAGGTGCTCAAGCGCGTCGTGCTGTACCGCCCCGATCTCGACACCGGCACCCTCAACAGCCTTCCGAGCGGTCACACGACCCTGGTGTTCTCGCTGGTGTTCGCCGCGATGCTCGTTGCCCCGGTGCGGCTGCGGGTCCCGGTGACCCTGATCGGCGCCACGGTAGGGACCCTGACGGGGGCCGCCACCGTGGTCGCCGGCTGGCACCGGCCCGCCGACGTCGTGACCTCGACCCTGATCACCCTGGGATGGGGTGCTGTGACGGTGGCGGTGCTGGCGATGTTCACGCCGGCGCCGCGCCGGCCCTCCGGGCGTGGGCTCGTCCTGCTCGCGCTCGTCGGCTCCGCAGCGGCCTCGGTCCTGCTCGTCGCCTGGGGGGTGGGACCGGGTCCCGGCCCCGGAGAGGTGCTGGCGGCGGTGCTGTCGATGGGCAGCGTGGCGCTGGCCGCGGCCGCGACCGTGGGCCTGTTCGCGCGCCTGCTGCAGCGCACGGTGGGCTAGGCCGGTTCAGCGCACCGGCTTCTCCGGCGCGAGCACCTCGACACGGTTGCCTGCGCCGTCAGCGGTGTAGCAGCGTCGGTGACCCGGGAAGTCGTCGTCCCAGCGGACCACGAACCCGGCGACCCGCAGCCTGCCCGCCACCGCATCGATGTCGTCGACCACGAAGGCTGGGTGCGCCTTGAGCGCCGGGCGGAAGTCGTGCTCCACCCCCACGTGCACCTCGACGCCGGGGTCGCGGAACCACACGCCGCCCCGCGCAGCGAGCACCGGTGGCTTCGCGACCTCGGTCAGCCCCAGCACGTCACCGTAGAACGCGCGCGCGGCGGCCTGCCCGCCCGGTGGGCAGGAGACCTGGACGTGGTGCAGCCTGATCATCGAACTTCCCGCTGCGCGACGAAGAACACCCGACGGAACGGCAGCACGACCCGCCCGTCGCGCTCCGGATAGGCGACCCGCAGGGCCGCGGCGTACTCGGCCTCGAAAGCTGCTCGCAGCTCGTCGGGCAACGCCTGCAGCACCGGTCGCGCGCCGGTGCCCGAGACCCAGCGCAGCACCGGGTCAGGTCCGGTGAGCAGGTGCAGGTAGGTCGTCTCCCAGGCGTCGACGCGCAGGCCGAGGTCGAGCAGCACGCGCAGGTAGGTCTCCGCGTCGTGGGCCGTCGGGTGCTCGACACCGGCGGTGTGCTCGCGGTAGCGCGCGTCGACGGCGAGCTCGCGCAGCAGGACGTGTGACGGCTCGTCGAAGTTGCCAGGCACCTGCACCGCGAGCCAGCCGCCGGGGGCGAGCATGGCGACGAGCTCCGGAAGCAGCTCGAGGTGACCGGGGACCCACTGCAGGGTGGCGTTGGAGACGAGTACGTCGACCGGCGCGTCGGGACGCCACCGGGTCAGATCCGCGACCTCGAACCGCACCCGGTCGGTGGCCGGGGCCTGCGCGATCATGGCTGCCGACGCGTCGATGCCGGTAATGGTGGCCTCCGGCCAGCGCCGCGCGAGCGTGGCGGTCAGGTGGCCCGGGCCGCAGCCCAGGTCCACGACCTGACGGGGCTGCTCGGCGCCGATCCTGGCGGTCAGGTCGAAGAACGGGCGGGAGCGCTCGTCGGCGAAGCGCAGGTAGACATCCGGGTCCCAGGTCGGCACGCGACCACCTCCATGTATCTCGATGTCAAGATACTCTGGCATTATCTCGGCATCAAGACTCTTGACGGGTAACCTTGACCGCATGCAGGACGAGGTGGACCGGCTGGTGGAGGCATGGCGGCGCGAGCGGCCCGACCTCGACGTGCGACCGATGGAGGTGCTCAGCCGGGTCAGCAGGCTCAGCCGACACCTGGATCGCGGACGGCGCCAGGCGTTCGCCGAGCACGGCCTCGAAGCGTGGGAGTTCGACGTGCTGACCGCGCTGCGTCGCGCCGGTGAGCCCTACCGGCTCTCCCCCGGCCGGCTGCTGCGCGAGACGCTGGTCACCAGCGGCACGATGACCAACCGCGTCGACCGTCTGGCCGCCCGCGGCCTGGTGCGCCGGCTGCCCGACCCGTCGGACCGCCGCGGCGTGCTGGTGGAGCTCTCGCCCGAAGGTCTCCGCAAGGTCGACGCGGCGCTCGCCGCCCTGCTCGAGCACGAGCGGGCGCTGCTGGCCGGGCTCGACCTCGACCAGCAGGCCGAGCTGTCCGCGATGCTCCGCGTCCTGGTCGCGCCGTTCGACTCCTGAGCCGCGCGCGAAAATTCACCGCGCGGTCGATTCTGTGCACCCCGGCGGCGCCCTCTCGCGTCCCAGAACTCACCGCACGGTCGAATTTGCCCGCGCGCCCCGGCCTGGGAAGTGCTCGCGCCACTCCGGCCGAAGCCGCCGCGGCAGGTTGCGGACGCCGCGCTGACGCAGCGCGTTGCGCACGCGGTGCAGGGTGCGTTCGGGGCAGACGTAGATTCCGGTCGACCGCACGACGATGATGCGCCACCCCTCCTCGTCCATCTCCTCGCGGCGGTCGATGTCGCGGTCCCACTGCTCGTCGTCCTCGGCGTGTTGACGCCCGTCGTACTCGACCACGAGTCTCAGCTCGGGGTAGCAGAGGTCGAAGCGCATCTGCCAGGAGCCATCAGCGTGACGGAGGATCAGGTTGACCTCCGGCTCGGGCAGGCCGGCGAGCACGATCAGCAGCCGCAGCCGGGTCTCCATCGGTGAGTCGACGCCCTTGCGGACGAGCCGCGCTGCTCGCCGGGCTCTCCTCGCTCCCTTCGCTCCGTGGCGATCTGCCGCCCTGATGAGCTCCTCCGGCGTCGTCAACTTCTGGGCCACGGCGCGGTCGCCCATGACGACGAGGTCGACCAGCCCGACCAGCTCCGACATCTCCAGGAACGTGCGCACCGGACTGGACACGGCGACACCGTGGCGCATCACCACATCGGCCCCACTGGCCATCTCGTGCGTCTTGACCCCGCGACGCCGCGACCCTTCCGCCTCCGCAGGAACACTGACGTGGGTCAGCGGCTGGTCAGGCGGGCACAGGCCCCAGATCTCGGCCGCCGTGAAGTGACTCGCGTGGGAGCCTTCGGGTGACACGACCAGCGCGGCGCGTATGCGCATCACGACATCGACCCGCGCACGTGCCTCGACGTACACGCCGGTGAAGATCCGCTGGAACCGGCGGCCCCGCAGGTCGATGTCGGTCAGTCCGGCCGCCAGCCCGCGTGCCCGCGTGAACGGGACGCGCGGATCGAGCGGTGTCTGATCGGATCGGTCGAACATGCTGGCCCAGCCTGCCGCGGTCCGGTCAGGGCGCGTGCGCGCTGTCCACAGCTCCGGGCGCGGCCCAGAATCGACCGCGCGGGCGATCCTGATGCGCAATCGCCACCCGGATGGGTCAAGAACGACCGCGCGGTCAATTTTCGACACCGGGCGGCACCCGGCGTCAGTCCGCCGACTCGGCGGCAGCCAGCCAGGCCTCCTCGATCTCGGCCTTCTCGGCCTGCACGGCGCGCAGCTCGACGTCGATCTCGGCGAGCCGCTCGAAGTCGGTGGCCGCCGCGGCCATCTGCTCGTGCAGGGTCTCCTCGCGTGCGGTGACCTTGTCCAGCTGCCGCTCCAGCTTCGCCAGCTCCTTGCGGGTGGCGCGTTGCTCGGCAGCCGTCGACGGCCCCTCGGGTACGCCGGACGGCGCCGCGGGCCCCGACCCGGCCGCGCGGCGCTCGAGGTACTCCTCCACCCCGCGCGGCAGCATCCGCAGCGAGCCGTCGCCGAGCAGCGCCCACACCTCGTCGCAGACCCGCTCGAGGAAGTAGCGGTCGTGCGAGACCACCACCAGCGACCCCGGCCACCCGTCGAGGAAGTCCTCGATGACGTTCAAGATCTCGATGTCGAGGTCGTTGGTCGGCTCGTCGAGCAGCAGCACGTTCGGCTCGCGCATCAGCAGCCGCAGGACCTGCAGCCGGCGCCGCTCACCGCCGGAGAGGTCGCCGATCCGCGCGGTGAGGCGGTCACCGGTGAAGCCGAAACGCTCCAGCATCGACGTGGCCGTGACCTCCGTGCCGCCGACCAGCTTGGTGACCCGGCGGACCTCCTCGACCGAGTCGAGCACACGCTGGTCGGCGGGCAGGTCCTCGAGGGACTGCCGCAGGTGCGCCAGCTGCACCGTGCGTCCCTGCTTGCGCCGCCCCGCGTCCGGCGTGAGCTCGCCGGCGAGCAGCCGCAGCGCCGTGGTCTTGCCCGAGCCGTTGACCCCCACGATGCCGAGCCGCTCCCCAGGCGCCAGCCGGAACGTGGCCCGGTCGAGGATCTGCCGGCCGCCACGCGATATCGACACGTCCTCGAGGTCGATGACGTCCTTGCCCAGCCGGCTGGTGGCGAAGCGCTCCAGCTCGACCCGGTCACGCGGCGCGGGTACGTCGGAGATGAGGGCGTTGGCCGCGTCGACCCGGAACCGTGGCTTGGACGTCCGGGCCGGGGGACCCCGTCGCAGCCACGCCAGCTCCTTGCGGACCAGGTTGCGCCTCCGCGCCTCGGCGGCATCGGCCTGACGGGACCGCTCTGCCTTCGCCAGCACATAGGCGGCGTAGCCGCCGTCGTAGGAGTCGACCGTGCCGTCGTGCACCTCCCACGTGCTGGTCGACACCGCGTCGAGGAACCACCGGTCGTGGGTCACGACGAGCAACGCGGACGGCAGCGAGACCAGGTGCTTGGCCAGCCAGTCCACCGCCTCGACGTCGAGGTGGTTGGTGGGCTCGTCGAGCACGATCAGGTCGTGGTCGTCGAGCAGCAGGCGGGCCAGGGCGGCGCGTCGCCGCTCGCCGCCGGACAGGGCGTCGACACCGCGGTCCAGGTCGATCCCGGCCAGCAGGTGCTCCACCGCTGCCCGAGCGCGGGGGTCCGCGGCCCACTCGTGGTCGGCGCGGTCGCGCAGCACGAGGTGCCGCACGGTCTGGTCGGGGTCGAGGTGGTCGCTCTGGGTCAGATAACCCAGACGGAGGCCGCGGCTGTGCGTCACCCGTCCACCGTCAGCAGGCTCGGTCTTGGTGAGCACGCGCAGCAGGGTGGTCTTGCCGCCACCGTTGCGGCCGACGACTCCGATCCGCTCGCCGGCACCGATGCCCAGGCTCACCTGCTGCAGCAGCGTGCGGACGCCGTAGGCCTTGTCGACCCGCTCCAGGTTGACCAGGTTGACCGGTGGGCTCACGAGCTCACCCTGGCGCCCGCGACCGGCCCGTGCGCGTGCTGGACGGCCCGGCACACCCCGGCGGCGAGCAGGTGGCCCGCGAGATCCTCGGCGTGCTCGGCGTCGGCGGCGAGGAAGAGCGTGGTGGGGCCCGAGCCGGACACCAGCGCGCCCAGCGCGCCGGCGTCCTCGCCGGCCGCGAGCGCCTGGCCCAGGTCCGGCCGGAGCGACAACGCGGCGGGCTGCAGGTCGTTGCTCAGCGCCTCGCCCAGCGCGCGCGGACTGCCGTCGCGGAGTGCGGCCATCAGGGCGTCGGGTACGGCGGGGTCGTCGACGGCGTCACCACCACGCAGCCGGTCGAGCTCGGTGTAGACCGCGGGAGTCGGCAGGCCGCCGTCGGCCAGGGCGATCACCCAGGTGTAGACGCCGCGCGCCAGCACCGGGCTCACCTGCTCGCCGCGGCCGGAACCCACCGCGGTGCCGCCCACGAGGCAGAACGGCACGTCACTGCCCAACCGGGCCGCGAGGCCGAGCAGGTCCCCGCGCCCGAGCCGCAGGCCCCACAGCTGCGCACAGGCCAGCAGCGCGGCGGCCGCGTCGCTGCTTCCGCCGGCCATGCCCCCCGCCACCGGGATCTGCTTGTGGATGTGCAGCTCCACGCCCTCGGTCACGTCGTGCTCGACGGCGAGCAACCGGGCCGCCCGAACCGCGAGGTTGGTGTCGTCGGCGGGGACCAGGTCGGCATCGTCGCCGTGCACCCGCACGCTGAACTCGCCGGACGGTGCGGGGCGGGCGCGCAGGTCGTCGTAGATGCTCACCGCCTGGTAGACGGTCGCCAGCGGGTGCATGCCGTCGGCACCTGGAGCACCCACGCCGAGCGACAGGTTGACCTTGGCCGGCGTGCGCACGGTCACGCCGGCCGCCGTCGGCCGGGGGGCGCGAGGGGTCGCTGACGGAGTCACCGGCTGAACTCTAGATGCTCCGCGATGCGGGCGAAGTCGGTGATGGTCAGCGCCTCCCCGCGGGCGGTCGGGTCCACCCCCGCGGCGCGCAGTGCTCGCTCGGCATCGGCGGCGGAACCGGCGAGTCCCGCCAGCGCGGAGCGCAGGGTCTTGCGTCGCTGGGCGAACGCGGAGTCGACCACGGCGAACACCTCGCGGCGGTGCGCGGTGGTGGCCGGCGGGGGCCGGTGATCGAACCCGACCAGCCCGGAGTCGACGTTCGGCGCCGGCCAGAAGACCGAGCGTCCGATGCGGCCGGCCGGCGCCACGTCGGCGTACCACGCGACCTTCAGGCTCGGCACGCCGTACACCCGTGAGCCGGGCGCGGCGGCCAGCCGGTCGGCCACCTCGGCCTGCACCATCACCAGCGTGCGCCGCAGTGACGGCAGCAGCGCGAACAGGTGCAGCAGGACCGGCACGGCGACGTTGTAGGGCAGGTTGGCGACCAGCGCGGTCGGCGCGGGCCCGGGCAGCTCGCTCACCCGCAGGGCGTCCGCCACCACGACCTCGAGCCGGTCGGCATGGTGCGGCGCGCGATCGGCCACCGTGCCGGGCAGGGCGACAGCGAGCAACGGATCGATCTCCACCGCCACGACGTGCGCGGTGTGGTCCAGCAGGCCGAGCGTCAGTGACCCGAGACCCGGCCCGACCTCGACCACGACGTCGTCCGGTCGCAGCGCGGCTGCACGCACGATGCGCCGCACCGTGTTGGCGTCGATGACGAAGTTCTGGCCACGCTGCTTGGTGGGACGCAGGTCCAGGGCTGCCGCCAGCGCACGCACATCCGCCGGGCCGAGAAGTCTCGGCCCGGCGGATGCGGTGTCGTGCGGGCGGTCAGTCACGCACGGGACTGTGCCACGTGTGCGGTCGCTCAGTACAACCCGAGCTCCGCCGCGCAGGACGGCCATGCGCCCCAGCCCTGAGCAGCCTGCACCTTCTCGGCGATGGCGATCTGCTCCTCACGGGTGGCCAGGTTCGCGGTCTCGGCGTACTGGCCGCCGCCGTAGCCCGACCAGGTGCTGGCGCTGAACTGCAGGCCGCCGTAGTAGCCGTTGCCGGTGTTGATGGCCCAGTTGCCACCCGACTCGCACTCCGCCAGCCGGTCCCACACGGTGTTGCCACCGGCGTAGTTGGTCGTGGGCTCGGGCTCGGGCGGCTCCTTGGTGCCGTGCACCTCGATGCGGTCGACCGGCTCCCTGACGACGACGCTCTTCACCTGCTTGCGGGTGCGCTGCTCGCCGTCGGCGAGCACGAGGCGGTAGGTCACCTCACGCAGGCCGTCACGGCCCTCGCGGCGGACCTTCTCCTTGCCCTCCAGCATGCTGTCGTCGTAGCGGACGACGGTCTCGTTGGGGATCGCGACCTCGACCGTGCGCTCGCGCTGGGCGACGCGCACGAGACGGATCGTGCTGCCGTCCTCGATCTCGGACTTCAGGCCGGGCTTGACCTCGTCGTTCTTGTCGTACTTGACGTCGAGATCGGTGAGCGCCTCACGCACGGTGAGAGCGGTCGTGGTCTCCTTGGCCTTCTTGCCGGAGTTGACCAGGGTGATGTTCTTCTCGGTCTTCACGGTCAGGTCGATGCCCTCGCGCCCGATCGACGCACCGCGGCTGGCCGACAGCTCGGCGCCGGCGAAGCGCAGCCCGATCTGGCTCAGTGCGTCATCGACGCTGCTGGCAGTCACCCAGTGGGTCTCCTGCTCGCCGTCGACGGTGAGCTGCAGCTCACGGCCATAACGGACCGCGATACGGGAACCGTCCTCGACCTTGCTGTCGAGCGACGGGGCGACGGCGTCGTGCTCACCGACGTTGATGTCCTGGCCCTCCAGGACCTCCTCGACGGTGCCGCCGAAGGTCTTCACCTCGGTCACCTTGCCGTCGACGGAGAGGGCCACGGTCTTGTTCATCGTCGCGTACGCCACGCTGCCACCGACCAGCCCGAGGACGGTCAGCGCCACCGCGGCGACGATGGCGATTCGCTTCCGCACAGTGCTCCAGGGTCTATCCGGGTACAGGAGGCACCACCCGTGGAAATGACCTCACACACAACAATGCGGACCCGAAGATCCGCCCCAAGTGAGAGTCATATCCAGTTGTGTGGTGCGCTGCCGGAAACATCCGATCCCGGCCAACAGTCACATGACGATAACGAACACCCCTACGAGCACCAAACGATCCGCCCCATCCGCAGAGGGCTGCACGTTAATCGGACAGATTGTGGCTTAGCGTCACCGTTGGCCATGCAGAGGTGACAGTCCGTCGAAGGACCAAGGGCCTGATGTGGCGCCGATCACGGCCGAGCGGCCCTGTAACCGGGCGTTACGCGCCCTCCCCTGGCGTACCGGTGGCCGGGGACGCCGGGGACGAGCGGGTGATCTCGACCACTCAGGTCGCCCGGGTCACCAGGAGCCGCCGAACGCCCGCTCGGTGTTGGCGTCGACCTGGCGGCAGAGCTGCTCGAGGTCGCAGTCGAGGGTCTCCGCCATCGACCGCACGGTCACCGGCACCAGGTAGGACGCGTTCGGCCGTCCGCGGTAGGGCACCGGCGTCAGGTAGGGCGCGTCGGTCTCGACCAGGACCCGCTCGGCCGGCGTGACGCCGAGCGCCGAGCGCAGGTCGGGAGCGTTCTTGAAGGTCACCGTGCCTGCGTAGGAGAGCCAGAAGCCGCGCTCCACGCAGGCGCGGGCGAAGTCGGCGTCGCCGGAGAAGCAGTGCATGACGACCCGCTCCGGCGCGCCCTCGGCGTCGAGGATGCGCAGGATGTCCTCGTGCGCGTCACGGTCGTGGACCACCAGCGTCTTGCCGAGCCGCTTGGCGAGGTCGATGTGGGCGCGGAACGACTCCTGCTGGGCGCCGATCCCGTCGGCCCCCGTGCGGAAGTAGTCCAGCCCGGACTCGCCCACGGCACGCACCCGTGGTGAGGCGAGCGCAAGCCGCTCGATCTCGGCCAGGGCCGCGTCCAGCTCGCCGGCAGCCGCGAGCCGGGGTGCCTCGTTGGGATGGAGCGCGACACCCGCGACCACGGCGTCGTACGCATCAGCCGTCTCGACCGCCCAGCGCGCGCCGGGAAGGTCGCAGCCGATCTGCACGATCCGGGTGACGCCGACATCGGCCGCTGCGCGGACGGCCTGCTCGACGGGCAGGTCGTCATCGCCCACCGTCATGTCGAGGTGGCAGTGGTTGTCCACCACCGGATGCGGCAGCGGCTCCGGCGCAGGTGGGCGGTCCGCCACCCCGCTCAGCCGCCCTCGGGGCGCAGCCGGTCGAGCTCCTCCTCGACGACCGCGGGGTCGAGCTTGGTGAACACCGGCTTCGGCTTCGCGATCGCGGTGCCCACCGTGACCGGCCGCGACTCCCACGCGGGTACGTCGGAGTAGTCGCCCATGATCACCGGGTACGGCGCACCACCGTCGAGGTCGTCGACCTCCTCGATGCGGGGCAGCGGCGCGACCTCGCCGGTGCCGCCCAGCACCCGGTGCACGTCGTTGGCGCTGTGCGGCAGGAAGGGCGCCAACAGCGTGTTGCAGTCGCTGACCGCCTGCACCGCGACGTGCAGGATCGTGCCGAGGCGCTCCCGCTCGTGCTCGGCCTTCAGCTGGTACGGCGCCTGGTCGGTGACGTACTTGTTGACCTCGCCGACGACTCGCATCACCTCGGCCAGGGCCTGCTTCTGCCGGTGCCGCCGGATCAGGTCCCCGACCACCGGGAAGGCGTTGCGCACCTCGGCGAGCAGCTTCTCGTCCTCGGTGGTCGACGGCCCGGCAACCGGGATCTCGCCGAAGTTCTTGGCGATCATCGAGGCGGTGCGGTTGACCAGGTTGCCCCAGCCGGCGACCAGCTCGCCGTTGGTGCGCCGGACGAACTCGGCCCAGGTGAAGTCGCTGTCCTGGTTCTCCGGCCCGGCGGCGGAGATGAAGAAGCGCAGCGCATCGGGCTGGTAGCGCGAGAGCACGTCGCGGACGTAGATGACGACCCCCCGGCTGGAGGAGAACTGCCGTCCCTCCATGGTGAGGAACTCCGAGCTGACCACCTCGGTCGGCAGCTGCAGGGTGTCGTACTCGCCGGGTGCGCCGCCCTTGTCGCCCTTGCCGTCGTAGGCCAGCAGCTCGGCCGGCCAGATCTGGGAGTGGAAGGTGATGTTGTCCTTGCCCATGAAGTAGTAGGACAACGCCTCCGGGTCGTTCCACCACTGCCGCCAGGCGTCGGGGTCGCCGGTTCGCCGGGCCCACTCGATCGACGCCGACAGGTAGCCGATCACCGCGTCGAACCAGACGTAGAGCCGCTTGGTCGGCAGGTCGCGCCAGCCGTCGAGCGGCACCGGGATGCCCCAGTCGATGTCGCGCGTCATCGCGCGCGGCTTGATGTCCTTCAGGATGTTCTGGCTGAACCTGATCACGTTGGGACGCCAGGTGCCGGAGGCCTCCCGCTCGTCGAGCCACTCCCCGAGCGCCCGAGCGAGCGCAGGCAGGTCGAGGAAGAAGTGCTGGGTCTCGGTGAACTCCGGCACCTCACCGTTGATCCGGCTGTGCGGGTCGATCAGGTCGGTCGGGTCGAGCTGGTTGCCGCAGTTGTCGCACTGGTCGCCGCGGGCGCTGTCGTAGCCGCAGATCGGGCAGGTGCCCTCGATATAGCGGTCGGGCAGCGTGCGCCCGGTCGACGGCGACACCGCGCCGTGCGTGGTGCG
>Ga0075331_1000223_pt1 | contig 12366 bp, 8 predicted proteins | sample MayberrySE_TuleA_FD_120090 | JGI IMG/M metagenome (GOLD analysis project Ga0075331, IMG submission 120090) | Natural and restored wetland microbial communities from the San Francisco Bay, California, USA, that impact long-term carbon... | ecosystem: Environmental > Terrestrial > Soil > Wetlands ... | reverse complement strand
TCAGCCCCGGCCGACCGTCGGTGGCTGAACGGACTGAAACGACCCCCCAAGAGCGTCAGTCCTGCTGTGGGCCTTCCTCATCGTGGAGTTCGTCGGCACGTCGGTTGCCGAGGGCCGCGGTGATCTCGGCAGCCTGTTCCTCGCTCGGAGCGCGCTCGCGGTCGTTGTGTGGCGGTCCCCGACCGCCGTGTGGACCTCTCCGGCGGCTGTGCCGACGAGGACGGCCAGGCTGGACGGGCGCGTCAGCGAAGTGAGTCACCCGGTCCGCGGCCGTTCTCGCGACGCGCGGAACGCGGCTGCGAGGACTCGTGGCACGCCGGCGAGTCGCGACCCGCGGTGGATCAGGACGCGGTCAAGCCTTCGGCATCAAGATCCACAGGGCGATGTAGGCGATCTCACCCGCCCCGAACAGACCGAAGATCACGAACATCAACCGCACCACACCAGTCGACACTCCGAACCGGTTGGCCAGTCCGGAGCAGACACCGGCGATCCACTTGTCGTTCTGCGGGCGAACCAAAGCTGATGAAGCCATGTGGGAGGCGTACCCCGCCGGGCGCAACTCAACCAGACCAGGGCGGCAAGACGCTCGCACCCGTCCAGGCCTGCATCGCACGCCGAGGCGGCTGCTCGACATGGTGGCGTTGTCCTGCCGAACCTGCGGAACCGGAGAGCTCCCGCGCGCCCCGCTACCGGGGATGCCCCGGGGCGGTGTGACTCAGTCGGCCGCCACAACCAGGACAGGTACGGCGCGCGGCGTGACCTGCACGCGGTCACCGGGGGCCAGCCCCGCCGCCTCGCCGCTGGAGGACTGCACGACGACCTCCTCGCCGGTGTCCAGCCGGCAGCTGATGCGGGACAGCGAGCCGAGGAAGGAGCTGGTGATCGCGAACCCGTTGCCGTCGGCGTTCCGCGCGATGCCCAGCGCCTCGGGACGGACCAGCGCGAGGCCCTGGCGACCGGTGACCGACCCCTCCAGTACGGGCATCCGGGATCCAAGGACCGTGGCGGAGTCGCCGTCCACCTCGGCCGGGAGGCGGTTCGTGAGTCCGACGAACTCCGCGACGAACCGGGTCCGAGGACGTTCGTAGAGCTCCTGCGGGGCTGCGATCTGCTCGAGACGGCCGTTCGACATCACGCCGACGCGATCGGCGATCGCGAGCGCCTCCTCCTGGTCGTGGGTGACGAACACCGTCGTCCGGCCGACCTCCACCTGCACCCGACGGATCTCCTCCCGCAGCTGGGTGCGCACCTTCGCGTCAAGAGCGGACAGCGGCTCGTCGAGCAGCAGGACGCTGGGCTCGATCGCCAGCGCACGAGCGAGGGCGACACGTTGTTGCTGCCCGCCGGACAGCTGGTGCGCGTAGCGGTTGTGCTGGGCGTCGAGCCCTACGAGCGCGAGGACCTCCATGCCCCGCGCCGCGCGTTGCTTGGTGCCGACGCCTCGCAGCTTCAGGCCGAACGCGACGTTCTCCAGCACCGTCATGTGGGGAAAGAGGCTGTACGCCTGGAAGACCATGCCCATGTCGCGCTTGTTCGCGGGGACGTCGGTGAGGACCTTGCCCCCGACGACGACCTGACCCTCGTCGGCGCGTTCCAGCCCGGCGAGGATCCGCAGGGCGGTCGTCTTGCCGCACCCCGACGGCCCGAGGAGCGCCACCATCTCACCTGGCTCGATGGTGAGGTCGAACCCGGCCAGCGCCTGCACGGAGCCGTAGGTGCGGACGAGGTTCTGGAGGGCGACCTCGACGCCGGGGGACGACTGGGTCGATGGTTGGGCCGCTGACTGGGTTGTCACTGGCTCTTCCCTTCCCGGACGCTGCGACCGCGTCCGACGTACGACAGCAGGAGGAGCAGGACCATGGCGAACATCAGCGTCGCCAGGGACGCAGCCACGGAGGTCCGGGCCTCGCTCTTGCCGAGCAGGGCGATGACGACCTGGAGGTTCTCGTAGTTGGTGAGGGAGGCGATCGTGTACTCACCGAGCACGAGCGCCACCGAGACGAAGGCGGCGGAGAGCAGCCCGGGGCCGATGTTCGGGACCACGACGCGAGTGATCACCGTGCCCCACCCGGCCCCCAGGGAGCGGGCGGCCTCGCTGAGGGTGACGACGTCGATCGTCGAGAGCGAGTTGTCGATGGCGCGGTAGGCGAACGGCAGCACGAGGACGACGTACACGAACGCGAGCGTGTAGATCGAGTCGCCGACGAGGTAGCCGACCCACGAGTACACGTTGCGCATCCCGACGACGATGACCAGCGCCGGGATGGTCAGCGGCAACAGGCACAGAAACTCGACGAGCCGTTTCGCCTTCGGCACCCGCAGCCTCACCCAGACCATCGTCGGCACGAGGAGCACCAGCATGCCGACCACCGTGAGCAGCGCGAGCACGAGCGACGCGATGATCGCCGAGGTGAGCGTCGGGTCCTGGAGGAGCTGGCTCCAGGCCTCGCCGGTGCGACCACCCTGGAAGTCACGGGTGCTGAAGTCGAGCATCGCGTACAGCGGGAAGAAGAAAAAGAGCCCGAAGAGGACGAGGACGATGCCTCGCACCGTCCTGCCCAGGACCGTCTGCCTCATCGCAGCCACCTCGAGGTGCGCCGCAGGAGCAGGGCGTACGCCACCATGACGACCGCGACCACGACGATCATCTCGAGGGCCAGAGCGAAGGCCAGGTCGGCCCGCCCCAGCACGATCTCGCTGGTGAGCGCCGCCCGGATGAGCAGCACGGTGATCGGCTGGCCCTGGCTCACGAGCGCTGCCGCGGTGGCGTACGCGGCGAACGAGTTCGCGAACAGCAGCAGCGTCGCCCCAAGGAACGCCGGCCGCAGCAGGGGGATCGCGACCTGCAGCCAGTACTGACGAGGAGTCGCCCCGATGCTGAGCGCGGCCTCGCGCCACTGGGGCTTCAGCCCTTCCAACGCCGGCAGGAACACGATCACCATCAGCGGGATCTGGAAGTACGTGTAGACGAGGATGAGGCCGGGCAGCCCGAACAACCACCCGGAGCCGAACACGTCGACGTTCAGGGTGGAGCGGAGCAGCTCGGTGAGCACCCCGGAGAACCCGAGGGTGGCGATGAACGCGAAGGCCAGCGTGACGCCGCCGAACTGCGCGAGGACACCCGAGATCGAGAGCACCGCCCGCCGGAACAGGCTGGTCGGGGGTGCATTGACCACCAGGTAGCACAGCAGTGCACCCAGCACCGCGCCGATGACCGCGGTCGCGGCCGAGAGGAGCATCGAGTTCGACAACGCGTGCATCGCCGTGGACCCGAACAGCGTCTTGATGTTGACCAGGGAGAACCGACCGTCCACCTGGAACGCCCCCACGATGACGGTGATCGTGGGGACGATCAGGAAGACGGTCAGGTAGCCGAGGAACGGCAGCAGCCCGAGGGACGGCATGAGCGAGGAACGCCTGCTCATGCCGTCACCGGCTCGGGGCGCACGGTCGGTTGCCTTGCCGGCTCAGCCGACCGCCTTGGCCCAGTTCTCGGACAGGTACGCCGCGGCCGTCTCGGTCTGCTCGTTGGTCGGGATCACCGGCTCGCCGCTGACCTCGGGGAGCGCGTCGTACAGCTCCTGGTCGATGGTGCCTGCCTCGGCCATGGCCTCCCCGCGCACGGGTCGGGCGCCACCCTTGAGCCACAGGTTCTGGCCCTCGTCGGAGTAGAGGAACTCCTGCCACAGCCGCGCGGCCGCAGGGTGCGGTGCGTCGGCGTTGATGGCCTGGAAGTAGTAACCCGCGATCACCGCCTCCTCCGGGACGAAGACCTCCCAGCCGGAGACGTTCTCCGCCAGCGAGGCGTTGAGGTAGTCCCAGTCGATGACGACCGGCGTCTGGCCGGACTCGACCGTGGCGGGGGTCGGGTCGACCGGCAGGAAGTTGCCGGCGTCGTTGAGCTCCTGGAAGTACTCGAGGCCGGGGGCCACGTCGTCGGCCGATCCGCCGTTGGCGACGGCAGCCATCACCACGCCGCTGAAGGCGGCACCTGCCGTGGTCGGGTCACCGTTGAGGGCGACCTTGCCCTTGAAGTCTGCGCCGAGCAGGTCATCGAGGCTGGTGACCTCCGGGACCTCCGCCGAGTCGTAGCCGACCGACATGTAGCCGCCGTAGTCGTTGACCCACGCACCGTCCGGGTCCTTGAACTCCTCGGGGATCTCCTCGAAGGTCTCCACCTTGTACGGCGCGAACATGTCGGTGTTCGCCAACGCAACCGACTGCCCGAGGTCGAACACGTCGGGTGCGCGGTCGGTGCCCTCCAGCTGCTGGGCGGCGTTGATCTCGTCCTGGCTCGCCCCGTCAGGCTGGGCGGAGTTGACCTGGATGTCGTACTTCTCGGCGAACGTCTCGATGATCTCCCCGTAGTTCGCCCAGTCTGGCGGGAGTGCGATGACGTTGAGCTCACCCTCCTCCTGGGCAGCCTCGATCAGCGCGTCCATGCCGCCGAAATCCTCCGCCGAGGTCGCCGTCGCGGCGTCGGTCCCGCTGCCGCCGTCACCCGAGTCGCCGCTGCCGTTGTCGTCCTCCGGGGCCGCGCAGGCCGTCAGCAGCAGTGCTGCCACCGCGACGCTCGCCTGAACTACGCTCTTCCGTCTCATCGACGCCTCCTCGTCCGGGCGAGCCGAAGGCTCACGCCATCGCGGGTCGGCCTCTACAGACGTAGAGGCCCCCTGACGGCGAAGGTACCGCAGGTAGAGCCCGTCAGACCCCTCCCGCGGCGCTGTCGTTTGACCAAGATCCACAATCAGGGGACGGGCGGGCGAACGCCCGACGGTCGCTGCCGGTCAGCCCCGCCGAAGGCCGCTCGCCCGCTGGATCGGCGTCCGCACCGCCGCCACCAGCGCCGCGCGGGTCCCGATGATCCGCACGTGCTCCTCGGCCCGGGTGACCGCGGTGTACACGAGCTCGCGGGTGAGCAGCGGAGACCCCACCGGCGGCAGCACCAGCGTCACGCGCTTGAACTGGCTGCCCTGGCTGCGGTGCACCGACATCGCGTGCACGGTCTGCACCTCGCCCAGCCGGCTCGGCGCCAGCTGCTCCACGACGCCGTCGCGCCGGAAGGCCGCCCGCGCGTGCCCACCGTCCGAGCCGGCGACGACGACTCCGGTGTCGCCGTTGAACAGCCGCAGCTGGTAGTCGTTCGCGGTCACGAGCAGTGGCCGACCGACGTACCAGAGGCCGTCGGCCCCGTAACCGGGGAAGCGCTCGGTCAGCCAGTCCTGCACCTGCTCGCCCCAGCGCGCGACGCCGTAGGGCCCCTCGCGGTGACCGCACAGCACCCGGTGCAGCTCCAGCGCCGCGAGCGCCTCCTCGGGACGACCCGCACGCGCGTGCTCGATCAGCTTCTCGCCCGCCGCCAGCACATCGCCACGCAGCGGCCCCGGCAACGGCTCCCCCGCCACCCCGGGGTCGTGCTCCGCCAGCTCGATGCACGGATGCTCGGCCGCCAGCACGGCCTCCAGTGCGGAAACCTCCCCGAGCCGGATCGCCTCGGCCAGGGCCTGGATCTCGTCGGAGAACCGGTGCACCTTCGTCAGCTGCACGACAGCGCCGGACTCCGCGTCCCCCAGCTCGTCCCCGGCCAGCGCCCCGGCGTCCACCGGCGCGAGCGCCCCCAGGTCGAGCGGCTCGACACCGTCGGGCGGCCGCCGCTTCACCAGGTCCCCCAGCACCGCGCCGACCTCGACCGAGGACAGCTGGTGCGGGTCACCGACCAGCACCAGCCGTGCGGTGGGCCGCAGCGCCTCGACGAGCCGGGACATCAGCGTCAGCGACACCATCGACGCCTCGTCGACGACGACCACGTCGTAGGGCAGCCGGTTGTCGCGGTTGTGCCAGAAGCGGGTCCGCTCACCCCGCCGACTGCCGAGCAGCCGGTGCAGCGTCGACGCGCTCAGCACGCCGACCCGCTCAGCGTCCTCACGGGGGAGCCGAGCGGTCGCGCCCGCCACCGCCTCGGTGAGTCGGGCCGCCGCCTTGCCGGTCGGCGCGGCCAGCGCGACCTTGAGCCCGCCGCCGGCGAGGTCCTGCAGCACCGCCAGCAAGCGCGCCACGGTCGTGGTCTTCCCGGTGCCCGGGCCGCCGGCGACGATGCTGAACCGCCGGTGCGCCGACACCACGGCCGCGAGTCGCTGCAGGTCGGGCTCGGGCGAGGGGAACAGCCGGCCGAGCGCCGCCGCCAGCGCGTCCGCTTCCCACACGTGCGGCGGTGCGAGCATCGCGGCATCGACGTACTCCGCGACGACTTGCTCCTGACGCCAGTACCGGTCGAGGTACAGCAGCCCGTCCACCATCCGCAGCGGCCGGTCCGGTGCGCCCTCGGGGCCGACGGCCACCAGGTCGCTCGCCTCGACCGCGCGTACCCACGCCGAAGCCGACGGCCACGGCAGCGCCGCGACCTGCTCCGGCGCCAGCCCCTCCACCGCGGTCGACTCCGCGACCGACGCCAGCTCGAGGCACGACGAGCCCTGCCGCACCGCGCGGACACACAGCGCCACCGCGAGCAGCACCTCCTGCGAGGTCTCGCCGCACAACGACCGCAGCCGCTGCGCGACGTGCACGTCGGCGAACCCGAGCACGCCCGCGCGGTTGAACTCGGCGAGCAGCCCGTCGGCCCGCAGCACCGGCTCGACCGGGAGGACCGGCTCGCCGGCCACCGACACCATCGGCTCCGCGGTCATCGCGCACCCCCGTGCAGCAGGTCGGACAGGTCGGTCACCAGCGCCGCCGGCGGCGACCACGCGAACACCCCGTGCGGCGTCCCGTCGACCGCGGGCGTGTCCGGCCCGCACATGCCGCGCAGGAACAGGTACAGCACCCCGCCGAGGTTGCGCTCGGGGTCGTAACCGGGCAGTCGCCAGCGCAGGTACCGGTGCAGGGCGACCGAGTACAGCAGCGCCTGCAGCGGGTAGTGCGCGTGCCGCATCGCGGTCGCCATCGCCTCCGGGTGGTAGTCCTCCGCGGTCAGCGGGACGCCGGACGACTGCGGCGACCCCAGCCAGTTCGTCTTGTAGTCCGCGACCACGAACCGGTCCGACTCCCCCGCCTCCGCGGCCGGTACGCGCAGCACCAGGTCGATGCTGCCGGTGAGGAACCCGCGCACCCGGCGCTCGGCGAGCAGCGGTACGTCGACGTCGTCGGCGTACCCGTGCAGCGGATCGTCCTGGCGCAGGTGACGGCGCAGGAGCACGGCGACCTCGGCCATCCGGACGTCCCCGGTCGGCACGTCGCCCCCGGCCAGCGGGAGCTCGAACTCCAGCTCGTCGAGGCGGTCGCGCCGACCCACGTCGGCCAGCCGCACCCCGTTCGCGAGCGGACCGAGCGGTGTCCGCAGCGACGGCACCAGCGCCCGCGCGAGGTCGGCCGGCTCCAGACCGGCGTACCGCGACGACCCCTCGGCCTCCGCGGCCTCCTCCAGCTCGGCGGCCGGGTCGGGCGCGGTGAAGTCGGCGCGCTCCAGGACCTCGTGCACGAGCGTCCCGAACGCCGCCCCCACCGGCAGCTCGCCCATCGGCGACGGCAGTCCGCCCCCGCCGGTCGATCTCTCTCGGCCGGTCGAGCCCGCCGAGGCCCCGCCGTCCGACCCCGGCTCGTCCAGGATCCCCGGCCCCTCCGGCTCGCTCACCGCCGACTCCCCGGCCCCGGGCGCCGCCGCCGACGCCTCGTGCAGCCCCGAGGTGACCCCGGTGTACGACGTCCGCCGCCACACCCGGTCCAGTGCGCGTGCGAACGACCGCACGTCGAGCTCCGCCTCCGGCGAGGGCGCCACCACCAGCGGCTCCCCCGACGGCTCGTCCACGACCTCGACGCTGACCAGCCCGCCGGCCCGCGCCGCGACCTGCTCGAACCGCGCCTTCACGTCGTCCTCGTGCGGCCGGTTCACCCGCGGCGGTACCGACCCGTCCGGCCCGACCTCGCCGAACAGCAGCCGGTGCAGCGGGGCGTTCACGCAGTTCCAGCCCGGTGCCCAGTGCGCGATCACCTGGCACCGCGCCCGGGTCAGCGCGACATAGGCGAGCCGGAGCGACTCCCCCACGTCCTCGGCGACGTGCTGCTCCTTGCGGGCGCCGTACCCCGGCCCGGTCTTCCCGCCGACGTCGAGCACCCGCCGCCCGTCGAGGTGCAGCCGCAGCGTGTCGTAGACGTTGACGCTCTTGTCCCACAGGAACGGCGCGTACACGACGGGGAACTCCAGCCCCTTCGCCCGCCAGATCGTCATCACCTGCACGGCCTTGGCGTCGGAGTCGAGCCGCCGGCTCCGCTCCTCGTCGATGTCGCCCGCGGCCTCGGCCATCCGGTGCTGCAGCCACTGCACGAGCGACGAGACACCGCCGTGCTGCTCGACCGACGCCTGGTGCAGCGCCTGCCCGACGTGCCGCAGGTCGGTGAGGTCGCGCTCGCCGCCGTCGCGGGCCAGCACCCGCTGCGCCAGCCCGGTCGCGGTGGCCGCCTCGAGCAGCGCCACCACCCCGCGGTTCGTCACGGTCTCGCCCCACGACCGCAGCTGCGCGCCGAGCTCCTCGAGCTGGTCCTCGGTCGCGGTCGCCAGCCGGTGCGCGTCCCAGCCGACGAAGTCGGTGAGCGCGGCGTTGCGGGACAGGCCGGTGCGCTGCGGCTGCTCGAGCGCGCTGAGCAGCGCCAACCACTCGCGCGCCGCGTCCGAGGCGAACACCGACGACACCGCGGACAGCACGACCGGTACGTCGACCGCGGCCAGCGCGTCCCGGACCAGCGCGCCGTCGTCGTTGCGGTGCACGAGCACGGCGATGTCGGCCGCCCCGACCGGTCGCGGCGCGCCGGACCGCTCCACGACCTCCGCGCCCGACGCCAGCAGCGCCGCAACGTCGGCCGCCACGTCGCGCGCCACCATCGACCGCGCCTCGTCGACCTGCACGTGCTTGTTGCTGTCCACCCCGAACAGCGACCGGGGCAGGCGCCGCAGCCGCACCGGCGCCGACACCGGGGCCCCGTCCAGCGACGCCTTCTCGTGGTGCGCGTCGACCTCGTGCACCCGGATCCGTTCGTCCCCCAGCGCGGCCTCACCGAGCACGTGCCGCAGCCCCTCGACCAGCGGCCGGTCGCTGCGCCAGTTCTTGCCCAGCGTCGACTCCGAGCCGGCGCGGTCCTTGGCCGCGAGGTACGTGTGCACGTCGGCGCCGCGGAACGCGTAGATGGCCTGCTTCGGGTCCCCGATCAGCACCAGCGTGCGGTGCCCGTGGAACGTGCGCTGGAGGATCTCCCACTGCACCGGGTCGGTGTCCTGGAACTCGTCGACGAGCACGATCTTGTAGCGCGACCGGATCCGGTTCCGCGCGTCCTCCCCGGTCTCCGGATGGACGAGCGCGTCGCGCAGGTAGGTCAGCAGGTCGTCGTAGTCCATCACCCGCATCGCCCGCTTGCGCCGCGCCACCTCGTCGCGGGCGCGCTGCGCGAAGTCCAGCCGGACCCGGGCCACCGACCCCGCGTCCGCGTCCTGCGGCTCCAGGTCCGAGGCCGGGTCCCCGACCGCCTCCCGGGCGAGGGTGCGCGCGACCTTGAAGTCGAACCCGTCCGGCGGGGCGGCGCTGCCGGCGCGGCCGTGGTCGGCGAGGTACAGGTCGGTGGCCGCGTCGAGCACCAGGTCGCCGGTGGCCTCCGCGAACGTCACGTCCTGGTCCAGGTCGGCCGCGATCCCCAGCCCGGCCAGCATCTGGTGGCAGAACCCGTGCGTGGTGGCGATGGTGGCGGCGTCGAAGTCGGCGACCGCGGTGGCCAGCCGCCGGTGCCGCTCGGCGACCTCGGCGCCGGAACCGGTCGCGAGGTGCCGCACCAGGTCGTCCTCCGAGGCCCGCGCCGACCCGGCGGCAGCCAACGCCGCGGTCACGTCGGTGAGCCGCTCCCGGACCCGTTCGCGCAGCTCCGCGGTGGCGGCCCGGCCGAAGGTCACCAGCATCAGCTCGTCGATCTGCGCGACCCCGTCGGCGAGGTACCGGCAGGCCAGGCCGGCGATGGTGTGCGTCTTGCCCGTCCCGGCGCTCGCCTCGAGGACCGTCGTACCCTCCGGCAGCGGTCCGCACAGGTCGAACGTCGCGCGCCCGCTCACGGCCGGATCACCTCGTTCGCCAGCAGCGGCGCCCAGATCCGCGTCGCCAGCAGCCCGAACAGGTGCGGCTCGCCGTCGGGGTTGTCGAGCGGTACGGCGTCCGGGCCGGTCGCGGTGAGGTCGGCGAGCGTGACCAGACTGACCCTGCGGTGGTCGCCGTCGTCGTGCTCGCCCCACAGCTCGCCGGTGCCCGACTTCTTCATCCACGACTGGCCGGCCATCTCCAGCGCGTTGGCCGGCGCCATGTTCCTGCCGCGGCAGGTGGCGTACGCGCACGACGTCTTCGGCGGCGCCGGCAGCGGCCGGGTCAGCCCGATCCGGTGGATGGTCGCCAGCTCGTCGAGGAGCCGCAGCGCCTCGTCGCGGTCGACCGGGCCGAGCAGCGACCACATCACCGGCGGCGACTTGGCGTTCTCCCCGCGCCCGAGCACCGCGGACTTCCAGGGGTGGCCGGGCCGGTGGGCGGTGAGCGCGAGCAGCTGCACCCAGGCCCGGAGGCGGTGCTTCGGCGAGAGCCGGGAGTACTCCACCCGGGTCACGCCCTGCTGCTGCACGCGCGGGACGGAGCCGGCCAGCGTGGCGCCGGACGGCAGCTCGATCGAGACGTCGACGGTCTCGGACTCGTCGGAGACCAGGCTGGCGGCCTGGGCGAGCAGCGCCCCGACGTCCTGCGCGATCGGGCCGACCACCAGCTCGCCGAGCCTGCCCGGCGGCAGGTCGCCACGGAGCAGCTCGACCGCGACGGCCGCCTGGTCGCTGCGGCCGCGCAGCCCCGCCCGCAGCAGCCGGTCGCCGACCATCCACTTCTCGAGTGCGTCGGGCTCGACCGGGACGGCGTCCGAGGGCTCCTCCTCCTCGTCGGCGGTACGCAGGTCGAGCCGCTGCTGCAGGAACCCCCGGACCGGGTGCTCCAGGAACCGGACCAGCCGCTCCAGCTCCACGACCCCGTCGGCCGGGTCGGGGTCGGCGAGCGGCGCATCGAGGAACGGCCGCGCCCCGTGCTGCCCGGCTCGCAGCGCCCGGCTCCCGGCGTACGACGCGCCGTCGAAGCTGAACGCCCCGTCCGCGCCGAGCCGGTCCGCCTCGAAGTTCCGCGGGTCGAACGGCTGCAGCGGATGCCTGACGACGACGTGATCCCGCACGCTCTGGCCGGTCGAGCCGTCCCGGCCGGTCGAGCCCGTCGAGACCGTCGAGACCGCCGTCCGCTCGAGAACGTCGAGCAGCTCCCCCAGCGGTACCGCCGGCGGCCGCCCCGCCCCGGTCCGCTCGTCGGCGCCGGTGTAGAGCACCACCAGCTTCTCCTTCGCCGCCAGGATCGCGTCGAGGAACAGCTGCCGGTCCTCCGAGCGGCGGTCCCGCTCCCCCATCCGCGGCCTCCGCGCCAGGATGTCGTCGCCGTCGACGTGCGTGCCGCGCGGGAACACCCCGTCGTCCAGCCCGAGCAGGCACACCACTCGGTGCGGCACCGACCGCATCGGCACCATCGTGCAGATCGTCAGGTGACCGGTGCGGAAGTTCGCCCGGGTCGGCCGCCCCTTGAGCCGGTCGCCGAGCAGCGCCCGAACGTCCGAGAGCCGCAACGCGGTCGCCACCGCCCCGTCCGTCGCCGAGGCGACCGCACCGGCGAGCGTGCCCTTGGCCTGGGTGAGCTGCCAGGCGTCGCGCGGCGCGACGTCGACCAGCGCGTCGACCGCCTCGTCGAGGGCGGCCAGCCACTCCTCGACGCTCTGCTCGCGCGACAACGACGCCAGGGCCGCGTCGAGCCGGTCGAGCAGCTCGGCGAGCCGGCCGGCGAGCTCGATCTCGGTGGAGTCGACGTCGTCGAGCGGCAGCGCGTCGCCGACCGTGGTGAGGCCCTCCTCGTCCATGACGACGCCGGCGAGGATGCGGTCGAGCCCGCGCCGCCAGGTGTTCTGGGCGATGCCGGAGAGGCCGTACGGCGCCCGGGCGTCGGCGTCCATGCCCCACCGCACGCCCGCGCGGCGGACCCAGTCCCCGACACGTTCGAGCGCGTCCTCGTCGAGGTGGAACCGACGTCGTACCGGCGGCATCGCCAGCAGGTCCAGCACCTCCGACGCGGTCAGCCGGGAGTCGGCCAGCTCGAGCAACCGTGCTGCCACCCCGAGGACCGGGTTGGTCTGCCGCCGCGACCGGTCCGCGAGCCGGAACGTCAGCCGGTGCCCCGGGTGCATCTGAGGGTCGTGGTCGTCGTCCTAGACCTCCACCCCGAAGCTCGCGCTCAGCAGCGGCGCGTACGCCTCGATGTCGGGGCACATCAC
>Ga0075331_1000222_pt1 | contig 12367 bp, 9 predicted proteins | sample MayberrySE_TuleA_FD_120090 | JGI IMG/M metagenome (GOLD analysis project Ga0075331, IMG submission 120090) | Natural and restored wetland microbial communities from the San Francisco Bay, California, USA, that impact long-term carbon... | ecosystem: Environmental > Terrestrial > Soil > Wetlands ... | reverse complement strand
CGCGGGACGGCTGAGCTTCGGCTGGGCGACCCCGGTGGGGGGCTCGCAGGCGCTGCCCGACGCCCTCGGCGCGCTCATCCGCGCGCACGGCGGGGCGGTCGTCTGTGACGCCACCGTCGATCGCGTCGAGGTCGCGAGCGGCCGCGCCGCCGCCGTGCGCACGGTCGACGGCCGCCGCGTCGAGGCCCGGCGAGCGGTCGTCTCCAGCGCCCACCTGGCGCTGCTCGCGGAGATGCTGGAAGGTGCCCCCGCTCCCGCCGACCTCACCGAGGCCCGGGACCGGTGGCGCCCCGGGCTCAGCGTCTTCGCCGTGCACGCCGCTCTGCGTCGCGACCTCGAGTACCCCTCGTCGGCCGGGCCCCTCCGGTCGCCCGCGGCCGGGTTCGGCGGCACCGAGGGGATGGTCCGCCAGGTCGACGCGCACAACCGCGGCGACGCCGATGCCGGCGACCCGTGGCTGCTGGTCGTCGGACAGACCGCCGTCGACCCGGACCGGGCTCCGGGCGGGCAGGCGACGTTCAAGATCCTGACGATCGCGCCGTACGAGCGCCGCGACGGTCGGGACTGGGCGGAGACCAAGGACGAGTACGCCGGAGCGCTCGTTGACCTGGTGCGCGCCCGCACCCAGGGCCTGGACCCGGACGACATCCTGGCGATCCGGGCCGAGTCCCCGGTCGACGTCGCGCGGCACAACCCCCACAACCTCGGCGGCTCGTGCCACGGCGGCGAGTTCGTCACCGCCGAGGGAGGCGTGATCCCCGGCTGGCCGACGTACGCGACCTCGGTGCCGGGCCTCTTCCTCACCGGCGCCACCGCCCACCCGGGAGGTTCGGTGTCGGGGCGGCCGGGACGCAACGCCGCTCGTGCCGTGCTCACCGACCTCGGCATCGACCCGGAGAAGGTGATGGGCCCGACATAGGCGGCTCAGGCGAGGACCCGCAGCGGCCTCTCCACCAGCTCCACGAAGGCCCGCATCCACCGGGCGGCCACCACGCCGTCGACCGGCCGGTGGTCCACCGACAGCGTCACCCGCATGACGGGGCCGACCTTCAGCCTGCCCTTGCGCGCGACCGGCTCGTCGCGAACGGCGCCGACCGCGAGGATCGCGGACTGCGGCGGGTTGATGATGGCCGCGAACTCCTCGGTGCCGAACATGCCGAGGTTGGTCACGCTGATCGCCCCGCCCTCCAGCTCCTCCTGACGCAGCCGCCCCGCCCTCGCGCGCTCGGCGAGGTCCTTCGTGGCGCGGGCGACCGCGGTCAGCGACATCGAGTCGACGTCGCGCAGCACCGGGGTGAACAAGCCGCGGTCGGTGGCGACGGCCACGGCGACGTCCACGACGGAGTACTGCCGCACGGCCTCCGGCGTCCAGGTCACGTTCATCTCGGGCACGAGCGTGTGGGCGCGCGCGACGGCCTTGACGACCAGGTCGTTGAGCGAGACCTTCACGTCGCCGGAGTTGTTCAGCTCCCTCCTCAGCCTCAGCAGGCGGCGGGCGTCGACGGTGGCGCGCAGGTAGAAGTGCGGCGTCGTCTGCTTGCTCTCGGTGAGGCGGGCCGCGATCGCCCGGCGCATCTTCGTGTGTGGGACGTCGGTGGACGGCGCCTCCGCAGCCGGCTCGGCCCGCTGCGCGGACGCTGCCGCCTCGACGTCACGGCGGAGGATCCGGCCGTGCGGGCCCGAGCCGCGGATCTCCTCGACGGCGAGGCCTGCCTCTCGGGCGAGCCGTCGCGCGAGCGGGCTGGCGAAGATCCGGCCGCGGTGCTCGCCGTTGGTCGACTCCACCGGCTGGACAACCTGCTGGGTCACCTGCTGGGTCACCTGCTGGGTCACCTGCTGGGCCTCGGCCGGCGACGGCAGAGTGCCGGTGCCCGTGTTCGCGGTGCCGCCCTCCGGGTCGTCGGGCACGGTCCGGCGTTCGGGGGCGGCGGTCTGGGCCCCGACGCCGAGCTCGGCGAGGAGGTCGTCCACGTCGTCGACCTGCTCGCCCGGCTCGCCGATCAGCGCGATGGGGGCTCCGACCTCCACCTGCGATCCGGCGGGCACGAGCTGTTTGAGGACGACGCCCTCCCCCTCTGCTTCGATGTCGACGACGGCCTTCTCGGTCTCCGCCGTGGCGATGGGCTCCTGCGCGGAGACGTGGGCGCCCTCCTCGGCGGTCCACTCCTGAAGGACCGCCTCCGTCGCGTTCGCGGCGACGCCCGGCATCCGCAGCAGCCGCGCCATGTCAGTACCTCTCCATCTCGCGGAGCTTCGCGACGACCTCGTCGGTCTGCGCGATCGCGGCCCGCTCGAGCACCTTGCTGATGCTCGGCGAGGCCTCCCCACCCGTGACCCGTTGCACCGGTTGGTCGAGCCAGTCGAAGAAGCGGCGGTGGATCTCGTCGGCGAGCCAGCCGCCGTACGACGTACCGGCTGCTCCCTGCTCGGCGATCAGCACGTTGTTGGTGCGTCTGATGCTCTCCCCGACGGTGTCCCAGTCGAGGCTCGCGCGGTCGAGCCAGCGCAGGTCGATCACCTCGGCGTCGATGTCGACCTGGTCGGCCGCCTCGAGCACGTGACGCACCATCGCGAGGTAGGACAGCACCGTCACGTCGGAGCCCTTGCGGCGAACGGCTGCCTTGCCGACGGGCAGGCAGTAGTCGAGGTCGTCGACTGGCCCGAGGCCGGTCGAGGGGTAGAGGTCGACGTGCTCGAGCACGACCACCGGGTCCATGCAGCGCAGGGCGCTGTTCATCAGGCCGACGTAGTCGAAAGGAGTGGTCGGCGCGACGATCCGCCACCCCGGCGCGGTCGCGAAGATCCCGGCCGGGTCCATCGAGTGCTGCGAGCCGTAGCCGGTCCCCATCGCGACCTTGCTGCGGAGCACGAACGGCACGTCGCCGGAGCCGCCGAACATGTGCCGCGCCTTGCCGATCTGGTTGAAGAGCTGGTCGGCCGCGACCCACATGAAGTCGGCGTACATGAACTCCACGACAGGCTTGAAGCGACCGTCCAGGGCGATCCCGCCTCCGAGGCCGGCAAAGGCGTTCTCGCTGATCGGCGTACCGAGGATCCGGTCGGGGAAGCGCTCCTTCAGGCCGCGCGTGGCGCCGTTCGTGCCGCCGTTGAGCCGGTGCACGTCCTCACCCATGACGACCACGGAGTCGTCGGTCTCCATCCGACGACCCAGGACCCCCGCGATCGCGTCGATCATCTTCTGCTCGGCGAGCTCACCGGTGAAGGAGTCGAGATCGGCCAGGGGCGTGTCGTCGAACTCCCTGAGGTCCCCGCGCACCCCGACGTCCACGAACGCCGGATCGGGCCATTCACTCGGCTTGATGCGCCGCTGTCCGGGCTTGCCGTCGGGAAGCGGCTCCAGGAGTACGTCGGCGGTCTCGGCCATCAGGGCCTTCGCCCCGGCCACGGCGGCGTCGATCTCCGCCTGCGTCATGATCCCGCGCCGCACCAGGTGTCCCGAGAGCTGGGTGACCGGGTCACGGTCGCGCCACTGCTGCTCCTCCTCCTTGGTGCGGTAGCCGAACGCGCTGCCGGGGAACCCGCCGTTCTGGTGGAAGTACCGGTAGGTGTCGACCTCCACGAGCGTCGGCCCGCGCCCGGCGCGCATGTGGGCCACCGCCTCCTCCATGGCGAGGAAGACCGCTAGGGGGTCCATCCCGTCGACCTTCCAGCTCGCGATGTTGAAGCCGGGGCCGCGGCCGGAGAGCCGGGGCTCGCCGGTGGCCTCGAACACGCTGGTGGACACGGCGTACTGGTTGTTCTCGATGAAGAAACAGACCGGCAGCTTCCAGGCCGCGGCCAGGTTGAAGGTCTCCAACGTCGAGCCGATGTTGACCGCGCCGTCCCCGAAGTAGGTGACCGAGACCGCGCCGGTGCCGGCCTGGCGGTGCGCCCACGCGTAGCCGGCCGCCTGGGGCACGCCGCCGCCGACGATGGCGTTGGTGCCCATCGCCCCGGCCTCCTTCCACTGCAGGTGCATCGACCCGCCGCGCCCGTGACCGAAACCTCGGTCGAGCCCGCAGATCTCGGCAAGCGTGCGCAGAAGCACCTCGCGGACCTCGTCGCCCGGCGCCTCGGTCGGGTCGATCCCCTTGGGCGCGATGTGGTGCAACGCCTTGGCGAGGAACTGGTGGTGTCCCCGGTGAGAGCCGTTGACGGTGTCATCGCTGGTCAGGGCCAGCACAGATCCGACCGCACCGCCCTCCTGGCCGATGCTCGAGTGGGCAGGCCCGTGGACCAGCCCGGCGCCGGCGAGCTCGAGCACGGTCTCCTCGAAGGTGCGGATCAGCACGAGCTGGGCGAGCATCGTGCGCAGGAGCGCGGGGTCGGCGGCGTCTCGGTCCTCGTCGGTGACGACCAGCTCGACCCACGGCGAAGCCGGCTCGAGCAGGCGGTGCTCGGTCATCGCAGACCTCCAGCGGTCGGGGAAGACCTCCAGCCTGACACAGGATTGGATCCAAGATCCAGGTTAGTCGCGGCGCTGGACACGGGAAGTTGCGCGTGGTTCAGTGGAAATCGCTGATCGCTGCCCGCACGAAAGGATCCAATGTGGCGCTTCCGGGGCTCAGGCGGCTGGACCACATCGGCTTCACCGTGCCCGACCTCGAGGAGGCGACGCGCTTCCTCGTCGACGTCCTCGGCTGCGAGTACCTCTACTCGCTCGGGCCCTTCCGGAGCGACGGCGACTGGATGACCGAAAACCTCAACGTCCACCCCCGTGCGGAGGTCGTGGAGAACCGCTTCTTCCGCTGCGGCGAGCAGGCTGTCTTCGAGGTCTTCCACTACACCTCGCCCGACCAGAAGCAGGCCATCCCTCGCAACAGCGACGTGGGCGGCCACCACGTCGCGCTGTACGTCGACGACCTCGACGCTGCGGTGAAGCACCTGCGGTCGCACGGGGTGACCGTGCTGGGCGAGCCGACCCCGAGCAAGGGACCTGCCGAGGGGAACCGCTGGGTCTACTTCCTCTCCCCGTGGGGCATGCAGTTCGAGCTGGTGTCGTACCCGGGCGGAAAGGCGTTCGACCGTGGACGTGGCTGAGACCAACGGCACCGAGACCAACGGCACGGGTGCCGCGAGCGCCCGGGTCGCCGACTACCTGCGGGCCGCGATCCTGGAGGGCCGGATCGCCCCGGGCGAGCGGATCCGGCAGGAGGACGTCGCCGCACGGTTCGGGGCCAGCCGGCTGCCGGTGCGCGAGGCCCTGCGGATGCTCGAGGCCGAGGGCCTCACCGAGCACGAGGCCAACAAGGGCGCTCGGGTGCCGCGTCTGTCCATGCACGAGGTGGACGTGATCTACCAGATGCGGGAGCGGCTCGAGCCCCTGGCGCTCACCGAGAGCATCCCGCAGCTCGGCCAGGGCGAGATCGAGCGGCTCGAGGCGGTGCAGGCCCGGATCGAGGAGAACACCGACATGGCCGCCTTCCTCGCCCTCGACCGGGAGTTCCACCTGCTCACCTACACCGGCTGCCGGATCGACCCGCTCACGTCGATGGTGACCCGGCTGTGGAACTCCACCCAGCACTACCGCCGCGCGTTCATGGCGCTGAGCGGCCCCAGCCGGATGTGGGTCGTGAACGCCGAGCACCGGCTGCTCCTCGACGCGATCGAGCGACGCGACACCGTCGACGCCGAGCGCTACCTCAGCGGCCACATCCGGCGTACCCGGATCGAGCTCGACCGCCACCCCGAGGTCTTCGACGGGGGCGCCCCATGATGAGCCCGCCCCGTAGCCAGGCGTTCGGGTTCACGGTCAACGGCGAGGCAGTGACCGTCACGGCCGAACCCGACACCCCGCTGCTGACGGTGCTGCGCGAGGACCTCGACCTCAAGGGCAGCCGGTTCGGCTGCGGGCTGGGGCAGTGCGGGGCCTGCTTCGTGCGTCTCGACGGCGCGGTCGTGCCGTCCTGCGACACCCCGCTGTGGTCGGTCGAGGGTCGCGCCGTGGTCACCGTCGAGGGCCTCGGCGCAGACGGGACGCTTCACCCGGTGCAGCAGGCGCTCCTCGACGAGCAGGCCGCGCAGTGCGGCTTCTGCATCTCCGGCATCGCGGTGAACGCTGCGACCCTGCTGGAGGCCAACCCCCGGCCGAGCGCCGACGAGGTGGTCGAGGCGCTCGACCGGAACCTGTGCCGCTGCGGCGTCCAGCGCCGGGTCGTGCGAGCGGTCCTCGAGGCCGGTGCGAGGTCGTCATGACCGTCACCGACAAGGCCACCTCCGCCCTTCCGCGTGACCTGGCCGCGAACCCCCGCCTCGCGCGGTGGGTCTCGGTCGGCCCCGACGGGACGGTCGGGCTCCGGGTCGGCAAGGTCGAGCTCGGCCAGGGCATCCTCACTGCCCTCGCGCAGGTGCTCGCCGACGAGCTCGACGTACCGCTCGACCGGGTCCGTCCCCTCCCCGCGCACACCGGGCTCGGTCCCGACGAGGGCCTCACCGCGGGGAGCACCTCGATCCTCGACGCGGCCCCTGCCGTGCGGATCGTCGGCGCAGCGGTGAGGGCGCTCTTCGTCGCCGAGGCCGCCCGCCGCTGGGGCATCGACCCCGTCGACGTGGCGCTCGAGGCCGGCGAGATCCTGGCCCCCGACGGCAGGAGCGCGTCGTACGCCGACCTCGCGGGCAGCGTGGACCTCGACGTGGACGTCGACGCGGATGTCCTGGTCAAGGACGTCGACGACGCCCGGCTCGTCGGCAGCAGCGCGGCCCGCGCGGACCTTCCCGACAAGGTGGCCGGCCGACCCCGCTACATCACCGACCTGCGCCCGCCCGGGATGCTCTTCGGGCGGGTGGTCCGTCCGCCTTCACCGGGCGCCCGCCTCACCTCGGTCGGCGAGGTCCGGGCAGATGTCGAGGGCCGGGCGGGCGTCGAGGTCGTGCGCGACGGCTCCTTCCTCGGCGTCGTGGGCGCCGACGAGCACGCGGTCAACCGGGCCGCCGACGCGCTCGGCGAGAGCAGCGCCTGGGTCGAGGAGGACCGGCTTCCCGACGAGGACGACCTGACCGCGTTCCTGCTGGCAGGCCCGCACGAGGACATCCCGGCGCTCGCCGAGGACCAGGCCACCACGGGGGACGTCCGACGCCTGAGCGCTCGCTACAGCCGGCCGTTCCTGGCCCACGCCTCGATCGGCACCAGCTGCGGCATCGCCCGGTGGGAGGAGGACGGCCGGGTGTCGGTGTGGAGCCACAGCCAGGGCATCTTCAAGCTGCGCGACGCGATCGCCCAGGCTCTCGACCTCGACGCCTCGGCGGTGGTCGTCGAGCATGCCGAGAACGCCGGCTGCTACGGCCACAACGGCGCCGACGACGCGGCCTTCGACGCGGTCCTCCTGGCCCGCGCGGTGCCGGGCAGACCGGTGCTGGTGCAGTGGACGAGGCAGGACGAGCTCGGCTGGGCACCCTTCGGCTCCGCGATGGTCACCGAGGTGAGCGCCGCGGTCTCCGACTCGGGGCAGGTCGTCGAGTGGGCCTACGACGTCTTCAGCCAGGGACACACCACGCGTCCGGGCTACGCAGGAGTGCCGGGCCTTCTCGCCGGCGCCTACCTGGAGCACCCCCTGCCCGCACCGGCCGCCACCGACCCGCCGCCCGCCGCTGGTGGAGGGTCCACCCGCAACGCGGTGCCGATCTACGCGGTCGGGCCTCGCCGCATCACAGGCCACCGGCTGCTCGAGACCCCGATCCGCTCGTCGGCGCTGCGCGCCCTCGGAGCGTTCATGAACGTGTTCAGCATCGAGTCGTTCATGGACGAGCTCGCGGCCGCGGTCGGCGAGGACCCCCTGGCCTACCGGCTCCGCCACCTCGAGGACCCCCGTGGTCGGGACGTCCTGGAGGCGGCGGCCGCCGCGTCCCGCTGGGGCTCCGGCCTTCCCGAGGGAGCTGCCCGGGGGATCGGGCTGGCCCGCTACAAGGACCGGGGCGCCTACTGCGCGGTCGTCGCGGAGGTGGAGGCCGAGGAGGCGGTCCGCGTCCGCCGGCTCACCGTCGCGGTCGACGTGGGACGGGTGGTCAACCCGGACGGGGTGCGCAACCAGATCGAGGGCGGCGCGACCCAGGCGACGAGCTGGACCCTCAAGGAGCGGGTGCGCTTCGACCGTCGCCGGATCACCAGCGTGGACTGGGAGAGCTACCCGATCCTGCGCTTCAGCGAGGCACCCGAGATCGACGTACACCTGGTCGACCGGCCGGCCCTGCCGTCCGTCGGCGCGGGCGAGGCCGCCCAGGGCCCCACCGCCGCAGCGATCGGCAACGCCGTGGCAGCCGCGGTCGGGGTGCGCGTGCGGGGCCTTCCGATCACCACCGAGGCCGTGGTCGCGGCCATCGAAGCACAGCCGGACTGAACAGTTCCTGGAAGCTCAACCACCGAAGGAGAAGCACATGTCAGATCCGTACATCAGCTACGTGCCGCTCGAGAAGATGGACGAGCGGATGCAGGAGGAGATGCACCGCTGCGCCCGGGAGGGCACACCGCGCCCGGAGAGCTCGGCGGTCCGCGCCCATGCGCCGAACGCGTTCTGGGCCTTCGCCGACTCGTGGAAGGACATCTTCCACAGCGGCGTCTGCGACCACGCGGTCAAGGACCTGTGCCGGGTCTACATCTCGCGGACGGTCAAGTGCGAGTTCTGCGGCAACCAGCGCTCGACGAAGGCGACGGCCGCGGGACTCCAGGAGCAGCAGTACGACGAGCTGCTGAACTTCGAGTCGTCGGAGAAGTACGACGACCGGCAGAAGGCCGCTCTCGCCTACGCGCAGGCGATCGCCTGGGGCGAGCCGGACCTCGACGGGCTGTGGAAGCGGCTGCACGAGCACTTCTCCGAGCCCGAGCTGGTCGAGCTCGGCTGCTTCATCGCGCTCACGTTCGGGCAGCAGAGCTGGATCCGGCTGCTCGGCGTCGAGCACCACCAGTACATGCCCGGCACCGGAGCCTCCATGGCGCCGGGGTTCACCACGCCCGAGGAGCTCGCCGCGACCAAGGCCCGCGAGGACTACTGGGCAAACCTCTAGTGGGCCGACCTCTAGTAGGGGTTGGCCACCACGAGGTCCTGCGCGGGGAAGAGGGTGAGGAGGCGCGGTCCGTCAGGCGTGACCACGACCTCCTCCTCGATCCGCGCCGCGGAGAACCCGTCGCTCGCGGGGCAGTAGGTCTCGAGCGCGAACACCATGCCGGCCTGGAGCTCGATCGGCTCCTTCATGCTGTTGAGCCGCGAGATGATCGGCCGCTCGTGGAGGCCGAGCCCCAGGCCGTGGCCGAACTGGAGCCCGAAGCACTCCATCTCGTTCTCGAAGCCGAACTCCTGGGCCTTCGGCCAGACGGCGGCCACCTCGTCGGTCCCGACACCGGGCTTGATCATGTTGATCGACGCGTCCATCCACTCCCTCGCCTTGGTGTAGGCGTCGCGCTGGCTCGGTGTCGCACTGCCCACGCTGAAGGTCCGGTAGTAGCAGGTCCGGTAGCCGTTGAACGAGTGGATGATGTCGAAGAAGGCCTGGTCGCCGGGGCGGATCAGCCGGTCGGAGAAGTTGTGCGGGTGCGGGTTGCACCGCTCGCCGGAGACCGCGTTGATCGCCTCGACCTGGTCCGAGCCCATCTCGTAGAGCCGCTTGTTGGCGAGGGCGACGATCTCGTTCTCGCGGATGCCGGGCTTCAGCGCCTCGACGATGTCCTGGTAGACGCCGTCGACCATCGCCGCCGCCTGTGTGAGCAGCATGATCTCGTCCTGGGACTTGATCTGGCGCGCGTCGAGCATGAGCTGCTGCGCGTCGACGACGGTCAGACCCTGCCGCTGCATCTCGAACAGGAACGGCAGCTCGACGATGTCCACCCCGACCGGGGCGTCGGCGACACCTGCGTCCTCGAGCAGCCCCTTGATCTGCCGGACCGCCTCCTCCATGAGGCCTGCCGTCGGAGCGATCGCGCCACGGAGGCCGAGCATCCCGGCACGGCTGTTCTCGGGCTTGAGCCAGGGCGAGTAGAGCCGGTGGTGACGGGCGGCGGAGCCGAAGTCCCACAGCATCGGCTCGCCGTCGCGGGTGAGCAGCGCGTAGCGGGTCATCTTGTCGCCGAGCGCGCCACCGATCCAGGTCTGCGTGGTGTAGCGGATGTTGTAGAAGTCGAAGAGCAGGAAGGCGCCGCACCCGCTCGCCTCCAGCGATGCCTTCGCGCGGGCGAGACGGTACGTGCGGAGGCGGTCGAAGTCGACCCGCTGCTCGTAGTCGACTCCCATGTGTCCCGGAGCCGCCAGAGGCCTGGCACCCGGCAGGGCGGGGACGCTCATGTCAGCTCACCTCGTCCGCAGCGCTCAGTCCGTCGTCGACGGCGACGTTCTCGGGCTTGAGCTCGAGCCCGGAGGCGGCCGCCTGCTGGTCGAGCAGGATCGCGAAGTCCTCGTCGACCCGTCCGCTGCTGACCGTGGCCTGCACCAGCTGCGCGGTCACGGCGGCGACGGGCATGGGTACGTCGAGCTCCCGGGCCGCCGCCAGGCCGAGGTCGAAGTCCTTGCGCAGCAGCACCGGCGTGAACGTCGGGGCGTAGTCGAGGTTCACGAACGCCGGCGACTTGTAGCGGCTGAACACAGAGCCCATGACCGAGTTGTTGAGGAACTCGAGGAAGGCCGCCCTGGAGACGCCGCCCTTCTCCGCCAGCACGGTGATCTCGGCCATCGACTGGGTCACCACGCCGAGCAGGAGGTTGTGACAGATCTTCACCAGCCGCGCGACGTCGCCCTCACCGACGTACGTCACGGACTTGCCGAGGTGACCCAGCAGCGGCTCGACGCGGCGATAGGTGTCCTCGGGGCCCGAGACGACGAGGCTGAGGCCTCCCGCCCTCACGACCTTGCCGTTGCCGCTCACCGGCGCGGCCAGGAAGGCCACGTCGCGGTCGGCGCACTCCTCGCGCATGCGCTCCGAGGACTCGGTCGACACCGTGGAGCAGTCCACGACGACGGAGGGCACGTGCTCGCGGCTCTGCAGCAGCCCGCCCTCGCCGAGCAGGACGTGCTCGAGGTCCGCGGGGGTGGACACCATGGTGAAGACCACGTCGAGGTCGCGCAGGTCGGCGATCGAGTCCGCCACGGTGGCGCCGTGCTCGGTCAGGGGCTCGGCCTTGGCCTTGGTACGGTTCCAGGCGGTGAGGTCCACCCCCGCCTTGGCGAGGCGCCGAGCCATGGCGAAACCCATCCGGCCGGTGCCGATCCAGCCGACCTTCAGACCGGTCGAGTCAGTCGTGTCGTTCGTCATGCGCCTGCCTTTGCAATCGTTTGTATCTCAACGTAGGTCGTGCGTTCGGCCACCGTCAAGCGAGCCGGTCAGAGCCGCCCAGCCAGCCAGTCCGCGGTGTACGGGCGGTGCCACGGGGCGACGTTGGCGCACCCGTGATTGCCGTTCTCGAGCATCAGCAGCTCGACTTCTCCCCCTGCCTCCTGCCGAAGCCGCTCGGCGTGCTGCCACGGGATCAGCCGGTCCTGCCGCCCGAACACGACCAGCAGCGGCGCGGTGATGTCCCCGGCGGCCTTCTCGAGCGTCAGGGTCGAGGCGATCTCGTGCGCCTCCGCCTGGTCCGCCGCCCGCGACCTGACCTCGAAGGTCTTCCTGGTCAGCTCCGGCAGCCGCTCCCAGCAGTCGCCGAAGTCGAACGGGCCGGCCAGGGCGACGCAGGCCTTGACCCGGTCGCCGACCGCAGCAGCCACGCGTGGCGCGTAGTAGCCCCCCAGGCTGACCCCCCACACTCCGAGCCGTCCGGAGTCGACCTCGGGGATGCGGGCCAGAGCGGCCAGCAGGGTCTCGGCCGGCGCGCTCCAGTCCCCCCGGATCGAGAGGTCGTACTCCGCCTCGCCCTGGCCCGGGCCGTCGACGCTGAAGGTCGCCAGGCCGCGGGCCAGGAAGGTCTCCTCGGTGGAGCGCAGCTCCTCCTTGGTCGAGTCCAGGCCCGGGATCATCAGCACCGTCGGGTGCGGGCCGTCACCCTCGGGCAGCCGGAGCACGCCGACCATCCTCGCGTCCTCGAACGGGATCTCGACCCGTCGGCCGGGCCTCGCGAGGTGAGGAAGGGCATCGGCGTAGCAGCGAACCGCACGCTCGTGCGCCCGGCGCATCTGGTCGAGGTCCTCGACGAAGACGAACTTGCCGAAGTGGTAGTACACCGCAGCCTGTGCGAGGTGCTCGCCGGCGGAGAGAAGGCGTCCCTGGTCGAGTGCCGTCCGGCCGAGCGCCTCGTGCTCCTCACCCACGCTGGACCAGGCCTCGCACCAGTCCTCCCACCGGGTGACGCCCTCGGTGATCCTCTGGAAGTCCCACACGGTGACCCCGTTGGTGGTGAACCTCGGCGCCCAGTGCGCGATCGCCGAGGCGACCCTTGCGTCCGCCTGCGCCACGT
>Ga0075331_1000221_pt1 | contig 12388 bp, 11 predicted proteins | sample MayberrySE_TuleA_FD_120090 | JGI IMG/M metagenome (GOLD analysis project Ga0075331, IMG submission 120090) | Natural and restored wetland microbial communities from the San Francisco Bay, California, USA, that impact long-term carbon... | ecosystem: Environmental > Terrestrial > Soil > Wetlands ... | reverse complement strand
GGCGTGCCGGCGAGCTGGTCGCGCGTGCGGCGTCCCTTCAGGGCCAGCAGGGCGACGAGCCGCTGCTCACGCCGACCGAGCGGGATGCTGTCCCCTCCCCGTCGGAGGTCCCACCATCCGAGCAGCTGGAGTCTGGGCTGTACGGACTGGGCTGTAGCTCTGGTGACCATCCGGACCCCCAGCCGCCGCGGTTCCCGAGTGCCTCAGGTCGACACACCGACGACACCTTCAGCGCTCTCCACGGTGGGTGCACGTCCGACAGGATGTCAAGGCATCTTTACCCTGACCAGCCATCCGGGGGGTGGTCACCTGAGTGACCTGAGCCAGGTGGCGATCTCCTCGAGTAGGTCGTCCGGGCTAGAGACGACGACCACGGCCGATCCGCCGTCCGGTGTCGTCGCGGTCATCCGGCCCAGGAACCCCTCGGTTCCCTCGAGCCACACGCTGACCACCAGGACACCGTCGGAGTCCGACGAGACCATCCCCGCCTGGGCTCTTTCCATGATGGTCCCCATTTCGTACGGTTCGAGCGAAAACTCCCCTCCCCCCGCGCATTGTCGCGCCTCCAGTGTCGGCGCACCAGCCATTGGCGGGAAAGTGCCGCCGGCGCCGGGTGACGGTCCGGTCACGCGTCGATCACCGGGCGGTCACTCCTCCGTCATGCACCGGTGACGTCGTGGTGACGGGCCCGTGACGCCGGCGTCACACCGCGATCACGGCGGCGGGTCTCCAATGTGTGCGTCGAGGAAGCACGGGAGGAGGTGAACACCATGCGCACGGAACTCACGATCACCGAGCTCGAGGCCGAGACCCTCGAGCTGCTGCCCGCACGCGAGACGCTCACGTTCGGCAACGCCAACTGGGCGAACGTCGTCGCCAGCAACTCGTCGATGGCACTCAACGCAGCAAGCCTCTTCTCGAACGCCCAGAGCGCCGCCTACCAGTCGATCAGCGTGAACCAGGGCTGACCCGTCGCCGAGGGGTGGCCCGCGCCGGCCCCGCAAGGGGCTGCCGGGCCACGTCGCGGCCATCTGAGAAGGAGGGGATCGGACCATGCGGACCGAACCTTCGCCTGCGTGGGACGCCGCCGAGCCCCAGCTCGAGCTCGAGGAGGCCGTACTCCTGCCACCTCGAGAGACGATGTGCTCCTTCGCGTGCACCAACGTGGTGAACGTCGTCGGCGTGAACGTCTCGATCGCGGTCAACGCGGCCAGCATCAACGCCCAGGCCAACGCCCTGGCGCAGCAGTACCTCAGCGTGGGGCAGTAACGCTGCACCGCGCGCAGACGGGCGGCGGGTGCGACGGCTCTGGGCGCACCCGCTGCTCCTCCCGGAGCACACCAGAGCAGCCCCGGCCGATCGCGCCGCGGGCACCAGAGCAGATGGTCCTCAGCCCATGACCGAGACCCAGCACATCCCGACCCAGGACCGCCTCGAGGCCGGTCCCCCTCCGGCCGACCTCCCGCTCGGCGAGGTGCCGGCCCCCCGGTGGCGGCCCGCTCCCGGGGTCGAGCACCTCGGCCCGGTACAGGGGTCGGCGATGATCTCGCCGCACTACCTCGTCCGGCGCGCGGACGGGCAGGTCGTGCAGCTGTCGGAGCTGCTGCACCTCGTGGTCCGCGAGCTGGACCCCGAGCGCACCGAGGAGGAGGTCGTCGCTGCCGTGAGTGCGGAGTACGGCCGCGAGCTCAACGCCGTCGGTCTCCGGCACCTTCTCCGCACCCGGCTCGCCCCGCTGGGTCTCGTCGTGGACGAGGACCGCCCGCTCGAGACGGCGCTCCCGACCGCACGGCCCCTGCTCTCGTTGTCGCTGCGCGGCACCATCCTGCCGCCCGGCGCGGTGCAGGAGACGGCCCGTGTGCTGCGCTGGCTCTTCCTCCCGCCGGTGGTGGTGGCCGCGCTCGTCGCCTGGCTCGTCCTCGACGTGGCCCTGGTTCTCGAAGGAGACCTGCTCGCGGCACTCCGGGCGTTGCTCGCCACACCCGCGCAGCTGCTCTGGCTCTACGCCCTGCTCACCACGGGGGCACTCTTCCACGAGCTCGGCCACGCTGCGGCGTGCCGGTACGGCGGGGCCCTGCCGGGCAGGATCGGCTTCGGCGTGTACCTGGTGTTCCCGGCCTTCTACACCGACGTCACGGACTCCTACCGGCTCGGCCGCGCCGGACGGGTCCGCACCGACCTGGGCGGCCTCTACTTCAACGTGGTGGCGTTGCTGCTCCTCGGCGTCGGCTACCTGCTGAGCGGCGACGGCATCCTGCTCCTCGCGGTGCTCGTCACGCACGTGCAGATGGTCCAGCAGCTGGTGCCGATCGTCCGGTTCGACGGCTACTACGTCCTGACCGACCTGATCGGAGTGCCGGACCTGTTCGCCCGGCTGCGCCCCACGCTGGTGAGCGCCCTGCCCCGCCGGGCCCTCGACCCGCGGGTCGCGGAGATGCGGCCACTGGCCCGGCGACTGGTGCTCGGCTGGGTGCTCCTCGTGGTGCCGACCCTCGCCCTGGCGTTCGGTTGGCTGCTGTGGCACCTGCCCGTGATGGTCACCGAGACATCCCGCGCCGGCGACGTGCAGCTGGCGCAGCTGCAGGCCGCGTGGGCGGACGGCGACGTCGCGGTCGTGCTGCTGAGCGTGATCTCCCTGGTCTTCCTGGTGCTTCCGCTGCTGGGCGTCGCCATCGTGCTCTCCCGGCTGGCCTGGGCCGTGGGCAGAGCCCTGGCCCGGAACGCCGGTGGCCGGCCGCGCCAGCCGGGGACGCCTGACCTGGTGTCGGCGCCGAACGGGTTCACCGCGGCTGCCTTCACCGACGAGCAGCTGCTGCACCGCGACCCGCCGGTGGCGACCCTCGGATGGCAGCGGACCGTCTACCGGCTCTCCGGTCACCAGGTGCGGCTCGGTCCCGGCGCCGAGGAGCGACGCCGGGCGGCGCGCGCTCTCGCCCTGCGGACACCGATCGAGGGGACCCGCCGGGTCGTGGTCATGAGCCGCAAGGGCGGGGTCGGGAAGACCACGATCGCTCTCGCGCTCGGCAGCATCCTGGCCACCGAGCGCGGAGACCGCGTGGTGGCGGTCGACGCCAACCCGGACGCGGGCAACCTGGCCCACCGGGTCGCTCCACCGTCGGGGCGCACCATCACCGACGTGCTGCGGGAGCTGGAGGGGATCGACAGCTACGCCGAGCTGAAGCGCTACACCTCGCAGGCGGCGGAGTCGCGGCTCGAGGTCCTCGCCTCCGACGACGACTCCCGGATCGGCGCCGCGCTGATGCGCGCCGACTACCAGCGGCTCATCGAGCTGCTGGACCGCTTCTACAACGTGATCCTGCTCGACACCGGCACCGGCATCCTCGACAGCGCCAACCAGGGCCTGCTCGCCGAGGCCGACGAGCTCGTGCTCGTGCTGCGCGCGGGCGTGGACGGCGGCCGGGCCGCAGCCCTCACCTTGGACTGGCTGGAGGCGCACGGGTACGCCGACCTCGTGCGCGAGGCGGTCGTGGTGATCAACGCGGTCCGGCCACGGGTCGGTGCGCCGATCGCCCCGATCAGGGAGCACTTCGCGCACCGGTGCCGTCGCGTCGTGATCGTGCCCTGGGACCCCGCGCTCGAGACGGGGGCGCAGACCAGGCTGTCCGCGCTCGACGAGGCGACCCGCGAGAGCCTGCTCGAGATGGCCGCGGCCGTCGCGGAGAACTTTCCGGTGTCCGGAGGTGGCCGATGAGCCCGCGGCTGTGGCGACGGCTCGCCCACTACGCGGCCGCCGGCGTGGTCGGGACGACGCTCCTGGCCGGCGCGTCGGGGGCGGTGGCCCCGGCACCGGCTGCGCTCCCCTCGCGCTCCGACGTCGTCTCGTCCGCGCACCCGACGGCCGCCGACCCGACCGTACGCCAGGAGACCGTCCGCACCGCGGGGATCCTCGGGCTTCGGCCGCGGGTCAACGCCGTGGCCACCACGTCCGCCACCTGCGCCGGCTGCCGGGGCGACGCCGTCGCCGTGCAGGTCGTCGAGGTCATGGGCGGATGGCGGGTGGCGGCCGACAACGTGGCCACCGCCTGGGCGCGGTGCCGGGGCTGCACGGCGGACGCGGTGTCGGTGCAGCTCGTCCTGCTGCACCGGTCCGGCGGCCTGACCACGAACAACCGCGCACTCGCGGTCACCGGCGACTGTCGGCGGTGCTCGGCCGGTGCGGCCGCGTACCAGATCGTCCTCGACGCGACCGGTGCGCCGGCGAATCTGGACCGGCTCCGCGACGAGGTCGCCGCGTGGGCGGCGCAGCAACCCGGCGCCACCGAGACCGCGCCGAGGTCCCGGACCCGGGCCGTCGCACGCCGGCCGCAGGAGCTGCTGTCCGAGCTCGAGCGCCAGGTCACCAGGTTCGTGGACGGTGCGGTGCTGGAGAGCAGGGTCGCGGCGCGCACGGAGTGACCGCGGCGCGACGGCGGCCGCCGCGTGGTCGCGGCCGGTCCGCACGGAGGCGTGAGTACCCTCGACGCGTGACTCCCGCGCCACTGACCGTCCACCCGATCACCCCCGAGCAGCACCTCGAGCTCCTGCGTGCCCGGCGCGCCGCGAGCTTCCTGCAGACACCCGCCTGGGGCGAGGTGAAGGGCGAGTGGCGCAGCGAGTCCCTGGGGTGGTTCCGCGACGGCGAGCTGGTCGGCGCCGGCCTGGTGCTCTACCGCCAGGTCCCGAAGGTGAAGCGCTACCTCGCCTACCTCCCGGAGGGCCCGGTCATCGACTGGGACTCCGACCACCTCTCGGACTGGCTCGCCCCCATGACCCGGCACCTGCGCGACGCCGGCGCGTTCGGGGTGCGCATGGGTCCCCCGGTCATCACGAGGCGCTGGGAGGCCGACGCCGTCAAGAAGGGGGTCGCGGACGAGACGGTCCGGACCCTCGGCGAGATCCCGCCGTCGGAGCGCTCGGCCGCCGGGGCCCGCGTCGTGTCCCAGCTCCAGGAGCTCGGCTGGCGCCTCCAGGGCACCGAGGGCGGCTTCGCCGCGGGACAGCCGCGGTACAACTTCTGGGTCCCGTTGCGCGACGCGGACGGCGAGCCGCTCCGGGAGGACGACGTCCTCAAAGCCATGAACCAGCAGTGGCGGCGCAACATCAAGAAGGCCACCAAGGCCGGCGTCGAGGTCGCCGAGGGCGACCCCGAGGACCTCAAGGCGTTCCACGACCTCTACGTGCACACCGCCGAGCGCGACGGGTTCACCCCACGGCCGCTGGCGTACTTCCGGACCATGTTCCGGGCGCTCGGCGCCGAGGAGCCGGACCGCATCAAGCTGTTCCTGGCCCGCCACGAGGGGGACCTGGTGGCGGCGACGATCTGGATCCGTGTGGGTGCACACACCTGGTACTCCTACGGCGCCTCGTCGACGGAGAAGCGCGACGTGCGCGGGTCCAACGCGGCACAGTGGGCGATGATCCAGGCGTCGCTGGCGGCCGGGGCCGACGTCTACGACCTGCGCGGGATCACCGAGACCCTCGACGAGGACGACCCGCACGTGGGCCTGATCCGGTTCAAGGTCGGCACCGGCGGTGAGGCGGTCGAGTACGCAGGCGAGTGGGACCTCCCCCTCAAGCCCCTGCTGTACAAGGCGTTCTCGCTCTACATGGCGCGGCGGTGACGCGATGCCGCTGACGCTGTACGTCGACGGCGGCCGCTGGCGCGCCCACCTGCGCGATGTCCGCGACGCCCATCCGGGGATCGTCCCGGTGGCCAAGGGCAACGGCTACGGCTTCGGCCTGCCCCGGCTGGCCGAGGAGGCCGCCGCGCTCGGGGTGGACACCCTCGCGGTCGGGACCTACGCCGAGGTCGAGCCCGTCCGGTCCTTCCCCGGGTCGGTCATGGTGCTCTCACCGTGGCGCCCGTTCGAGCACGCGGTGTACGGCGACCACGTCGTGCACACCGTCGGCCGGCTCTCGGACCTCGGGGAGCTGTGCGCCCGCGCGGACGGCCCCCGGGTGGTGCTCGAGCGGATGACGTCGATGCGCCGCCACGGCTTCAGCGCCCGGGAGCTGCGCGCCGCGGCCCTCGCCGCCCAGGAGCAGGGCGGCGCCACGGTCGAGGGTGTCGCGGTGCACCTGCCGATGGGCGGCCGCGGCTCGTCGAGCGGCCACCTCGCGGAGATGGAGCGGTTGATGACCGACGTGGTGGCGGCCGGTCTCGGCACCAGGCGGGTCTACGTCTCCCACCTGACGGACCGCGAGCTGGCCACCCTGTCCGGCCGCTACCCCGACTACGAGCTGCGTCCCCGCATCGGGACGTCCTTGTGGCTCGGGGACCGGGGGGCGCTCGCGGTGCGCGCGACGGTGCTCGACGTCCACGCGGTCGAGCGCGGCGACGTGTTCGGCTACCGGGGCCGGACCGTCCCGAAGTCGGGCCACATCCTCGTCGTCTCCGGCGGCACCGCCCACGGGATCGGGCTCGAGGCGCCCACCGGGGGCTCCACGCTGCGGGACCGCGCCGTGCGGCTCGCGCAGGGGGGTCTCGACGCGGCCGGGTTCGTGCGGTCGCCGTACACCGTCGGCGGCAAGCAGCGGCTGTTCGCCGAGCCGCCGCACATGCAGGCCTCGATGCTGTTCCTGCCGCACGGGGCACCGGTCCCGGAGGTGGGCGGCGAGATCGACGTCCGGGTCCGCTACACGACCGCGTCGTTCGACCGGACCGCCATCTCCTGACCGGACTCCGGCTCCATCGGGTCGTCGGTGGTGCCGTCCGCCCGGACCGGGTCGCGCTCGGGCCTCAGCACGTCCCGCACGACCATGCCGGCCAGCCAGAGCTGGGCCCCCACGCGGATGACGATCGCGGCCCAGTACGCCGTGTCGTGCCCGCCGCTGGCGGCCGGTGCGGTGAAGCTCCCGAGGTAGAACCAGACGGCGACGAAGTAGACCGCCTCCCCGGCCTGCCAGACCAGCAGGTCGCGCCAGCGCGGCCGGGCCAGCACCGCCAGCGGGAGCAGCCACAGGACGTACTGCGGTGAGTAGACCTTGTTGACCACCAGGAACCCCACCACCACCAGGAAGGCCAGCTGGGGGATCCGCGGCGTGTGCGGGGCGAGCAGGCCCAGCGCGAGCACCGCGACGCAGACCGCCCCGAACCAGATCCACGAGGCGAGGTTGATCCCCTCGGGCGTGACGTCGAGACCGGCCTGCGACGCGATCAGCCAGATCGACCCCAGGTCCGCGCCGCGCTCGTCGTTGAACTCCCAGAACCGCGCCCACTGGTCGAAGCCGTAGAGGATCGGGGGCAGGTTGAGCAGCGTCCAGCTCACCACCGCGGCGGCCGTCGCGGTGAGGAAGGCCCCGATCCGGCGACGCCGCAGGCAGACCACGAGGAGGGCGCCCAGGAGGAACAGCGGGTAGAGCTTCGTCGCGGTCCCCAGTCCGATCAGCAGCCCGGCGAGCAGCGGCCGGTCGCGCGACCACGCCCAGAGCGCGCCGGCGACGGCGGCCACGGCGATCAGGTCCCAGTTGACCAGCGCGGCCAGCACCAGGGTGGGCGCGGCTGCGAAGAGGGCGGCGTCCCACGGCCGCCCGCGATGCGTGCCGGCCAGGAACCAGGCGGCGAGCAGGCCGAACCCGGCGAGCAGCACCGCGGTCACCTCGAAGTACAGGTGCGACTCGTCGGCCACCCCCGGCGCCCGGAACACGTCCTCCTCCGGCAACGAGGCTCGCGAGGCGACGTCCGGCCAGCCGCTCAACGCCTGGGTGAGCAGCGCGGCGCCGTACGCGAAGTAGCCGATGACGACCGGGTACTCCATGGGACGGTAGCGCTCGTCGGTCTCGGAGTACGGCACGGTGCGCTCGGCGAACCCCCGGCCGGTGTAGAGGTAGGGCACGTCGGAGTAGCAGAGCGCGGCGTAGCGGTACTCCTCACCGGTCCACTGCGACCGCACGCACGGCGTCTTCTGCGCCATCCCCAGCAGCATGGTGAGACAGGCGAGCGCCAGCACCACGCGCACCGGCGTCCACCACGGGTGCGGCCGGGCGCGCCGGCCCACGGGTCCGCCGACACCTTCGCTGGCCGCCCGGACCACCGGGTCGTCGTGGGTCGGCCGAACGACCGCGCGCGGGTCGGACGGGCGGGGTCGGCTCGGCACGCGGTGAGACTACCCGGGCCCGCGGCCGCGCGTGCCTTCCGTCGAGTCGTCGGTCGGGGTCGGGCTCGGGCTCTCCTCGTCCCCGCAGTCGGGGTCGAGCGGCGGGCACCCGTTGCCGGGCGGCGAGGGCGTCGGCTCCTCCGTCGGCGTCGGCTCCTCGGTGGGAGTGGGCTCCTCGGTCTCCGTCGGGGTCGGCGAGGGTCGCCGGGTGCGCGTCGGCTCCGGCGTGGGCTCCGGCGTGAACGTCGGCAGCTCCTCGCTGTCGGCGTTCGTCGCCTCGAGGTTGGCCGGCGGCGGGAACTGCTGGACCTCCATGCCCTCGGAGATCCGGCGCATCGTCCCCAGCCAGGTCTGCGCGGGGAAGGCCGACCCGAAGAACGGCTCGAGGTAGCCGTTGAGGGGGTCGTTGCCGTCGCCACGGCTGTACATGACGGCGGTGGCCACCTGGGGCGTGTAGCCGACGAACCAGGAACCGGCGATGTTGCCCTTCGCGTCGGTGGACGTCCCCGTCTTGCCGGCGGCCGGCCGGCCCAGGGACTGGACGGTGGAGCCCGTGCCCTCCCGCACCACCTGCTGCAGCGCGTAGGAGGTGTCGCGCGCGACGTCCTGGGTCACCGCCCGTGTGGTCCTGGTGGGCCTCTTGTAGAGCTCGTTGCCGTCGGAGTCGGTCACCCGGCTCAGCACGAACCAGTCCTTCGCGACGCCGTCGTTGGCGATCGAGGCGTAGGCGTTGGCCATGTCGACCGGGCTGATGGTCGCCGAGCCGAGCGCCACACCGACGCCGGGCTCGAGACCCGGGGCGTTCTTCGGGATGCCCAGGTCGGTCGCGGTGTCGATGACCTTCTGGCCACCGTTCTCCATGCTGTCGACCAGGTCGACGTAGGCCGTGTTGATGGAGTCCTCGGTGGCCTGCTCGAGCGTGACCGCCGAGCCGTAGTCCGTGTCGCCCTGGTTCTCGAAGTCGTCGCCGTTGGGGAACACCAGCGGCGAGTTGCCCTCGAAGGTGCTCTTGAGCGAGTAGCCGTCCGTGAGCGCCGTCGCCAGCGCGAAGGGCTTGAACGTCGAGCCCGGGCTGCCCCCCGCGATGGCCCAGTTGATCTGGCTCCGCAGGTAGTCCTGGCCGCCGAACATCCCGCGCAGGGCGCCGGTCCGGGTGTCGATCGAGGCCACCGCGACGTGCAGCTTGCGCAGGCCCTTGGGCCGGTTCTCGAAGACGGACGCGCGCGCCGCGTTCATCGCCTTGCGCGTGAACGAGGTGGTGACCCGCAGGCCGCCGCCCTCGATCTCGTTGTCGGTGAACCCGGCGGCCCGCAGCTCCTTCTTCACCAGCGCCAGGGCGTGGCCGCGCTGGCCGCCGTACCGGTCCAGCTGCCGGATCTCGGGGAACTTCGGCAGCCGCTGCTTGGCCTCCTCGACGTCGTTGACCGGGAGCATGTCCTCCGCGGCCATCCCGTCGAGGACGTAGGTGTAGCGGTTCATCAGCCGCTCGCGGGGCGCCTTGCCGTCCGCCGGGTCGTAGTTCTCCGGCGAGTTGAGGATCGCGGCCAGCGCCGCGCCCTCGCGCACGGTGAGGTCCTCGACGTCCTTGGCGAAGTACGCCTGGGCGGCCGCCTGGATGCCGTAGGCGCCGCGACCGAAGTAGATGGTGTTCAGGTAGCCCTGGAGGATCTCCTGCTTCGACGTCGTGCGCTGGAGCTTCAGGGAGAGGAACGCCTCCTTGATCTTGCGCGTCAGGGTCCGGTCGGAGGACAGGTAGTAGACCTTGACGTACTGCTGGGTGATCGTCGACGCACCCTGCGTCGCGTTGCCCCGTGCGTTGCTGAACGCCGCCCGGATGATGCCCTTGGGGTCGATGCCCTGGTTGGTGTAGAAGGTGCGGTCCTCGGCGGCGATCACCGCGTTCTCGACGTGGTCGGGGACCTCGGAGAGCGACACCATGGTGCGGTTCTGCTCGGCGAAGCGGCCCAGCTCGGTCTTGCCGTTGGCGTAGTGGACCATCGTGGTCTGGGTCTGGAAGTCGTCGTTCGGGTTCGGGATGTCCGTGGCGGCGTAGCCGTACGCGAACGCGGCGAGCCCCAGCAGGAAGCCGACCAGGGCGGTGATCCCCAGCCACTTGGCGATGCGACGACCGAGTGGCCTGCCGGCCCTGCCCTTCCCTGCGGCCTTGCGGGGGGCCGGACCTCGGGACCCGCTGCGCGGGCGGGAGGCGGCAGCGCCGGCCGTCGCCTTGCGACCGCCGGGAGGCGTGCCCTTCTTTCGCTGACCACTCACGTGCGTTCTCCGGTACGTCGGACGGACGGGCAGGACATGGCAGGAGGGTGACCCGGACCTGCCGAGGTACACCCCGGTCCAGGGTAGAGCCGGTCCCGGGGCGGCCCGGCGGCGGCCACGAGACGGGTGCGGCATGGCGCACGCTCGATATATCGCTACGATAGATCGAACCGACAACACCGGGGATGACCGAGGAGGCAACCGTGGCCCGCCGTGCGGAGACGCTCGAGCTCGCCGTTCTCGGCCTGCTCCACGAGGCCCCGCTGCACGGCTACGAGCTGCGCAAGCGCCTCAACACCGTCCTCGGCTGGGGGCGGGTGCTGTCCTACGGGTCGCTGTACCCGGCGCTGAAGAGGCTGCTGAAGGCGGGGATGATCGCCGAGGACGCGGGCGCGGCGCCGAGCACCGCGTCCCGCCGGCAGCGGATCGTCTACGCCCTCACGCCCGCGGGCGAGGAGCGGTTCCGGACGCTGATGGCCGAGGCGGGGCCGTCGGCGTGGGAGGACGACAACTTCGACGTCCGGTTCGCGTTCTTCAGCCGGACCGACATGGAGATCCGGCTGCGGATCCTCGAGGGCCGCCGTGCCCGGCTCGAGGAGCGGCTCGAGCGGGTGCAGGGCCAGCTCGACCGGACCCAGCAGCAGATGGACCGCTATGCCACCGAGCTCCAGCGGCACGGCGTCGAGTCCGTCCAGCGGGAGGTCCGGTGGCTCTCGGACCTGATCAACGCCGAGCGCACGAACAACGAACAACCTCAGTTGAGTGAAGAACCCCAGTGAGCGAACACGCACGCACGTCAGAAGGGAAGGGCCCGATGGGTTCGGTACGAGTAGCAATCGTGGGGGTCGGCAACTGCGCGACCTCCCTGATCCAAGGCGTCGAGTACTACAAGGACGCGGATCCCCGGTCCACGGTGCCTGGCCTCATGCACGTCGAGTTCGGTGACTACCACATCTCCGACGTCGAGTTCGTCGCCGCCTTCGACGTCGACGACAAGAAGGTCGGCAAGGACCTCTCGGAAGCGATCAACGCCTCGGAGAACAACACGATCAAGATCTGCGACGTCCCCACGCTGGGCGTCGAGGTGCTCCGCGGCCACACCCTCGACGGCCTCGGCAAGTACTACCGCATGACCATCGAGGAGTCCGCCGCCGAGCCGGTCGACGTGGTCTCGGTGCTCCGCGAGAAGCAGGTCGACGTGCTGGTCTCCTACCTGCCCGTGGGCTCCGAGGAGGCGGACAAGTTCTACGCCCAGTGCGCGATCGACGCCGGCGTCGCCTTCGTCAACGCCCTCCCGGTCTTCATCGCCTCCGATCCCGAGTGGGCCAAGAAGTTCGAGGACGCCGGCGTCCCGATCGTCGGTGACGACATCAAGTCCCAGGTCGGCGCGACGATCACCCACCGCGTGATGGCCAAGCTCTTCGAGGACCGCGGCGTGGCGCTGGACCGCACCTACCAGCTCAACGTCGGCGGCAACATGGACTTCAAGAACATGCTCGAGCGCGAGCGCCTGGAGTCCAAGAAGGTCTCCAAGACCCAGTCGGTGACCTCGAACCTGCACGGATCCCTGGCCGACAAGGCCAATGACCGGAACGTGCACATCGGCCCGTCGGACTACGTGGCCTGGCTCGACGACCGCAAGTGGGCCTACGTGCGCCTCGAGGGCCGCGCTTTCGGCGACGCCCCGCTGAACCTGGAGTACAAGCTCGAGGTGTGGGACTCCCCGAACAGCGCCGGCATCATCATCGACGCCATCCGCGCCGCGAAGATCGCCAAGGACCGCGGCATCGGCGGCCCGATCCTGTCGGCGTCGACCTACCTGATGAAGTCGCCCCCGGTGCAGATGCCCGACGACGAGGGCCGCGCCCGGGTCGAGGCGTTCATCCGCGGCGAGGTCGAGCGCTGAGCTGACCCCACCGGGGCGTGATCCGGCCCCGCCGGTTCACCATGGTATGCAGGAGATCTGGCACTCCCCCTGGGTTGCGGCCCATGGGGAGTGCGGGTTCTCCATGGGGAGTACG
>Ga0075331_1000220_pt1 | contig 12412 bp, 15 predicted proteins | sample MayberrySE_TuleA_FD_120090 | JGI IMG/M metagenome (GOLD analysis project Ga0075331, IMG submission 120090) | Natural and restored wetland microbial communities from the San Francisco Bay, California, USA, that impact long-term carbon... | ecosystem: Environmental > Terrestrial > Soil > Wetlands ... | reverse complement strand
TCAGCGGTCCACCTCCTCACCACGGCCGGGAACTCCCGGTTGGTGAGGGAAGTCCTCGGCGAAGCGAAACCGTCGGCGAATGTCATCTCGATGACAGAGTCGGGAACGCGCCTAGTCGGTGGCGGGCGTCGTGAGGCGCAGCAGCCGGTATCCCTCGGAGAAGAGCCTCGCCGGTGGTGGCCGGACTCCAGACCGTTCGAAGACACCCCGCGGGATGCCGATGTCCGCCACCCACAGCTCGCCGGCGGCGTCGACGTCCAGGCCGGTCTTCGGTAGAGCGAGGGTCATCGTGGTCGCCGCACGGACGTGAGCCCCCGGGCTATCGCCGGTCGTGGCGTCGACTCCGGACGGGACGTCCAGCGCGAGCACCGGGGCGCTCCCGCTCGTCATCCAGCCGATCAGGTCAGCGCCGACGCCGCGCGGCCGGCCCTCAAGGCAGTAGCCCAGGACGGCGTCCACCGTGAGCGCCGGCTGGAGCGTCTCGAGCGACCGGGCGTCGACGATCCGGCCGCCGGTTGCTCGGTAGAGCGCGAGCTGTTCGGCCGGGACGCCTGTCAGACGCGTGGGGTCGGACACCACGAGGGTGACGTCGCCGCCGTGGTTGGCCAGGTGTCGGGCCGCGCAGATCTCGCCGCCCCCATTGCCCCCTGTTCCGGCCAGCACCACTACCGGGACAGTGGTCCACCCGTCCCCCAACGTCTGCACGCACAGTGAAGCCAGGTTCCGACCGGCGTTCTCCATCATCTGGTAGAGATTCGGCCTTACCTCAGAGATCGCCACCCTGTCGACCTCGCGCATCTGCACGGCGGTAACGGCCCGCACCTCCAGGCCGCTCTGCTGAGGAAGGACTTCATAGGCAGCACTCCGGACGTGTTCGCCGCGAATTCTTGTCCACCAGGTCACCTCCAGAACGTGGTCCACCGTGCTGACGAAGTGCAGGGTGGCAACACTTACGACAACACGGTCGCTTCCATGGAACCCAGTCGAGACCCGCAATCGTTCCGGGTCGAGTCGTCATGTCTTGCGGCAGCCTCGGGTCGCCACGCAGACTCGGTCCGAGGAGCCGCAGTGGTCCTGTCAGCTGGGCATCCGCCAGCTCAGTGACCCAGTCGTCCGCTGCCAGGAGACAGGCCTCAATGTCCGTGTCGGCACGCTGCGGCCCCGGCCCTTGGCTTCCACTGAACCCGAATTTTCGGCAAACGGATAGTCGATATACAAAGTCATGCGCGGGCCATTTTCGAATTCTCCCACCGTAAAGACCCAGTGTGCTGTTTCCCTGTTTTGCAGCACCCTTCGACCTCTGGGTTATGAGCCCAAGGGTCTCTTGGTGAGGCAGGGAATGAAGCAGGTCAGTCCACAATTGCCGCGGATTCTGAGGCATTCTTTAATGCAAACCGCGAAGGTTGGCAGCTCGTAGAGCTTCCGACTGAGAAGAGTGCCTTCCGAGTTCATGGAGGTCCGCATGCCCCACGACGAAGACGACGAACTCTTGATCGCGGAGATCATGCCCGCTCTCGAGATCGACCATCAGTACATGCAGACGGTGGAGAGCTACAACGATGACCTGTCGGCTCAGATCCGGCGTTGTGGGCGCGTCGCTGCCAGGCGGCTCGGCTACAAAGTGCGGACCTTCCTCTCGGATCCGCACGAAGGAAGGCGAACAGTCAGCGTGGTGGTCACCGAGTCCACCGAGCAGGATGAGAAGCGCGTGCGTGAACGTTCCGAGCTGCTGATCGGCGAGACCCTGACGCGGTTGCTTCGCTAGTCCCGCTCAGCTACCAGCGCCGACTGGACTTCGGCTTTCGCCCGTGTCCATGCTCAAGTCGGTCGCTGTGCCGTCAGGCGAGGCAATGATGCGGTAACGGCCATGGCCGCATCGCCACCGACATCCTCGAGAATGAGTTGGTCCACCTTCCGCTCCACCCTTGACCGCCGCTGCGCGTTGTCCACGTGGTGCTCCGTCGTCCGCCTACCTAGGTGCATGGTCACGCACGACAGCAAAGGACCGACTCATGAGCGCAACCCCAGCAGGTAAGGAGCCGACGGACCCGCTTCTCACGATCGACGAGGCCGCCAACTACCTGACCATCCCGAAGGCGACCCTTTACACGTGGCGGACCCGGCGTGCCGGCTTCGGTCCGAGGGCCATCAAGATGGGCGGCTGCCTGAGGTTTCGGAGATCAGACCTGGACGACTGGATCCTCGATCAACACCGAGCGCGGAAGGGGCACCTACCGCAAGCCGACCCCGAAGTCCGACGCGAGCGTCCGGACCGTCGTCCTTCCTGAGTTCGGCAGTCACGATGCTGCGGCGGCGCTGCGCCGAGTCCGAGCCCAACGCGCTTGACGCGGTGTTCGTCACGAGGAACGGCACCTGGCACCAGGTGGTCAACATCGAGCGGCGCTGGCGGGCCATCCGCAAGGACACAGGCTTCGACTGGGTCACTCCTCACACGCTCCGCAAGACCGTGGCGACCTTGGTCTCCGAGCAGGTCGGTAGCGAGGAAGCCTCCCGGCAGCTCGGCCACTCTTCGAGCCAGATCACTCTCGAGCATTACATCGCCAGGCCATCGGTGGCCGCTGACCACACAGAGCTCTTGCAGGCCTTCGCCGACGAATCGACGGCCGACCAGGGTCCCGCCCAACAGACCGTTGAGGGTCCAAACCCACCCGAAAACGAGAACGTTTACGACCAGTAAACGTCCAACAAGCCAAGAACAGGCAGGAAACTCAACCGGCTCTGACTCGCGTTTCCGCAGGTCAGAGCCGGTTTTTTGGTCGGGCTGACAGGATTTGAACCTGCGACCCCTTGACCCCCAGTCAAGTGCGCTACCAAGCTGCGCTACAGCCCGCCACCCCACCGGCCGAAGCGGCCGATCTCGGGGCGGAGTGAACGTTACCGCACGCCGCGACGCTGTCCGAAATCCCCCACCCCGCCGGGCGTTCAGCGCTTCTTGTCGCGCTTGCGAGGCCGCACCTGCAGGTGGATCGGCGTACCCGCGAAGCCGAACTCCTCCCGCAGCCGGCGCTCCACGAAGCGCAGGTAGGACGCCTCGAGGGGGCCGCTGGTGAACAGGATGAACTTCGGTGGTGCGACCGATGCCTGGGTGCCGAACAGGATGCGCGGCTGCTTGCCACCGCGGACCGGGTGCGGATGCGCGGCCACGATCCGGCCCAGGAAGCTGTTGAGCGGTCCGGTGCCGACTCTGGTCTCCCAGCCCTGCAACGCGGTGTCGAGGTGTGGCACGAGCTTGTCGACGTGCCATCCCGTCCGGGCGGTGATGTTGACCCTCGGCGCCCACTGGACCCGCACGAGGTCGCGCTCGATCTCGCGCGCGAGGTAGTGCCGGCGCTCCTCGTCGACCAGGTCCCACTTGTTGAAGGCGATCACGAGCGCGCGACCCGCTTCCTCGGCCGCCGTGATGATGCGCTGGTCCTGCTCGGTCATCGGCTGGCTCGCGTCGATGACGACGAGCGCGACCTCGGCCCGCTCCACCGCCGCCGAGGTGCGCAGGCTCGCGTAGTACTCGTGCCCGGATGCCTCCTTGACCCGTCGCCGGATGCCCGCGGTGTCGATGAACGTCCACGTGCGGCCACCCAGCTGGACCAGCTCGTCGACCGGGTCCACCGTCGTGCCGGCGACATCGTCGACGACGACTCGCTCGGATCCCGCCAGCTGGTTCAGCAGGCTGGACTTGCCGACGTTGGGCTTGCCGACGATCGCGACCCGCCGCGGCCCGGCCGGAGACGAGAAGTCCTCGGCCGGCGCCTCCGGGAGCGCAGCGAGTACGGCGTCGAGCAGGTCGCCGCTCCCCCGACCGTGCAGCGCGGACACCGGCATCGGCTCACCGAGCCCCAGGTTCCACAACGCCGCGGCCTCCATCTCCCCGCGCTGGTCGTCGACCTTGTTCGCGGCGAGCACGACGGGCTTGCCCGACCTGCGCAGGATGCGTACGACGGCCTCGTCGGCGTCGGTGATGCCGACCATGGCGTCGACCACGAACAACACGGCATCGGCGAGCCCGACCGCCGACTCAGCTTGCGACGCAATGCGTTCGGCGAGCCCTCGGGCGTCGGGGTCCCACCCGCCGGTGTCCACAACGGTGAACTGCCGGCCGCCCCAGGTCGCGTCGTAGGCGACCCGGTCGCGCGTGACCCCCGGCACGTCCTCGACGACGGCCTCGCGCCGGCCGAGCATGCGGTTGACCAGGGTGGACTTCCCGACGTTCGGGCGCCCCACCACGGCCAGCACCGGCAACATGCCGGCCGTGGCCTCGACGGTCGGCTCTGGCTCTGTCATCTCCACTCCTCCTGTAGCGCAGGACCCACCTCGGGGCCCTCGCGGCCCGGCGCATCCACCGCCTCGTCCGGCGGCGGACCGGGCAGCGTCCGCCCGGTCAGCTGCTGTGCCTCCACGACGTGGGCGGCCAGCCGTTGCCGCAGCTGCTCCGCGACCACTTGTACGTCGGTGCGTCGCCGCGGCCATGCCCTCTGCTCCCCGTCGACCCCTGGCCCGAAGACGATGTCGAACCTGCTCCCCCGCGGTGGCACCGACGCCACCGACCCGCCGGGCAGTCTGGTGCCGAGGTGAGCCACGGGTACGACGTGCGCGCCGGTCACCATCGCGAGGTAGGCCAGCCCGAGCCTGGTGTGCGACACCTCTCCCGCGCCCCGGCTGCCCTCCGGGTAGACGGCCACGACCCCGTCCTCGCACAGGACCCGAACCGCCGTCCGCACCGCGCCGGGGTCGACGCCGGTGCGCTCCACCGATATCTGGCCTGCGGCACGCATCACCACGCCGGTGCGGCCCTCGAACATCTCACTCTTGACCCACGCGTGCACCATACGCGGAGCCAGCGCCACCAGGAGCGGACCGTCGAGCAGGCCGATGTGGTTGCCGGCCAGCAGCACCGGGCCGCGGTGCGGCACATGCTCGACCCCGTGGACGCGAACCCGCCAGTGCCGGCGCACCATCGCGGCACCCAGCGGCCGGAGCGTGCGGGCGAGCAGGTGCCGCGGATACGCGACGTCCTCGCGGCCGGGCAGATCCTTAGTGGACATGGCGAGTGTCCCTCGCCAGGTCGACGATCGCGGCGATCGCCTCGTCGAGGGTCAGCGCGGTCGTGTCCACGACGACTGCGTCCTCGGCCTGGGTGAGCGGCGAAGCGGCCCTCCCGGAGTCGATGCGGTCCCGGCGGGCGAGATCCTGCGCGGTCGCGTCGACCGTGACGGAACCCGGCGCGAGCTCCGCCGTACGCCGCTCGGCGCGCGCTGCGGACTCGGCCGTCAGGTAGACCTTGACGTCGGCGTCCGGTGCGACCACGGCCCCGATGTCGCGCCCCTCGACCACGATCCCGCCCTCGCCGATGATGTCGCGCTGCTGGCGCAGCAGGAGCGAGCGCACCTCCGGCACCGCGCTGACGGCGCTGACCGCTCGTGTCACCTCGGGGGTGCGGATCGGTGCCGAGACGTCGGTGCCGTCCACGCTGATGGTGGGCCGCTCCGGATCGGTACCGCTGGTGAGCACGGGCTCGCTCGCACGGGCCGCGACCGCCTGTGCGTCGTCGACATCCACCCCCGTCCGCAGCATCCACCACGTGACGGCGCGGTACATCGCCCCGGTGTCGAGGTAGCGGAGGCCCAACGCCTTGGCCACGCCCCTCGACGTACTCGACTTGCCCGAGCCGGAGGGCCCGTCGACGGCGACGACGAGCCGGCTGCGATCCCGCTGCACGTGTGGTTCCTCCCGGTGGTGTCCGCGGCGCGCCGGTGGTCGACCGCCGACAGGCAAGGTTACCGGTGCGCCACCCAGCCTCGATCGCCGAGCGCGACCACGAGGTCCTCGGCCGCACCGTCGGCCACACTGATCTCGACCAGGCCGGCGGGCCTGCCGGGGTCGTGGTCGATGCGGACGTCCTCGATGTTGATGCCCGCGTCGCCGGCGTCCGCGAACAGCCGTGCCAGCTCGCCGGGGCGGTCGGGCACCACGACGAAGACGGTCGCCTCGCGGCGCAGCGGCCCCCCGTGCTTGCCCGGGATGGCGCGGGTCCCCTCCACACCGCGAGCCAGCAGCGGGGCCAGCTCGGGCGTCGTGTCGGTCAGCTCGCGGATCAGCAGGTCGAGGTCGTCGCGCACCTCCTGCAGCAGCTCGGCGACCGACGACGCGTTGGAGCTGAGGATCTGCTGCCAGAGCAGCGGGTCGCCGGCCGCGACGCGGGTCACGTCGCGCAGCCCCTGGCCGGCCAATGACATCTGGGCCCGCGGCGCATCGGTGAGGCGCGCCGCGGCCAGCACAGCCAGCAGGTGCGGCAGGTGGGAGATCCGCGCCACGGCGGCGTCGTGCTCGGCCGGTGACATCGGCACCAGCACTGCTCGGCAGGTGCTGACGAGCGACTCGATCGTCTCGACCGCAGCCGGGTCGGCACGCTCATGGGGCGTGACAGCCCATGCCCGTCCGTCGAAGAGCTCGGCGGTCGCGGCGATGGGTCCGGATCGCTCGCTCCCCGCCATCGGGTGGCTGCCCACGTAGCGAGCCACCTGGTCCGGCGCCGCGGAGCTCACCTCGGCGAGCGGACGGACCTTGATGCTCCCGACATCGGTGACCACGGCTGCGGGCCACCGCCCCAGCGCCGCCACCACGACCTCACCGAGGTGGTTCGGCGGCACGGCCACCACGACGAGCGACGGCTGGGCCGCGGGCGGCTGCGCAGTGCCCGCGCCGACCGACTCGGCCACCCGCAGGGACCTGTTGTCGACGTCCTCGAGGTGTACGTCGACCCCGGCGCGGCGCAGGGACAGCCCGATCGAGGCGCCGACCAGCCCCGAGCCGACCACCAGCACCGGCCCGACAAGACGGGCGGGCTCTGCCTGTTCGCTCACGGATCGGCCCGGACGTGGTTGAGGTCACGTCGCAGGGCCGACGCCCCGTGCAGGTAGACGTGGGTGATCTCGTCGCGCTTCTGCTCGGTCTCGATGTGCGCCAGCACCCGCACCACACGCGGCATCCCGCCGTCGATCTCCAGCTCTCGCGTGCAGATCAGCGGGACGTCGACGAGGCCCATCTGGCGTGCGGCGTAGGCCGGGTAGTCGGAGTGCAGGTCGCCGGTCGCGGTGAAGATGATGCTGATCAGGTCTTCGCTGGTCAGGTTGTTGGACTCCATGATGAGCGAGACCAGCTCCGCGGTCCGCGCGAGCAGGTGCTCGCGCTCGTCCGCCTCGAGCTGTGTGGCCCCGCGCACCGCGCGCACCGCCAAGGTGTCCTCCTGCCCCGCGCTGGGTTCGTGCTGACTGCCAGGACCACCCTAACGGCGCACCCGCAGGCTCACAGACCCGTCTCGTCCAGCAGAGCACCGAGCTCCTCGACGGTGAGCTCGCGGTACTGCCCCACCCGGAGCCCGTTGATCCGCAGCGGGCCGATCGCGGTGCGGGTCAGGCGGTGTACCGGATGACCCACGTGGGCGAGCAGCCGCCGCACGATGTGCTTGCGGCCCTCGTGCAGCACGACCTCGACGATGGCCCGCTTGCCGCCGGACTCGATGACCCGGAACTCGTCGACCGCGACCTGGCCGTCATCGAGCTCGACGCCGGCACGCAGTCGGCGGCTCAGCTTCGGACTCACCGGCCCGGCCACCTCTGCGACGTACGTCTTGAGCACGCCGTAGGACGGGTGCGCCATCCGGTGCGCGAACTCGCCGTCGTTGGTGAGCAGGATCAGACCTTCGGTGTCGGTGTCGAGCCGACCGACGTGGAACAGCCGCTCCGGACGGTCCGCCACCAGCTCGGTGAGGGTGGGTCGGCCCTGCGGGTCGGCCATCGTGCTCACCACGCCACGCGGCTTGTTGAGCACGAGGTAGACGTGACGGGACGCCGTCGGCAGTCGCTTGCCGTCGACCCGGATGATCGCGGTCTCTGGGTCGACACGGGCACCGAGGCGGGTCACGACCTCGCCGTCGACCTCCACCCGGCCCTCGGCCATCAGCTGCTCACAGGCGCGACGGCTGGCGATCCCGGATGCGGCGAGTACCTTCTGCAACCGAACGCCGGTGTGCTCGGCGGACTGCTCAGTCATCGAGGTGTGCCGGACCGTCATCGCTCGAGTCGGCCTGCTCGTCGGCGCCCTCAGCCGCGCCTTCCCTCGTCCGGCCGGCCCGCTCCGGGCCGGCCTCGTCCACCTGCTCGGTGGCGTCGAGCTCGGACTCCAGCTCGCTCATGTCCGGCAGCAGCGGGGCGAGCGGTGGCAGCTCGTCGAGGGAGCCGAGACCCATCCGCTCGAGGAAGTACGCCGAGGTGCGGTACAGGACCGCGCCGGTCTCCCGGTCGTGGCCGGCCTCCTCGACCAGCCCCCGGGTGAGCAGGGTGCGCATGACACCGTCGACGTTGACGCCGCGGATCGCGGAGACGCGGGCACGGCTGACCGGCTGCCGGTAGGCCACCACCGCGAGCGTCTCCAGGGCAGCCTGGGTGAGCCGGGCCTGCTGGCCGTCGAGCACGTACTTCTCGATGATCGGGGCGAACTCCTCGCGAGTGTAGTAGCGCCAGCCGCCCCCGACGCTGCGCAGGTCGAAGCCGCGCCCCTGCTCGGCGTACTCGGCCGCGAGCTCGGTGAGCGCCCGCTCCACCTGCTGCGGCGGGTGGCCGACCGCCTGGGCCAGAGTCAGGTGGTCGAGCGGCTGGTCGGTGACCATCAGGACGGCCTCGAGAGCGGGCTTCAGCTCGGCGGCCGGCGCCACGAGGTCGTCGGCCGGGCTGTCGTCCGTGTGCTCACGCGGGCTGGCCGGCTGCTCGGTCATCTGATTCCTCTTCGTTCGTGGTCCGGGTCTGCTCGGCAGGGCTGCCCTCGAACTCGTCGATGCCGGCGAGCGGGTCCTCGTCGGGGTCGGACTCGTCCGTGCCGGTCCAGCGCACGTGCAGCTCACCCAGCGGTGTCACCTGCTCGAACGAGACCGCCCCCTCGCGGAACAGCTCGAGCAGCGCGAGGAACCGCGCCACGGTCGTGAGCGTGTCGGGCGAGTCCGCCGCGAGCGCACGGAACGTCGCGGTCCGGCTGCGCCGGAGCCGGTCGACGACGACAGCAGCCTGCTCACGCACGCTGACCTTGGGTGCGTGCAGGTGCGCCAGGCCGAGCGTCGGCTCGGGCTTCGGCTCCATGGCGCGCGCTGCGAGCGCCGCCAGCTCGTCGGCACCGAGACCGATCAGCACCTCGGGCAGCAGGCCGGCGAAGCGCTCCTCCAGACCGACGGCCCGTGGGAACCGCCGCGACTCGGTCGCCAGCCGGTCGGCGAGGTGGGCGGCCACCTGCTTGAACGCCCGGTACTGCAGCAGCCGTGCGAACAGCAGGTCACGCGCCTCCAGCAGGGCGAGATCCTCCTCGTCCTCCACGGAAGCCTGCGGCAGCAGCCGCGCCGCCTTGAGGTCGAGCAGTGTGGAGGCGACCACCAGGAACTGGGTGGTCTGCTCGAGGTCCCAGGCCCGGCCGCCGGCCTTGATGTGTGCGATGAACTCGTCGGTGACCCTGGACAGGGCGACCTCGGTGATGTCGAGCTTGTGCTTGGCGATCAGGCCGAGCAGCAGGTCGAACGGGCCCTCGAAGTTGTCCAGGTGCACCGCGAAGGCGGAGTCGGCCGCATCGCCGGCGGCTGCAGCGGCTGCGTCGGGTGCCTCCGGCCGATCCGTGCTCACGCGTCGTGGAGCCGGCGCACGAGCTCACTCTCGTCGCCGTGGGTGTCGAGGTCGGCGAGGGCCATCGCCACCGCCGCCCGGACCAGCCGTCCGCGGTCGACGGCGCCACCGAGCGAGCGGCGCAGGGCGAGCCGGGCGTGCTCGATGTCGAGCAGCTCCTCGGCGGTGACGTAGACGGTCATCTTCTCGTCGTGCTTGACCCGCCCGCTTGCCTGACGGCCGGCCTGGCGCGCTCGCGGTGCGCTCGCTGCCGGGCGCTCAGGGGCTCTCTTCGGCCTGGGAGCGGGCTCGGGCCCCGCAGGGGTCGCGTCGGCGGGTGTGGCGGTGTCGTCGTCCTCGATGGTCGCTCGGAACAGCTCGTCGGCCCCGGGCAGGCTCACTCGTCGGGACAACGCGCGAGCACCTCCCTCGCCAGCTGGCGGTAGGACTGCGCGCCCGGCGACGTGCCGGCGTAGCTCGTGATCGGCTCCCCCGCCACGGTCGAGTCCGAGAACTTCACGGTGCGTCGGATCACGGTGTGGAACACGTCGTCGCCCCAGGCGTCGACCAGGCGCTGCAGCACCTCGCGTCCGTGCAGCGTGCGGCCGTCGAACATCGTGCCGAGCAGGCCGTCGATGCGCAGCTTGGGGTTGAGCCGCTCGGTGACCTTGTCGATGGTGTGCTTCAGCAGCGCGACCCCACGCAGCGCGAAGTACTCGCACTCGAGCGGGACGATCACACCGTCGGAGGCGGTGAGCGCGTTGATGGTCAGCAGGCCCAGCGAGGGCTGGCAGTCGATCAGGATGACGTCGTAGTCGGCCATCACCGGGGCCAGCACGCGCGAGAGGGTCTGCTCGCGCGCGACCTCCTGCACGAGCTGCACCTCGGCCGCCGAGAGGTCGATGTTGGACGGCAGGATGTCCAGCCCGTCGACGCCGGTCGGACGGATGACCTCGGCGGGTGTGACGTCGGGGGTCATGATCAGGTCGTAGATGGTCAGGTCGAGGTCGTGCGGGCTGATTCCGAGCCCCACCGACAGCGATCCCTGCGGGTCGAAGTCGACGAGCAGGACCTTGCGGCCGTACTCCGCGAGTGCGGCGCCCAGGTTGATGGTCGTGGTCGTCTTGCCGACGCCGCCCTTCTGGTTGCACATCGCGATCACGCGCGCGGGCCCGTGCTCGGCAGGAGCCGTGGGCAGGGGCAGGTCCGGCAACGGCCGGCCCGTCGGCCCGACCGACGTCGAGGTCGCGTCATCGGGCGCGGAGAGCGTGTCGGTCAAGGTGTCGGTCCCCGTCGGTTGCATCGCAGTCACGGACGCCTCGGTCTCGGTGGGATGCGGCCTCGTCACCGATCCCAGATGTGGTCCCACGAGTGGCGGCATGGCAACGGCGGGACCAGATGTCGATTCGTTCACAACTCGCCTCACCTCTTCGCCGACACATCGGCATGTGTGCCGATCTCGCGCGAGCCTAGGCGCATCGCGGATCGCATCACAAGGCGGCTGCGCGGCCTGTGCACACGCCCGGGTTCTGCTTGCACAGAGTTTCATGTGCTGTGGACAAAACTGGGGAGGACACGCGCATCCGTGGGCAACGTGTCGTGCGCGGCTCAGGCGTCATCCACGCGCCCTCGGGTGTGCCGCGGCGTAGACCTCGCGCAGCGTGTCCACGGTCACCAGCGTGTAGACCTGGGTCGTGGTGACCGACGCGTGGCCGAGCAGCTCCTGAACCACGCGCACGTCGGCGCCGCCGTCGAGCAGGTGGGTGGCGAAGGAGTGCCGGAGCGTGTGCGGCGACACCTCCGCACGCACACCTGCCCGTTCCGCCGCCGAGCGCAGGACCGTCCACGCGCTCTGCCGGGACAGCCGCCCTCCGCGTGCGTTGAGGAACAGCGCTGCACTCCCCCGGCCGGACGACACGAGCTGTGGCCGGGCACGCACCAGGTATCCCGACACCGAGTCGCGCGCGAACCGTCCGACCGGCACGACCCGCTCCTTGCCACCTTTCCCGAGCAGGCGCACCGCTCCGCTGTCCACGTCGATGTCGTCGACGTCGAGGCCCACCGCCTCGGAGATGCGCGCACCGGTGCCGTACAACAGCTCGAGCAGAGCCCGGTCGCGCAGCGCGAGCGTCGTACCCGCGGATCCAGCGGTCTCCAGCAGCCGCGTGACGTCGTCGACCGGCAGCGCCTTGGGCAGCCGCTTGGCAGGTGTCGGCGGCCGCACCGCCGCGGCCGGATCGGTGCCACAGATCCCCTCACGGACCAGGAAGCGATGCCAGCCACGCACCGCGACCACCGCCCGGGCGGCGCTGCCGGCGCCGAGTGGGGGGTGCTCGTCGTCCCCCTCGCGCAACCGCATCAAGAACTCGGTCACGTCCGCCTCGGTGACCGCGCCGGGCTCGGTCCCGCCTCGCTGCCGGAGGAAGGAGACGTAGCGACGCAGGTCACGCCGGTACGACGAGACCGTGTTGGCCGCCAGCCCACGCTCCACTGCAAGGTGGTCGAGATACGTGCGCAGGCTCAGCTCGAGCGGGGTCGGCCCTCCCGCCGACGCAGTCAGACGAGTACCTCCGACAGCTCGGTGTGGGACATCCCGTGCGCATCGGCGACGGGCGCGTAGGTCACCTGCCCCGCGTGGGTGTTGAGGCCCTTGGCCAGGCTGGCGTCGTCGCGTAGCGCGCGCTGCCAGCCCTTGTCGGCCAGTGCCACGGCGTAGGGCAGCGTGACGTTGGTGAGCGCGTACGTCGAGGTGTGCG
>Ga0075331_1000219_pt1 | contig 12425 bp, 8 predicted proteins | sample MayberrySE_TuleA_FD_120090 | JGI IMG/M metagenome (GOLD analysis project Ga0075331, IMG submission 120090) | Natural and restored wetland microbial communities from the San Francisco Bay, California, USA, that impact long-term carbon... | ecosystem: Environmental > Terrestrial > Soil > Wetlands ... | reverse complement strand
CGCGGCCGACTGGCCTACAGCTCCTGGCTCACCATGCGCAGGCTCGGCACCCGGGACGAGAACGCGTGCGACTACAACGACCTGGCGCTCGTGCGGGTCGACAAGGCAGACCGCGGCAAGGTGAACCCGAGCGTGCCGTTCTGGGGCGGCCCCACCGGCGTCGATCGCGACGGGACCGCCGAGGGCGAGAGAGTCCACTCCTACGGGAGCTCCAGCCTCCGCGGCGGCGCGACCGAGCTGGCGCCGAAGCAGGGCGTCAGCCTCGGGACCCTCGGGCGCGGGTGGAGCCACCTGGTCTACGCGGTGACGCCGGGCATCCCCGGGGACTCGGGGTCGGCGTTCCTGGACGCGGAGGGCCGAGCGGTCGGGACGCTGTCGACGGTCACGCTCGCTCCGCTGGCGGGGTCCAACGGAGTGAGCGACCTGCGCCGTGAGCTCGTGTTCGCGCAGCGCCATTCCGGCATCCCGCGGCTCCGCCTGGTCCGCGGGACCGAGGAGTTCTCCCCGCTGCTGTGACCGCTCCGGCTAGCGTGTCGCCCGTGGACCGGGAGGAGTACGTCGAACGGGTGCTCGCGGTCGTGGAGCGGATCCCGCCGGGCAGGGTCATGAGCTACGGCGCGATCGCCGAGGTCGTCGGGGTCGGCGGCCCACGGCAGGTGGGTCGGGTGATGTCCCTCGAGGGCGGGGGAGTGCCCTGGTGGCGAGTCGTCCGGGCCGACGGAGGGCTCCCGCTGTGCCACGACGGTGAGGCGCTCGCCCGCCACCGTGCCGAGGGGACGCCTCTGCGGGCCTCGGGGCGGGTCGACCTGACCGCGGCGGCGTGGTGGCCGGAGCCGCCGGAGGGTTCTGTCGGTCCGTTCTGATGTGATTGGTCCATGACGTCCTACCGCCTGGTCCACCCCTCGGTGGTGCGCACCGCCGCGCCGGTCCTGGACTCCTTCCAGCAGTCGGTGGTCGACCACGAGGCGGGCCCGCTGCTGGTCCTCGCCGGCCCCGGCACGGGCAAGACCACCACCCTGGTCGAGGCGATCGTGGACCGCATCGAGCGGCGGGGCGTCGCTCCTGACTCCGTGCTCGCGCTGACCTTCAGCCGCAAGGCCGCCGAGCAGCTGCGTGACCGGGTCACCGCCCGGATCGGTCGCACCATGTCGACCACCCTGAGCTCGACCTTCCACTCCTTCGCCTACGGCCTGATCCGGGCCCACGGGCCCAAGGGGCTGTACGACGAGCCGCTGCGACTGCTGAGCGCCCCCGAGCAGGACGTCGTGCTCCAGCGCCTGCTGACCCACGAGGCGGAGTCGATCCGGTGGCCGGCGGCCCTCGACCGGGCCGTGGGCACCCGTGGCTTCGCCCGGGAGGTGCAGGCCGTGCTCGGTCGTGCCAGGGAGAAGGGCCTCGAGCCGAGCGACCTCGTCGCGCTCGGACGGGCCGAGGGCCAGCCGTCGTGGACCGCGGCCGGGCTGTTCATGGAGCAGTACCTCGACATCCTCGACAGCGAGAGTGCCATCGACTACCCCGAGCTGGTCCACCGCGCGGTCGCCCTCGCGGAGACCCCGGAGGTGCTCGCGCGGCTGCGGCGGCAGTACTCCTGGGTCTTCGTCGACGAGTACCAGGACACCGACCCCAGTCAGGTCCGTCTGCTCCAGGCGCTCGCCGGCGACGGCCGCAACCTCGTCGTGGTGGGCGACCCCGACCAGTCGATCTACGCCTTCCGCGGCGCCGAGGTGCGAGGCATCCTCGACTTCCCGGACCAGTTCCGCGCCCGGGAGGGCGAGCGCGCCCGGACGGTCGCCCTTCGCGTGACGCGCAGGTTCGGTCCGGTCCTGCTCGAGGCCTCCCGCTCCGTCGCCGGGGCGATCCCGACGAAGGGATCGATCGACACCGAGCTGTTCCAGGCCTTCCGCAACCCCCAACCCACCCAGACCCCGTTCGGGCCGGGCCGGGTCGAGGTGCGCACCTTCGACACCGCGAGGGCGGAGACCGAGCACGTCGCGGACCTGCTCCGCCGGGCCCACCTCGAGGACGGTGTGCCGTGGTCCCAGATGGCGGTGCTCGTGCGTTCTGGCCGCAACTCCATCCCGTCACTGCGCCGCAGCCTCGGGGCGGCCGGTGTCCCGGTCGAGGTGGCCAGTGACGACACGCCGCTCGTGAGGGAGCCTGCGGCCGCGGTGATCCTCGATGCGCTGCGTGCCGTGCTGAACCTCGACAACGACGACCCCGCGGATCCCGACTACATCGGCTCGACCCGGGTGGACTCCCTCCTCGGCTCGCCGCTCGCCGGGCTGGACGCCACCGAGGTCCGCACCCTGGCACGCCTGCTCCGGGCCCGCGAGAAGGCCGTCGCGGCCGCCGAGGACCGGGGACCCCGCCCGTCGCCCGAGCTCATGCGGGAGGCGTTGCTCTCCCCCGAGGTGCTCGAGGGCATCACCGGTCGGCCCGCCGCGAAGCTCTACCGCCTCGGCACCTTGCTGCGCCGGGCCCGGGCCGAGCTCGACGCGGGCGCCACCTCAGAAGAGGTGCTGTGGACACTGTGGAACGGTACGCGCTGGCCCGCGCGGCTGCGCGCGATGGTCGACGAGGGCGGTGGCGCCGCGCGGATGGCCCACAGGGACCTCGACGCCCTGTGCGCGCTGTTCGACGAGGCCGCGCGCACAGAGGAGCAGCGAGGGCACACCAGCGTCGCGAACTTCCTCGCCGCGCTCGCGGCTCAGCAGATCCCGGCCGACACGCTCGCCGAGGAGGGAGTCCGCGGCGACGCGGTGCGCCTGCTCACCGCGCACCGTTCCAAGGGCCTCGAGTGGCGCTTCGTCGTGGTCGCCTCGGTGCAGGAGGGCGGCTGGCCGGACCTGCGCCGGCGCACCAGCCTGCTCCAGGCCGACCGGATCGGCGCGGACGGTGCGCTGCCGCCGGTTACGACGGCCACGCTCCTGGCCGAGGAACGACGTTTGTTCTACGTCGCGTGCACGCGCGCAGCCGAGCGCCTCCTGGTCACGGCGGTGGAGTCACCGGAGGAGGACGGTGACCAGCCCTCGCGCTTCCTCGACGAGCTCGCGGTCGAGCGGGTCACCGTCAAGGGCAGACCGCCCCGCCCGCTCTCCTTGGCCGGGCTCGTCGCGGACCTGCGGCGCACTGCGTCCGACCCAGAAGCCTCGCCCGCTCTGCGCAGCGCAGCGGCTCGCCGACTCGCGCACCTGGCGCTCGCCACGGCGGGCGGTCGGCCGCTCGCCCCTCAGGCAGACCCTGCGAACTGGTGGGGCACCCGGGGTCGCAGCCTCGCAGAGCAGCCGCTGCGCAACGCCGACGAGCCGGTCACCCTCTCCGCGAGCGCCCTCGAGTCGATCCTGACGTGTCCCGCGAAGTGGTTCCTCGAGCGCGAGGCCGGAGGAGCCAGCCCCTCGACGGCCGCCCAGGGCTTCGGTCTCGTCGTCCATGCACTCGCCGACCGGATCGGCAAGGGCGAGCTGACCGACACAGACGACCTCATGGCCTACGTCGACAGGGTGTGGGGGCAGATCAGCTTCCGCACCCCGTGGTCGCGTTCGCGGGAGCGGGAGGAGGTGCAGGCCGCGCTCTCCCGGTTCGTCGCCTGGCACTCTCGCCCCGGGGCGCGCACGGTCGTGGCCACCGAGGAGCACCTGTCCGCCGAGGTCACGCTGCCCGACGGACAGCGGGTCCGGCTCAACGGCTACGCCGACCGCCTCGAGCTCGACGAGGACGGCCGGGTCTTCGTGATCGACCTGAAGACTTCGAAGTACCCCCCAGCCGACAAGGACCTGCCCGCCAACCCCCAGCTCGGCCTCTACCAGTACGCCGTGGCCAACGGCGCGGTCGACGGTCTCCTCGTGGGGCACCCGGACCGCCCCTCGGGGCCGGTCGAGCCCGGGGGAGCGGAGCTGGTCCAGCTGCGCCGCGAGGTCAAGGGCGGCGCCAAGGTGCAGCAGCAGGTGCCGCAGGAGCCGGACGAGGACGGACACCTGCCGGTCGAGAAACAGCTGATGGAGGCGGTGCGCGTGCTGCGTGGCGAGGAGTTCCCGGCCCGGGCAGGTGGTCACTGCGACCACTGCGCGTTCCACGCGATCTGCCCGGTCAAGGGCGCAGGGACGGTGCTCTCGTGAGCGCGTCATTCGTCCCGCGGACGGTGGAGACCCCCGAGCAGCTCCGGGTGCTGATGCGTGAGGACTTCACCTTCAGCGACCAGCAGTTCGCAGTGGTCACGGCACCGCTCGCGCCCCACGTCGTGATCGCGGGAGCGGGTTCGGGCAAGACCACCGTCATGGCGGCACGCGTGGTCTGGCTCGTCGCCACCGGCCAGGTGCGTCCCGACCAGGTCCTCGGCCTGACCTTCACCACGAAGGCCGCCAACGAGCTGGCGGTGCGGATCCGCTCCGGCCTGCGGGCGGCCGGGATCCTGCCCGCACCCGGCCCCAGGCAGCGGCTCGTCGCCGACGAGGAGGGCGAGGAGCCCGAGGAGCCCACGGTGGCCACCTACAACGCCTACGCCGCCGGACTCCTCACCGAGCACGGGCTGCGCATCGGCCACGAGCCCGACACCCGTGTCATCGCCGACGCCTCGCGCTACCAGCTCGCCGCCCGGGCGATCGCGCAGTACGAAGGCAGGGTCGAGCTCCTCAGCGACCACCCGCCGACGGTGATCAACTACCTCCTCGCGCTCGACGGCGCGATGGCCGAGCACCTGCTGACCCCCGACGCCCTCCGGGCCTTCCACGCCAGGATCCGTCCCTCGGTCGAGGAGGCGAGGGCCGCGGAGACCTTGAAGACCAAGATCGCCGAGGTCGACAAGGTCCTCGGCTCGATCGATCGGCGTGAGGAGCTTCTGGGCCTCGTGCAGGCGTACCGGAGGCTCAAGGCCCACCTAGGCCTGATGGACTTCTCCGACCAGATCGCGCTGGGCGCCCGGCTCGCGTCGGAGCAGGCAGAGGTCGGCCTGGCGGAGCGCGAGAAGTACCGCATCGTCCTCCTCGACGAGTACCAGGACACCTCGGTCGCGCAGGCGACGATGCTCAGCCGCCTGTTCTCGGGAGACTCGGCCGAGACCGGCCGGGGGCATGCCGTCACGGCGGTGGGGGACCCGAACCAGGCGATCTACGGCTGGCGGGGTGCCTCGGTCTCCAACATCCTGGGGTTCGGGCGTGACTTCCCCCGTGCGGACGGCTCCCCGGACGTCGACACCTACTCGTTGACGGTCAACCGGCGATCCGACGAGCGCATCCTCGAGCTGGCCAACGAGCTCGCCGCACCGCTCTACACCCGGATGCCGCAGGTGCTGCCGCTCGAGCCGAAGCCGGGCGCTACCCCCGGCATCGTGCGCAGCGCCGTGCTGGAGACCTACGGCGAGGAGCTGTCCTGGCTCGCCACCCAGGTCAAGCAGGCCCACGCTGCGATGCCCACTCCGGCGTGGTCGGAGATCGGCGTGCTCACCCGTGACAACGCGCATGCCGCCGACGTGTTCGACGCGCTGACCGAGGCGGAGATCCCGGTCGAGATCGTCGGCCTCCAGGGCCTGCTGCGGCTGCCGGAGGTGGCGGAGGTGGTCTCGACGCTCACGCTCCTGCACGACCTCACCGCCAACGCAGAGCTGCTCACGCTCCTGACCGGGCCGCGCTGGGCAGTCGGTGCACGCGACCTCGCGCTGCTCGGCCGGCGGGCGCGGCAGCTCGCGGGAGCGGCGGGCCCCGCGGACCGCGACACGCCTCGCAGCGTGGAGGAGGAGCTCGCCGAGGCGGTCCAGGGCACCGACCCGACCGAGGTCGCCTCGCTCGGCGACGCCCTCGACGACCCCGGCGACCTCGGCTACTCGACCGAGGCGCTCGAGCGCTTCGCCCTGCTGTCCAAGGAGCTGCGCGACCTACGGGTCTACGCCGGAGAGCCGTTGCTGGACCTGGTCCGTCGCATCATCGACACCACCGGCATCGACGTCGAGCTCGCCTCGTCGGTCAGCGCGACCGCCCATGCCCGGCGAGACAACCTCGACCTGTTCGTGAAGGCCGTCTCCGACTTCCAGGCCGTGGACGGGGACGTCACCCTGCCCGCGCTGCTGGCCTACCTCCAGGCCGAGGACGAGTACGGCGCCGGGCTCGACGTCGCCACCCCGACCGAGGCGGACTCGGTCAAGCTCCTCACGGTCCACCGGGCCAAGGGGCTCGAGTGGGACGCGGTCTTCCTCGTGGGGGTGGCCGACGAGAAGTTCCCCACCTCCCGCACGCGAACGAAGTGGACTGCCGGCCCAGGTGTGCTGCCCTACCCGCTGCGGGGGGACGCCCGCGACCTGCCGGTGCTGACGGGCTACACCTGCGAGGAGCTCAAGGCGTTCGCCCTGTCCTGCAAGGCCCATGAGCTGGAGGAGGAGCTGCGGCTCGGCTACGTCGCGTTCACCCGTGCCCGACACCTCCTCTCCGTCTCGTCCTACTGCTGGACCTCCTCCCGACAGAGGTCGCTCGGGCCTTCGGCGTACCAGCACGTCGTGCGGGAGAAGCTCGCCGAGTGGGGCGAGTCCTTCGAGCCTTGGCTCGACAAGCCCGCGAAGGGTGAGCCCAACCCGCTCCGTGCGCGGGCCGACGTCCGGCCCTGGCCGATGGAGGCCCATACCTCCGAGGTGGCCCGGCGGACGGAGGCCGCGGCGCTGGTGCGCAAGGCCGTGGCGGAGCTCTCCGGCTCCGAGAACTCGGCCGACGTGGGACTGACGGAGGCGGAGGCGGCCCAGGTGGCCGACTGGGACGACGAGCTCGACCGGCTGGTCGAAGAGGCGCGCGCCGGCAGGTCCGACCTGGTCGAGGTACCTCTGCCCTCGAGCCTGTCGGCGACGTCGCTGGCCCGGCTGCGCGACGAACCGGAGGCGCTTGCGGCCGACCTCGCCCGGCCGATGCCGCGAAAGCCCTCGCCGGCGGCAAGGTTCGGCACCCGGTTCCACGCGTGGGTCGAGGCGAGGTTCGGTCAGCAGCAGCTCGTCGGGCTCGACGAGGTGCCCGGCCGGGGCGACGACGGGATCGAGGACGAACGCGAGCTCAAGGAGCTCATCGAGCAGTTCACCAGCGGGCCGTTCGGCGACCGGGTGCCCTACGCCGTCGAGCCGCCGTTCGCGCTGGTCCTCGGCGGGCAGGTGGTCCGCGGCCGCATCGACGCCGTCTACGAGACCTCCACCGGATTCCTGGTGGTCGACTGGAAGACCAACCAGCGCCAGAGCGCCGACCCGCTCCAGCTCGCGATCTACCGCGTGGCCTGGGCCGAGCTCGCAGGCGTCCCGGTCGAGCGCGTCGAGGCGGCGTTCTTCTACGTCCGCACCGGTGTGCTCGACCAGCCCGGCGACCTGCCGGGACGCGACGAGCTCGAGGCGATCATCGCGGGGGAGGGCTGAGTGCAGCCGCCGCGAGCCGGCCCGGGCGGATCCGTGGGGTGTGGACCGGGGCCGTCCGTAGCCGCCACGCGGGGGTCAGGGCCGGCGGTCAGAGGGGCGGCGCGAGCATCGCCTCGAGCGCGATCTCGACCATGTGGCCGAAGGTCTGCTCGCGCTCCTGCGACGTGGTCTCCTCGCCGGTGAGGATGTGGTCGGAGACGGTGCAGGCCGTGAGCGCCCGTCGGCCGAACTTGGCCGCGAGGGTGTACAACGCGCTGGCCTCCATCTCCACCGCGAGCACGCCGTACTCCGCCATCCGGGCCGCCAGGTCGGGTCGCGGCGTGTAGAAGGAGTCGCTGGAGAAGATCAGCCCGACCTCGGTCTTCACCGGGAGCTTCCGAGCAAGGGCGGCGTCATGGGCAGCGCGCAGGAGGCCGAAGTCGGCGACCGGCGCGTAGTCGAGGCCCTCGAAGCGGATCCTGTTCATCGAGGAGTCCGTGCAGGCACCGGAGGCGAGCACGATGTCGCGCAGCCGGAGGTCCTTGCTCAACGCCCCGCAGGAACCGACGCGGACGATCGTCTGCACGTCGTACTCCGAGAAGAGCTCGTGGGCGTAGATCGACAGGGAGGGCAGGCCCATGCCGGACCCCTGCACGGAGACCCGCTCACCGCGGAATGTGCCCGTGTAGCCGAACATGCCGCGCACCTGCGAGTAGCACTCGGCGCCCTCGAGGAAGTTCTCGGCGATCCAGCGCGCCCGAAGCGGGTCGCCCGGCATAAGGACATGGGGGGCCACCTGGCCAGGGGCGGCGGAGATATGGGTGCTCATGAGACCGGATCCTAGGGCGGGGCCCGGTCGGCGGTGCGGGGGCGGGCATAGAGTCGGGCCCGTGATGTGGCAGGAGAAGGACGGATCCACCGCTCCGCAGATCGCGCTCTCGGTCCGCGCCCACGACCGGGTCGGGCGCCGCCGCACCGACGACGCGTGGCTCGCCGAGACGTGGGCGGATCCCAGGACGCGTGTCCTGCTGCTCGCACTCGGACGCTTCCCGGTCGACGGTACGTCGATCGCCTGGCGCAGCCCGGCCGAGGCCCCGGAGGGGCAACGGGTCTTCCTCGGTGAGCAGAGGGGGGTGTCGCACTTCGCGACGCTGCTCGACGAGCCGCTCGAGGAGTCGTGGGCGAACCTACGGGCCGTGGGGCCGGCGCTGTCGACCGAGGACGCGAGCCTCGTCGTCCACGCCGTGGCGCTGGCGGAGTGGCATCGGGCGCACCGGTTCTGCTCCCGTTGTGGGGGCGCTCTGAGTGTGGCGGCCGCCGGGCACGTGCTGACGTGCACGGGCTGCGCGCGCCAGCACTTCCCCCGCACGGACCCCGCAGTGATCATGCTGGTCACGGACTCGGAGGACCGTGCGCTCCTCGGCCGCCAGCCGGGATGGCCGGAGGGGAGGTACTCCACGCTCGCCGGGTTCGTGGATCCGGGGGAGTCGCTCGAGGACGCCGTCCGCCGCGAGGTCGCCGAGGAGGTGGGCCTCGAGATCGGCGAGGTCAGCTACCTGGGCAACCAGCCGTGGCCGTTCCCGGCCAGCCTGATGGTCGGCTTCTTCGCCGAGGCGCTCACCACCGAGATCCGGGTGGACGAGGAGGAGATCAGCGACGCCCGGTGGTTCACCCGGGAGCAGATGCGGGCCGAGGCGGAGGCGGGAACACTCCTGCTGCCCGGCGGCATCTCGATCTCGCGGACGCTCGTCGAGACGTGGTACGGCGGAGAGCTGCCCGGTCACTGGTGACGGGCCTGCGGACGAGCCTGCGGCTGCCCGGGAACCTCTCGGTCACCGGGCAGCCGACCGGGGCGCTCAGTTCAGCGAGGCGAGCTTGGCCTTGACCTGGTTGAGGGACGGGTTCGTCTGCGCCGTACCGTCGCGGTAGACCATCGTCGGCACCGTCTGGTTGCCGTTGTTGATCCGCTCGACGACGAAAGCCGCATCGGGGACCTTCTCGATGTCGACCACGTCGTAGGTGATGCCTTCACGGTCGAGCTGCTTGCGCAGCCGGAAGCAGTAGCCGCACCACTTCGTGGAGTACATCGTGACGGCCGCCGAGTCGGCCGCGGAGCTGGCAGGCATGAACTGTCCCTTCCGACGTCTACCCTGGTTGGTCTCATATGTCCCGGCCGACGACGTCGTCCGAGCACACGACGGGCCGTGTCTGGCACGGCCCGTTGGAGAGCACAACATTCGATCTGAGGAGATTGTTCCCCGTGGTCCCCATCGACTCAGCCGCTGTGTCATCACCCGGGCCGCTCGCCGGCTCCGCCGACCAGCTGCTGGAGGCGCTCGACCCGGAGCAACGAGAGGTCGCGCTGGCTCTGCGCGGCCCCGTGCGCGTGCTCGCGGGCGCCGGGACCGGCAAGACCCGCGCACTCACCCACCGGATCGCCTACGGCGTGGCCACCGGGGTCTACAACCCCACCGAGGTGCTCGCCGTGACCTTCACCACGCGGGCGGCAGGGGAGATGCGGACCCGGCTCAGGGCGCTGGGGGCCGGGGGAGTGCAGGCGCGCACCTTCCACTCTGCGGCGCTGCGGCAGGCACGCTACTTCTGGCCACGCGTGTACGGCGGGGAGCTGCCCGTGCTGACGGAGTCCAAGCTGCCCCTGCTCGGCAACGCCGCCCGCCGCAACCGGCTCCAGGCCGACCGGGCGACGCTGCGCGACCTGGCCGCCGAGGTCGAGTGGGCCAAGGTGAGCAACGTCCGGCCCGACGACTACGCCCGGGTCGCCGATGCGCGCGGACGCAGCGTGGCCAACCACGACCCCGCCACCGTCGCGCGGGTCTTCGCCACCTACGAGGACGTCAAGCGCGACCAGGGACGGATGGACATGGAGGACGTCCTGCTGTGCGCGGCCGCCCTGCTCGCCGAGGACGAGCGGGTGGCGGCCGAGGTGCGCCGGCAGTACCGCTGGTTCGTGGTCGACGAGTTCCAGGACGTCAGCCCGATCCAGTCGGCGCTGCTCGAGCTCTGGCTCGGTGGGCGAGACGACCTGTGCGTGGTGGGCGACCCGGCCCAGACGATCTACTCCTTCGCCGGCGCCAGCGCGTCCTACCTCACCGACTTCCCCCGCCGTCACCCCGGGACGACCTCCCTGCAGCTGGTGCGCAACTACCGCTCGACCCCCCAGGTGGTGGCCGCCGCCAACCAGCTGCTCGCCGGGACACCCTCCGCGGGGGTCTCGCTGCGCTCGCAGCAGGAGGCCGGCCCCGACGTGACCTACGCCGAGCACACCGACGAGGTCGCCGAGGCGGAGTCGGCCGCGGCCCAGATCCTCGAGCTCCGCCGGTCGGGCACGGCCATGCGTGACGTCGCTGTCCTGTTCCGGATCAACGCCCAGTCCGAGGCGTTCGAGGAGGCACTTGCCGCCCGAGGCATTCCCTACGTGGTGCGCGGTGCCGCCCGGTTCTTCGAGCGGGCGGAGGTGCGGCAGGCGGTCACCCTGCTGCGCGGGAACGCCCGGAGCAGCGGTGGTTCGGGCGACGGGGTGGTCGCGGACGTCAAGGCCGTGCTCGCCGGCATGGAGTGGACCGAGAAGGCGCCGACCGGCAGGGGCAACGTCCGTGACCGATGGGAGTCGCTCCACGCCATCGTCTCGCAGGCCGAGGAGTTCGCGGCGACGCACGAGAACGCCGACCTCGGCGCCTTCGTCGACGAGCTCGACCGCCGGGCCGCCGAGCAGCACGCTCCCGTCGCTGAGGGCGTCACGCTGGCGACCCTGCACGCCGCGAAGGGGCTCGAGTGGGACGTCGTCTTCCTCGTGGGCATGCACGAGGGGACGATGCCGATCATCTACGCCGAGGGCCCGCAGGCGGTCGAGGAGGAGCGGAGGCTGCTCTACGTCGGGATGACCAGGGCGCGCGTGCGACTCGCCGTCTCCTGGTCGCTGGCGAGGGCCCCCGGCGGCCGTGCCTCGCGCAAGCCGTCGCGGTTCCTCACCGGCCTGCGGCCTCGCGTCCGGTCGGACCAGGCAGCCGAGCAGCGAACCTCCCGCTCTCGGCGGAAGAGCGGAGTGGCCCACTGCCGCGTCTGCAACGCCCCACTCGGCACGACCCCCGAGCGGAAGGTCGGCCGCTGCGAGAGCTGTCCCGCGACCTACGACGAGGAGCTGTTCGAGCGGCTGCGCGCCTGGCGGGTCTCGCGCGCCGCGGAGGAGAAGGTGCCGGCCTACGTCGTGTTCACCGACCTCACCCTTCAGGCGATCGCCGAGGTCCGTCCCCAGGACCCCGCGGCACTGCTCCGGGTGAGCGGGGTCGGCCCGGCGAAGATCGAGAAGTACGGCGACGACGTGCTCGCCCTCGTCCGGGGGGAGGACGAGACGACCGGAGCGGGCGGTTCTGCATAGCCCGATCGGGCCATGGTGTTGATGAGGGCCCAAGTTTTTTCGGAAATACCCAATAAATGGTTTGCCGCTTACAGGGTGGGGCCGCTAGGTTTCTCTCAGTCGCACGACAACCGCGCACACACGGCTCTGACAAAGCCGGCGCCCTACACATCGAAGGAGGTGCACACAGATGATCAAGAACTCCCAGACCAGCGCTCAGGCCGGCATCGCCATGCCCATTTCGTGGATCGACGCCGTCTCCGCTGCTGCTGTGCGCACCCTCCCGGCCATGGGTGGAGTGTCGGCCGATGCAGCCGCTGGCACCAAGCGTCGTTTCGCTGACGTGGCATCCGTGTGCACCTACACGCACACCGCCGATGTCGTCGTCCTCGAGGGCGCCTTCCCGGGTACCTCCGCCTGGAGTCCACCGATCTAGATCTCTGTCTACATCGGCAGCCTCCAGGCCGCGGAACCCGAAACCCGGGATCCGCGGTCTTTTTGTTTCTCGCACAACCCAGCGACAGTCACAAGGAGGTGACACATGAGTATCAGCGTCCTGGACCGACAAGAGGTCAGCCGCGACGACGAGCAGCTTCCCTGCCGCAGGGAGAACCCCGAGCTGTGGTTCGCCGAGAGCCCCGCCGATGTGGAGAGTGCGAAGGCCCTCTGCCTTGCATGTCCGGTTCGCACCGAGTGCCT
>Ga0075331_1000218_pt1 | contig 12454 bp, 13 predicted proteins | sample MayberrySE_TuleA_FD_120090 | JGI IMG/M metagenome (GOLD analysis project Ga0075331, IMG submission 120090) | Natural and restored wetland microbial communities from the San Francisco Bay, California, USA, that impact long-term carbon... | ecosystem: Environmental > Terrestrial > Soil > Wetlands ... | reverse complement strand
CCGGGGTGTCGGCGATGATGAACTTGCGCCGCGGGGTGGCGAAGTAGCGGTAGGCGACGTCGATCGTGATGCCCTGCTCGCGCTCGGAGCGCAGCCCGTCGGTGAGCAGGGCCAGGTCGGTGTAGTCGTAGCCTCGCGACTTCGAGGTGCGCTCGACCGCGTCGAGCTGGTCCTCGAAGATCGACTTGGAGTCGAGCAGCAGGCGCCCGATCAGGGTGGACTTGCCGTCGTCAACGGAGCCTGCGGTGGCAAACCGAAGCAGATCCATCAGAAGTAACCCTCTCGCTTGCGGTCCTCCATCGCGGCCTCGCTGAAGCGGTCGTCACCGCGGGTCGCGCCCCGCTCGGTGACCCGCGACGCAGCGATCTCCTCGATGATCTCGGCCGTCGTGGACGCTGTGCTCTCGACACAGCCGGTCAGAGTCATGTCACCGACGGTCCGGAACCGGACCATGCGCTCGGTGACGGTCTCGCTGTCCTTGATCGTGACGTTGTCGGACTCGCTGATCAGCATGCCGTCCCGCTCGAACACCCGGCGCTTGTGCGCGTAGTAGATCGAGGGGATCTCGATCTGCTCGGCGTCGATGTAGTGCCACACGTCGAGCTCGGTCCAGTTGGACAGCGGGAACACCCGCATGTGCTCGCCTTCGCGGATCTTGCCGTTGTAGAGCGACCACAGCTCGGGGCGCTGCATCTTGGGGTCCCACTGGCCGAACTCGTCGCGGTGGGAGTAGACGCGCTCCTTGGCGCGGGCCTTCTCCTCGTCGCGGCGACCCCCACCGAAGGCGGCGGTGAAGCCCTCCTCCTCGATGACGTGGAGCAGGGTGCCGATCTGCAGCCGGTTGCGGCTGGTCTTGCCGTCGTCCACGACGACGCCGTCCTTGATCGCCTGCTCGACCGAGGCGACGATCAGCCGGACGCCGAGGCGGTCGACCCAGCGGTCACGGGTCTCCAGCACCTCCGGGAAGTCGTAGCCGGTGTCGACCTGCAGCACCGGGAACGGGATCTTCGCGGGGAAGAATGCCTTCTCCGCGAGTCGCATCATGACGATGGAGTCCTTGCCGCCGGAGAACATCAGCACCGGCTTCTCGAACTCCGCCGCGACCTCGCGGAAGATGTGGATCGACTCCGCCTCCAGCTCGTCTAGCTGGCTCAGACGGTAGTCAGCGTGGGTGGTCATGCAGTGGTCCTCCTGGTGGGAAGCAGCGGCCATCCTACCGACTCGTACGGGAGTCGCTCTTCCCGTCCCGTCCCGGGCGGGACGTGTCGCCGTTAGCCGTGTTCAGCACGTCGAATGGTGGCAGGCCGTGCAGCTGGCGTACCCCGCCCCAGGCCAGCGGCCCGAGGATGAGCAGTCCGGCACCGATCATGCCGACCCACTCCGGGGGTGTGCCCAGCAGCGTGAGCCCGGTCAACGTGAGCACGATGACGATGCCACGTTTGACCACCTGCTGGGAAACCCAGTGCGCCACACGTGATCCGAGATACGTCCCCGGGGTGCCGCCGAGCAGCAGCGGCAGCAGCACCGCCCAGTCCACTCCTGTGACGAGCACGTGACTGATCGCAGCCGAGAGCACCAGGGGCACCGCCTGCACCAGGTCGGTGCCGACCAGCTTGACCGCCTGCAGCGCGGGGTAGAGCAGCAGCAGCGCCACCATGATGAGCGAGCCGGACCCGACCGAGGTCACACCGACCAGCAGCCCGCCGACCATGCCGACGAGCAGCGTCGGGATCGGCTTGACCACGACCTCGCGGCTGCGCGGCGGCCGCCCGGAGGTGACCTCCCGCAACTCGAGATAGGTGCGCAGCGTGTACGTCGTGGCGGTGAACATCAGCGCGACGCCGATCGCGAGCTTGACGAAGCTCTCCTGGTCCGCGCTCGCCCCGACGGCTTCGACGATGAACGCGCCCGCGAAGGCGGTCGGCACCGAGCCGGCGATCAGCCACCCGGCGAGCCGTAGGTCCGGCGACCCCTCGCGCCAGTGCACCGCGGCCCCGACGCTCTTGTTGGCGCCGGCCGCGACCAGGTCGTTGGCCACCGCCGCGGTCGGGTTGACCCCGAGGAAGATCAGCGCCGGCGTCATCAGCGCCCCACCGCCCATGCCGGTCAGGCCGACGACGATCCCCACGAGGAACGCGACGACCAGGATGGAGAAGGCGTCCACGGTCAGCAGGTCGGCCATCAGGCGAGCCAGCCCTCGTCGTGCAGGGCCGCGAGCACGTCGGCGAGTGCGTCGTCGATGCTGCGGCCTGTGGTGTCCACGGTCACGGTCGCGTCGGCCGGCACCTCGTAGGGCGAGCTGATGCCGGTGAACTCGGGGATCTCGCCCGCGCGGGCCTTGGCGTAGAGCCCCTTGCGGTCGCGCCGCTCGCACTCCTCCAGCGGCGTCGCCACGTGCACGAGCACGAACCCGCCACCGGCGTCCTCGACCATCGCGCGCACGTGCCGCCGGGTGGAGTCGAACGGCGCGATCGGCGAGCAGATCGCGGCCCCGCCGTGCCGGCTGATCTCGGCCGCGACCCAGCCGATCCTCCGGATGTTGGTCTCGCGGTCCTCCTTGGAGAAGCCGAGCCCGGCCGAGAGGTGGCGGCGCACGACGTCGCCGTCGAGCGAGGTCACCGTACGGTCGCCGCGCTCGAGGAGCACGTCGTGCAGGGCGCGGGCGAGGGTGGACTTGCCGGACCCGGAGAGCCCGGTGAAGAAGACCACGAGCCCACGCCGCTCGCGGGGCGGCCGGTCGTGGCGCACGATCGCGGCGATGTCGTCGGGCAGCTCGCCGGTCAGCTCGCCGAGGTGCAGCACCTCGTCGGCGAAGGCGAGCGCGACGGTGTCGAAGAACTCCGCGTCGGCGGCGGGGTCGCTGCGCCGCGCGGCGGCCACCGCCACCACCTCCGCGCCGTCGATCCGCGCCGCGGCGGCGAGCGTCGCGCGGACCAGAGCAGGTGCGGAGACGCCCTGCGGGGCGCCGGTGCCCACCAGCGGCAGCAGCAGCGGGGTCGCCTGCTCCGCCTTCGCCACGTTGGTGACGGTGTCGATCGCGTCCTCGGTCAGCGGTGCCGTCACGGGTACGGCGAACGTCGCCGCGTCGGCGTGCTCCGCGCGCACCACGTCGGGGGAGAGGTGGTAGCGCCGGAACGCACCGAACTGCGGGTGCGCGAGCGGTGTCACCCGCCGGGTCTCCAGGTCGAACGTGGCGAGCGGCAGGCCCTCGGGGTCGGTCAGCTCGATCCGCCCGTCCTTGGCGTCGCGGGCGATCTCGGCCGGCACGGCGAGCGGCAGGCTGCCGCCGAGGACGCTCGGGTCCAGCACGCCGGTCAGGATCAGCTCGAGGTCGTCCAGCTCGCGGGCAGGGGGGGTCCACTGGGTCGGCACGCGGGTGATTGTGCCACCCGAGCCATGGGTAGTCTCGCCGGACGTGACTGCCACGGACTCCTGCCCCGCCTCCGCGCCGAGCGTCGGCCAGCCGGTCGTCGCCGACGTCGTCCGCTCCGGGTTCGTGGAGGGACACCACTACGGCGCGGTCGTCGTGCTCGACGCCGACGGCAGCCGGAGCTTCTCCGTCGGCGACGTGACGTCGCCGATGTTCCCGCGCTCGTGCAACAAGCCGTTCCAGGCGGTGGGCATGCTGCGCTGCGGCCTCGACCTGCCGCCCGACCTGCTCGCGCTCGCCGCGGCCTCCCACTCCGGCGAGGACTTCCACATCGACGGGGTACGCCGGATCCTGGCCGGCGCCGGTCTGGACGAGTCCGCGCTGCAGACGCCACCGGACTACCCGGTGGAGCCCTGGATGCGCGAGGAGGCGATGCGCTCCGGCGTCGAGCGGTCGCCGATCATGATGAACTGCAGCGGCAAGCACGCGGCGATGCTGGCCACCTGCGTGCTGAACGGGTGGGACACCGCGACCTACCGCGAGCCTGACCACCCGGTGCAGGTGGCGATCCGCGCGGCGATGGAGGAGCTGACCGGCGAGCCGGTCGAGGCGGTGGCGACAGACGGCTGCGGCGCACCGCTGCTCTCGACCTCGCTGAGCGGACTGGCGCGTGGCTTCTGGCGGCTGGCGGTCGCCGCCCCCGGGTCCGTGGAGCACCGGATGGCCGAGGCCTACCGGACGCATCCGGAGTTCGCCTCCGGCACGCACCGTGACGAGGCCAAGCTGCTGCGCGCCGTACCCGGCACCATCGGCAAGGCCGGCGCGGAGGCCTGCTACGCCGTCGCCCTGGCCGACGGCCGCACGGTCGCGCTCAAGATCGACGACGGCGGCACCCGCGCGCGCCCGGTGGTGATGGCCGCGATGCTGCGCCGGCTGGGCGTCGAGCATGCAGTGCTGGACGAGATCGGCACGGTCGAGCTGCTCGGTGGTGGCCAGCCCGTCGGTGGAGTTTTCTCAGCCCTGTAAGGAAAATCCTGCTCACGTCCAACGTGGGTGATGTCACGTCACAGCGCTTGCTATTTGCTAGCAAGCGCTAGCAGACTGGGGGTATGGCGAAGCTCAAGGTCGGCAAGACCGTCGAGACGCTGGGTGACTACCTGCGCGAGCAGCGCAGCCAGGCCCGGCTCTCGCTGCGGCAGCTGGCCGACCTCGCGGGCGTCTCCAACCCCTACCTCAGCCAGATCGAGCGGGGGTTGCGCAAGCCGTCGGCCGAGGTGCTGCAGCAGCTGGCCAAGGCGTTGCGGATCTCGGCCGAGACGCTCTACGTGCGAGCGGGGATCCTCGACCTCGAGGAGCACGGCGAGCGCACTGTGCAGATGGCGGTGCTGTCCGACGCCACGTTGACCGAGCGGCAGAAGCAGGTGCTGCTCGACATCTACGAGTCGTTCCGACACGAGAACGAGCCCCCGAGCAAGAACGAGACCGCAAGCAAGACCGAAACCGCAACCAGAGGAGAGTGACATGGCTCCGTCCACTCGTTCGATCAAGACCCCGACCCCGGTCTACGCGTTCGTCGGCATCGGCGACCTCGCCGTGGAGAAGCTGCGCGACGTGCGGCTGCCCAAGACCGACGTCAAGACCGTGCAGGACCAGATGCAGACCGCTCCTGCCAAGGCGCAGGCCGCCGTGACCAGCGCGTTCCACGACGCGCTGACCCAGGCCAACACGGTCTACGGCCACCTCGCGACCCGGGGCGAGACGCTCGTCACCCGGATCCGTGGCCAGGAGGCCAGCGCCGAGCTGCGCAAGCAGGCCGGCCGGACCGCGACGCAGGCGAAGGCGACCAAGACGACAGCCAAGAAGGCCACCAAGTCGACCCGCAGCCGTGCAAAGGCGACCACGACCTCGGCGAAGAAGACCGCCGAGGCCGGTGGCGAGGCCACCAAGTCCGCCGCCGACAAGGTCGGTGACTGACCGACCCGCACCGGGCGTCCGCTGAGAACGAGCCTGCCTGTCCCCGCGCGGGGCAGGTAGGCTCGTATCGTGTTCAACCCCTTTGCGATCGAGAGCGCGGTCACGCTGGTGCTCGCGCTGGCGCTGTTCGTGCTCAAGGCGCTGGCGTTCGTCGATGCGACCACCCGTCCGGCGCAGGTGTTCCCGGCCGCTGACCGGCAGACCAAGGGTTTCTGGATGCTGATCCTCGGCCTGTTCCTGGTCGAGCACCTCATCTTCTGGAACGTGCTGGGCCTGCTCAGCCTGATCGGCACGATCGCGGCTCTGGTCTACGTGCTCGACGTACGCCCCACCGTGCGCGAGCTCACCCGCCGCTGACGTGCCGCTGCTGCCTGTCGGGGATGCCCGGATCGAGTACCTCCTGACCGGTTCCGGAGCGCCGGCCACGGTTTTCGCACACGGCCTGGCCGGCTCGATCCCCGAGACCCGCCCGTTCGGCAGCGGGGTCGCCGGCAGCCGCGCCTTCCTGCACTTCCGCGGCCACGGTGCGTCGACGGCGCCCGACAGCCCCTGGACGTACGACGCTCTTGCCGCCGAGGCCCGCGCGGTGGCCGACCACGTCGGCGCCGACCGTGCGCTCGGTGTCTCGCTGGGTGCGGGTGCGCTGCTGCGCGTCGTTGCAGCGGAGCCAGGCCGTTTCGCCCGCCTTGTCCTGGTGCTGCCGGCCACGATCGACCGCCCCCGCGCCGACCCCGCCGTACTCCGCATGCAGCGCATGGCCGACCACGTCGAGCGAGGCGAGGTCGACGCGGTGGCCGAGCTGCTGGTCGCAGAGCAGCCGGCCGCCGCCCGGTCCCGCCCGGACGTCCGGGTCTGGGCCGAGCGGCAGGCGCAGCGCCTCGCCGGGTCCTCGGTCGCGCGGGCGTTGCGCGAGCTGCCCAGCCTGCACCCGCTCGCCGACCGCTCCGAGCTCGCGCGGGTCGAGTGTCCGGTGCTCGTCGTGGCCCAACGTGACGACGAGGCGCATCCGGTCGAGATCGCCGAGGAGCTCGCCGAGGGGTTTCCCTACGCGCAGCTGAAGGTGTTCGATGCCGGTGGGGTGCTCTGGACCCACCGGCGTGCCCTGCGCGAGCTGATCGGAGGGTTCTTGAGCTGATGCGGATCTCGGTGGTCCAAGGCGACATCACGACACTCGACGTGGATGCCGTCGTCAACGCCGCCAACCGGCGGATGCGCGGGGGCGGCGGAGTCGACGGAGCGATCCACGCCGCAGCGGGTCCCGAGCTGCTGCGGGAGTGCAAGGAGCGGTTTCCCGACGGTCTCGCGACCGGGTCCGCGGGCTGGACGCACGGCTTCGACCTCCCCGCCCGGTTCGTGATCCACGTCGTCGGCCCCAACCGGAACGCCGGTGAGACCGACCCGTCGCTCCTCGCGTCGTGCTACCGCGAGGCCCTCCGGACGGCCGACGAGATCGGGGCCGCCCGCGTCGCCTTCCCACTGGTCTCGGCCGGGGTCTACGGCTGGGATCCCGATGACGCCGCGCGCATCGCGGTGGAGACCCTGCGTGGTACGCCGACCTCCGTCGCGGAAGCCGTGCTGGTGGGGTTCGACGGGCGGGCCGAGGCTACCCTGCGCGCCGCGCTGGACGCCTGAGCCGGGGCGGCCTCGCGGCAGGTGCCTGCCGACTCCCCGCGGTGGGGCCCCGCGGTGGGAGGGGGCTTGCGCCCATCCATTCCGTTCATGCATGACGGCGGATCAGATGCCCGTGGGCTGGTGCGGGCCGGCTTCCCGGCCGTGCGTCTGCCTGCTCCCCGTGGTGCGTCTGCCGTTCCTCGGTCATGCGGCTGCGGAATGGATGGGGACGAGGCCCGTGATGTCCCGGCTCCCAGGTGGGCACCGGCGCTGGGAGGGGGCGTGCGTCCATCCATTCCGCTCTTGCATGACGGCGGATCAGATGCCCGTGGGCTGGTGCGGGCCGGCTTCCCGGCCGTGCGTCTGCCTGCTCCCCGTGGTGCGTCTGCCGTTCCTCGGCCATGCCCCTGCGGAATGGATGGGCGCAGCACCCCTCTTCTCCGACCGGGGCCGTGCTGCGCCAGTTCTATGAGCCCGCGTTGTGGAGTCTCGGGGTCCGTCCACATCGGGGCGCAGACGCCTCCCGTCGGCGTGCGAGACCCAGCACGATGGGCGCCCATGGATGCGGACCGATCGGATCTCGCGGAGCTGCTCGGCATCGGCCACATGCTGACCGAGGAGCGTGTCCAGCGCGGGTTGTCGCAGAGCGATCTGGCCCGGGCGTCGGGCGTGGCACAGTCGACGATCTCGCGGATCGAGGCCGGCGAGTCCGTCCCGAGCTGGCGGCTCGTCACCGACCTGCTGGCGGCGCTGGGGCTGCAGCCCGTGATCGCCGCCCAGCCGCGGTGGCGCGACGTCGACGCGGCGGCGGAGCGGCTGCGTGGGCTCAGCCTCGAGCAGCGCTGTGCGGACATGGAGTCATGGCTGCTCGAGATCGCCGACGCGGTGGCGCCGTCGAGCGGGCCGCGCAGCATCATCCTCGGGCAGCTGAACGATCCGGTACCGATCGCGCTGCGAGGAGCCTCCGCCGCCCGGCTGCAGCGGCTGCCCGTCGTACCCCGCCGGATCGAGCTGGTCACCAGCGCCGAGCCCGCCGCCGTCGCCCAGGTCGTCAGGTGGGCCCGAGCTCAGCAGATGCGGGTCCTCGACCCGCTGTCGCTGAGACCCGTCGACGTCGCCCCCGAGGCGAGCACGGTGCTCGACTGGGGACAGCTGCGGGCGCGCTGGGAGGGCCGCCTCCTGCACCTGACCGTGGAGCCGTCCTTCAGGCTCGACGACGCGGTGTGGGTGCGGGTGTTCGGTGTCGCGGTTCCGGTGGTCCGCCTCGCCGACCTGGTCGGCAGCGACCCGTGGATGCGGCGGGTGCTGAGGCGCCGGCAGGAGACGTGATCAGGCCTTGCGTGCCCGGCCACGGGCTCGGCCGCGCTCGGTCGCGTCGAGGATGGTCTTGCGGATCCGGATCGCCTCCGGCGTGACCTCTACGCACTCGTCCTCGCGGCAGAACTCCAGGGACTGCTCCAGCGACAGCCTGCGGGCCGGGATCAGCTTCTCGAACTCGTCCGCGGTGGAGGAGCGCACGTTGGTGAGCTTCTTCTCCTTGGTGATGTTGACGTCCATGTCGTCGGCCCGGGAGTTCTCGCCGACGACCATGCCCTCGTAGACCTCGGTGGTCGGCTCGACGAAGAGCGTGCCGCGCTCCTGGAGGTTGATCATCGCGTACGACGTCGCGGCGCCGGCGCGGTCCGCCACGAGCGAGCCGGACGGGCGCGTACGCAGGTCACCGAACCACGGCTCGTAGTCCTCGAACACGTGGTGCGCGATCCCGGTGCCCCGCGTCTCGGTGAGGAAGTCGGTCCGGAACCCGATCAGCCCACGGGCCGGCACCAGGAACTCCATCCGCACCCAGCCGGTGCCGTGGTTGGTCATCTGCTCCATCCGGCCGCGCCGCACCGCGAGCAGCTGGGTGACGGTGCCGAGGTAGTCCTCCGGGCAGTCGATGGTGAGCCGCTCGACCGGTTCGTGCAGCTTGCCGTCGATCTCCCGGGTGACCACGACCGGCTTGCCGACGGTCAGCTCGAAGCCCTCGCGCCGCATCTGCTCCACCAGGATCGCCAGCGCGAGCTCCCCGCGGCCCTGTACCTCCCAGGTGTCCGGGCGCTCGGTGGGCAGCACCCGGATGGACACGTTGCCGACCAGCTCCTTGTCGAGCCGGTCCTTCACCAGCCGCGCCGTCACCTTGGTGCCCTTGCTGCGTCCGGCCAGAGGTGAGGTGTTGGTGCCGATCGTCATCGAGATCGCCGGCTCGTCGACCGTGATGAGTGGCAGCGGCTCGGGGTTCTCGGCGTCGGCGAGCGTCTCGCCGATCATGATCTCGGGGATGCCGGCGAGCGCGATGATCTCGCCCGGGCCTGCGCTGTCGGCGGGAACCCGGTCCAGCGCCTCGGTCACCAGCATCTCGGTGATCCGCACCCGGGAGGTCGACCCGTCCCGCCTGCACCAGGCGACCGTCTCGCCCTTGCGGATCGTGCCCTGGTGCACCCGGCACAGCGCGAGCCGGCCGAGGAAGGGCGACGCGTCGAGGTTGGTCACGTGGGCCTGCAGGCGCGCTCCCTCGACGTACTCGGGAGCAGGGACGGCCTCGAGGATGGTGCGGAACAGCGGCTCGAGGTCCTCGGAGTCGGGAAGTCCGCCGTCGGCCGGCTGCTCGGTCGAGGCGCGACCGGCCCTGGCCGAGGCGTAGACCACCGGGAAGTCGAGGGCATCGGGCGCCGCGTCGTGGTCGAGCAGGTCCATGAACAGCTCGTACGTCTCGTCGACGACCTCCGAGATCCGGGCGTCGGGGCGGTCGACCTTGTTGACCACGAGTACGACGGGCAGCCGGCGGGCGAGCGCCTTCCGGAGCACGAACCGGGTCTGCGGCAGCGGGCCCTCGGACGCGTCCACGAGCAGCACGACCGCGTCGACCATGGACAGGCCGCGCTCGACCTCGCCGCCGAAGTCGGCGTGACCGGGGGTGTCGATGATGTTGATGGTGACCGGCCCCTTGGTCGCCGAGGGGCCGGCGTAACGGACCGTGGTGTTCTTGGCGAGGATCGTGATGCCCTTCTCGCGCTCGAGGTCACCGGAGTCCATCACCCGCTCGTCGACCGCCGAGCCCTCGCGAAAGGCCCCGGACTGCCAGAGCATCGCGTCGACGAGGGTGGTCTTCCCGTGGTCGACATGGGCAACGATCGCGACGTTGCGGATGTCCGAGCGCACGGCGGTGGGGGCTGCAGAAGGCATTGGGCGATTCTACGGTCCGGGCGGCAGGTCTGAGGCCGCGGGGAATGGGGAACGATGACATCTGGTTGTGCGATTCGTCTGCGGCACCTCACGTGTTCCGCGGAACCCGACCGCAGACGAATCGGGAGGAGGACGATGAAGCGCGTCGCCATGCTCAGCGTGCACACCTCGCCGCTGGACCAGCCCGGCACGGGGGACGCCGGGGGGATGAACGTCTACGTGATCGAGCTCGCCCGGCAGCTCGCGGCGCTCGGCGTCGAGGTCGAGGTGTTCACCCGGGCGACGTCGCGCGACCTCGAGCCGGTGGTCGAGGTGGCACCCGGTGTGCTGGTCCGCCACGTGGTGGCCGGGCCGTACCAGGGGCTGTCGAAGAACGACCTGCCCGCACAGCTGTGCACGTTCGCGCGCGACCTGCTGCGGATCGAGGCCGAGCACGACCTCGGCTGGTACGACGTGGTGCACTCGCACTACTGGCTGTCCGGCCAGGTAGGCGCGCTGGCCGCGGAGCGCTGGGGCGTGCCGCTGGTGCACTCCATGCACACCATGGCGAAGGTCAAGAACGCGGCGCTGGCCGACGGCGACGCGCCCGAACCGTTCGCCCGGGTGCTCGGCGAGGAGCAGGTCGTCGAGGCCGCCGACGCGCTGATCGCCAACACCGCCGACGAGGCGGCCCACCTCGTCGACCTCTACGGGGCGGATCCCGCCCGGGTCGAGGTCGTGCACCCGGGGGTGGACCTCTCCGTGTTCCACCCCGCCGACACCTTCGAGGCCCGCGCGGAGCTGGGCCTGCCGGCCGACGCGGTCGTGCTGATGTTCGCCGGCCGGATCCAGCCGCTGAAGGCTCCCGACGTACTCCTGCACTCGGTGGCGGTGCTGCTCGCCCGTGACCCGGCACTGCGGTCGCACCTCGTCGTCCCGATCGTGGGCGGGCCGTCCGGCAGCGGTCTCGACGCACCGCGCGCGCTGATCGACCTCGCGGCGTCGCTCGGCATCGCCGACGTGGTGCGGTTCGTGCCGCCGGTGACGCAGCGTGAGCTGGCCCGGTGGTACGCCGCGGCGACGCTGGTGTGCGTGCCGTCCTACAACGAGTCCTTCGGCCTGGTCGCCGTCGAGGCGCAGGCCTGCGGCACACCCGTCGTGGCGGCGGCGGTCGGCGGCCTGACCACCGCCGTTCGCGACGAACGCACCGGCCTTCTCGTCACCGGTCACGACCCGGCCGACTGGGCCGACAGCATCGACGGGGTGTTACGCGAGGCCCTGCGGCCCGGAGGTGGCAGGCTGGCACAGATGTCACACGAAGCCAGGAAGCACGCGTCGGAGTTCGGCTGGGAGACCACCGCCGAGCGCACCCTCCGGGTCTACGAGCAGGCCGCCGAACGCCGGCGGGGCCTGCGGCTGGTGGCGGGTTGATGCCGGACGAGGTCGTGCGCGAGGAGGCGATGGGCACGGTGGTCGCCGCCCTGGAGGAGGCCGACCTGCAGTGGAAGCGGCTGTCCGACTACTCGGTGATGGTCACACTTCCCGGCACCCGAAAGCTGCAGACGCCGTGCCGCATCGACGTGGGGGAGCACGCGCTGGGGGTGCACGCGTTCGTGGCGCGCAACCCCGACGAGAACCACGAGGCGGTCTACCGCTGGCTGCTCGAGCGCAACCTGAAGCTGTACGGCGTGGCCTTCGCCGTGGACCACAACGGCGACATCTACCTCGACGGCCGCGTGTCGCTCAGCTCGGTCGACGGCGCGGAGGTGGACCGGCTGCTCGGCTCGGTCCTGTCGTACGCCGACGACTCCTTCAACACGATCCTCGAGCTCGGCTTCGCCACCTCGATCCGCAAGGAGTGGGAGTGGCGTACCTCCCGGGGTGAGTCGACCCGGAACCTCGAGGCGTTCCGCGGCTGGCTCGAGCGCGACGCCGCGACGGACTCCTAGCGGACCGGGACGTCCGCCGGTCGGTCCGCAGGGGCAGCCGCCTCCGCCTCAGGCTCACGCCGCAGATCGTCCCACCAGATCGCCTTGACCTGCTCGTCGGGCGCGTGCCGGGTGAGCAGGCTGCCGAGCACGAGCCCGGCGGTGCCGGCAAGGTAACCGGGCACGATCTCGGGAACACCGAGCGGTTGGCCTGCGACCTCCCACACGATCGTCACGACCAGGCCGAGCAGCATGCCGGCGATCGCTCCGAACCGAGTGGTGCGGCGCCAGAACATCACCGCGAGGAACGGCAGCACGACCGAGACCGCGGTCCATTTCAGGGTGTAGGTGTAGATGCCCACGATGTCGG
>Ga0075331_1000217_pt1 | contig 12487 bp, 13 predicted proteins | sample MayberrySE_TuleA_FD_120090 | JGI IMG/M metagenome (GOLD analysis project Ga0075331, IMG submission 120090) | Natural and restored wetland microbial communities from the San Francisco Bay, California, USA, that impact long-term carbon... | ecosystem: Environmental > Terrestrial > Soil > Wetlands ... | reverse complement strand
GCTGCAGCGACCCGTCGACCACCTGCATCGACAGCGCAGGCGAGTACACCTGAGGCTGCAGCTGAGCCTGCTGACCCGACACCTCCACGGTGACCGGCTCGGCCATGGCGGGCTCGGCGAAGTCCGTCATGGCATCGTCGATGTCCTCGGGGCGCACCTCCGCGCGCACGGTCTCGACCGGCAGGGGCACGGTGCGGTCCTCCGCCAGGAACCGCTCCTCGACGGCGGTGGCCGCCGCCTCGGAGTCGAGCTCCACGCCCGGGCGCGGGTAGGTGGCCACAGGGCTGGCTCCCTCGAACGTGATCCTGCCCTCGACCGGCTTCTGATCGATGTCGGCGGCGACGTCTGCGAGCGCGGCGTCGAGCGCCTGCCGGTCGACGTCGACCACCGGCTCCACCGACTCGCCTCCGGTGAGCACCTGCAGCATCCGCAGCGGGTTGAGGCTGCGGCCGCCGCCGGCCTGCTCCACGGTTGCCTCCGCGTCGAGGCGCAGCCCGGCCTTCGCGGGGTCGAGCCTGCGACCCTTGCCCTTCACCTCGCTGACGGTGAGCCGCAGTGGCTGCTGGGCGCGGCTGCCGAGCTGCTCCTCGAGCTTGCTCTCGGCGGCAGCCGGGCGGAGCCCGCCGATCTCCACGCCCGCCACCTCGGCATTGCGAGGCAGCCGGTCACTGGTGAAGTAGTAGGCGGCGACGTAGGCGGCGGCGAGCAGCACCAGCAGCCCGGCGAAGAACGCGATCGCGAACCGCCTGTCGCGAGGCAGGCTGAACGAGTCCCGCACAGACCCGTCTCGACGGCCGAAGATCACCGGCTGCGTCCCTCCTTCGTCGGAAATGGCTGCCCACGCCAGAGGTGACGCACGGCATCACGGCCCATACCAGCCGCTCATTGTACTGAGCGCCCTGGCTCCTCACCGAATCGCGCCGGGAGGCTCCCCCCGAAGTAGACGAGCGGGTCGGCGTCGTCGCCGAGCTCGAGGTCGAGCACCTGCCCGACGACGATCGAGTGGTCGCCGCCGTCGTAGGTCTCCCACGTGCGGCACTCCAGCCAGCACAACGCGCCCTCCAGCAGCGGCGCACCGGTCACGCTCCCCCGCCGGTGCGGCACGCCGTCGAGCTGGCCCGGCAGCGGCCGCCCCCGGGTGGCCAGCCAGCGGGCGGTGGCGACCTGGGGCTCCGCCAGCACGGACACCGCCCAGGTCCTGCTCAGCGTGATCGCCTGGTGGAACCGGGCGGACTTGTCGACGCAGACCAGCACCAGCGGCGGGTCGAGGGACACCGACGTGAAGGCGCTCGCGGTCATCGCGTGGTCGATGCCGTCGAGCACGGCGGACGCGACCGTGACACCGCTGGTGAAGCGGCTCATCGCGGCGCGAAAGTCGTCGGGACGGGGCAGGCTCATCCAGGAGCACCCCGGGAGCCCAACCCCGCGCCGAGCAGCACGACCCCGACCACGACGCCACCGCCGAGCAGCCCCCAGCCGCGTACGTCGTTGAGATAGACGTAGTCGCCGCCGGGCCCGCCCGGCATCAGCGCGAGCAGCAGGCCGGCCCAGCCGAGGGCGAACCCGATCGTGGCTGCGGCGCTGTCACGCAGCGCCAGCCCGCAGCCGAGCGCCGCCGCAAGTGCCACCAACAACCCCCAGGGCAGCAGCACGCCACCGACCCACGAGCCGTGCCGGTGGGCGGGGATCGCTGTCAGCGCCACCGTCACGCCGAGCAGCGCACCGGCGGCTCCCGTCACGAGTCGCAACGCCGGGTCAGTCCAGCCCGGAGAAGAGGTCGCTCTCGAGACCGGTCTCCGGGTCGCCCGGCCCGGCGACACCGGCCGCCAGCCGGTAGAACTCGTTGCCCCAGACCTGGTTGCCGAGGTTGTTCGACAGCGCGAAGAACGGGCCGTCGACCGTGATCTGGGTCGCATGGGCCCGCATCGCGGCGAGCTTCTGGTCGACGTAGGCCTGCGCGTCGACACGAGCTGAGAGGTGGGCGTCAGGAGTCACGAACGGCGGCAGCTGGCCCTCGGGGTCCATGCCCTCGAAGGTGGTCGTGTCGCCGGCCGCCCGCAGCTTGCGCAGGCCCTCACGCATCCAGCTCTCCGAGATCGCCGTCCAGTAGATCTTGCGGACCTGCCACGCCTCGCCCAGGTCGGTGCGGTACGACGGGACAGCGGCCAGCTGGGAGCCGTACATCGCCACGCGGTGCGCCTGCACGTGGTCGGGGTGGCCGTAGTTGCCGAAGTCGTCGTACGTGACCAGCACCTGCGGCCGGACCTCGCGGATGATCGCCACCAGATGGTCCGCGGCCTCGCGCAGGTCGGCCCGCCAGAAGGTCCCGGGCTTCACCTCGGGGGGTGCCGTGGCCGCGCCGTTCTCGTCGTAGACCATGCCGGAGTCGCGGTACCGGCCGGGGTCGCCGAGGAAGCGGAAGTCGGTGACACCCAGCTCCGCCATCGCCGCCTCGAGCTCGCCGATGCGGTGCTCACCGAGCGCGTCGGTCTTGTCGGCGGCGAGGTGCACCAGGTCAGGAACCAGCACCTCGCCCTCCTCGCCCAGGGTGCAGGTCACCAGGGTGACGCCGACACCCTGGTCGACGTACTTCGCCATCGTGGCGCCGTTGTTGATGGACTCGTCGTCGGGATGGGCGTGCACCAGCAGCAGCCGCCGCGAAGGAGAGGACATGGCGGCCAGGGTAGCCCGCCCGCGCGGGCGGACCTTACCGAGTGCTGCCCTCCTGCTCATCCGGCCGACCGCCGTCCGTCCGGTCCGCCGGCGCACCGGCCGGCACCTTCTCGTCGGTCCGCCCGCGGCGTCCGATACCGACGCGTCTGCGCTCGATCTCGCGGACCGCCGGCCGCTCCTCCCTCAAACCGCGCCAGAGGGCGAAGAGCATCGCGAAGACCAGGATGAAGATCGGCAGGCCGATGACGGTGATGACCTGTTGCAGGGCGGTCAGTGCCGCGTCGCCGCCCAGGGCGATGAGCGAGGCTGCGAGGGCGCCCTCGGAGACACCCCAGAAGACCCGCTGGCGCACGGGACCCTCGTCGTCGTCACCGACGCAGAGCATGTCGACGACCAGCGACGCGGAGTCGGACGAGGTGGCGAAGAACAGCGCCACGATGACGACGGCGAGGCCTTGGATGAGCGTGGTCGCCGGGAAGTTGGTGAAGAACTCGAACATCGCCAGCGGCACGCTCTCCGCGACCGCGTCGGAGATCGCGCCACCGTTGCCACCGATCCCGTCGATCTCCATGGCCGACCAGCCGAAGATCGCGAACCACACCAGCGTGAACACCGACGGCGCCACCAGGACACCCATCACGAACTGCTTGATGGTGCGGCCGCGGGAGATCCGTGCGAGGAAGACGCCCATGAACGGCGACCAGGTGACCGTCCAGGCCCAGTAGAAGACGGTCCAGCCGCCCTGCCAGCCCCAGCCACCGTCCTTCGTGTAGCGGGACATGCTGTCGTTCCAGAACGACAGATGCACGATGTTCTCGGCGTAGATGCCGATGCTCTCGATCATCTGCCGGGCGAGGAACACGGTCTCGCCGGCGAAGAAGACGAAGAACATCAGCCCGACGGCCATCCAGATGTTGATGTTGGACAGCCGCCGGACGCCGCGGTCCAGGCCGGCCACGATCGAGGTCACGGCGACCGCGGTGAGGACCGTGATGATGAGGACCCGGGTCAGGACGGAGTCCGGGACGCCGAGCAGCTCGGTCAGGCCCGCGCTGATCTGCGAGGTGCCCAGGCCGAGCGAGACTGCGAGGCCGAACAGCGTCCCGAGCACGGCGAACACGTCGATGGTCTGGCCGATGGGGCCGTAGATGCGATCCTTGAGGAAGGGGTAGAAGACCGAGCTCACCCGCAGCGGCAGGTTGTAGCGGTAGATGAAGAAGCCGAAGGCCAGGCCGGGGAGGGTGAAGATCGCCCAGGTGTGCAGGCTCAGGTGGTACAGCGAGAAGGCCATCGCGTCCTGCGAGGCCTCGACGGAGAAGGGCTCGACCCCGGCGAACGGGGGGGACGAGAAGTGCGAGATCGGCTCTGCCACGCCCCAGAACATCAAGACGGTCCCGATGCCGCCCGCGAAGAGCATCGCGAACCAGGAGAGATTGCCGTAGGCGGGTCGGGAGTCGTCGCCGCCGAGCCGGAGGTGGCCGTAGCGGCTGAAGGCGACCCAGACCAGGAAGATCAGCCAGCTGGTGACCCCGAGGATGAAGAACCAGCCCAGGTTGGTGACGATCCAGTCGCGTCCCGTCGTGAAGCTGTCGCCGATTCCGTTGGGAAACACCAGCAGGGCGACGAGGAAGACGATCATCAACCCCGCGGACCAGAAGAAGATCCCCGGGTTGGTCCTCAGGCCCAGCCTGTTGGCAAGAGAGTCCAGCATCTTCACACCCCTTCAGTTGCTGACCCCATGCCCAACCATGGCCCGCGCAAACACCTGGGGTCGTCGGCGGGTCAGCATTCCTCCTTGACGCACCGTTTGTCCATGCTCACTCGCCGTGCGATACCCACGCGTGGCCTACCTCACCGCAGGTCGGCCTCGATCTCGGCCTGGCGGACCTCCAGGGCAGCCAGGCCGCGCTCGATCCGCTCCAGCACGCCGGTGCCGACGAGCCGCTGCATGCCGGGGTCGCCGGCGTCGACCCCCTGCGAGATCCGGCGTGCGGAGCCGCGGATCCGTGGTCGGACGTGCCGCAGGACGGCCAGCGGGTCCACACCGCCGTACGCGTCGGCCATCAGCCGCAGCCGCCGCGCCGCGTCGGGGACGTCCTGCACCAGGGGTACGTCGTTCCACGCCGCGAAGGCCAGGTCGTCGACGCGGAGTCCCGGACCGACCAGGTCCCAGTCGAAGACCCCGGTGAGGTGTGGGCCCGAGAAGCTGGTGTTGTACCAGCCGATGTCGTTGTGGGTGATGATCTCGCCGGCGCCGAGCGCGCGGGTCCCGAACCGCCACGGCACCTCGCCACTCGGGCGGTAGGTCTCGATCGTGTCGTGGTAACGCCGCAGCCACCGCATCAACGAGGCGAGCTGCTCGTCGCTGAGCCGCCGCTCAGGCACGTAGACGACCTCGCCGGGCAGGTAGGTGAGCACCTCCCGCGACCGCTCGTCGCGACCGAGCACCCGCGGCACGCTGTCGAGGCCGCGCTCGGCGAGATGCTCGAGGACGCCGTGCACGGCTGCGGTCCAGGGCCCGGTGGGGCGCCGCACGGTCTGCCCGATGCGGACCGCACCTCCGACGTTGCCGCCCGGCAGCGGCGCGCCGTCGATCAGGAGCGCGTGCAGCTGGGGCAGGAACGGCTCGTCGGCAGGCAGCCAGTCCACCTCGTGCAGCTCCTCCGGCCCCAACCAGCGCAGCATGTCGTGCTCGACCGGGGTCGGGTCGGGCTCACCCGCGACGAGGCTGCAGACGAAGACCTGCAGCTCGAGGGTTGGCGTCAGCCGCGAGCGCCCTTCGAGCGAGCGCTCCACGCTGATCTCGCAGCCGAGCTCCTCGCGGATCTCCCGTGTCAGGGCCTGCTCGGGCGTCTCGCCGGGGTCGACCTTGCCGCCGGGCACCTCCCAACCACCCGCCAGCGTGGCCGGCTCGGTGCGCCGCGCCGCCAGCAGCCGGCCGTCGACCACGATGGCGGCACCGACGACCCGACGCGGCGTTCCTGCACTCACAGCCAGCCAGCCTTGCATACCGTTCGAGCAACGATCCTGGTATCGATCACAGCGTGCCTCTTTCGCTTCCGTCGAGTTCGCGAAAGACTCGGCTTCGTCACCGGAGATCTAGGTCACACGGGAGGCCAGATGGGATCCAGCGCAGACGGAGTCCGCGAGGCCGCGTCGTCGCTGCAGCAGGCGGTGGAGCGGCTTCGTCGTGAGTACGGCGACACCTTGGGTGTGCGCAGGCTCGTGTCCGACGTACAACGCTTCACCACCGACCTCGACGAGCTGGGACCGCCCCAGCCCGGTCACCACCCCGGGCCGGTGACCGACGAGCTCGAGGAGATCCCGGACGAGGAGTACGACGCCTCGATGTGGTCCGACGCAGAGCAGGAGGGCTTCGGCGCTCCGGGACGGCACATCCCCTGATGGCCAACACACTGACAACCGGCGGCCGCGCCCGCATCGAGCAGTCGACACTGCGTCGTGACCGGTGGTGGATGCTCCCGGCGATCACAGGCGTCGTACTGCTGGCTTTCGTCGTCTACGCCACCTGGCGAGCGTTGGTCGGCGAGTACTACTACTCCACGCCGTACCTCTCGCCCTTCTACTCCCCCTGCCTGAGCACCGACTGTGTCGAGGGGTCGAGCGACCTCGGTCAGCCGGTGACGTTCTGGCCGTTCTCGCCGGCGCTGATCATCCTGATCATCCCGCTCGGTTTCCGGCTGACCTGCTACTACTACCGCAAGGCCTACTACCGCTCGTTCTGGCTGTCGCCGCCGGCGTGCGCGGTCGCCGAGCCGCACCGCACGTACACCGGTGAGACCCGGTTTCCCCTCGTCCTCCAGAACATCCACCGCTGGTTCTTCTACCTCGCGCTGCTGTTCAACCTGAACCTCACCTTCGACGCCGTACTCGCCTTCCGCGACACCACCGGCGAGTGGGGGCACATGGGATTCGGCACGGTCGTCCTGTTGGTCAACGCGGCCCTGCTGTGGATGTACACGTTGAGCTGTCACTCCTGCCGGCACGTGATGGGCGGCAAGCTACGGCACTTCTCCAGACACCCGATCCGCTACCGGATGTGGTCGTGGATCTCCAACCAGAACCGGTCGCACCCGCGCTGGGCCTGGCTGTCGCTGTTCTCGGTGGCGCTGGCCGACCTCTACGTCTACCTGCTCGCGACCGGCACCATCGAGGATCTGAGGTTCTTCTAAGACATGACCGACACCACAGCAGGCGGGCACGGCTTCGAGACCCACGCCTACGACGTCGTCGTGATCGGCGCCGGCGGCGCGGGCCTGCGCGCGGCGATCGCGGCACACGACGCGGGCGCGCGTACGGCGATCGTGTGCAAGTCGCTGCTCGGCAAGGCGCACACGGTGATGGCCGAGGGCGGCATCGCCGCCGCCATGGGCAACCTGTACGCCGACGACAACTGGCAGGTGCACTTCCGCGACACCATGCGTGGCGGGAAGATGCTCAACAACTGGCGGATGGCGCAGCTGCACGCCCAGGAGGCGCCCGACCGGGTGCTCGAGCTCGAGACGTGGGGCGCGCTCTTCGACCGCACCAAGGACGGCCTGATCTCGCAGCGCGACTTCGGTGGGCACCGGTTCGCGCGACTCGCTCACGTCGGCGACCGCACCGGCCTGGAGATGATCCGCACCCTGCAGCAGCACGCGGTCGCGCTCGGCATCGACGTCTACATGGAGTGCACGGTCACCGACATCCTCAAGGACGGTGACCGGGTCAGCGGCGCGTTCGCCTACTGGCGGGAGAGCGGGCGGTTCCTCGTCTTCGAGACGCCCACCGTGGTGCTCGCCACCGGCGGCATCGGCAAGAGCTACCAGGTGACCTCGAACTCCTGGGAGTACACCGGCGACGGGCATGCGCTCGCGCTGCACGCGGGCGCCTCGCTGATCAACATGGAGTTCGTGCAGTTCCACCCCACCGGCATGGTCTGGCCGCCGTCGGTGAAGGGCATCCTCGTCACCGAGTCGGTCCGCGGCGACGGCGGGGTGCTGAAGAACTCCGAGGGCCGGCGGTTCATGTTCGACTACATCCCCGACTTCTTCCGCGGCGAGACCGCGGAGACCGAGGAGGAGGCCGACCGCTGGTACGACGACAAGAAGAACAACCGCCGCCCACCTGAGCTGCTCCCCCGCGACGAGGTGGCCCGCGCCATCAACTCCGAGACCAAGGCCGGCCGGGGCTCCCCGCACGGCGGCGTCTTCCTCGACATCGCCTCCCGGCGCGAGGCCGACTTCATCCGTCGTCGGCTGCCGTCGATGTACCACCAGTTCAAGGAGCTCGCTGACGTCGACATCACCGCGGAGCCGATGGAGGTCGGGCCCACCTGCCACTACGTCATGGGAGGGGTGGAGGTCGACGCCGACACCGGGGCGTCGATCGTCACCGGGCTCTACGCCGCGGGCGAGGTGGCCGGCGGCATGCACGGCTCCAACCGCCTCGGCGGCAACTCGCTGTCCGACCTGCTGGTGTTCGGGCGCCGTGCGGGGCTCAACGCCGCCTACTACGTCGGACGGCTCGGCAGCAAGCGACCGAAGGTTGCCGACGATGCGGTCAAGGCGGCGGCGGAGCACGCGCTGGCGCCGTTCTCCGAGGAGGGTGGGGAGAACCCCTACACGATCCAGCAGGACCTCCAGGACGTCATGCAGCGCCTGGTCGGGATCATCCGCAAGCGCGACGAGCTCACCGAGTCGCTGGAGGAGCTTGCCAAGCTGCGCGAGCGCGCCCGCCACCTCACCGTCGAGGGGCACCGCCAGTACAACCCCGGCTGGCACCTCGCGCTCGACCTGTCCAACATGCTCCGGGTCTCGGAGTGCATCGCGCAGGCTGCGCTGGTCCGGGAGGAGTCACGCGGCGGCCACACCCGCGACGACTTCCCCAAGCCCGACGACACCTGGGGCAGCAAGAACCTCGTGCTCACCGAGACCGGCGGGGAGATCTCGCTGAACGAGCAGTCGCTCCCGGTCATGCCCGACGAACTCCGGCAACTCTTCGAGGAGAAGTAATGGCCTACGACCTCTCGATGCGCGTCTGGCGCGGCGACAGGACCGGCGGAGAGCTCGTCGACTTCGTCGTACCGGTCGAGGAGGGCGAGGTCGTCCTCGACGCGATCCACCGCCTGCAGTCCACCCAGGCGGGCGACCTCGCCGTGCGCTGGAACTGCAAGGCGGGCAAGTGCGGGTCGTGCTCGGCCGAGATCAACGGGCGCCCGCGACTGATGTGCATGACCCGCCTCTCGGACTTCGACGAGTCCGAGAGGATCACGGTCACGCCGATGCGCACCTTCCCTGTCGTCCGCGACCTGGTCACGGACGTGTCCTTCAACTACGAGAAGGCCAAGGAGCTGCCCGCCTTTGCCCCCGGCCCGCCGGACCAGGACGGCAAGCGGCGGATGCAGCAGATCGACGTCGAGCGCGGCCAGGAGTTCCGCAAGTGCATCGAGTGCTTCCTGTGCCAGGACACCTGCCACGTGATCCGCGACCACGACGACAACAAGCCGGCATTCGCCGGGCCGCGGTTCTTCCTGCGCTTCGCCGAGCTCGACATGCACCCGCTCGACACCCATGACCGGCGCAAGCTCGCCCAGGACGCGGCCGGCATCGGCATGTGCAACATCACCAAGTGCTGCACCGAGGTGTGTCCGGAGGGCATCAAGATCACCGACAACGCGATCATCCCGATGAAGGAGCGGGTCGCCGACCGCAAGTACGACCCGCTGGTGTGGCTCGGCTCGAAGATCTTCCGCCGCGACCAGCGCGAGGAGCTCTGACCGACATCGCCGGGCTGCGCCTGGAGCGCAGCCCCGGCTGCCGGGACCTCGTCGACGAGCTGGCGGGGAGCATGCCGCGCGTCGGACTCGACGGTGTGCTCGACCGGCTCGACCGGTGTGGCACGCTCCGCCGCGTGCCGTCCGACGCAGCGGCCGCGGGGTTCACCTGGCAGCTCGCCGACCGCTGGGACCGCGAGTGGTACCCGCAGGGCATCACCACCTCCGCGGACGCCTCCGAGTCCGGGGAGGTCGGCGGGCGGCGCGTCATCCTCACCAGCTGGTACGCCAAGAGCCGGCGTGGGCGGCCGAGCCGGGGCTCACGGCTGTCCGTCGTCGACTGGACCGAGCCCGCCCGCCCGCGCTACCGGCACGTGCTTCTCGTCGAGCCCTTCAGGGACCGCGACAGCGGTGCGGTCGACTTCCGTCCGGTGCGGGTCCACGCCGGGGGGATCTGCTGGTACGGCGGCCGCCTCTACGTGGCCGCGACCGGCCGGGGCATCCGGATGTTCGAGATCGACGACCTGACCGCCGTACCCGACCGGGCGGAGGGCGACGACGCGTGGGTCGGACGGCGACCCGACGGCCGGTACTGCGGCTACGGCTACGGGTTCGTGCTGCCGCAGTCCTTCCGCTACGACGCCTGGACCGCAGAGGGCGTGGAACGCCTGCGCTACTCGTTCCTGTCGCTCGACCGCACCGGCGAGAGCCACCAGCTCGTCGCCGGCGAGTACGGTCGGGCCGGTGCCACGACGCGGCTCACGCGATACCGCCTGGACCGGTCCACCGGCCTGCTGGAGACGGCCGACGGCGGCCACGCCTGGCCACTGGACCTGCGGTCGGACCGGATCGATCGGATGCAGGGGGCGACGCTGGTGCACGGGCAGTACGCCATCACCTCCAGCCGAGGGGCCTGGTTGCGGGGCGACCTCCTGACCGGCCCGCCGGGCGACCTCACCCGGCATCGCGGAGCGTTGTCGGTCGGCCCGGAGGACATCGCCTACTGGCCGGGGCGCCACCAGCTGTGGACGCTGTCGGAGTGGCCGATGCGGAGGTGGGTCTACGCGATCGACACGAGCCGGTTCCTGCCCGACCTCCCCTGACCTGCTGCCGAACGGTACGGGAACGGCACCGCCGCACCTCGTCGCCGGTGGCAGACTGTTCGGTGCCGTGTTGACCGTTGGAGGCGCGGATGTCGAGGTGGCGGGAACGCCGGTCGCGCCGCTCAGGTGAGGCACGTCCGGACACCGACGAGGGACCGCGTCCCGCAATCCCTGCTGACGTCGACGCCGTACCTGATGACGTGCACGCTCTGTCCCGGGCCGACCGTGCGGCCGACACCGCCCTGGTCGAGGGGCTCGCGATCGACGACCAGCCGGCAGCGGCCGCCTTCGTGCGCCGGTTCCAGGGAGCGGTGTTCGGCCTGGCCATCTCGATCACCCGTGACCGCGCCCTGGCCGAGGATGTGAGTCAGGAGGTGTTCGTGCGCGCGTGGCGGGCAGCAGGCAGCTACGACGGCCGACGGGCGTCCGTGCTGACCTGGCTGCTCACGATCACCCGCAACGCTGCGATCGACGCGGTGCGGATGCGGCGAGCCACCCCGACCGAGGACGACGTGCTGGACTCCCTGGTGCTGGACTGCCTGTCGGCTCCGGACACCGAGGAGACGGCCATGCGTCGCCTGGAGAGCGAGCAGGCGGTCTCCAGGCTGCGCGCACTCCCGCAGGAGCAGGCTCGCGCCGTCGTCCTCGCCGTCATCGGCGGCTGCACGGCAGCCGAGGTGAGCCGGCACGAGAACATCCCGCTCGGCACCGCCAAGACCCGCATCCGCACCGGGCTGCGCCGGCTGCGTGCGGCGATGGAGGAGGAGCGCCGTGGCTGACCGACACCCCGACGCGGACCGGCTCCTCGACCTCGCCCTCGGCGACGTGCACGAGCCCGAGCGCGGCCGCCTCGTGCAACACCTCGAGGCTTGTGCGGGGTGTCGCACCGAGTACCACGAGATCGCGACGACGGTCGACCACACCCTGGCGGCCGCGCCACGGATCGAGCCGCCGCCGGGCTTCGACCGCACCGCGCTGGCTGCGATGGGTCTCCCCGAGGACAGCCCGCAAGCGTCGCGGCACCGGCGCCTGCCTGACCGTCGCTTGCTGCTCGCGGCCGCGGCCGTGCTCGTCGGTCTGGTCCTCGGCGCGGGTGGCGCCTGGCTCGTGCTGCAGGACCGACACCCCGACACGGTCACGGTCGCCGAGCGGGCGGCGCCGCTGACGACCGGCGACGGTGACCGCGTCGGCCAGGTCAGCCGCAGCTGGTACGACGGTCAGGAGGTGCTGGTCGTCGACGTGACCAGCGGCAAGGCCGGGATGCACTACACCTGCCGCCTGCAGCTCGTCGACGGAGGCGCGGTACCCGCCGGCGACTGGGTGCTGGAGTCCACGCAGGGCGCCACCTGGGTCGTCCCGACGCCGGAGTCGGAGGTCGTGGAGGTCGAGCTCGTGACCGACACCGGGGCGGTCTGGTCCTCGGCCGCGCTGTGACGGGCGGACGTCGTAGGGTGGTCACATGGCCGACGTACTCGACCAGCGGCAGATCCACGCAGCACTCGCCGACCACCCGCACTGGGAGTTCCGGGACGAAGCGTTGGTGCGTCTGATCGACGCCCCCAGCTTCATGGCCGGCATCCGGCTGGTCGACGAGGTGGCAGTCGTCGCGGACGGACTCAACCACCATCCCGACATCGACATCAGGTGGACCACGATCACCTTCCGGCTGAGCACCCACGCCGTGGGCGGGGTGACGGAGTACGACGTCGAGCTGGCCGGCCGCATCGACGGCATCGTCGAACGACTGAACGACTGATTCCAGGTCCGGCGCGGACGTGCGGTCGCGGTTGGACAGATACTTAACTACCTGGTTAACTGTTCGCCGTGAACGACCTGACCTCCACCTTCGCCGCGCTCGCCGACCCCACGAGGCGCGCCATGGTCGACCGGCTCAGCAAGGGTGGGGCCACCGTCAGCGAGCTCGCGGCTCCGCACG
>Ga0075331_1000216_pt1 | contig 12541 bp, 11 predicted proteins | sample MayberrySE_TuleA_FD_120090 | JGI IMG/M metagenome (GOLD analysis project Ga0075331, IMG submission 120090) | Natural and restored wetland microbial communities from the San Francisco Bay, California, USA, that impact long-term carbon... | ecosystem: Environmental > Terrestrial > Soil > Wetlands ... | reverse complement strand
GTCCCTAGTACGAGAGGACCGGGATGGACGAACCTCTGGTGTGCCAGTTGTTCCGCCAGGAGCACGGCTGGTTAGCTACGTTCGGGAGTGATAACCGCTGAAAGCATCTAAGCGGGAAGCACGCTTCAAGATGAGGTTTCCCACCGGGTAACCGGGTAAGGCCCCCAGCAGACCACTGGGTACATAGGCTGGAAGTGGAAGGCAGTAATGCACGGAGCTGACCAGTACTAATAGGCCGAGGGCTTGTCACCCACACAACACCCCTGCACACAACCAACGACAAACGCGTCCACTATGCGGTCTCTCGAGATACGACCGACCCCACCCACACCCCCACACCGGGTGTCGGGGTGGCCGGTTGACATCTCCATAGCGTTACGGCGACCACAGCGAAGGGGAAACACCCGGTCCCATTCCGAACCCGGAAGTTAAGCCCTTCAGCGCCGATGGTACTGCGAGGGGGACCTCGTGGGAGAGTAGGACGTCGCCGGACAACCATCGAAGTGAGGGCCACCCGGCAACGGGTGGCCCTCACTGCATGTCCACACTTCATTTCGCGAGAGCTACGAGGAGCAGGCACGTGCCGCGAGAGGACAAGTCGCGGGGTCCGCGCTCGGGACAGAGCAAGCAGGCCCGGGATCGGCGTGACTCCGGGCGCCCGGGCCAGTCGGTGCGGCCGAGTCAGTCGGCGGGGCGCCCCGGTCCGTCCGGAGGGCGCGGCGGCGGGGGCCGGGGACGCGGCGACAAGCCTCGCCCGGCCGAGCGCGACGCCGAGCAGCAGCGCTACGACGGTCCACCGCTGCCCGACGAGGTGACGGGCCGAGAGCTCGACCGTTCGGTGCGCCAGCAGCTGCGCTCGCTTCCGGAGAAGCTGGCGCTGCGGGTAGCCCGGCACCTCGTCGCGGCAGGACAGATGCTCGACGTCGACCCGGAGACGGCCTACCAGCACACGCTGGCTGCACGTTCACGGGCTGCGCGGCTGGCCATCATCCGTGAGGCATGCGGGGAGGCGGCCTACCTGGCCGGCCACTACGCCGAGGCGTTGACAGAGCTGCGTGCGGCCAAGCGGATGAACGGCAGCAACGCCTACCTGCCGCTGATGGCCGACTGTGAGCGGGCGCTGGGGCGGCCGGAGCGTGCTCTTGCGCTCGCCAAGAACGATGTGCTCGCGGGGATGGACCAGCCGACCCGCGTCGAGATGATGATCGTCGCCTCGGGTGCGCGGCTCGACATGGGCCAGCCGGAGATCGCAGCCAGGATGCTCGAGGGCAAGGAGCTGCGCAGCAACGAGATCGCGCCGTGGTCCGCGCGCCTGCGCTACGCCTACGCCGTGGCGCTGCTGGCCGCCGATCGGGTCACCGAGGCCACCGAGTGGTTCCACCGTGCCGCCGCGGTGGACGCCGAGTCGGTGACCGACGCGGCGGAGCGGCTGCTCGAGCTCGAGGGACTCAGCGTGATCGACGCCGAGGACCACGATGCGGAGGACCACGAGGGCGAGGACCCTGCCGCCCAGGAAGGTTCCGAGCAGGGCTGAGGACGCCACTTCGCATCCACAACGGCGTGGCCGACGGCGGTCGCCCACAGGCGAAGGGCGCACGGCTGTGACGGACGCGCCCGACCTTCCAGACTCGGTCGTGGAGGTGGTGGCGTGAGTGCGCTGAAGTCCGAGTCCGTGACGGCGGCGGAGAGCTCGACCAAACCGGAACACTGCAACGAGGTGCGCCTGCGCGGGCGGATGTCGGCAGCGGCAGAGAGCCGCGAGCTGCCCAGCGGCGACGTCGTGGTGACCTTTCGCATCATCGTGGACCGCGCCCCGCCCGACAGCCCCCGGCGGCGCGTGGACACCATCGACTGTGCGGCGTGGACCGGCCGCGTGCAGCGCTCAGCCCTGACGTGGCAGGCCGGCGAGCTGGTAGAGGTGTCGGGCGCGCTGCGTCGTCGTTTCCGGCGCTCGGCCACTGGCGCGACCAGCCGGGTCGAGGTCGAGGTGGCGCGTGCTCGCCGGGCTCGCTGACCGATGGGTCGAAGCAGCTCCGGAGACGCGTGGGAGGATGACCCGGACGAGGCCGTGGTGGTGAGCCGGAGCAAGAGGAGCAGGCATGGACCACGCGCGAGGCGAACGGTTGGCGGCCAGCGAGCGTGCGTTGTGCGAGGCGTACGACCTGGCGATGTTCGACCTCGACGGCGTCGTCTACGTGGGGTCAGGAGCCGTGCCGGGCGCACCCGAGACGATCGCCAAGGCCCGCGCCGCCGGGATGCGGACGGCTTTCGTCACCAACAACGCGTCCCGTCCGCCCTCAGCGGTGGCAGCCCATCTCGACGAGCTCGGCGTCCCGGCCGGTGCCGGCGACGTCGTGACCTCTGCGCAGGCTGCGGCCAGGCTGCTGCGCGAGCGGGTCCCAGCCGGCTCCGCTGTGCTCGTGGTGGGCGGCCCCGGCCTGGTCGAGGCGGTCCACGAGCAGGGGCTGCGGGCTGTGGGCCGGCTGGAGGAGAGCCCTGACGCGGTCGTCCAGGGCTTCGGGCGCGACGTCGGATGGCAACAGCTGGCCGAGGCGGTGCACGCGGTCGACGCCGGACTGCCGTGGATCGCCACCAACCTCGATGCTTCCGTACCGACCCCACGCGGCCGAGCTCCGGGCAACGGGGCCCTGGTCGATGTGGTCGCCTCCACCACCGGCCGGCGGCCGGTCGTCGCCGGCAAGCCCGACAGCGGGCTGTTCGACGAGACCCTCCTGCGCGTAGGCGGTCGGCGTCCGCTGGTCGTAGGCGACCGTATCGACACCGACATCGAGGGGGCCGTGGCGTGCGACCTCGACTCGCTGCTGGTGCTGACCGGCGTCACCGACGTCCCCACGCTCTGCGCCGCACCGAAGGGCAGCCGCCCTTCCTACCTCGCCCACGGTCTCGACGGACTGCTGGCTGCCCACCCGCACGTCGAGGTCGACCGTGGCCGCGCGACCTGCGGAGGATGGCGAGCCGAGGTGTGCTCCCCGGCCGAGGTCGCGCTGGTCGGTTCGGGCAGCGCCGACGACGCTCTGCGCAGCCTGGTGAGCGCCTGCTGGGCGCATGTGGACCGCAACGGCGAAGCGCCTACGGCCGACGTCGTCGACACGGCCTGGAGGCAGGTCGCACGGTAGGAGCTGCGGCTACCGTGGGCCGCGGCAGCACGACGGAGCCAGTACGAAGGAGACGAACCGGTGCAGCATCACGATGATCACCCGGGCGGGCGCGACGAGACCGAGCCCCAGGATGAGCAGGTGGCCGCGGACTCGTTCGGCGACCCACGGGTGGATCAGGCCGTCGCTCGCACCGACGACCTGGGCGAGCGCCCGGTCGACGAGCACGTCGAGGTCTTCGACGACGTGCACCAGAGCCTGCGTCAGACCCTCGACGACCCTGCCGCTGACGGCCCGGCGGCCGAGCACCCTGCCGCTGACGACCCCGTGACTGATGACCCGGTGACCGATCACGGTGCCTGATGGCGCGCAGACAGCGACTTGACGCCGAGCTGGTGCGACGTGGCCTGGCCCGGTCACGCGACCACGCCGCCGAGCTGGTCTCCGGCGGTCGAGTGACCGTTGCCGGTGCCGTGGCCACGAAGCCGGCGACCGGTGTGACGACGGACGCGGCGATCGTCGTACGCGCCGACGAGGACAGCCCGGACTACGTCTCCCGCGGCGGGCACAAGCTGGCCGGGGCGCTGGCCGTGTTCGCCCCGATGGGGCTCAGCGTGGAGCAACGCCGGTGTCTCGACGCGGGCGCCTCCACCGGCGGCTTCACCGACGTGCTGCTGCGGGCCGGCGCCGCACACGTCGTGTGCGTCGACGTCGGCTACGGACAGCTCGCGTGGTCGTTGCAGCAGGACTCCCGCACGACCGTCCTGGATCGCACCAACGTGCGCGATCTGGACATCGACCGGATCGGTGGCCCGGTCGACCTCGTGGTGGGCGACCTGTCCTTCATCTCGTTGCGTCTCGTCCTGCCGGTTCTCTCCGAGGTCGTGGCACCTGGCGCCGATCTGGTGCTGATGGTCAAGCCGCAGTTCGAGGTCGGTCGTGAGCGGCTCGGCAAGGGCGGCGTGGTCAGGGATACCGCGCTGCGCACCGAAGCGGTGCTGGGCGTCGCCGAGTTCGCCGCCGAACACGGGTGGGGCACACGCGCGGTCACCGCGAGCCCGTTGCCCGGCCCCTCGGGCAACGTCGAGTACTTCCTGTGGCTACGGCGCGATGCACCAGCGCCCGTGGCCACCGACGTACGCCGTGCGGTCGAGCTGGGGCCGGCGGGTGAGAGGCTGTCCTCGTGACCCCAGATCCTGAGCAGCGCCCCACGCCGCGCACGATCCTGGTCGTGACCCACACCGGTCGCGCCAATGCCGTCGATGTCGCGCGCAAGGCTGTCCACCGGCTGCGCGCCTCCGACCTCCGGGTGCGGCTGCTCGCCGACGAGGCTCCAGACCTCGGCGTGGGGCACCCGCCCCTCGACCCCGACGTCGAGGTGGTCCCCGCCGGACCCGAGGCGGCCGACGGCTGCGAGCTGGTGATGGTCCTGGGTGGTGACGGCACGCTCCTGCGCGGCGCCGAGCTCGTCCGCGAGTCGGGTACGCCGCTGCTCGGTGTCAACCTCGGCCACGTCGGCTTTCTCGCGGAGGCCGAGCACGAGGACCTCGACGTCACGGTGGACAACGTCGTCGCGTGCGCCTACGACGTCGAGGAGCGGCTCACGGTCGACGTCGCCGTGAGCCACGACGGCGAGCTCGTCTCCGAGATGTGGGCCCTCAACGAGGCGAGTGTCGAGAAGGCGGCACGCGAGCGCATGCTCGAGGTCGTGGTCGAGGTCGACGGCCGGCCGCTGTCGCGCTGGGGATGCGACGGAGTCGTCTGCGCGACTCCCACCGGCTCCACCGCCTACGCCTTCAGCGCGGGCGGGCCCGTGGTCTGGCCGGAGGTCGAGGCGCTGCTGCTGGTGCCGATCAGCGCTCACGCGCTCTTCGCCCGGGCGATGGTGGTGTCGCCACGGTCCGTGCTGGCGGTGGAGGTGCTCGCACACACCGCGGGCGTCGGCGTGCTGTGGTGCGACGGCCGTCGCAGTGTGGAGCTACCCCCCGGCGCTCGGATCGAGGTGCGCAGAGGGGCCACCCCGGTGCGGCTGGCGCGGCTGCACCGCGCACCCTTCACCGACCGCCTGGTCGCGAAGTTCGACCTGCCCATCCACGGCTGGAGAGGTGTCGCCGAGCGCCGTCGCAGCGGGATCGCCGGTCCCGGTCGAGGGGGCGCGCGTGCTTGAGGAGCTGCGCCTGACGTCCCTGGGCGTCATCGACGAGACGGTGCTCGAGCTGGGACCAGGTTTCACCGTCGTGACCGGTGAGACCGGCGCAGGCAAGACCATGGTGGTCACGGCGCTCGGTCTGCTGCTGGGCGCGCGCGCCGACTCCGGGTTGGTGCGCGGCGGGGCCCGGCAGGCCCGCATCGAGGGCCGTGTCCACCTCCCGGCGGACGGCGCCGACGGCGGGTCCCACGCCGACCGCGAGGCGGCCGCCGCCGTCCGGAGCAGGGTCGACGAGCTCGGTGGTGACATCGACGACGACTCGCTGCTGCTCACCCGCACGGTGTCGGCCGAGGGGCGCTCACGTGCCGTACTCGGCGGGGCGGCTGTGCCGATCGGCCGGCTCGGGGAGATCTCCGACCTGCTGGTGGCCGTGCACGGACAGTCAGACCAGCACCGGCTGCTGCGGGCGGGCCACCAGCGCGACGCCCTCGACCGCTACGCCGGACCGGAGCTGGCCGCGGTCGCCGACCGCTGTGCCGACGGCTACCGGCGGCTCCGCAGCGCCGAGCGCGAGCTCGCCGACGTCACCGCCACCAGTCGCGAACGGGCGCGGGAGGCAGAGATGCTGCGGCTCGGCCTCGAGGAGCTCGAGGCGGCCGCGCTCGAGCCGGGGGAGGACGAGGCACTGCTCGCCGAGGAGGGCCGGCTCGCGCACGCCGACGCGCTCCGCAGCGCCGCGCAGGAGGCGCAGCTGCAGCTCACCGGCGACGACGACACCATCGGTGAGGACGCCCTGGCGCGTCTCGACCAGGCGAAGCGGGCGTTGCAGCGCGTGCGGGAGCACGACGGCGAGGTGGCCGCGCTGGCCGACCGGCTGGCCGAGCTGACCTACCTCGCCTCCGACCTCGGCACCGAGGTCGCGGGCTACGCCGCGTCGGTCGACGCCGATCCCGTCCGTCTCGGCCACGTCCAGGAACGGCGCGCACTGATCACCTCGCTCGGACGCAAGTACGGCGACACCGTCGACGAGATGCTCGCGTGGGGCGAGCAGGCAGCCAAGCGGATGGTCGAGCTCGAGGGCACCGACGACCGCATCGCCGAGCTCCGCGAGGAGGCACGCGCCGCGCGCACCGACCTGGAGGGTCTGGCCCTCCAGCTCAGCCGGCTGCGGCACGAGGCTGCCGAGCGGCTGGCTGACGCGGTGACCGAGGAGCTGACTGCCCTCGCGATGCCGCACGCACGCATCACGGTCCGTGTGCACCAGCGGGAGGTCGAGCATGACGGCCTGCTGGTCGACGGACGCCAGGTAGCCTTCGGCCGCCACGGCGTCGACGAGATCGAGATGCTGCTGGCCGCGAACGCCGAGTCGGAGCCCCGGCCGCTCGACAAGGGGGCCTCCGGCGGCGAGCTGTCGCGGGTGATGCTGGCGCTCGAGGTCGTGCTCGCCGACCGCAACCCCGTGCCCACGCTGGTCTTCGACGAGGTCGATGCCGGCGTGGGCGGTCGGGCCGCGATCGAGATCGGCCGCCGGCTCGCGCGGCTCTCGCGGCGGGCCCAGGTGCTCGTCGTCACCCACCTGCCGCAGGTCGCGGCGTTCGCCGACCGGCACTACGTGGTGGTGAAGAGCGACGACGGGATCGTGACGCGCAGCGGCCTGCACGATCTCGGCGCCGACGCCCGGGTGCAGGAGCTGTCTCGCATGCTGGCCGGTGTCGACGACTCGGAGGCTGCGCAGACCCACGCCCAGGAGCTGCTCGAGATGGCGGCGCAGGAGCGTCGCCACGCCTGAGCCCGCCGGTGCGCGTTCGAACCCCTGCCGGCGTGGGAGGATGGGCCCGCCATGAGGATCCCAGCCCTGCGTCGTCGACCGGGCGCCGATCAGCCGGGGGTGTCAGGCACCGCCCGGGTGGGCCATCGCACCACCACGCTGATCCGGCGGCTGCGTCCGGGCGACATCGCCGTCATCGACCACACCGACCTCGACAAGGTCAGCGCCGACGCGCTGGTCGCGGCCGGGGTCGCGGCCGTGGTCAATGTCTCCGCCTCCACCTCCGGCCGCTACCCCAACCTCGGCCCCCAGATCCTGGTCGACGCGGGCATCCCGCTGATCGACGTCGAGGGCGGTGACCTGTTCAACCGCGTCGGCGACGGCGACAGGCTGCGCGTCGACGGGCCGGTGGTCTACCGCGACGACGAGGAGCTGGCTGCCGGCCGCGTGCTCGACTCGGTCACCGTCCAGGAAGCGACGCTGGCGGCACGCGCGGGCATGGCCACCCAGCTCGAGGCGTTCACCGCCAACGCGCAGGAGTTCATCCGCCGCGAGCGGGAGCTCCTCCTCGACGGGGAGGGCGTGCCGGACGTACGTACCAGGTTGCAGGGCCGGCACGTCGTCGTGGTGATGCGCACCTACGACTACCAGTCCGACCTCAAGCGCCTGCGCACGTACCTGCGGGACCGGGAGCCCGTGCTGGTCGGTGTCGGTGCGGGCGCGGACGCGCTGCTCGAGGCCGGTCACACGCCCGACCTGGTCGTCGGTGACGGCGACACGCTGTCCGATGCAGCCTTGGCCAGCGGCGCCGAGGTCGTGCTCCACCACCACCGTGGCTCCCGTCCGGCCGGTGAGGACCGGGTGGAGCGGCTCGGCGTACGCAGCGTCGCCTTCGCTGCGTCGGGCACCACCGAGGACGCGGCGATGCTGCTCGCCGCCACCCGCGAGGCCGAGCTCGTGGTCGCGGTCGGCAGTCACGCCACGCTGGTCGAGTTCCTCGACAAGGGGCGCTCGGCGATGGCGAGCACGTTCGTCACGCGGCTGCGCCTCGGCCCGACGCTGGTCGACGCCAAGTCGGTGCAGCGGCTCTACCGCTCACCCGTACGCACCTGGCAGCTGCTGCTGCTCGCGCTCGCCGGCCTCCTGGCGGTGGTGATCGCGGTCGCGGCGACGCCGGTCGGGAACCCGTGGTGGCAGGAGCTGCAGGACCAGCTGGTCGCGGTGTGGGAGCAGCTGCGGGGGGTCTTCACATGACCCGGCTGCGGCTGTCCGTCATCACCCTTGCCCTGGTGCTGTTCACGGCTGCTCTCGGCATCGCGCTCGGCGCGGGCCCGCTGCAGGACGACATGCACGACGCATTCCTGCGCCGACCCGCCCAGACCGGTCCGGACCCTGAGCAGCAGCAGCGGATGGCCGCACTGCAACGCACCGTGCAGTACGACAACGACGCGGTGACGGCGGTGGCACCCAGCCTGCTCGCGGGCAGGCTGGAGGGACGCCCCGTGGCCGTGCTGGCCCTGCCGGGCGCCGACCCGGCCCACGTCGACGCCGTGGTCGGTGACATCGAGGCAGCCGACGGGTTCGTGAGTGCGCGACTTCGCGTGGGGCCGGACCTCATCGACCCCGCCGCACGGACCCTGGTCGACACGCTCTCGGCCGGTCAGCTGAAGGAGTACGACGATCTGGACGTTCCGGACAGTGCGGGCGTCTACGACCGGGTCGGCCTCATCCTCGGCCGGGCCATCCTGACCGACCCGGACAGCGGCGAGGCCATCGACGACGCCGCGAGCAGCGTGCTCAACGGCTTCATGACCGCCGACCTGCTCAGCGGCGAGATGCCCGACGAGAGGGCGAGCCTGGCCGTCATCGTCGCCGGTCCGGAGCAGGGCGACGACGAGACGAGCACGGCAGAGGCGAGCATCGTGGCCAGCCTGGCCCAAGCCGTCGACAGCCGCGGGGACGGCGCGGTCCTGGCCGGACCGCCGGGCGCCGCCGATCCCGGTGGTGCGGTCGCTGCGGTGCGCGAGGACACCGAGATCGCGCAGACGGTGTCCACCGTCGACACGGTCGACACCCGGCTCGGCCAGATCGGCGCGGTGCTGGCCCTGGTCGAACAGGCGTCGGGCTCGGTCGGGCACTACGGCGTGATGGACGCGCCCGACGGCGCGATGCCACGGTGACGGTCCGGAGTTGATAGGCTGAAATCCCGTGGATGGGCGGAGCTGCCACCACACCCCCTTCGACCACGGGAGACGCGTTGGCCGGTACATCTCAGACCAAGCATCTGTTCGTCACCGGCGGCGTCGCATCGTCGCTCGGCAAAGGTCTGACCGCCTCGAGCCTCGGCAGCCTGTTGAAGGCGCGTGGGCTGCGGGTCACCATGCAGAAGCTCGACCCTTACCTCAACGTCGACCCCGGAACGATGAACCCGTTCCAGCACGGTGAGGTTTTCGTCACCAACGACGGCGCGGAGACCGACCTCGACATCGGCCACTACGAGCGCTTCCTCGACGTCGACCTCGGTGGCAGCGCCAACGTCACGACCGGCCAGGTCTACTCCCAGGTGATCGCCAAGGAGCGCCGCGGGGACTACCTGGGCGACACCGTCCAGGTCATCCCGCACATCACCAACGAGATCAAGGAGCGGATCCGGGCCATGGCCGGTGACGACGTCGACATCGTCATCACCGAGGTCGGGGGCACCGTCGGAGACATCGAGTCGCTGCCCTTCCTGGAGGCTGCCCGGCAGGTCCGTCACGACGTCGGCCGCGACAACTGCTTCTTCCTGCACGTGTCCCTGGTGCCCTACATCGGCCCGTCGGGCGAGCTGAAGACCAAGCCCACCCAGCACTCGGTGGCTGCGCTGCGCTCGATCGGCATCCAGCCCGACGCGGTGGTCTGCCGGTCCGACCGCTCCATCCCGGAGAGCGTGAAGCGCAAGATCTCGCTGATGTGCGACGTCGACGAGGAGGCCGTGGTCGCCGCCGTCGACGCCCCGTCGATCTACGACATCCCGAAGGTGCTGCACGGCGAGGGGCTCGACGCCTACGTCGTACGCCGCCTCAACATGCCCTTCCGCGACGTGGACTGGACCGAGTGGGACGACCTGCTCCGGCGCGTGCACGAGCCGAGCGAGGAGGTCACGGTCGCCCTGGTCGGCAAGTACATCGACCTCCCGGACGCCTACCTGTCGGTGGCCGAGGCGCTGCGCGCCGGCGGCTTCCACAACGAGGCCCGGGTCAACCTGCGCTGGGTGCCCTCGGACGAGTGCGCCACGCCGGAGGGCGCGGCACGCCACCTCGGCGACGCCGACGCCGTCTGCGTCCCCGGCGGCTTCGGGATCCGCGGGATCGAGGGCAAGGTCGGCGCGCTGCGCTACGCCCGCGAGCACTCCATCCCGACCTTGGGCCTGTGCCTGGGGCTGCAGTGCATGGTGATCGAGTTCGCCCGTGACGTGGCCGGCCTCGAGGGCGCCTCGTCCACCGAGTTCGACCCCGACTCGGCCGTCCCGGTCATCGCCACCATGGCGGAGCAGCAGGACATCGTGGCCGGTGCCGGCGACCTCGGTGGCACCATGCGGCTCGGCCTGTATCCCGCGCATCTCACCGAGGGCAGCATCGTCGCCGGCCTCTACGGCAGGCGCGACATCGAGGAACGCCACCGGCACCGTTACGAGGTCAACAACGCCTACCGTGCCGAGCTCGAGGCCGCCGGCATGGTCTTCTGCGGCACCTCGCCCGACTCGCGGTTGGTCGAGTTCGTCGAGCTGCCCAGGGAGATGCACCCGTTCTTCGTGGCGACGCAGGCGCACCCCGAGCTGCGGTCGCGCCCCACGCGGGCGCACCCGCTGTTCGCGGGGCTGGTGGCCGCTGCGATCGATCGTCAGCGCGAGCTGCGGCTTCCGGTCGACGTCGAGACCGAGGCGACGCCCGACGACGTCTCTGCCGTCGCGCGTGTCTGAGCACCCCTGGGACCGCTTCGAGCGCTGGCCGGTCCACGACAGCGCGCGGCTGCTACCCCGAGGCTTCGTCGGCGTGCGCCGCGACACCGTCGTGGGCCCGGACGGTGCACGGTTCGACCGAGACGTGGTGGAGCATGACGACGCGGTCGGCGTACTCGTCCTCGACGAGCAGGAGCGGGTGCTGCTGCTCGGTCAGTACCGGCACGCCGTCGGCCGGCGGCTGCTGGAGCTGCCGGCCGGCCTGCTCGACGTACCCGAGGAGTCCGCACAGGAGGCGGCTGTGCGTGAGCTGGCCGAGGAGGCGCACCTACGCGCCGCCGACTGGCGGGTCCTGGTCGACGCGTTCAGCTCGCCGGGATGCTGCACCGAGGCATGGCGCGTCTTCCTCGCTCGGGACCTGGCCCGGGTGCCCGTCGAGGAGCGGTTCGAGCGCGCGCACGAGGAGGCCGACCTCACCGAGCACTGGGTCCCGCTGGACTCGGCGGTCGAGGGTGTCCTGGCCGGCCGCATCACCGACGGAATGGCCGTGATGGGCGTGCTGGCGGCATGGACCGCGCGCTGCGGCGACGGCCTCGATGCGCTGCGTGGGGTCGATTCACCATGGGGCGCCCGCGAGGGGTAGCGCGCGGTCTACACTCTCAGGCGCCACCGCCGGGGTGGTCATGCGGCAACGGCGCCGTCACAGAGAGGACCAGCATGCGGATCGGTGTCCCCAAGGAAGTCAAGACCCACGAGTACCGCGTGGCCATCACCCCATCGGGTGTGCATGAGCTGACCGGCCACGGGCACGAGGTCTTCATCGAGGCCGGCGCAGGGGCGGGCTCCTCGATCCCGGACGAGGAGTTCGTCACCGCGGGTGCGCAGATCCTGCCCGACGCCGATGCGGTGTGGGGGAGCGGCGACCTGATCCTGAAGGTCAAGGAACCGGTCGAGTCGGAGTACCACCGGATGCGCTCGGGTCAGGTGCTGTTCACCTACCTGCACCTCGCGGCGTCTCGACAGTGCACGGACGCCCTGCTCGAGCGTGGTGTCACCGGCATCGCCTACGAGACCGTGCAGACCTCCGACGGCAACCTGCCGCTGCTCGCGCCGATGAGCGAGGTGGCCGGGCGGCTGGCCCCACAGGCCGGCGCCTACCACCTGATGCGCTCCGGCGGGGGCCGTGGCGTGCTGATGGGCGGCGTGTCCGGCGTGTACGCCGCCAAGACCGTTGTCATCGGCGCTGGTGTGTCCGGCATGAACGCTGCCGCCATCGCGCTGGGCATGCAGGCGGAGGTGCTGCTGCTCGACAAGAACATCGACAAGCTGCGCCAAGCCGACCGCATCTACCAGGGGCACCTGCAGACCGTGGCCTCCAACGTGCTGGAGGTCGAGCGGGCCGTCGTCGACGCCGACCTCGTCATCGGCGCCGTGCTCGTGCCGGGAGCGAAGGCGCCGACCCTGGTCTCCAACGACCTGGTCTCACGGATGAAGCCTGGTGCCGTCCTGGTGGACATCTCCATCGACCAGGGAGGCTGCTTCGAGGACTCCCGGCCCACGACGCACGC
>Ga0075331_1000215_pt1 | contig 12554 bp, 15 predicted proteins | sample MayberrySE_TuleA_FD_120090 | JGI IMG/M metagenome (GOLD analysis project Ga0075331, IMG submission 120090) | Natural and restored wetland microbial communities from the San Francisco Bay, California, USA, that impact long-term carbon... | ecosystem: Environmental > Terrestrial > Soil > Wetlands ... | reverse complement strand
CCCGCGTTGCGCTCCTGTTGCCTGTATCGTGATGGGCCTCATCTCCGGGTAGGTCGACGGTAAGCATGAGTACGGCGCTCTGACCGACATCCTCGGCGCCGAGGACGCCTTCGGTGACATGGTCTTCAAGGTCGCCGGCACGCTGGAGTTCGTCACCGCGATCCAGCTCGACACCAAGCTCGACGGCATCCCCGCCGACGTGCTGGCCGCCGCGCTGACGCAGGCCCGTGACGCCCGGATGTCCATCCTCGAGGTGATGTCCGAGGCCATCGACACTCCCGAGGAGATGTCGCTGCACGCGCCGCGGATCATCAGCGTCCGCATCCCGGTCGACAAGATCGGCGAGGTCATCGGCCCCAAGGGCAAGGTGATCAACCAGATCCAGGACGACACCGGTGCGCAGATCAGCATCGAGGACGACGGCACCATCTACATCGGTGCCACCAACGGCGAGTCGGCCGAGGCCGCCCGCTCGATCATCAACGGCATCGCGAACCCGACGATGCCGGAGGTGGGCGAGCGCTACCTCGGCACGGTCGTGAAGACCACGAACTTCGGTGCGTTCGTGTCGCTGCTCCCGGGCAAGGACGGCCTGCTGCACATCAGCAAGCTGCGCGCCCTGGCCGGTGGCAAGCGCGTCGAGGCCGTCGAGGACGTCCTGTCGGTGGGCCAGAAGGTCCAGGTGCAGATCGCCGAGATCGACGACCGCGGCAAGCTGTCGCTGGTCCCGGTGGTCGAGGAGTCCGAGAGCGCCTCGCAGGAGGATGACGCCGCGGACTCCGAGGGCAGCGAGTGACCTCTCCTTCGTGACGATCTCTGCCACGCAGCAGAAGCCCGGCACGACCCGCACGCTCCTCGAGGGCAAGGACGGTCTGGTACGACGGACCGTCCTCCCCGGGGGGCTGCGGGTCGTGACCGAGGCGATGCCCGGCGTCCGGTCCGCCGCCATCGGCGTGTGGGTCGGCGTCGGGTCACGTGACGAGGCGCCCTCGTTGTCGGGCGCCTCGCACTTCCTCGAGCACCTGCTGTTCAAGGGCACCCCGACGCGCTCGGCCCTCGACATCTCGGTGTCCCTCGACGAGGTGGGCGGGGAGTTCAACGCCTTCACCGCGAAGGAGTACACCTGCTTCCACGCGCGGGTGCTCGACCAGGACCTGCCCCTCGCGGTCGACGTTCTCGGGGACATGGTCACGTCCTCGACGATCACGTCGGCCGACGTCGAGGCCGAGCGTGAGGTGATCCTCGACGAGATCGCCATGCACGACGACGACCCCGACGACGTGGTGCACAACCTCTACGCCGAGACCGCGTGGGCCGGAACGCCGCTCGGCCGCCCCATCGCCGGCACCACCGAGTCGATCCGCTCGCTGGCGCGGGCGCAGATCGTGCGCTACTACCGGTCGCGCTACGTCGCCCCGAACATCGTCGTGGCCGTCGCCGGCAACGTCGACCACCAGAGCGTCGTCCGCCTGGTGCGCAAGGCGTTCGCGCGCAACAACTTCCTCGCCGACCACGAGGCCCGCCCGGTGCCGGCGCGCCGCACCGCGCAGGCCCGCCGTACCGCGGCGGGAGAGGCGGTCGTGAGCCGGCCGCTGGAGCAGGTCAACGTGGTGCTCGGGGTCAACGGCCTCGTCCGGACCGACGAGCGCCGCTACGCCCTCGGCGTCCTGAACGTCGCGCTCGGCGGGGGCACCTCGTCGCGGCTGTTCCAGGAGGTGCGTGAGCACCGTGGCCTGGCCTACTCGGTCTTCTCCTACGCCTCCCACTACGCCGACGCCGGCTCGTTCGCCGTCTCGGTGGGCTGCCTTCCCGCCCGGACCGGCGAGGTGCTCGACGTCGTGCGCGCCGAGCTCGCCCGGGTCGCCGAGGAGGGTCTTTCCGAGGAGGAGCTGGCGCGGGGCAAGGGCCAGCTGCGCGGCGGGCTCGTGCTCAGCCTCGAGGACGGTGTCTCGCGCATGTCCCGCATCGCCAAGGCCGAGCTGCTCTACGAGGAGCTGCCGAGCCTCGACGAGGTGATCCGGCGCGTCGACGCCGTCACCCTCGACGACGTCTCGACGCTGGCCCGGAACCTGTTCCGCCAGCCGCAGACCCTGGCCGTCGTCGGGCCCTTCGAGCCCGGGCAGGGGCTCGAGGACCTCAGCGCGTGAGGGCGAGCAGCACCCCGGCGCAGCCGACCGCCCAGAGCATGCTCGCGAACGACCCGACCAGGAAGCGCTCCGCGACGCCGCCGGTCGCCCGGCGCACTGCCGGGGCTGGGTCACCGGCAGCCGGTGCCGCGTCCGCCCGCAGCTCGGAGTAGCGGCCGAGCCCCTTGAGTGCCAGCACCACGGCGAGCCCCTCCGGCCACCCGGCGGCCAGGGTGGCGAACACGGCGGCGCGCTCGAACACCCCGATCCAGGCGCCGCCACGGAGGACCTCCTCGGCGTGGGCACCCTCGGCCACGCCCGCGGCGCCCCGGTCCACCAGGGTGAGCACCGTGGCGGTGACGGGTCCGCCGCCGGCGACCGCGACCACGAACAGGTCGACCAGCAGCGCGGCGGACACCACCCCGTCCGGTGCGGCCACCGCGCCGTGCAGCAGGCCGACCAGCCCGAGAGCCGCGAGCCCGGCCACGAGCAGCCCGGAGGCGAGCCGGCCGGAGGCGCGGTGTGCGGGTAGCACCCAGGCCAGCGCGGCGACCACCACCAGCGCACACACCAGCACGAGCGTGGCGACCGCTACCGCACTCATCGGTCCACCCCCTCGAGCAGTGCCGTCCAGATCCGCCCCGCGAGGGTACGCGCCCGCTCCTCGTCGACCAGGCCGGCAGCCTGGGCGCGCTGGGAGACCGCCGAGGCCGAGATCCCCAGGCGGGCCGCCGCCTCGGCGTGCGTCAGACCGGTGGCCAGCAGGTCGTGCACCTCCCATCCGCGGTCGCTGCGTCGCTCCACGAGGCCGGCCCAGAGGCCGAGCACCGTCTCGAGCGCCTCGACATCAGCATCCCCCGGAGCGCCGACAACCGTGAGCCGGTGGGGCGCGGACTTCGCGCGGTTCACGGCCTCACGAGCCCGCAGGTACGCCGTGCCGCGGCCCGCGCGCGTGCTGGCCGGGACCGGCTCCTCGACCCCTCCGACCCCGATCCCGACGTTCCAGCCGCCGAGCCGGAGGGCCCGCGCGACCGCCTCGACGGCACTGCCGGCCTCGGTGAGGACCCCCTGGACCTCGTCGCCGACGGTCCGTTCGAACGCCATCACGACGCCCGGGGGGAGGTCGGCCAGGGCCGCCAGCAGGGCGGGCACCTCGTCGGAGCGCGAGCGGCTGGAGCGCTGGTCGAGGGTCAGGACGGTCGCGCGCACCCGGACCTCCAGGTCAGAGACTTCATCGGACAAGATCAAGGGTACAGCCTTGTTTGACAGAGGTGAAGGCCGCAGCCTGGCGTACTGGGATCCCCCCAGCGCTGCGACCGCCCCCCGACCCCGGGACGCCGGCGTCCGGCTACGTTTGCCTGCGTGTGTACGACGATGCGGGTCGGTGGCCTGGGAGCGCGCGGCAAGGTCGGGACGGAGGTCTGCCGGGCCGTCGAGGCCGCCGACGACATGGAGCTGGTGGCCGCGGTCGACGCCGACGACGCGATCGACGAGCTGGTCACCGCCGGGGCCGAGGCGGTCGTGGACTTCACCCACCCGGACGTGGTCATGGACAACCTCGAGTTCTGCATCGACCACGGGATCCACGCCGTGGTCGGGACCACCGGGTTCGACGACGCCCGCCTCGAGCAGCTGCGGACCTGGCTGGCCGGCTCTCCGGAGACCGGCGTCCTGGTGGCGCCGAACTTCTCGATCGGCGCGATCCTGATGATGCGCTTCGCCGCCGAGGCCGCGCCGTTCTACGAGTCGGTCGAGATCGTCGAGCTGCACCATCCCGACAAGGCGGACGCCCCCTCGGGCACCGCCACCCGCACCGCGAAGCTGGTCGCCGCCGCACGTCGCGAGGCGGGGATGGGTGCCGTCCCGGACGCGACGTCCTCGGAGGTGCCGGGGGCCCGCGGTGCCGACGTCGAGGGGATCCGCGTGCACGGGCTGCGGATCCGCGGCCTCGTCGCCCACCAGGAGGTGGTGCTCGGCGGTCTCGGCGAGACGCTGACGATCCGGCACGACTCGCTGGACCGGGTCTCGTTCACCCCGGGGGTGCTGCTCGGCCTCCGGGAGGTCGGGTCCCACCCGGGCCTGACCGTCGGCCTCGAAGAGCTCATGGGCCTGGACTGATGCGCACGCGGGCCACGATCGGCCTGGTGGTGGCGGTGGTCGTGGCGTACGCGGTCATCCTCGGGGTGAAGGCGGTCGCGCTGCTGCGCGACGGGAGCCCGCTCGCGGTGCTGCTCGGCCTGGCGATCCTGGTGGTCCCCGTCGTCGGAGTGGTGCTCGTGGTGCGCGAGATCCAGTTCGGCCGCCAGTGCGCCCGCCTCGCCTCGGCGCTCGAGCGGGAGGACGGCCTCCCCGTCGACGACCTGCCGCGTCGGCCGTCGGGCCGGGTGGACCGGGGTGCCGCCGAGGTGTGGTTCGACCGTGCCCGCGCCGAGGCGGAGGCGACGCCCGGCAGCTGGCGCGCCTGGTTCCGGCTGGCGCTGGCGTACGACGCGGCGGGGGACCGGACCCGGGCCCGCGCCGCCGCCCGGCACGCGATCGAGCTGAGCGGACCCGGCGTGTCCTGAGGGAGGTGCGCGCCGGCGAGGCGGTCGGCGGGTGGTGCCAGAATCTGACCATGCCGACCGACGTCCCTGCCAACTTCGCCATCGTCACGCTCGGGGTCGCCGACCTCCCACGCTCCGCGCGGTTCTACCGCGACCTGGGCTGGGAGCAGCGTGGCGACCTCGGCCAGGGGATCACCTGGTTCCGCACGTCCGGGACCTGGGTGGGCCTCTACGGCTACGAGGCGCTCGCCGAGGACGTGACCCTGCCCGTGGAGCCCGAGGAGGACCTGCCGGCGTACCGCGGGATCACCCTGGCCCTGAACCTGGCCTCCGAAGACGCCGTGGACCTCGCCCTCGCGCGCGTCCACGAGGTCGGCGGCCGGATCGTCAAGCCGGCCGCGCGCGCCGATTGGGGCGGCTACTCGGGCTATTTCGCCGACCCCGACGGTCACCTGTGGGAGGTCGCCCACAACCCCGGTTTCCCGCTCGACGAGCACGGCCGGATCGAGATTCCCTGACCCGGTCGGCCCACCGCCACCCCGGGGGTACCGGGACCAAGGTCCCGGCGCTGTCGGTCCAGCGGCACTGGGGCCCGGCCGGACCCGCAGCGGACCGTGGAGGCATGACCTCCGATCCTCGGCCCGGCCGGCGCACGTCCACCGGCCCCGCGACGCTCTGGACGATCACTGCCGGGCTGACCGCGTGCTGGGGTCTGATCGCCGTGGCCCGGCTGCTGCCCTGGCAGGCGGCCGTCGCCGTCTTCCTGTCCTCGAGCCTGCTCGGCGCGAGCATGGCGCTGTCCGCGGACGCCGTCGCCAGCGACCGGGTCGACCTCTGGAAGGCAGCCAGGACGGGCCTGCTCTCCGGCCTGGTGGTCCTCGTGCTGGTGGGCCTCGCGAACGGCGCCGGGTTGGTCGGCCCCGGGCTGCTGGCGGCGGTGCTGCTCACCCGCCCCGGCCTGAGAGCGCGGCTTCGCGAGGCCGCTCGGAGGCGCCGGGAACGGGCCGTCTCGGAGGAGACCGACGGCCGGCCCGGCCGGGGCGCGGCCCACACCGGGAGCGTTGGGCCCGACGAGCGCGACGACGCCTGGGACCGTACCGTCCCGGGCTCGCTCGCCACGGAGTCGAGCTCCGTCGCCGGGATGCCCTTCGCGGACGCACCGCTGGACTCCGCGCCGGACTGGTCACCGACGCTGACCGTCCCCACCCACCTCTCCGACCACGACCTCTGCCTGGCCTGGGAGAGCAGCAGTCGCGCCCTGCGCCGGTGCGCCACCACCGAGGCCCGCCTCGACGTGGTGCGCGTCCGGCAGGCCTGCCTCGACGAGCTGGAGCGCCGCCAGCCCGAGGCGGTCCGCGCCTGGGTCCTCGCCGGGGCCGACCCCGACGCCAGCCCGGCCCGCTACCTGGCGAGCTGACCTCGGCGCCGCGGCTCAGGGCTCGACGGTGACCTTGATGGCCTCGCCGTTCTTGACGATCGAGAACGCGTCGAGGACCCGGTCGAGCGGGATGTGCTCGGTGATCAGGTCCTTGACCGGCACCTGGCCGGTGGAGATGTACTCCAGCGCCCGCTTGTTGTGCTCCGGCGCCGAGCCGTTGGCGCCGTGGATGTGCAGCTGGCGGTAGTGCACGACGTTGGAGTCGCAGGTGATCGTCGGGTTCGTCTTGGGCAGCCCGCCGAAGAACGAGATGCGCCCGTTGCGGGCGGCCATCGAGATCGCCTGCTCCTGCGTGACGTTGGCGGCGGTCGCGGTGATCACCACGTCGGCGCCCCGGCCGCCCGTGAGCTCCATGACCCGCTCGACGACGTCGACCTGGGAGGCGTCGATCGTCTCCTCGGGGCTGACCGCGTCGGCCGACATCTTCAGACGGTCGGCGTTCACGTCGACGAGGTACACGGGGCCGCACTTGTGCACTCCGCGGGCGATCCGGATGTGCATGCACCCGATCGGTCCGGCCCCGAAGACGACGACGGTGTCGCCCTCCTCGATGCCGAGCAGCTCCTGGGCGTTGATGGCGCAGGCGAACGGCTCCGCCGCCGACGCCTCGTCGTAGCCGACGTTGTCGGGGATCCGGTTGAGCCCGTCGACCTTGAGCACCTCGCGCGGCACGGTCATGTACTCCGCGAAGCCGCCGTCGTACTGGTAGCCGACCGAGGTCTGGTTCTGGCAGACCGCCATCCAGCCCTTGCGGCACTCGTGGCAGTCGCCGCACGGCACCGCGGCGATCACCTGGGCCCGGTCCCCGACCTTCCAGTCGGTGCCGTAGGTCGCGTTGACGTCCGCACCCACCTCGACCACCTCGCCGGCGATCTCGTGGCCGATCGTCCGCGGGGGAGTGAGGTTCTGGTGCCCGTTGTGGAAGATCTTCACGTCCGTGCCGCAGGTCGAGCAGTTGCGCACGCGCAGCTTGACCTCGTCCGGCCGGCACCCGGGCTCGGGCACGTCCTCGAGCCGGACGTCCTCGGGGGCGTAGAAACGCAGTGCCTTCATCTGTTCCTCCTGGCGGTCTCCCGGCGTTGGGCCTCCGAGCGTATCACCCGTTTCCCTTTTTTCATCTTCGAATGTGTTGCTTTTCCGCGGTCGGGTCTCCTAGTATCAACACATTCACAGTGGCGTCGGTCACATTCGGGCCGACGTACCGGAGAAGGGAAGCTGGCATGGCGACAGCAGCGCAGGCCACGGCGTCGCGTACGTCGGTGCGCGTTCATGTGCAGAAGTTCGGGACGTTCCTGTCCAACATGATCATGCCGAACATCGGCGCGATCATTGCCTGGGGGCTGATCACCGCGTTCTTCATCCCGGACGGGTGGATCCCGAACGAGAAGATCGCGACGGTGGTCGGGCCGTCCATCTTCTACGTGCTGCCGATCCTGATCGCCTACACGGGCGGCATGATCGTCTACGAGGTCCGTGGCGGTGTCGTCGGCGCGTTCTCGGTCATCGGCGTCATCATGGCCACGAGCGACCCGCTCTTCATCGGGGACGAGGGTGGGGCGCCGATGTTCCTGGGCGCCATGATCATGGGGCCGCTCACGGCCTGGGGGATGAAGCGGCTCGATGCGCTGTGGAGCCACAAGATCAAGCCGGGCTTCGAGATGCTCGTCAACAACTTCTCGGCCGGCATCTTCGCGGGGTTGATGGCGATCGCGGGCATGTTCCTGCTCGCCCCGGTCCTGCGCCGGATCACCGAGCTGCTCGGTGACGCGGTCAGCTTCCTGGTCGACAACGGCATCCTCCCGCTGACCTCGCTCTTCATCGAGCCGGCGAAGGTGCTCTTCCTCAACAACGCGATCAACCACGGTGTGCTCACCCCGCTCGGCATCCAGGAGGCGACCGAGCAGGGCAAGTCGATCCTCTTCCTTCTCGAGGCCAACCCCGGTCCGGGCCTGGGACTCCTGCTGGCCTACACCTTCTTCGGCCGCGGCGTGGCCAAGGCCTCTGCCCCCGGTGCGGCGATCATCCAGTTCCTCGGTGGCATCCACGAGGTCTACTTCCCGTTCGTGCTGATGAAGCCGAAGATGATCCTCGCCACCATCGCCGGCGGCATGACCGGCATCTTCCTGCTCGTGGCCTTCGACGCCGGGCTCCGCGCGCCGGCGGCCCCGGGCTCCATCTTCGCGGTGTACGCCCAGACGCCGGGGGGCGACTTCCTCGGCATCACGGTCGGGGTCTTCGGCGCGGCTCTCGTCTCGTTCCTCGTCGGCTCCGTGCTCCTGAAGCTGGACCGGTCCGACGACGAGGGCGACCTGTCGCACGCCACGGCAGCCATGGAGGGCATGAAGGGCAAGAAGTCGGTGGCCTCGACCGTCCTCGCCGAGTCCCGGTCCAACGGGCACCAGGGCCCGATCAGGGACATCGTCTTCGCCTGCGACGCGGGCATGGGGTCGTCCGCCATGGGCGCGTCGGTCCTTCGCCGCAAGATCCAGGAGGCGGGGTTCGGCGACGTCACGGTCGTCAACAGGGCGATCTCCGGCCTCGGACCCGACCACGACCTCGTGATCACCCACCAGGACCTCACCGAGCGGGCGCGGCAGCGCACACCGTCCGCGTTCCACGTCTCGGTGGACAACTTCATGGGCAGTCCCCGCTACGACGAGGTCGTCGAGCTGCTGCGCACCACGAACGGCGAGGGAGCGTCGGCAGGCGCAGCGGCAGGCACCCAAGCCCTGGGCGACAGCGCCGACGTGCTCCGCGAGGAGTGCGTCGTCCTCGACGGGCGAGCCCGGACCCGGGACGACGCGATCACCGAGGCGGGCCGGCTGCTCGTCGAGGCGGGCGCGGTGGACCCGGCGTACGTCGACGCGATGCACGAGCGCGAGAAGTCGGTCTCCACGCACATGGGCAACCTCCTGGCGATCCCGCACGGCACCAACGACGCCAAGTCGTCGATCCGTCGCACGGCCATCTCCTTCGTCCGCTACGCCGACCCCATCGACTGGAACGGCAAGGAGACCAAGTTCGTCATCGGGATCGCGGGGGTCGGCGACGAGCACCTGGCCCTGCTGGGACAGATCGCGCGCGTGTTCGTCGACGCCGACCAGGTGGCGCAGCTCGAGTCCGCACGCTCGGCCGCGGACGTGACCCGCGTCCTCGGTGCCGTGGGTGAGCAGCACTCCGGGGTCTGACCCCGCGGACGAGGCGCCGCACCGGACCGGTGCGGCGCCTCGGCGCGTCTCACAGCAGGCGGAGCAGCGCGGCGGTGGTCGCGGCGAGACCGACCACCACGATGAACGGCGCTCGCAGCAGCAGGGCGACGACCGCGACCGCGACACCGGCCAGCCGGGCGTCGAGCACCAGGTCCGGACCGTCGGCGATGGCCTGCACCGCGACCAGGGCCGCGAGCAGGGCCACCGGCAGCAGGTCGGCGACCCGCTCCACGACCGGGTGCTCGAGCACGGCCGCGGGCACCGACAGGCCGAGCAGCTTGAGCAGGTAGCAGCCCAGGGCAGCGAGCAGCACCGCCGTCCAGGTCACCGGTGCTCGCCTCCGCCGGGGAGGTCGTCGCGGGTCGGGTACTCGGTGGGGTCCGGCCGACGCGAGAGCACCCCCACGAGGAGCGCCACGGCGCCGGCGGCGAGGACCGGCACCCCCGCTGCCGTCACCGGGACCAGCGCCAGGGCCACGGCAGCGCCGAGCAGTGCCACTCCCTGGTTGCGGCGGTCGGCGAGCCGGGGCCACAGCAGCGCCAGGAAGGCGGCCGCGACCGCGGCGTCGAGGCCGTAGGTGCGCGGGTCGCCCAGCTGCTCGCCGGCGACCGCGCCGCCGACGGTGGCCAGGTTCCAGAGCGCGAAGACCGCGAGCCCGGTCGAGAGGAAGCCCAGCCGGGCGGCGGCCGGGGAGCCGCGAGAGACCGACATGGCGGTGGACTCGTCGATCAGGAGGTGGGCGGCTGCGGCCCGGCGCCACCCGGTCCAGCCGACCAGGGGCGCGACGCGCAGCCCGTACAGCGTGTTGCGGGAGCCGAGGAGCAGGGCGGTCGCCGTCCCCGAGAGCGGCGCGCCGCCCGCCGCCACGACGCCGACCAGAGCGAACTGCGAGGCTCCGGTGAAGACGAGCAGCGAGAGCGCGCAGGCCTGGGCGATGCTCAGGCCGGAGCTGACCGCGATGGCGCCGAACGAGATCCCGTAGGCGCCGGTGGCCACGGCGACGGCGAGGGCGTCGCGCACGATGCCGCGGCGTTCGGCGCGCGACAGGTCGGGGTGGGGCGGCTGGTCGGGGGCAGGCACAGGACGACCCTAGGAGGCGACGGCGGGTCGGTGCGGCGCGGTGGTCTCAGGATCGGGGCGCGCGCACGCGGACCCGGGTGCGGTGCCCGGGGTCGTGCGGGTCGTGGTGCAGCAGGAGCAGCACCACGACGATGCCGAGGCCGGTGCCCAGCCCGGTCCCCGCCGACGCGAGCGCGGACTCCGGCATCAGCCGGGCCGCCCACACCCCCAGGCCGACGAAGGCGAGGAACGCGCACGTGCACACGATGACCCGGTACAGGGCCGGAAGCGGACCGAGCACCGCAGCTCCCTTGTCAAGCCTGTCGACCGACGGCCCCTGTCTCGAGCTGTCGAGCCTGCGCGTCCGGTCACCCGGGAAAACGCGCGGTGGCCCTCCCCGGTTTCCCCGCCGCGGAGGAGTCCAAACGCTCTAGACCGCGGAGAGGTCGACGTGCAGCCGGACCTGCTTGACCCGGACCGTGCCGTCGCCGTGCAGGTCGAGCTCCCGGTGGGCGCCGTCGGGAGCGAAGCCGGCCTCGGTGAGGAACGCCCGGCGCGCGTCGTCGGTGCTGCCCACCCAGACCAGCGCGCGGGTGAACTTGTCGGCCTTGAGCGTCTCGGCGCACGCCTGCACCAGGCGGGAGCCGTGTCCGTGCCCGGTCTTCTCCGGATCCACGGTCAGCTCCACGATCTCGCCGTCGGCCACCTGGTCGGCGTCCGGGTCCGAGGCCGGCGCGGTCACCGCGAACCCGCGGACCGTGTTGCGCTCCAGGGCGACGAGGACCCGGTTGCGGGCGTCCTGGGGCCGGGCCATCGATGCCTGCCACGCCGAGGCGAACTCCTCGGGGTCGAGGCTCTCGAGCACCTCGGCGGGGAGCAGGTCGACGTACTCCGCCCGCCATGCGCGCACCTGGACCCCCGCGATGCCCGCGGCGTCGTCGGCCCACCCCACCCGTACGGAGACGTCGGCGGTCGGGCCCGGGGAGGTCGGGGAAGTCATGGCACCATCCTCGCAGCCGCCTCGCACGTGTTACAGAGGCCCCGCAGACGTGCGTCGAAGCTGTAACACGCTCTTGGTAGGGTGGGGGCATGTACGGCAACGACTTCAGCGCGCCCGGCAGCGGGGCTCCCGACGGGGGTACCGCGGACGCGCCCGGGACCGCTCCCGAGGGCCTCGACCACTTCCAGACGATCATCGACGCCGACGGCCGGATCGAGCCGCGTGACGCGATGCCCGAGGCCTACCGCAGGAACCTCGTCCGGCAGATCGCGCAGCACGCGCACTCGGAGATCATCGGCATGCAGCCCGAGGGCAACTGGATCACCCGGGCGCCGAGCCTGCGCCGCAAGGCGATCCTCATGGCCAAGGTGCAGGACGAGGCGGGCCATGGGCTCTACCTCTACGCCGCGGCCGAGACGCTGGGGGCGGACCGGGCCGACCTGCTCGACCTGCTGCACAGCGGCAAGCAGAAGTACTCCTCGATCTTCAACTACCCGACGCAGACCTGGGCCGACATCGGCGCGATCGGGTGGCTCGTCGACGGCGCCGCGATCGTCAACCAGGTGCCGCTGTGCCGCTGCTCCTACGGTCCGTACGCCCGCGCGATGGTGCGCGTGTGCAAGGAGGAGTCGTTCCACCAGCGACAGGGCTTCGAGATCCTGCACACCCTCTCGCACGGCACCGCGGCGCAGAAGGCGATGGCCCAGGACGCGGTGGACCGCTGGTGGTGGCCGAGCCTGATGATGTTCGGCCCGTCCGACAGCGGCGAGGCCGCCACCCAGGGCCACACCGCGCAGTCGATGGCGTGGGGCATCAAGCGGTTCAGCAACGACGAGCTGCGCCAGCGGTTCGTGGACATGACGGTCCCGCAGGCCGAGGCGCTCGGGCTGACGCTGCCCGACCCGGACCTGCGCTGGAACGCCGACCGCGGTCACCACGACTTCGGCGAGATCGACTTCGCCGAGCTGTTCGAGGTGATCAAGGGCAACGGCCCGTGCAACCAGCAGCGCATGGCGCACCGGGTGAAGGCGCACGAGGACGGCGCCTGGGCCCGTGAGGCAGCGGCGGCCTACGCCGAGAAGCAGGCCCGCAAGTCGGACGAGGTGGAGGTCGCGTGAACCGTCGGGAGTGGCCCCTGTTCGAGGTCTTCGTGCGCAGCCGGCGCGGCCTGTCGCACGT
>Ga0075331_1000213_pt1 | contig 12596 bp, 14 predicted proteins | sample MayberrySE_TuleA_FD_120090 | JGI IMG/M metagenome (GOLD analysis project Ga0075331, IMG submission 120090) | Natural and restored wetland microbial communities from the San Francisco Bay, California, USA, that impact long-term carbon... | ecosystem: Environmental > Terrestrial > Soil > Wetlands ... | reverse complement strand
GCCAGCTGGCCCGGCAGGTGGTCCGCCCGGTCGGTGCTGTCGCCACTGTTCGTCTGCTTGCCCATGTGACCCCCGCTGAACGAGCCGTCGCTGTGTTCTGGAAGGTAGTGGCGTGCCGCGGCGCGTGTGTGGAGATCGCCTGATTTCCCAGCCCGTCGCACGCCCGGCGGTTCCGCTGAACCGCCGGCTCCGTGAGGACGCGTTGACAGCCTCCTCGCCCCCTGTGATCGAGGCTCGGCAACAGGAGGTGCGTGCATCATGGGGACTGTGACGACACTGCCTCATGGCCGGGCCCTGACCCGGGCAGACCTCGAGTCGATGCCCGATGACGGGCACCGCTACGAGCTGGTGGACGGGACGCTGGTCGTGACGCCGGCGCCGTCGTACCGCCACCAAGATGTCGTCGGCAACCTGTACTCAGCGCTCATAGCCCGGTGCCCGGGCCACCTGAAGGTACTGCTCGCGCCCTTCGACATCGTCCTCGGCGATGACACGGTGCTGCAGCCCGATCTGCTCGTGGCTCCCCGAGAGGCATTCACCGACCGCGATCTCCCGGGTCCGCCACTGCTCGCCGTCGAGGTGCTCTCTCCAAGCACTCGGCTGGTCGACCAGAGCCTCAAACGCGCCCGATTCGAGAGCGCTGGTAGCCCCTCCTGCTGGGTTGTCGATCCGGACACGGCGACCGTGATCGCCTGGGAGCTCCGGGACGACGAGTACGTCGAGGTGGGGCGGGTCAGCGACACGGGGACGTTCCGAGCGCGGCAACCGTTCGCTGTGGACATCACACCTGGCGAGCTGCTCGGCTGATCGTGGGTTGGTCGCGCGCCGGCGCAGTCAGAGCTCCGGCGGCTCCGATCAGCGCACGTCCTCGCCCCATGACTCCTCGTCGACGTCGAAGAGCGACTGCTGAGCCGGCTCGTCCAGGGCACTCGGCCAGCCGAACAGCGGACGCTGCCCGGAGCCTCGGCGGCCGGTCGCCGGACGGGAGCCGTACGTCGCGCGGCGTGAGCTGCGCGTCGCATGCTCGCGCGCCACGATCACGCGCAGCGCCCGCCGCAGCGTGTCAACTGCGGCCTGCCACGCTCGGCCCGCGTGGAAGCAGGCGTCAGCCGCCTCGGAGTCCCCCTTGATCAGGGCTGCGTCGCCGGCCTTGCGCCACTCGACCTCCTGCTCGCTCGCCTGCCTGAGGAGCTGCAGCGCCAGATCGCGGTCGTCGTCGCAGATACTGGCCGCCAGGTCCGGCTCGACACCAGCACCCGGCGGATCGAGCTGCATCAGCGTCATCAGAGCCGGGTGGAGCTGCTCGATCCGCTGCTCGGTCGGGGCCGGTGACGGCGCCGTGTCCGCCGGCACGGGATCGCATGCGCGACGTCCCCCGATCACCGCGACCAGCTCGTCGTCGATGCGGTCCACCACGTCGGCCATCCACGGCAGCGTCGCCCTCAGGATGGCCGGAGCGAAGGGTGCGGAGAGCAGGTCGCACCGGGCCACGACGAAGTCCTCGAACAGCAAGAACTTGACCAAGGGGTTGTCGCGGTTGAGCCGGACGATCTCGTGCGCCGCCCGATCGAGGTCCTCGACACCGATCACGACCATCGAGTAGACCTCGACGACCGGTGCGACGTCGCTGACACGCACGTAGATCAGCGCCGAGCCATAGGGCAGCGGGATGTCGCCGTTCTCGTCGTGCTCGAGCGGGGAGCCGTCCGGCCGGGCAAGAGCCGCGTCGACCAGCGCCCACAGGTGCTCATGCGACTCCGGCATCACTGCCAGCGGCTGGTCGGCATGGCCTGCGTCGGCGCTCGGCCGCGCGTCGCCGGCCACGTCCATGTCCGGCGAGGTCAGGAAAGCCGGGTGCGCCACGCCGAAGACGTCACGCAGCACCGCGACCGTCATGGCAGCGAGCCGATCGGCGTCACGGCGCTCGAGGTCGATGAAGAAGTTCGCCGACCCTTCGTCCGGCTCGTCGTCGCTGCCATGGGTCGGCTCGGCCCAGCCGAGCTCCACGACCCGCGCCGCGGCCGCCGCGTCGAGCTGGTGTCCCTCGGCGAGGTACGCGTTGCTGGAGATCTCGGCGCGGACGAGGTCGTCACCCCAGGCGCAGAGCTGCGCGTACGGCGCGGCCCCGGGTGCGTCGCCGTCGACGGTGGACTCGGCCTCCACCAGCAGCACGTCGTCGTCGACCATGCCGACGATGTGGTCGGCGAGCCGCTCCTGGAACCTGCGCCACGCCCGCCGGGTCGTCCGGTCCAGGTCGAAGTCGTCGAGCTCAGCCATCGCTCCCCCTCCTCGAGTGCAACGACACGACCGTAAGGCCCACCACCGACATCGAGGTTGGGAGCGTGCCTGGGAGGGCGGCCGAGGCCACCGACCGGCGCCGTCAGCCGAGGAGATGGATGCGGCAGTGGGGCGTCGCGCTGCGAGCCAGACGGCCGTCCCCCGTCACCAGCACGAGGCCGCGCTGCCGCGCGAGCGCCACGTACGCCGCGTCGTACCCGCTGATGTCGTGGCGCAGCTGCCACATCAGTGGCAGGAGTCCGTCGAGGTCGACGTGGTCGACCGCCATGCGGGGTATGCGGCCGAGTGCGGCAGACGCTGCCGTGTCGCTGAGGTGTCCGCCGAGAGCCAAGCCACGGATGGCCGAGAACACCTCTGCCTTCCAGTGCTCGGGCGCGCACCACTCGAGGTCAGACGCCAGAGTCTCGCGGGCGAGCCGGCCGCGGCCACCGGAGAAGACGAGCATCTCGGTGAAGGCCGAGGCATCGACGACGATCACCGACGGCGGCTTCTCGACCCGCTCGCGGCACGGCGGCCTCGAGTCGGGCCGGCATCGTCCTCGCCCGCACGGGCTCGCGCGAGCACCTCTGCCGCACGCGGAGCGCTCTCGCCCACTCCAGGCGTGTGGGCGAGCTCTTCCCCAACCTCCGCCAGGAGATCGACGTTCCAGATGAAGTCGGCCTGGCGACGAAGCACGCCGAGCAGATAGGACTGCAGCGACTGTCCCCGCGAGCGCGCCTCGGCGGCGAGAGCGCTGCGGACGTCGTCGGGGACGTCACGGATCGTGAGATTGGCCATGCATGCATTCTGCCGTCATGCTGAAACCGGAATCAATGCAGCCTGCGACCAGCGGACTAGCCCGTGGATGTCCGTGTCCTCTGTCCCTCTACGTCGATCGGAGCAACCTACCCCGGCCTCCGTGATAGCCCGACTACTGCCAGAGACGACCGTGCCCGCCACGTCGTAGATGGCCCGTTTTGCGAATGGCTGCGCAGCCGTAGCCGCTCGTAGCATTCCGGGCACACTTCGCTCTCGGGAGCGGCCAGGGCATATCCGAAGTCCCCTTGCGTCGTTGAAGAAATCACGTGGATCGGCGTTTTGCCTGCTCTTGCAGCCGGCGGACGGGGGACGTATGCACGTCAGGACAACGGTCGCTCTGGCGACCACGGCAGCACTGACCGCCGCAGGTGCGGTGGCACTAGCGAACAGTGGGGTGGTCACGACGCCTACCGCGGCGGCGCCACCCGCACACGACCGACAGCAGATCGCGTCCGGCGTACTCCGGGCCAACGGGAAGCCAGTGCGCGCCGGCGACGTGGTCGCGATCGCGTGGCCCAAGGCCGCGGTGCTTGCGCAGGCCCGCAGGGGCGAGCGGATCCCACTGCTGCCCATCGACGCCGCACGCACCGGCGGTGACGGCCGGTTCACGATCGAGGCGGACCTCAGCGCCGTACCCGCGCGGTATCGAGATCACCAGGGGCGGGTCGCCATCGAGCTGGTCGCGGCCGACCGACAGCGCGAGCTGAGGTGGAACTTCACCGCGGCACCGCGGGCCACGACCGACTGGCGGGCTGCAGCCGGCGTGACCGGCAGCGCGCCCGTGGTCCCCGATCTGGTCCTCGATGTCGCGCGCGGTCGCGCCTGGGACCGGCACGACGACCCGGCGCGGTGGGCGGACCGTCGTGGCAAGGTCCTCGGGGCGTCGCGGCGGGCCCAGGCGGCGGCCGCGCCGGCGCAGCGCCGCAGCCGTCAGGTGGGCACCGCGGTGCACACGCTGCAGGCCGGCAGTGACGACAAGACCGCGATCGATGTGGGCGTGGAGCCGATGTGCCTGAGTGCCCTGGCCGGCGGGAGCCTGAAGAACCGCAAGGAGCACTTCCTCAACGTCTATGCGTGGAAGTTCGCCAAGGGCACCGTCTGGCAGAGGTACAGCGTCGAGCACACGCTCGGCATCGGATACCAGTCGGGCGGCTCGTGGAGCATGAGCGGCACCTCGACGCTGTCCTTCGGCGCGTCGGCCGGCCAGGGCCGGATCGTCAACTCGTCGGTGTGGAACCGGGTCAACTACCGCGACTTCTACACCTACTGCGGCACGGGCCGCTACCGGCGACCGGTGGGCTACTACGACCTGCTGAGCAACGACTGGGCCTACGTCTACCACGCCCGCTTCCGCAACTGCGTGACCAAGCTGCGCGGATCGCGATGGGTCACCAGCAGCGCGAAGAACCGCACCTACCGGTACGGCACCGACATCGGGCCGATCCGGGTGACCGCGCAGTCCGGGTACGGCTCGGGTACCGAGCTGCGGTTCAACTTCCGGCGGAAGTCGCGGCTGTGCGGCAACAGTCGCTACGGCCCCGCTTCCTCCTCCCAGGTCGAGACGCGTCGCGGCCGCCGCAGATGACTCGTCTCCGCGCGGCCGCAGTCGCCACCGTCGCCCTCGTGGCGGTGGCGATGGTCGGCGTGTCCCTCGCCGCCTCACTGGCCGGCAAGCGGACCCCGGCGACGTTGCGGGCCGCGGGCAAGATCAACCCGACCGCCGAGCTGATCGACAACACCCGGCCGGGCCACAAGTACTCCACCGGCGGGGTCCTGCTGTGCATCGTGGGCGGGCGCCGTGTCGAGATCACCGGGGCCGAGGCGGAGCGGTCGTCGGGCGGCTTCGCCATCACCGACTGGGCGGTGCGGCCCAACCCGTGGGCACGCGGCAAGGACGCGTACGGCGGTGCGCGGCGCGGCCTCGACGAAGCGGGATTCGGAGGGTCGAACGTCGTCGATGTGCGATGCGGGTCGAGGCGAACCGGGGTGGAGCTCGGGCTGGAGTTCGAGAAGTCGAGCCGCGGGCACGCGCGGGGCATGACGGTGTTGCTGCACTACACCAGCGAGGGCGACGAACGGGTGGCGAGACTGCCGCTCGGCCTGGGGCTGTGCGCCGGGCGGTCGGCCGCCGGCTGCGACATCGACGTGCACAGCCTCGGCTGACCTGTGGTCGACGGCTACCGGTCGACGACGGCCAGCGCGTCCACGACCGCCCGCACGGCGTCGTCCAGGCGGTCTCTGACCGGAGCGGACATGGACGCCCCCGGGCTGAAGCTCCGCGCCTCCAGACCGACCAGGGTGAGCCGCTGCGGCAGGCGGCCCAGCGCCCTGGCCAGCTCGACGGTCTCGGCGACACCCAGACCGTGCGACCCGAGCGCAGGCGCGTCGCGGCGCAGCCGGCCGCTGCCCACCTGGCAGACCTGCACAGACCCGGGATGCCCACGCGGGCCGGTCGCGTCCACCACGACCACCACGTCGTGGTCGGCCATGAGGTCGATGAGCGTGAGCGGCTCGTCCTGCTCGACCACGTCCACGTCGGGGAGGCCGAGCTGCGCGACGCGCGCCGCCACCTCGGGGCCGACCGCGTCGTCACCGCGCAGCCGGTTGCCGATGCCGACCACGAGCGCGCTCACGCCTCCTCCACGGTGAGATCGAGGAAGTGGGTGGCGCAGGAGATGCACGGGTCGTAGTTGCGGATCGCCTGCTCGCACTGCCGCGTCAGCTCCTCGGTGTCGAGGTCGAGCCGGGCCTGCACGAAGTCACGCAGGTCGTGCTCGATGCCGGCCTGGTTCTGCGACGTCGGCGGCACGATCCGGGCGTCGAGGACGGTGCCGTCGGCGGCCAGCTCGTACCGGTGGTAGAGCACCCCGCGGGGTGCCTCGGTCGCCCCGTGCCCTGTGCCCGCGCGAGCCGGCACCGGCACCGACGGTGCTCCACCGTCGGACCAGCCGTCGATGATGCGCAGGGCCTCCTCGCACGCCGCCACGATCTCCACCGCACGCACGACGATGGAGCGGAACGGGTTGCGGCACGTGGGGCCGAGCCCGGCCGCGTCAGCCGCCTGGCGGGCCGTCGGCGGGAGGAGGTCGTGGTTGAGCGAGTACCGCGCGAGCGGGCCGACGACGTACGGACCGGTGTCGCGCAGGTGCGCGTGCAACGCGTGGGAGTGCGGCACCTGCTCCTCGGTCACCCAGGTGTCGAACGCGTCGACGCCGAAGGTGCGGCCGCTGCTGGTGACGAACGTGCCCGTCTCGATCGGGTAGTCGTGGTCGGTGCGCAGCGCGACGTACTCGTAGTCCTGGTCGAGCTCGGGGAACTCGAAGCCGGCCGCCATGCTCACGGTGGCGAGCGCGTCGTCGAGCGCGCGGGCGAGCTGCGGGCGCAGCGCCCCGAGCTCGCTGCGGGTCGGGAAGCGGTAGAAGCCGCCGACCCTGACGTTGACCGGGTGCACGGCGCGGCCGCCCACCAGCGTCATCAGCGCGTTGCCCGCCTTCTTCAGCCGCAGCCCCCGCTCCACCAGGTCCCGGTGGTCCTTGGCCATCTCGATCGCGCCCGGGTAGCCGAGGAAGTCGGGTGCGTGCAACAGGTAGACGTGCAGGGTGTGGCTCTCGATCCACTCCCCGCAGTACAGCAGCCGGCGCATCAGGCGGATCTGCTCGGGGATCGTGACGCCGCAGGCGGCCTCGATCGCCTGGCACGCGCTCATCTCGTAGGCCACCGGGCAGATGCCGCAGATCCGCGAGGTGAGGTCCGGCGGCTCGGTATAGCTCCGCCCGCGCAGGAACGCCTCGAAGAACCGCGGCGGCTCGTAGATGCGCAGCTGCACGTCGGAGACCTGCCCGTCGCGGACGACCACGCGCATCGCGCCCTCGCCCTCGACGCGGGCCAGCGTCCCGACCATCAGCTCGCGCCCTTGGTGCGTCACGGTGCGCTCCCCCGGTCGGTGTGCCGGGTGCTCTCCTCGGCGAACTCCGGCGCTGCGGCGTTGAACGTGCGGAACACCCGGCGCACGTCGGGCTCGGTCATCCCGAGCTCGCGCAGCCGGCCGCTCAGCGACACCGTGTTGGCCGTCTCAGCGGGACCGAAGCAGCCGTAGCAGCCTCGGTCGTACGACGGGCAGAGCGCGCCGCAGCCGGCGTGGGTGACCGGACCGAGGCACGGCGTGCCGTGCGCGACGGTGACGCAGACGTTGCCGCGTCGCTTGCACTCCATGCAGACGCTCTCACCGGAGATGCGCGGCCTGCGGCGCTGCAGGTACGCCGTGATGACCTCGAGCAGCTGGGCCTGGTCGATCGGGCAGCCGCGCAGCTCGAAGTCGACCGGCACGTGTGCGGCGATCGGAGTCGACGTCGCCAGCGTCTCGACGTACTCGGGACGGGCGTAGACGATCGAGCGGAACTCGGCGACGTCGGCGAAGTTGCGCAGTGCCTGGATGCCGCCGGCGGTGGCACAGGCCCCGATCGTGACCAGGCGCCGCGAGCTCTGCCGTACCTGCTGGATGCGCTCGGCGTCGGCGGGCGTGGTGACCGACCCCTCGACCAGCGACAGGTCGTAGGGCCCCTGCACGACCGCGCGGGTGGCCTCCGGGAAGTAGGCGATCTCGATCTCGCCGGCCAGCTCGAGCAGCTCGTCCTCGCAGTTGAGCACGGTGAGCTGGCAGCCGTCGCAGCTGGCGAACTTCCACACGGCCAACGTGGGCTTGGCCGGCGCCATCACAGCTCCCGTACGCCGAGCAGCGGCTGGACCGCGTCGAGGGGCAGCACCGGTCCGTCGACGCAGATCAGGTACTCGCGCAGCTGGCAGTGGCCGCAGAGGCCGATCCCGCACCGCATGTTGCGCTCCAGGGACAGCCGGATCCGATCCGGCGGCAGCCCGCGGGCGATCAGGGCTGCCGCGACGTAGCGCATCATCACCTCGGGCCCGCACACGAGCGCCAGCGTGCGAGCGGGGTCGAACGACGCGCGCGGGATGAGCTCGGTGACCAGCCCGACCCGTCCGGCCCACGACCTGAGGGCGCGGTCGACGGTGACCTGCACGTCCGCTGCGGACGCCCAGGCGGCGAGGTCGTCGACGAACAGCACGTCGTCCGCGGTCCTGGCGCCGTAGAGGACGTGGACGCGGCCGAAGTCCTGCCGCGCGGCGAGCACCGCGAGCACGGCGGGCCGCAGCGGCGCGAGTCCGATCCCACCGGCGACGATGACGAGGTCGCCGCCCTTGGCATCCGGCACGCCCCAGCCCACGCCCAGCGGCCCGCGGACTCCGAGCACGTCGCCCGGCTGCGCGGCGCAGAGTGCCTGCGTCACGCCACCGACGTCGCGGATGGTGTGCACGAGCCGGTCCGGCCGGGCAGGATCGCCGCTGATCGAGATCGGCACCTCACCGATGCCGAAGGCCGACAGCATCGTGAACTGCCCGGGCGTAAACGCGAGGCCGTCGCCGTCCAGCGCCTCGAGCTCGAGGGTCGCGGTGTCGTGCGTGTCACGACGGGTGGCGACGACGCGGAAGGGCCGCGGCAGCCAGGCGTCCGGGATCGGCGCGGCCACCGGAGCGACGCTGACCTCAGCCGGCACGGTCGGCTCCGTAGAGGTCGAGCAGCCGCACCCGCGCGGACTGCAGCCGGTGGTACATCACCTGAGCGACGCGTTGCATCATCAGGTAGCCCAGCGCCGGGTCCTCGTCGCACTTGTCCCGGAGGCAGGTCGCGTCGACCGCGACGGCGGACACGTCCTGCATGGCACGGGCGTCGAAGAACCAGCGGTACGGCGGGACCAGCCAGGACCAGCCCACCACCTCGCCCTCGTCGAGGGTGTCGATGATCTGCTCCGCCTGCCCCAGCACGTGTACGTCGAGCGCCACGCGTCCCCGGCGTACGACGAAGAAGCGGTCCGCCGGCTCGCCTTCGTAGAAGAGGTATTCACCCGGCCGGAAGTGCACGTTCCTCGAGCACCCGACGAGCATGCTCACCGTCGAGTCGTCGAGCCCCGCGAAGAACGGGTGCTCCATCAGCAGCTGCTGGATCGACCGCATGTCAGGCCCCCGCGCCGGGTGGCTGCTGCGGGTCGGCGCGGATCGCGGCCACCTCCTCGGTGATGTCGATGCCGACCGGGCACCAGGTGAGACACCTGCCGCACCCGACGCAGCCGGAGGTGCCGAACTGGTCGATCCACGAGGAGAGCTTGTGCGTCATCCACTGCCGGTAGCGGGACTTCGGACTGCTGCGGACGTTTCCGCCGTGCAGGTAGGAGAAGTCGGAGCTGAAGCACGAGTCCCAGATGCGCCACCGCTCGGTCTCCTCGCCCGACAGCGAGGTGTGGTCCTCGACCGAGGTGCAGAAACACGTGGGGCAGACCATCGTGCAGTTGCCGCACGACAGGCAACGGCTGGCCACGTCGTCCCAACGGGCATGGTCGACGTTGTCGTAGAGCAGGGTGCGGATGTCGTGGGTGTCCATCGTGCGGCCCATGTGCTGGGTGGCGTACTCGGTGACCTCGTCGGCGGCGCGGTGGTCGTGGTCGTCGGCGGGTCGCGACGACAGCCGGTCCAGCACGGCGGCGCCCCGGTCGCTGCCGGCGCGCGCGAGGAACGTGTGCCGCCCGTCCAGCAGCTCGGTCAGGGCGAGGTCGTAGCCCGACTCGGCGCGCGGCCCGGTGCCCATGGACACGCAGAAGCACGTCCCGCTGGGGTCGGAACAGGACACGGTGACGAAGAAGGCGTCCTGCCGGCGGGCCGCGTAGCGCGCGTCGGGGTAGGCGCGGTCCCGCAGGATGCGGTCGTGGATCGCCACGGCGTGCAGGTCGCACGAGCGGATGCCGATGATGGCGTACGGCGGGTCGCCGAGGCCCTGGTTGTTCGTGCCGGGGTCGACGTCGAAGCCGTGCTCGGTGCGACGGCCCTCCCAGATGAGCTCCCGGGACGGGAACAGCACCGACTTCCAGCTGACCGCGTCGGCGGCGTACCCGAACAGGGCATCGTCGTCGCGCTGCCGCAGCCGATAGCTGCCCGGCTCCTGCTGGTCGCCGAGCCCGCGAGGAAGGTCGTCTGTCGAGGTCAGGCGCCCGGGCACGACCGCGCCGTCGCGGACGGTGGGACCGAGCACGGTGAAGCCCTCACGGTCGAGCAGGTCCACCAGGTCCTGCAGACCGCGCAGGTCGAGCGTGACGGCGGATCGTGTGTCGGCCATGCCGGGCTCCTGTCAGAGGCTTCTCCCGCCAGTCTTTGCTGTGCAGAGATGTCTGACTAGGGACCTCTGACCGGTTGTGGCGGGTCGTATCCCTACTGCAGGAAGCTGAACCCGGCGACGACGGCGCCCGACGCGAGCATCACGGCGAAGACCACGACCGCGGCCACGAACAGCCGCCAGGACGGGCTGCCCGGATCCTCCGGCAACATCCGCGCAAGCTGGTTGTGCTCCTCCACCAGTCCGTGGAACCCCTTGTCTCTCTCGACAGTCATTGCGATCCCCCTGCTGAGCTGGACCCGAGGAGGCCAGCAGACACGGGCGGACCTGCCGATTGCAGGCAGATACGCATAATTCACCCGTGTCGCTACCGACCCATGGCCCGAACGGGCTACCGAGAGGGGAAGGTCGACCCTTCAGCGGCGGCCGCGCAGCCCGCTCGCGCGGATGATGGGTCGCTGCACGGCGGCCACCAGCGCCTCGCGGGTGCCGATGATCCGCACGTGCTCCTTTGCCCGGGTGACGGCGGTGTAGAGCAGCTCGCGGGTCATCAGCGGCGACTCCGCGGGCGGCAGCACGACGCTCACCCGGTCGAACTGGCTTCCCTGGCTGCGGTGCACCGACAGCGCGTGCACCGTCTGCACGTCGGACAGCCGACTGGTCGGCAGCGTGACCACCTGACCGTCGCGACGGAAGGCTGCTCGCGCGTGCCCGTCGACGTCGACCACGACGCCGGTGTCGCCGTTGAACAGCCGCAGCTGGTAGTCGTTCGCCGTGACGAGCAGCGGTCGACCGACGTACCAGTGCCCGTCACGTCCGTAGCCGTCGATCGCCTCGGCCAGCCACTCCTCGACCCGGCTCCCCCACTGCGCGACGCCGTACGGGCCCTCCCGGTGGGCACACAGGACGCGGTGGCGCTCCAGCCTCGCCAGCGCGGCCTCGGCATCCCCGGCCCGCGCTGCCTCCACGAGCTCGCGTCCGGTGGCCACGACGTCCTGGCGCAAGGAGTCCAGCTCGCTGGTCCTGGACGCCGGGTCGACCTCGACGAGCTCGATGCTCGGATGCTCCTCGGCGATCGCGGCGAGCACGCTGTCGGGTACGCCGCTGCGGATGGCGTCGGCCAGCTGCTGGATCTCCTGCGAGAACCGGTAGACGTGCGACAGCCGCACCACGCCGGCCGAGACCGCGCGCTCGCGCTCGTCCGCAGGCAGGGCCTCCAGGTCAGCAGCCGCACGCGTCGACACGTCCTCGCGCTGGACGACACCGGGCGGCAGTGGACGCTCGACCAGGTCGCCGAGCACCGCCCCGACCTCCACGGAGGCCAGCTGGTCGGGATCGCCCACCAGCACCAGCCGGCAGTCGGGCCGCAGCGCGTCGACGAGCCGCGACATCATCGTCAGCGACACCATCGAGGCCTCGTCGACCACGACCACGTCGTAGGGCAGGCGGTTGTCGCGGTCGTGCCAGAACCTGGTCCGCGCGCCCGGTTTGAACCCCAGCAGCCGGTGCAATGTCGACGCCTCGAGGTCGCCCAGGCGCTGCTGGTCCTCGCTCGGCAGCAGCTGCGCGGCCGACGTCGCCGCCTCCTGCAGCCGGGCCGCGGCCTTGCCCGTCGGCGCCGCCAGCGCGATCCGCAGCCTCCGCCCCGCCTGGTCCTGCAGCAGGGCGAGCAGCTTGGCGACGGTCGTGGTCTTGCCGGTGCCGGGACCGCCGGCCAGGATGCTCAGCCGGCGATGTGCGGCCACCACCGCTGCGAGCCGCTGGCGATCGGGTTCCTTCCCGGGGAAGAGCCGGGCGAGCGCCGCGGACATCGAGCTCGCGTCCGGCGCCGCTACGGGCCGGCCCATCGCGGTGTCGACGTACCCGGCGATCACCCGCTCCTGCCGCCAGTAGCGGTCGAGGTAGAGCAGCCCGTCGACGAACCGCAGCGGCCGGTCGGCCGGCCCGTCCTCCCCGATCGCGACCACGCCGCTCGACTCCAGCGCGGCACGCCACGCCGCGGGCTCGGGCCAGGGCAGGGCAGCCACGTCCTCCGCCTCGACGCCGTCGACCGCGGTCGTGGCGGCGGCTCGCGCAACCTCCAGGCACACCGAGCCCTGGCGCACCGCACGCACGACCAGCGCCGCGGCGAGCAGCACCCGCTCGTCGGTCTCGCCGCCGAGGCGCTGCAACCGCCTGGCGACGTGCACGTCGGCGGCCCCGAGTACGCCGGCCCGGTTGAACACCGCCAGCGGTCCGTCGGCGCGGAGCGCCTGCTGCGCGTCGTTGACGTCGACCTCGGTGACCGTCATGGCACACCTCCGTGCAGCAGGTCGGACAGGTC
>Ga0075331_1000212_pt1 | contig 12602 bp, 15 predicted proteins | sample MayberrySE_TuleA_FD_120090 | JGI IMG/M metagenome (GOLD analysis project Ga0075331, IMG submission 120090) | Natural and restored wetland microbial communities from the San Francisco Bay, California, USA, that impact long-term carbon... | ecosystem: Environmental > Terrestrial > Soil > Wetlands ... | reverse complement strand
CTGCGGTCGAAGCCTGCGACCTGGTTGCGGCGCGGCACCCCGGAGCAACCACCTCGCAGGTCCCGAGCCGGGCGACCCCGCCGACCTGCCCGGCCCCGCCCGACGCGACTCGACTTTTGCATTCGAGGTACCAAAGCGCGTCGCTGCCAGAGCATATAAGTGCAGGTCAGGCGGCGTTTTCGGCCCTGTGACCCAGTTCACGACTTCGGAATTTCCCCTGCACGGGGCCCGGGCCTATGGTGTGCTCATTACGCGCACCGCGAAGAGGCGGCACGCGGGGACAACTCACCAATCGACCGCCAACGGCGGGTCGGTGTCGACGCCTGACGACACCGTGATGCGCGAGAGGAAAAGGTAGGCATGACTACCGACGCTGCTTCCGTGACAACCACCTCGAGTGCGCCGACGTCGCACCAGCGGATCCTGAACTGGGTCAACGAGGTCGCCGAACTGACTCAGCCCGAGACCATCCACTGGTGCACCGGCTCCGACGAGGAGTGGGTCGAGCTGACCGACTTCCTGGTCGACACCGGCACCTTCGTGCGGCTGAACCCGGAGAAGAAGCCCAACTCGTTCTGGGCCGCGACCGACCCGACCGACGTCGCCCGGGTCGAGGACCGCACCTTCATCTGCTCGGCCGACGAGTCCGACGCCGGCCCGACCAACAACTGGATGGCCCCCGCCGAGATGAAGGCCATCATGACCGACCTGTACCGGGGCTGCATGCGCGGCCGGACGATGTACGTCGTGCCGTTCGTGATGGGCCACCTCGACGCCGAGGACCCGAAGTTCGGGGTCGAGATCACCGACTCCGCCTACGTCGTGGCGTCCATGCGCGTGATGGCCCGCATGGGCGCCGCCGTGCTGCGCCGGATGGAGGAGCTCGACGCCGACTTCGTGCCGGCGCTGCACTCGGTCGGTGCGCCGCTCGAGCCCGGTGAGGCCGACGTCTCGTGGCCGTGCAGCGACACGAAGTACATCTCGCACTTCCCCGAGGAGCGCGCGATCTGGAGCTACGGCTCCGGGTACGGCGGCAACTCGCTGCTCGGCAAGAAGTGCTACGCCTTGCGGATCGCCTCCGTCATCGCCCGCGACGAGGGCTGGATGGCCGAGCACATGCTGATCCTCAAGCTGACCTCGCCGGAGGGCAAGATCTACCACATCGCCGCAGCGTTCCCGAGCGCCTGCGGCAAGACCAACCTCGCGATGCTGCAGCCGTCGCTCCCCGGCTGGAAGGTCGAGACCCTCGGCGACGACATCGCCTGGATGAAGGTCGGCGACGACGGCCGCCTCTACGCGATCAACCCCGAGTTCGGCTTCTTCGGCGTCGCGCCCGGCACCAACGAGAAGACCAACCCCAATGCCATCCGCACGCTCGAGCGCGGCAACTCCGTCTTCACCAACGTCGCGCTCACCGACGACGGCGACGTGTGGTGGGAGGGCATGGAGAACCAGCCCGAGCACGCCACCTCGTGGAAGAAGCAGGACTGGACCCCCGACTCCGACGAGCTGTCCAGCCACCCCAACAGCCGCTACTGCACGCCGATCAAGCAGTGCCCGATCCTGGCGCCCGAGTACGACGACCCGAAGGGTGTGCCGATCGACGCGATCTTCTTCGGCGGCCGCCGCAAGGACACCGTGCCGCTCGTGACCGAGGCCCGCGACTGGGTGCACGGCACGTTCATGGGGGCGACCCTGTCGTCGGAGACCACGGCGGCGGCGACCGGCAAGGTCGGTGTCGTCCGCCGTGACCCGATGGCGATGCTGCCGTTCATCGGCTACCACGGCGGCGACTACCTCAACCACTGGATCAGCATGGGCAAGGAGAACGACGCCTCCAAGCTGCCCCGGATCTTCTACGTCAACTGGTTCCGCCGCGACGCCGACGGCGGCTTCGTGTGGCCGGGCTTCAGCGAGAACGCCCGGGTGCTGAAGTGGGCCATCGAGCGGATCGAGGGCCGCGCCGACGCGGTCGAGACGCCGATCGGCCACGTGCCGACGCCGGAGTCCCTCGACACCGATGGCCTCGACATGACCGAGGAGGAGCTTGCCCTCTGCCTCACCGTCGAGGACGAGGAGTGGAAGGACGAGGTCCCGCAGATCTCGGAATGGTTCGCCAAGTTCGGCGACAGGCTCCCCGCCGTGCTGTGGACCGAGCTCGACGGGCTCCGTGCACGCCTCGGCATGTGACATCACCCGACTGCTCGCAGCAGAGGGCCGCTCCCGAAGTCCATCGGGGGCGGCCCTCTCGCCGTACCCGGCCGGGGGGCGGTGTCCGGGCACGGGCGTCGTCAGCCGGCGGGTGTCGACGCGCCTCCGGCGGGCAGCAGGGGCTGGAGAGCGTCCCAGCGGCTGATCTGACAGCCGTCGGTGCGGTCGAACCTCGCGTCGACCTGCTCGCCGTCCCACGTGCCGGTGACCCGGGCGACCTGCGGTCCGCCGTAGATCTGGGTGCACTGCATGTCGGCGGGGACCGGACCCACGGCCTGCTCCCGCCCCAGCTCGAGCAACGTGTCGCACGCAGCGGCCGCGTCCGGATGGGAACCACCCTCGGGGTCGCAGGTCAGCTCCCAGGTGCGCTCGGGCGCACCCTCACCCTCCGACACCTCGACGGTCAGGTCGATGCGAGGCCCCTCGGCCGACCCGTCCGACGGCTCACCCGTTGAGCCGCAGCCGGCGACGAGCAGGAGGATCACGGCGGTCGCTTGGCGTCTCATGTCCGGTCTGACGGCTCGACCGGCGGAACGGTTCCGCAAAGCAACCAGGCGCCCACCGCAGTTGCGGCGGACGCCTGGGCGTGGCGGAGGTGGCGAGATTTGAACTCGCGAGAGGGGATAAACCCTCAACCCGCTTAGCAGGCGGGCGCCATAGACCGGACTAGGCGACACCTCCACGTGGCGCAGACAGGTTACCGGGCGGGTACGTCGCCCGGCAAAACCGCCGAAGGTCGTTCGCTCAGCCCAGCCGCTTGTACCCGTGGGCGGCGTCGAGGTGGCGCTGCACGTCGCTCTCGATGTCGGCGGTGGGGGCGTCGAGCAGCCCCAGGGGCACGGCGGTGTGCGTGCCGTCGGAGTGGGTGAGCATCAGCGTCGGGCCGTGGTCGCCCTGCTGGGTGCCGACGCCGGTCACCTCCGACCAGTCGCCCCGCGGCCGACCCGCCACCCGCTTCTTCAGGGCTCGGAAGCCCCGCTCGTCGAGCTGCAGGAGAGCCGGTGGCATCATCAGCGAAATGGCTGCGAGCGCTGCGAGGACGAGTAGGATCGCGGACACGACGACACCGATGCTGCTGACCACGCCCGGGAGCCAGCGCAGCGCAGCCGCGGTGACGAGCACCGCCACCGCCGCACCGACGAGCAGCCGGCCGAGCGCGCGAGCGAAGTACGCCCGGCTCATCCGATAAACGGAGTGCTGCGTCGGGCGAGCGGGCGTGGAGCTCATCCGGACAGAATACGTCGCGCTCAGGCGGCGTTTGGTGGGCACCGGGTCTGGACGCGGAGCCCCTCGATAGCGCACCATCAAATTCCCACCAGTTCGAGGGGGTGGTGTCGTGCACGAGGTCACGACCGCCGTACGCGCCGTCGAGCGTGCACTCAGCAGCGCCCCGCACGCGCCGGCCTGGGCGAGCCTGGTCGGCAGGCGACTCATCCGGCTGCGCGGCGCCTACATCAAGTATCTCGAGCGCAGCATGGGTGGCACCACCGCCGCGGTGCAGGACAACCCGTGGCTGAGCTCGCACCTGCTCACCCTGCGGCGCGACCAGGCCAAGCTCGCCGACGAGCTCGACCGTCTCATCGAGGCCTGCACGCACGCATCGGACGTCGAGTCGCTGCGCCAGCAGGTGACCGCCGTGCTCGGCCGGGTCGCTCGCGTCCGGGAACGCGAGGTGAGCCTGCTCTACGAGTCCGTCGACCTCGAGCTCGGCGGCGAGCAGTAGGCGACCGACGCACTCAGTACCGGTCGTCGTCGACCGCGGCCTGCGCGGCGGCGACCGAGTGGTAGTAGACGACCAGCGGCCACGGGTTCTTCTCTGCCTCGCCGCGCCAGGTCAGGTGCACGATCGCGAAGCCGTCCGGTCGGGTGACCATGACGTCGTCGCGCCGGTTCGAGGCCGCGATCACCCGCGTCGGCTGGCCGTGCAGCGCATGCCCTGGTGTCAGCTCGGCGGCGAGCTCGTGCGCGAGGCGCTCCGCCTCGGCCTGCTGGTCTGGGTCGGAGGTGCGAAGGTCGCGCCAGGGCTCGGTGAACACCAAGTCGTCGGACATGCCCCACATGCTCCCGCACCTGCGCCGGCGCCGTGGCGGAGGGGGCGGGATTCGAACCCGCGGCTGACATCTCTGCCAGCGACCGCTTTCAAGGCGGTTCCGATTGGCCACTCCGGCACCCCTCCAGCGCGTGTGCGCTCCGGGCGATTCTGCCATCAGCTCGACCGGAACCGTCGAGGGGCCGACGGGGCGCGCTCACCGCAGGACGGCGAGGATGTCACCCTCCTGCACGACGTCGCCGGCGGAGACCCGCACCTGATCGATGGTGCCGGGGTGCTCGGTAAGGACCGGGATCTCCATCTTCATCGACTCCAGGAGCACGATCGTGTCGCCCGGCTCCACCGCGTCGCCCGGAGCGACCACGACCTGCATCACGTTGGCCACCATCTCGGCGACGATCTCGTGGGCCACTCGTCATCTCCTCGTCGCATCAGCGGTGCGGCCGTCGGGTCAGGCGTCACGCTACACCGCGCGCGAGCGGCCGAGCCGTCACATCAGCGGGCGGGTCCGCGAGGGCTCGGGGCGCATCGGCTGCGCTCGCTCCGCCCGCCGCGCGCGGCGACCCTGCCGCCCCTGCCCGGTCGCCAGCAGGTCGACCCGCCAGAGCAGCAGCCCGAGCAGGAGCCCGATGCCCGCGGCGTAGCCGGTCTCCAGCAGGTACTGGGTGATGTCGATGTCCGTCGCCGCGAGCGTCGTCGTCACCCCGGCCGTGGCCAGGACCCCGAAGGCGCACACCCACCAGCCCTGACGCAGCTGGGCCCGGGTCGCGAGGCCCCACACCAGCGCGGGGAAGCCGATCAGCACCTCCAGCGGGGGCGGCAGCGCCCCGAACAGGTCGCGGATCATCCCGGTGAGGTCGGCGATCGTGTCGACCACGACCGGGCTGCCCCAGCGGCGCAGCGCCTCGCTGTAGGCGACGCCGACGATGATCACGACCAGCGCGCCGACGAGCACGGCACCGCCACGCTTGCCGAGGCCGTGGACACCGCCGCCGAGCCGGTACGCCAGCCACAGCGTGGCCGCGACCGCCGCGACGGAGACCAGGTCGGTGAGCAGCATCGCCCGCACCGGTGCCTGGTAGGCGGCCGCGCCGATCGCACCCACCATCGCCAGCACCACCGCGACGACGTACTCGGCGACCACGCCGGTCACCCGCCGGGCAGGCCGCGTCGCGACGACGGCGAGTACGGCGCTCACGAACGCGGTGAGCGCCACCACCCCGGCCACCAGCCAGAGCCAGTCGCCGAGCACCGCGGCCCCGGAGGCGAGGGCGGCGAACAGCGTGGCCGCCACCGTGCGGCTGCCGGAGCGGTGCGCGGCGAGCCCGGTGAGCACCGTGGTGAGGGTGGCCGCGCCGAAGAGGCCGGTGTGCTCGGGTACCGGCACGGGGGGCTCGATCCAGACCGTGAGAGCGGCGGCCAGCCCGGCCACCACCACGACCGACACGGCGAGCCAGACCGTGCCCGACACCAGCCGCGACCAGAGGCCTCGAACGGCGACCGGACCCGAGGCCGACCGGGGCCTACGGGTGGTCTCCTGCTCGCTGCGCACCCCGGGATTATGGCAAGGAACCGTCGCCGCGCTCGGGGGTGATGTGGAAGCGACGGTGCAGCAGCGCCGGGTTACGCTCGCGCGCGGACGCGAGCTCCTCCGGCGAGAGCGTTGCCGTCGCCACGCCCTCGGCGTCGCCGAGACCCGCTCGGGTGATGCCCATCGGGTCGATGATCGCGCTGTGGCCGGTGTAGGTGCGCCCGCACTGCGCGGCCGCCACGACGTGGCAGGTGTTCTCGATCGCCCGCGCGGCCAGCAGGGTGCGCCAGTGGTCGACCTTGTAGGGACCGGCGACCCAGGCCGCGGGGACCACCAGCGTGTCGGCACCCGCGTCGACCAGCGCCCTCGCCATCTCCGGGAACCGCAGGTCGTAGCAGGTCATCAACCCGAGCCGGGCCTCACCGACCTCGAGCGTCACCGGCAGCAGCTCTCCGGCGACCAGCCGGTCTGACTCGCGGTAGCCGAACGAGTCGTAGAGGTGAGCCTTGCGGTACTGCGCCTGCAGCCCAGCCGCGGACACGACGACCAGCGTGTTGAAGACCCGGTCCGGCTCGTCGGTCTGCTCGAACATCCCCGCCACCAGGGTGCAGCCGTGCCGGCCCGCGAGCTTGGTCAGCAGGTCCACGAACGGCCCGTCCAGAGGCTCCGCCGCCGGCGCGAGCGGGGTGTCCGGCGTGCCGAAGTCGTGCATCACCGCCTCCGGCAGGACCACGAGGTCGGCGGACGGGCCGGCACGGCCCATCAGCCGTTCGATCGCGGCCAGGTTGTCGGCCTTGTCCGTCGTCGCACTCATCTGCACCACTGCCGCCTGCATGGCGTCCAGTGTGCCTCCAGGTGCCCCGTCGGTGACACACTCGGTGGATGGCAGGGTTCGAGGCGGTCGTCGTGGCCGGAGGAGAGTCCAAGCGCTTGGGGGGCCGTCCCAAGGCCGAGCTGGAGGTCGCGGGTACGTCGCTGCGGCGGCGTGCGATGCAGGCCGTGTCCGACGCGACCGTCGTCCAGGTCGTCGGGCCGGAGGTCGACGGTGGGCCGGTGGCCGCCGTCGCCAGCGCGCTCGACGAGGTGCAGTCGAGGGTCGTGGTCGTGCTCGCGTGCGACATGCCGCTGGTGACCAGGGAGACGGTGGCCCGGCTGATCGAGCCGCTGACCGACGAGACCGAGGCCGCCCTGCTGGTCGACGCCGACGGGCGGCAGCAGTACCTCGCGGGCGCCTACCTCACCGAGGCGCTGCGCCGCCGCCTGGACGAGGTCGGTGAGCCCCGCGGCGCCTCGATGCACCGCCTCGTGGAGGGGTTGCGAGTCAGCGAGGTTGCGGAGCAGTCTGGGGAGGCGCTGGACTGCGACACCTGGGACGACGTCACACGGGCTAATGAGCTGCTGGAGGGGCGATGAGCCTGCAGGACTGGATAGACGCGCTGGCCGACGAGCTGGGAATCGACACCGACGTCGACATGACCGCGGTCCTCGACCTGGCGCGCGACGCCGCGCACCACGTCGAGCGGCCCGCCGCCCCGCTGACGACGTTCCTCGTGGGGTACGCCGCCGCGCAGCGTGGGGGCAGCGAGCTGGAGATCGCGGAGTGCGTGGACGCCGCGACCGCGCTGACCGCCCGCTGGGAGGCCGCCCACTCCGCCTCCTAAGGTGGGGCGCATGCGTGCGGTCGTGTGCTCCGGGTCCGGTGGCGTCGAGGTGATGTCGGTCGGGGACGCCCCTGCCCCCACGCCGGGGTCCGACGAGGTGGTGCTCGAGGTCGCCGCCACCGCGGTCAACCGCGCCGACCTGATGCAGCGACAAGGCTTCTACCCGCCTCCGCCGGGGGCCTCCGAGATCCTCGGGCTCGAGTGCTCCGGTGTGGTCGCCGCGGTCGGTGACGGCGTGGAGGGCTGGTCGGTGGGTGACGAGGCGTGCGCGCTGCTGGCCGGGGGCGGCTACGCGGCCGAGGTCGCCGTACCCGCGGGCCAGCTGCTGCCGATACCGGCCGGGATCGACCTGGTGACCGCGGCGGCGCTGCCGGAGGTGACGTGCACGGTCTGGTCCAACGTGTTCATGGTCGCCGCGCTGCAGCAGCACGAGACGCTGCTCGTGCACGGTGGCTCCAGCGGCATCGGGACGATGGCGATCCAGCTCGCCAAGGCGCTCGGGGCCCGGGTGCTGGTGACCGCCGGCACGCAGGAGAAGCTCGAGGCGTGCCGCACGCTCGGCGCCGACGTCGCGATCAACTACCGCGAGGAGGACTTCCTCGAGGTCGTGCGCGCGGAGACCGACGGTGGCGTCGACGTCATCCTCGACAACATGGGGGCGAAGTACCTCGAGCGCAACGTCAAGGCGCTGGCGACCAACGGCCGCCTGGTCACGATCGGCCTGCAGGGCGGCCGCAAGGGCGAGCTCGACCTGGGTGCGCTGCTCACCAAGCGCGCCGCGGTGATGGCGACCTCGCTGCGGGGACGACCGCTGGAGGAGAAGGCCGCGATCGTCGCGAGCGTCCGGGACAACGTCTGGCCGCTGATCGAGGCCGGCCACGTGCGTCCGATCGTGCACCGGGTGCTGACCCTCGACGACGTGCAGGAGGCGCACCGCACGGTGGAGGCCGGCGAGCACATCGGCAAGGTGCTGATGACGGTCTGAGCCGCCCAGCGGCTCCCACCCACCGGGGTGGACCTAGAGTTGGGGCATGACCGACCAGCCCGACGACGACCGCCGCAGGCCCGAGAACGCCGACGACCCCCGCGTCGTCGTGATCGGCCCCGAGGGCATGGCGGTCACCGGTTCCGCCGACGACGAGGAGGGCGCGGAGCGCTCGGTCACCGAGCTGGTGGAGCAGCCGGCGAAGGTGATGCGGATCGGCAGCATGATCCGTCAGCTGCTCGAAGAGGTGAAGTCGGCGCCGCTCGACGAGGCCAGCCGGCAGCGACTCGCAGAGATCCACCGGTCCTCGATCTCCGAGCTCGAGAAGGGGCTCGCCCCCGAGCTGATCGAGGAGCTGGAGCGGCTCAGCCTGCCGTTCACCGACGGCACGCCGTCCGAGCCCGAGCTGCGGATCGCGCAGGCCCAGCTCGTCGGCTGGCTCGAGGGTCTCTTCCACGGCATCCAGACCGCGGTCTACGCCCAGCAGATGGCGGCGCGGGCACAGCTGGAGCAGATGCGCCGTGCGCTCCCGCCCGGCGCGACGCCACCGCAGGAGCCACAGCCGCCGGGCCGGCCCGGCCAGCACCCGGAGCAGGGGCACGGCGGCGGGATGTACCTCTAGCTAGCCGAAGAGCTGCTCGAGCACCTCCGCGACGCCGTCCTCGTCGTTCGCCGCGCACCGGTGGTCGGCCACCTCGACCACCTCGGGGTGGGCGTTCGCGACCGCGTAGGACGTGCCGGCCCATGCCAGCATCGGCACGTCGTTGGGCATGTCGCCGAACGCCACGACCTCGTGCGCCCGCACCGCACGTTGCTCGCACACCGTCGCCAGCGTGCTCGCCTTGGACACGCCGACGGCACTGATCTCCATCAGCGCGCTCGGGCTGGAGTGCGTGGCCTCGGCCATCGAGCCCACCACCTGGGCCGCCCGCTGCTTGAACTCCGCCGGGTCGAGGTCGTCGTGGCGGGCGAGCAGCTTCGCCACCGGTTCCACGAGCAGTTCCTCGATCTCCGCCTCGATCGCCCCCTCCGGTGGCAGCCAACGGGAGGCGAAGACCGGCTCCCGCCCGAACTCCAACCGTCGCTCGATCGCGAAGGTCACGCCCGGCACGGCCTCCCGGAGCGCACGCGCGACGCGCAGTGCGACCTCTGCGGGCATGCCGTGCTGCTCCACCACCTCACGCGCGAGTACGTCGTACACGAGCGCACCGTTGGCACAGATCGCCAGGCCGTGCGAGCCGATCGCGTCGGCGACCTCGTCGATCCAACGTGGCGGACGCCCGGACACGAAGATCACCGTCGCACCCGCCCGCTCGGCGCGCTGCAACGCGGCCCGGGTGCGGCCGGAGATGGACCCGTCGCTGCGCAGGAGCGTGCCGTCCAGATCCGTGGCGACGACGCGGGGAGGCATGCGACAAGTCTGTCAGCCCGTCACCCGTGGCAGTACCTAGCCGGGATCTGAGTACCTGCCCGGGTGCGTGCGCGGAGGTCCGGCCGGTGTGATGGGGAGGGCAACCCGTCATAATCACCCGGGGAGCCCGTCTCATCGACGGGACGCCAGGACAGCAATGCTCATGGGGGACAGATGCCGGTCGACTCCGTCGCCGACGCGACGGTCAGGGCAGCGCCCGGCGCTGTCGTGACCCCGTGCTCGGTGGACATCGACCTCTACCTGCACCCGCTGCTCGAGGAGCCGCCGGCGCAGTACAAGGCGGAGAGGGACACCTGGCGCAGCTACGAGCGCCTGGTCGAGCGGGCCCGCACGTCCTGCGCCGGCTGCCCGCTGCTGGTGGAGTGCCTCTACAAGGCCGTCGTGCAGACCGACATCAGCGGGTACGTCGGGTGCACGACACCGAAGGAGCGCGGAAAGATCCGCCGGCTGCTCGGCGTGCAGGTGGAGGCGGAGAACCTGGACGCCGCGTCCGGCGCCAGGGGCGAGCGCCGACCGGTGGACCCCGACGACGTGGCCCGCGTACGCGCCGCGTACCCCGACGACAGCCTGGAGTCGCTCGCCCACCGGCTGGACTGCTCGCTGTCGACGGTCAAGCGCCACCTGCGCCGTGCCCGCAGCGGCCGCGCGGCGCCGGAGAAGCCGCCGCCGCCCACCGTCGACGAGGTCCTCGACGCGTTCGAGCAGGTCGTGGAGCGGCGTCACGGTCGTACCGCCTGAGGCGCGCCGGTCAGAACCAGTGCGCGAGCTCGTGCGCGACGCCACCGTCCTCGAGGGTGCTGGTGACGTCGTCGGCCGCCTCCTGCACCGACAGCGGTGCTCCGCCCATGGCCACCCCGCGGCCGGCCCACTGCAGCATCTCGATGTCGTTGCGCCCATCGCCGATCGCGAGGACGTCGGACCGGTCCACGCCCAGCCGGTCCGCCACCGACGCCAGCCCCGAGGCCTTGGAGACGCCCTCCGGCGCCAGGTCGAGCCACGCGGTCCAGCCGACGAAGTAGTTGGTGCCGTGCAGGCCCAGCCGCTCGGCCAGCTCGACGAACTCCTCGGCGGACTGGGAGGGGTCACGGATGATCACACGGGTGACCGGCTCCGACACCAGTTCCTCGACCGACTCGATCCACATCTCGCCGGTGATCTCGCCGTCGGGGAAGTGCCGGTTGATCCGGTAGCCGCGGCCGACCACCTCGACCGCGACGAGCGCGTCGGGCACGTGCTCCAGCAGCAGCTTGACCGCCTCGCGCGCATCGAACGTGACGGTGTCGCAGACCTCGACCGGCCAGTAGGAGAAGGTCACCGCGCCGTTGCTCGCGACCGCAAGACCGTCGGGCAGCTCCAGCGCCTCGACGATCCGGGTGAGGCCGAAGGTGGACCGTCCCGTCGACAGCACGACGTGCGCTCCCGCGTCACGGGCACGTCCGACCGCCAACCGCACGGTCGGGGCGATGTGCTCGCTGGCGTCGAGCAGCGTCCCGTCGATGTCGAGCGCGACGAGCCTCGGCTTGAACCCGGTCATCGGTGGACCGGCTCCAGCACCTCTCGGCCACCGAGGTAGGGCTGCAGCGCCTTCGGCACCCGCACCGATCCGTCGGCCTGCTGGTGCGTCTCCAGCAGCGCGATGATGGTGCGCGGGATCGCGACGAGCGTGCCGTTGAGGGTGGCGATCGGCCGCACCCCGTCCGGGAACCGGCCGCGGGTGTCGAGGCGGCGGGTCTGGAAGTCGGTGCAGTTCGACGTCGAGGTCAGCTCGCGGTACTTGCCCTGCGTCGGGATCCACGCCTCGCAGTCGAACTTGCGGCTCGCCGACAGTACCAGGTCCCCCGCGGCGGTGTCGATCACCCGGTAGGCGAGCTCCATCTTCGCCAGCCACGACTTCTCCAGGGCGAGCAGCCGCTCGTGCTCGGCGTAGGAGTCCTCCACGGTCGTGTAGGAGAACATCTCCACCTTGTCGAACCAGTGCACCCGGAAGATGCCGCGGGTGTCCTTGCCGTAGGAGCCCGCCTCCCGGCGGAAGCAGGGGCTGTAGCCGGCGTAGCGCAGCGGCAGCGAGGACCCGTCGAGGATCTCGTCGGAGTGGTAAGCCGCCAGCGGGACCTCAGACGTGCCGACCAGATACATGTCGTCCTTCGGCAGGTGGTAGACGTCGTCCGCCGCCTGGCCGAGGAAGCCCGTGCCCTCCATCGCCCGGGGCTTGACCAGGGCAGGTGGGCTGACCGGCGTGAACCCCGCCTCGACCGCGTGCTCCATCGCCATCGTGACCAGGGCCAGCTCCAGCTGGGCGCCGATGCCGGTGAGGAAGTAGAACCGCGCCCCGCTCACCTTGGCTCCGCGCTCGACGTCGATCGCGCCGAGTGCCCGGCCGAGCTCGAGGTGGTCCTTCGGCTCGAACCCCTCGGCGACGAAGTCCCGCGGGGTGCCGATGTGCTCGAGCACCGCGAAGTCGTCCTCCCCGCCCGCCGGAGCCTCCTCTGCCGCGATGTTGGGCAGCGCGGCCCACAGCTCCCGGAACGTCGCCTCGGCGTCGCCCTGCGCCGCCTCCGCCGACTTCACGGCGGCCGACAGCTCCTTGGTCCGGGTCAGCAGCTGCTGCCTCTCCTCACCCTCCGACCGTGCGATCTGCTTGCCCAGGGTCTTCTGCTCCGCTCGCAGCCGCTCGAACTCCGCGATGGAGGACCGGCGCCGCTCGTCGGCGGTCAGGACCTCGTCGACCAGCT
>Ga0075331_1000210_pt1 | contig 12767 bp, 10 predicted proteins | sample MayberrySE_TuleA_FD_120090 | JGI IMG/M metagenome (GOLD analysis project Ga0075331, IMG submission 120090) | Natural and restored wetland microbial communities from the San Francisco Bay, California, USA, that impact long-term carbon... | ecosystem: Environmental > Terrestrial > Soil > Wetlands ... | reverse complement strand
CAGTTCAGCAGCTCGACCTGGCGCGCGTTCGGTGGCGGCAAGTACGCCCGCTTCGCACACCGCGCCACCCCCCGCCAGCAGATCCGCATCGCGGAGAAGGTCCTGCGTGTGCAGGGCTGGGGGGCCTGGCCCGCCTGCTCGAGCAAGCTCGGTCTGCGCTGATCCGGCGTCGCGGCGCCCGGGCGGCACCCGTTGGTGTCGCCCGGGCGCCGAGCCGGCCCCGGGCGATGGGGAAGCCTCGGCAGGGGCACGACGAGGTCTCGTCAGCACTGCCCGGCCCTCAGCCCCGGCCGAGGACCAGCCCGCTCGTGGGCACACCCGTGCCCGCGGTGACGAGCACGTGTCGAGCCCCCTCGACCTGGTTCACCGAGGTGCCACGCACCTGGCGGACCCCCTCGGCGATGCCGTTCATCCCGTGGATGTAGGCCTCACCGAGCTGGCCGCCGTGAGTGTTGAGCGGCAGCCGGCCGCCGAGCTCGATCGCGCCGTCGGCGATGAAGTCGCGAGCCTCCCCCCGCCCGCAGAACCCGAGCTCCTCGAGCTGCATGAGCACGAACGGCGTGAAGTGGTCGTAGAGCACGGCGGTGTCCATCTCCTCCGGACGCAGACCCGACTGGCGCCAGAGCTCCCGGCCGACGACGCCCATCTCCTGGAGACCGAGCTCGTCGCGGTAGTACGACGTCATCACGAACTGGTCCGGACCGGAGCCCTGGGCCGCGGCCCGGATCATCGCCGGCGGCTGGGGCAGGTCCCCCGCGCGTGCTGCCGTCGTCACCACCAGCGCCACGGCACCGTCGCTCTCCTGGCAGCAGTCGAGCAGGTGCAGCGGGTCGGCGATCATTCGTGAGGCCTGGTGGTCCTCGAGCGTGATCGGCTTGCCGTAGAACCATGCGTCCGGGTTGGTCGCCGCATGTCTGCGGTCGGCGACCGCGACCCGCCCGAAGTCCTCGCTCGTGGCGCCGTACTCGTGCATGTAGCGGCGCGCGAACATCGCCACCGTCGCGGCCGGCGTGCCGAGACCCATCGGGTAGGTCCAGGCGTTGTCGAGCCCGTTGGTGTTGACCTGCGTCGCGGCGGCGGCCGAGACCTGCCCGAACCGGCTGCCGGAGCGCTCGTTGAAGCCGCGGTAGCAGACCACGACGTCGGCGACTCCCGTCGCGACGGCCATCGCTGCGTGCAGGACCGTCCCGCACGCGGCCCCGCCGCCGTAGTTGACGCGGCTGAAGAAGCGCAGCTCCGGAATGCCGAGCTCCCTGGCCAGCGCGATCTCGGAGCTGGTGTCCATCGTGAAGGTCACGAGCCCGTCGACGTCGGCCGGAGTGAGCCCGGCGTCGGCCAGCGCGGCACGAGCCGCCTCGGCGGAGAGCTGCAGCTCACTGCGCCCGGACTCCTTGGAGAACTCCGTCGCGCCGATACCGGCGATCGCGGCACTCCCGTTGATGCCGCCGCTCATCGCGCGTCCTCCGCGGCCGGGGCGACGGTCACCCTTCCGGTGACGTGGTCGCCGAGTGAGTTGCTCCCGCGTACGTCGACCAGGAACCTGTGCTCGCCCTCGACCTCGACCTCGTCCGCCACCTGCCCTGTGAACGTGAGTGTGTCGTTGGGGTACGCGGGGGCGCCGAGTCGGATCTTGACCCCGCGGACGAGCACCTCCGGCCCGAGCTGGTCGGTGACGTAGCGCTGGACGAGCCCGGTCGTGGTCAGGATGTTGAGAAAGATGTCCTTCGAGCCCCGCTCGACCGCGAGGTCACGGTCGTGGTGCACGTCCTGGAAGTCTCGCGTGGCGATCGCGGTGCTCACGATCAGGGTGGGCGTGACCGGCAGCTCCCACGGTGGCAGGCGGGCCCCGACCTCGAGGGCGGCGTTGGGCGCGGTCGTGCTCATCGGTCGTCTCCTGTTGCGGGTCTCCAGGCGGGCAGGGCCAGGTCGTCGTCGACGGGGACCATCGAGACCTCGACGGGCATCCCGATCGCGACCTCCTCCTCGCCGACGCCGAGGAGCTCGCCGACCATGCGAACTCCCTCGTCGAGCTCGACGAGGCCGAGGAGGATCGGCAGCTCCTTGCCCGGCACGGGAGGGTGCCGGTGCACGACGTAGGAGTAGAGCGAGCCGGTTCCCCGCGCTACCAGGTAGTCCGGCCGGGTCGCGCCGCAGGACGGGCACATCGGTCCGGGTGGGTGCCGCAGCTTGCCGCACGCCCCGCAGCGCTGGATCCGTAGCTCGCCCTTGCGGGTGCCCGCCCAGAAGAACTCGGAGTCGCGGTTCGTCATCGGCCTGAGCGGTTGCGCGGCTACGGCCGGACCAGCGGCTTGCCTACCATCCGGGCTCGCTGCGCTCCCCCTCCCGCCAGACGCGACCACGGCTGCGCCGCTGGCCCGTCCTTCGCCGCTCACCCCGCCAGGCCCCTTGGCAGCGGGCTTGAACTTCAACACCCGCCAGACCATCGTCGCCACGGCCTGGTCCTCGACGTACCAGGTGTTCCTCGTGGTCACGAAGTAGCCCTCGCCGAGCGCGGTCTGCTTGGGGCCGACCACGGACTCGAGCCGGGAGGTCAGCCCCACCTTCTCCCCGTCTCGCAGGTAGCGCAGGTAGGTCTGCTCGGAGTCGGTCGCGACCACGGAGGTGAAGCCGGCCTCGTCGAGCATCGTCATCGTCGCGTAGAGGGGCTCGGCCGGGTCACGCCTCGCGTCGAGTCCACCCATCGTCCAGACCTGAGCCATGGCCGGCGGCGCGACGAGCTCGCCGTGAACGGACGCGGCGGCCGCCTCGGGATCGACGTAGACCGGGTTCCGGTCGCCCATCGCCTCGACCCAGTTGTTGACCATCGGCTGGTTCACCGGGTCGCGACCCCATCGGGGTGCGGACTCCCCCGCGGCGGTGATCCGCTGGGCCTCCGCCATGATCCACTCGTGGCTGCCGTGTGTCGGCGCGCTCATCGCGGCACCTTCGGCAGGCCGAGGCCGGTCATCGACACGAGCTCGCGCTGGACCTCGTTGACGCCGCCACCGAAGGTGAGCACGAGGTTCCGTTTGGCGTGGCTGTCCAGCCATCGCATGAGTCTCGCCGTCTCCGGCTCGGCCGGGTCGCCGTACCTGCTGACGACCTCGCCGAGGAGCCGACCGAGGTGCTGGATCCGGTCGGAGGAGAAGATCTTGCCGGCGGAGGCGTCCGCGACGCTCACCGGCCCGGCTGCACCGGCCGCCGCGACCTGGTAGTTCAACAGCTCGTTCACCCTGATGACCGCGGCTGCTTCGGCGAGCACCTGCTTCACGTCGGGCTGGTGCACCACCAGACCGCCGTCGGGAGCCTCATGCGTCTCGCACCACGCCCTGACCTGGTCACGCAGGCCCTGGATCCGGCCGGCCGGGCCGAGCATGACGCGCTCGTGGTTGAGCTGGGTCGTGATCAGCTTCCAGCCCTGGTTCTCCTCGCCGACGAGCATGTCGACCGGCACCCTGACGTCGTTGAAGTAGGTGGCGTTCACGTGGTGGGCTCCGTCGCAGGTGATGATCGGAGTCCAGGAGTAGCCGGGGTCGGTGGTGTCGACGATCAGCACCGAGATGCCCTTGTGCTTCGGGGCGTCGGGGTCGGTGCGCACCGCCAGCCACACGTAGTCGGCGTCGTGACCGCCCGTGGTCCACAGCTTCTGACCGTTGACGACGTAGTGGTCGCCCTCGCGCCGGGCCGAGGTGCGCAGGGACGCCAGGTCGGTGCCTGCGTCGGGCTCGGAGTAGCCGATCGCGAAGTGGACGTCCCCGGAGAGGATCCGGGGCAGGAACATGTCCTTCTGCTTCTGGGTGCCGTGGACCTGGAGCGTCGGCCCCACGGTCTGCAGCGTCACCGACGGCAGGGGGATGTCGGCGCGTGAGGCCTCGTTCGCGAAGATCTGCTGCTCTATCTCGCCGAACCCTCGGCCGCCGTACTCTTCGGGCCAGCCCACGCCCATCCAGCCGTCGCGGCCCATCCGCTTCACGACGTCGCGATAGACCTCGCCGTGGCGCTCGACGAGCAGCAGGTCGCGCTCCTCGGGCGTCATCAGGCCCTCGAAGTAGGACCGCAGCTCCTCGCGTAGTGCCTGCTGCTCCGCGGTCAGCTCCAGCTGCATCTCAGCTCCTTCCCAGGCCGCCGGCTGCGACGGCGTCGAGGGTCTGATGGGTGCCGCCGAGCGACCGCGAGATGTCCTTGGCCCAGGAGAAGTGAGCGTGCAGCGGGTAGGTCACGTCGACACCCATGCCGCCGTGCAGGTGGTGACAGGTGTGCAGCGCCTTCGGCCCCTCGGCGGTGAACCAGTACGCCGCCACCGCGAGGTCGTCGTCGGGATCCAGCCCCAGGTCCTCGGCCGCCGCCAGACGCCAGGCCGCCGAGGTGGCTGCGAGCCCGATCGTGCGCGAGGCGATGTAGACATCGGCCATCTGCGCCGAGACGGCCTGGAACTCCGCCAGCGCACGTCCGAACTGGCGGCGTTCCTTGACGTGGTCCGCCGTGAGGTCACGGGCTCCCGCCACCACTCCGTCGCCGAAGAGACAGAGCCCGGCGACCGAGTGCCGGCGCAGGGTCACCGCCGCGTCGCCGCCGAGCACGTCGGCCTCGGTGACCTCGACGTCGTCGAGGACCAGGGTCGCCTCCACTCCCTCGCCCCGCGACGCATCGCCGGGCAGGACGGCGACGCCGCTGCGCGCCGGGTCGAGCAGTACGACGACTGCTCCCCCGGTCTCGCCGGTGGCGGGGACGAGCACGAGCTCGGCCGTCTCGAGATGGCTCACCCCGACCTTGCGGCCCGCGAGCAGGAGCCGGTCGCCGTCACGGCGCAGTGTGGTCCGGGGCTCGAGCGGCATCGCCGTGCCGGGCTCGTTCAGGGCGACGGTCAGCACGCAGTCACCGGTCACGACCCGGTGCAGCACGTGTCGCCGCTGTCCCTCGTCGCCCCAGCGCGTCAGGGTGGGCACCGCACAGGCGAGCGTCTCCAGGAGCGGCAGGCTCGCAGCGCGGCGTCCGGCCTCGTGGAGCATCGTCCCGACCTCGAGCAGGCCCAGGCCCTCGCCGCCGTACTCCTGCGGGACCGCCACGCCGAGAAGGTTGGCATCCGCGAGCGCCTTCCACCCGGCCGTGTCACGATCGAGTACGTCGGAGACGACGTCGCGGACCGCTGCCTGGGTCTCGGTGGGCGTGAAGTCCACGGGGGCACCTCTCGGGACGGGAAGGAGCGATAGGCTAAAACTGGAACTTGTTCTAGTCTAGCGGGAAGCGACCTCGCCGCAACCCTCAGGAGGGACTTCGTGACCACCCGGGCCATGCGCCGGTCCTACGTCCGCAGAGCAGTTCCGCTCCCCTCGACCGCCCTTCCCGAGGGCCGGGTCCTCGACCTCCCCGACCGCGGCTCCACGTACGTCACCGACACCCCCGGGCCTCCCGGCGCTCCCACGCTCCTGCTGCTCCACGCGGTGGGGTGCACCGGCCTGCTCACCTGGTTCCCGGCCATCCCTGAGCTCGCCGAGCGCTACCGCGTCGTGACCCTTGACCAGCGCTGGCACGGCCAAGGGATCATGTCGGAGGAGTTCTCTCTCTACGACTGCGCCGACGACGTCGCCGCACTCATCGAGACCCTCGGCCTCGAGGACGTCGTCGTCGCGGGCTACTCGATGGGGTCGGTCATCGCCCAGCGCACGTGGCGCCAGCATCCTCACCTCGTCTCCGGTCTGGTCTTGGGAGCAACCACCGACCGGTTCCGCAACTCCCCCAGCGAAATGCTGTTCTTCCAGTCCATGGCGCTGTCGATGGGGGCCCTTCGTGGGCTCTCGCGCTCCCGCACCGCCATGGCTGCGTCCCGGGGCGCAGCGCGCATGCTCGACATCGACGACCCCGAGGACCTCCACGACTGGGCACTCGCGGAGTTCCGCCGCACGAGCCCGTGGGCGGTCGCCCAGGCCCTGGCCGCACTGGGCCGGCACCACTCGACACCCTGGCTTCGCCGCATCGACGTGCCGACAGCGGTCGTGGTCATGAAGAAGGACCGGGTGATCCCCGCCGAGCGGCAGCGCGCCCTCGCGATGCGCATCCCGGGCGCGACCACGCACGAGGCCGACACCGGTCACGCCGGGTGCGTCCTGGCGGCAGAGTCGTTCGTGCCCGCGCTACTCGAGGCCTGCGCGTCGGTTGCGGCGCGGCTTCGCGACCGACATCGCCTCGAGCGTCGCCTCGAGCTCTGAGGGGATGTGCCGAGCCAGGTCCCACACGGCCGGGACCAGCTCTCGACAGGCGAGGAGGCCGACGTTCATCCGGCCGTCGTTCGACATCACCGTGATGTTGAGACCAGCGCCGTGGAAGACCGGGCCGAGAGGGTAGAGCGCCTCGATGCGGGCGCCCATGAAGTACACGGGCACCGGCGGACCCGGCACGTTGGAGACCACCAGGTTGTGCACGACCGGATGGCGCTCGGCGAGCCGCAGCTTCGAGTAGACCCGCACCGCCATGGCGAAGGTCCGGGGCGCGGCGAACTGCGCCCAGTCCTGCAAGGTGTCCGCGTCGATCGCGTGGTGGTGCTCCTTGACGTCCGCGTTGGTCTCCGCGATCGCCCGGATCCGCTCGAGGGGGTCCTCGATGTCGGTGTAGAGCTTGGTGAACATCCCCGAGACCTTGTTGCTGCCCGCGCGGCGGGACTTCCCGTGAACAGACACCGGCACCATGGCGACCAATGAGCTCGAGGGCAGCTCCTCGCGCTCCTCGAGGTAGCGGCGCAGCGCTCCGCCGACGAGACCGAGCACGACGTCGTTGACGGTGGCACCGGCGGCTGCCTTGACCTGCTTCACCTCGTCGAGGTCGAAGTCGACGAAGGCTGCGGACCTGTGCCCGGTGACGGTGCCGTTGAAGGAGGTGCGGGGCGCGGTGAAGGGAGCCGGCATCGCCTTGCCACTGCGGGCCCGGCCCACCCAGGTGGTCACGATCCCCGCCGAGGGAAGGAGCAGCTTCGCGAAGTCCAGGGGCCGCGTGGCAGCCGTCAGCGCACCGCGCGCAGCAAGCTCGAGGTCGCTCGGCACACGGTCGTGCTGCAGGGGTTCCGACGGCACAGGCGGGGCTTCGGGCTCTAGGCTGCAGAGGTTGGAGACCAGGTTCGCCCCCGACACCCCGTCGACCGTGGCGTGGTGCATCTTCGTGAACACCGCGATCTGCCCGTTGGCGAGACCCTCGATCACCCACATCTCCCACAACGGCCGCGACCGGTCGAGGGGGATCCCGGCGAGGTGCCCCACGATCTCGGCGAGCTCCTCCTCGCCACCGGGCGAGGGCACGGCGAGCCGGCGCACGTGGCGGTCGATGTCGAACTCCTCGTCGATCACCCAGACGGGGTGGTCGAGGTGCAGCGGCACGGTGTGCAGCGTGCGGAGGAACTCGGGCATGGCACCGATCCGACGCCGGACGGCGGACTTGAGCGACTCGAACGAGTAGGGCTCGGGCATGGTCTGCGGCGAGATCATGACCACCCCGCAGACGTGCAGGAGCTGGGTCGACGACTCGAGGTACAAGAAGCTGGCGTCGAGCCCGCTGAGTCTGTTCATACCGGTCATGCTACGCCGTTTCTATAACACGTTCTACTTTGCCTATGCTGGGGCCATGTCGGACAGCTTCCTGCGACGCCAGCTCGTCACCGCCGCCCTGACCACGAACGCCCTGCGCCCGGTGCCGGGCAACTGGCCGGGCATCCCGGCGATGTTCGCCGGCTGGCTCACCAGCGAGCTCGCCCCACACCTGCTGGCCGCCACCACCGCCGACACGCTCGTTCAGCTAACGCGGGGACGCCGAGATGGTCACGCCGACAAGAGGGCTCTGGCCCTGGCTGTGGCGAGCGTCGCAGGGTTGTCGTACCTGGTCCGTCAGGCCGAGGCGGCCAAGGACGACGTCGACCGCGCCCTGGTCGAGGCTCTGGGCGAGGGCTACCTCGACGACCTCACCAAGGTGCACACCGACGTCGACATGGCCATCCCGTGGCGGCAGCTCGCGATGCCGTTCCGCGTGCAGAACCCCGAGGTCGAGGTCCTCAAGGACATCACCTACGCCGGAACGGGCAGCAGTCGCGGGCTGTTGGACGTGTACCGCCCTGCCGGCACGCCGGTCTCGGGAGCCCCGGTGCTGCTCCAGGTGCACGGCGGCGGCTGGACGATCGGCAACAAGGACCAGCAGGGCATCCCGCTGATGCTCCACATGGCTGCCCGCGGCTGGGTCTGCGTGGCGATCAACTACCGGCTGAGCCCGCGACACCGCTTCCCCACCCATCTCGTGGACGTCAAGCGGTCGATCGCCTGGATCCGCGAGAACGTCGAGCGGTTCGGCGGGGACCCGTCGTACGTCGCCATCACCGGTGGCTCCGCCGGCGGGCACCTGACCGCGCTCGCGGCGCTCACCCCGAACGACCCGGAGTACCAGCCCGGCTTCGAGGACGCCGACACAACCCTCCAGGCGGCCGTCCCGCACTACGGCGTCTACGACTTCGCCGGAGCCAGCGGGGAGCGCCGGGCCCTCCAGATGCGTGACAGCTTTCTCGGGCCGCGGGTGCTGCAGAAGGATCCCCGGCTCCACCTCGAGGATTTCGAGCGAGCCTCTCCCCTCCTCAGGGTGAACGCCGGCGCGCCACCCTTCTTCGTGCTCCACGGCGCCCACGACACGCTCGTCCCGGTCACGCAGGCGCGTCACTTCGTACGCCGCCTGCGCGAGGTGTCGCACAACCCGGTGGCCTACGCCGAGCTGCCGGGAACCCAGCACGCCTTCGACGTCTTCCCCTCGATCCGCAGCGCCCACGTCGTGCGCGGGGTCGACCGGTTCCTGCGATGGAACTACGCGCAGTGGCAGGAGGACCGGGCGGACACCTGAGCCCGCACGAGCCCGGCTTCAGCCGCGCGGGAGGCCGAGGATCCGCTCGGCCGCCACGTTCCGGAGCACCTGCGTGGTCCCGCCGGCGATGCTCAGGCAGCGGGAGAGCAGGAGCTCGTGCAGCGCAGCCCCGGCCTCGTCGCCGCCCAGGAGCGCCTCGGGGCCGAGCAGGTCGTAGGCGAGCTCCGCGGCCTCCTGCCGGTGCCGCACTCCCACGAGCTTCTGGACGCTGGACTCGGCGCCCGGGCCCTGGCCGGCCAGCGATCGCAGCGTCGAGCGTGCGCCGAGCATGGCCACCGTGACCGCGTCGGCGACGGCCGCCCCGACGCGGCCGCGGTCGCGTGCGGACTCGCTGGCATCACGCTGCCCGAGGACATGTAGCGCCCGCTCGACGCTCACGCCGAGGGAGGAGCTGCTCATGGACACCCGCTCGTTGGCCAGCGTGGTCCGCGCCAGCTTCCAGCCGTCGCCGCGCCCACCCACGACGCAGTCGTCGGGCACCACGACGTCGTCGAGGAAGACCTCGTTGAACACCGCCTCTCCGGTGATCTCCCGCAGGGGGCGGACCTCGATCCCCTCGCTGCGCATGTCCACGAGGAAGTACGTGATCCCCTTGTGCCGCGGCGCATCGGGGTCGGTCCGCGCGAGACAGATGCCCCAGTCGGCCTTCGTCGCGAGCGACGTCCACACCTTCTGGCCGGTCAGGCGCCAGCCGCCCTCGACCCGTTCGGCCCTCGTCCGCAGCGACGCGAGGTCGGAACCGGCACCGGGCTCGCTGAAAAGCTGGCACCAGACGATGTCACCCCGCAGCGTCCCGGGGAGGAACCGTTCCTTCTGCGCGTCCGTCCCGTGGCCGAGGATCGTCGGCGCGGCCCAAGCCCCGATGCCGAGATCCGGCCGGTCGATCCCGGCCGCCGCGAGCTCCTCCTCGATGACGAGCTGGGCGCGCGGGTCGGCGCCGCGGCCGTAGGGGGCGGGCCAGTGCGGCGTGAGCAGCCCGGTCTCGGCCAGGGCGGCGCGACGTGCGTCGCCCTGCGTCTCGCGTGCACGTTCGACGTCCGCGCCGACCGACGCCCGGAGCCCCTCGAGGTCCTCGCCGAGCTCGATGCGGAGAGTACGGCGAGCTCCTTCGAGGGCGAGGTCTGCCACCACGCCGCTGAGCCGGGCGGTGCCTCCCAACAGCTGACGAGTGCCGAGGGCACGTCGCAGGTGCAGGTGCGCGTCGTGCTCCCAGGTGAAGCCGATCCCGCCGAGCACCTGGACGCAGTCCTTGGCGTTGTCCACCGCGGCGTCGAGGGCCACCGCCCCTGAGGTCGCGGCGGCGAGGCGCATCTGCGCGCGGTCCTCGTCGCGTGCGCAGGCGGCGCCCCACGCCACAGCGGTGGCCGACTCGGCCCGTTCGAGCATCTGCGCGCAAAGGTGCTTGATGGCCTGGAAGGAGCCGATCTTGCGCCCGAACTGCTCGCGGACGCCGGCGTGCTCGACCGCGGTCCGCAGCGCCCAGCGCGCGGTCCCCGCGGCCTCCGCCGCGGCGAGCGCAGTGAGCAGCTCGCCCACCCGGCCGGGAGGAACCTCCAGCCGCGCGTCGGAGTCGATCTCCACGTCACAGAGGCGCACGGAGCCGACGGTCCGGGAGAGGTCGGGGGCGCCGGGTGCCGGCTCGAGGCTCAGCCCGGCGGCGTCGGCCGGCACCACGAGCCAGGTCTCCTGCTCCCCCGTGTCGACGCCGAGGAGCAGGTGGGTCGCGTTGCCGACGTCGGCGACCACCCGCACGGTCCCGGAGACCGTCTTCTCGTCGGTCCACCTCAGCGGAGCACACAAGGGAGCCAGCCCGAGCCGGACCGACCCGTCGCACAGGCCGGGGAGCAGGCGCTTGGCCACCGGGGTGTCCGGATGCTCCGCGAGCAGGGCGGAGCCCGTCGCGGTCGAGAGGAGCGGCCCGGGGACCAGCGCCTCCGCAGCGGCCTCGAGCGCACACGCCAGGTCGACGAACGTGCCCCCCGCGCCGCCGAGGGACTCCGGGGCACCGATCCCGAGCACACCCAGGCCCGCGAGCTCCCGCCAGGCGTCGACCAGGGAGTCCGTCCCTGCGCCATCGGCAGCCCGCACCACCTCCGGGAACCCTCGGGCGGCGGCCCACTCGGCCATGGACGAGGCCAGCGCGACCTGCTCCTCGGTCAGTCCCATCGGCACAGTGCGACTCCTCGATCGATCTAGAACGTGTTTCAATACTGCCACGGATACGCTGGGCCGCGCACGTGGGTCGGCGTCGGTGGACCGGCCGCCGAGAACGGCCACCCCGTGCGAGGACCAGGGAAGACCCCGAGCAGCGAGGACCCGACTTGTCCGCAACGAACAGCCCCGCCGGCAGGCAGCCGCCCGACGCGGCCGGGATGCCCGAGGACCTGCTCGAGCGCGCCCTGGCGGCCAAGGGCTTCATGCCGCTCGACGAGGGCGACCTGCTGCACCGACTGGCCCGGCGGCAGCTCCGGCACGGCCCGGCGCTCGAGGTCGGCACCTACTGCGGCAAGTCGGCTGTCTACCTCGGCGCCGCCGCGCGCGAGGTCGGTGGCACGGTGTTCACCGTCGACCACCACCGCGGGTCGGAGGAGAACCAGGAGGGCTGGGAGTACCACGACCCGGCCCTGGTCGACCCGGAGGTCGGGAGGATCGACACGCTCGGGCACTTCCGGCACACGATCGCCCGTGCGGGCCTGGAGGACCAGGTGGTCGCGATCGTAGGGCGGTCAACCACCGTGTCGGCGCACTGGAGGACGCCGCTCTCCCTGCTGTTCATCGACGGCGGACACACCGACGAGCACGCCGGCAACGACTACGAGGGGTGGGGTCGCTGGGTGGCCCGAGGCGGCCTCATGGTGATCCACGACGTCTTCCCCGACCCCGCCGACGGGGGCCAGGCGCCCTACCGGGTGTACCTGCGGGCGCTCGAGAGCGGGGACTTCGTCGAGACCGAGTTGCTCGGGTCGATGCGGGTGCTAACGCGAGTGCGGGGAGAAGCCGGCGACCCGGTCCGTTGAGACGTCGGGGGTCGTGTCGGCCGGCACGCAGCCGCACTCGAGACCGATCTCGGTGAAGCCGCTCGGAAGGCTGGCGCCACGGAAGATGTCCGACCCGGGCGTCGTGCACGACAAGGCGTCGACGGCGAGTACGACGGCGGCGGCGGTCCACGAGCTGCACTCGATCGGCCAACGTGCGTCGTCGGCGAACACGTAGCCGGTCCAGTAGGAGCCGTCGGGGTCCCGGAGGTGCTGCATCGCCTCCAGCAGCTCTCGCGCCCGGTCGTGCTCCCCCATCGCGTCGAGGGCGAGGACGAGCTCACAGGTCTCCGCCCCCGTGACCCAGGGCCGGTCGTCGACGCAGCGGATGCCGAGACCGTCGACGACGAAGTCGTCCCAGCGCCCCGCCACCCGGCCGACTGCTTCGTACTCGCGCAACGCACCGCCGAGGATCGGGTAGTACCAGTCCATGGAGTAGCGCGTCTTCGCGACGAACCGGTCCTCGTGCTCGCGCAGGGCGTGACCGAGCCGTCCGGCCGCGAGCTCCCATTCCGGCTGCGGTTCGTCGACGAGCTCGCTCAGGGCGAGGCCGCAGGCCAGCGCGTGGTAGATGCTCGAGCTCCCTGCGACCAGGGCGGTGTCCTGGATCTCGCCGTACGCGTTCGCGGCCCAGGCGATCCCGCCGAAGGGCAGCTGCATCGCGGTGACGCAGTCGAGCGCCCGTCGTACGACCGGCCACGCCCGGCGTACGAACGCCTCGTCGCGCCGGACCAGCCAGTGGTGCCACACGCCGACCGCCACGTAGGCGGTCATGTTGGTGTCGACGGCCGTGTCGTCGACCCGGCCCATCGTGATCTTCGACGGCCAGGACCCGTCGGCGCGCTGGGT
>Ga0075331_1000209_pt1 | contig 12848 bp, 11 predicted proteins | sample MayberrySE_TuleA_FD_120090 | JGI IMG/M metagenome (GOLD analysis project Ga0075331, IMG submission 120090) | Natural and restored wetland microbial communities from the San Francisco Bay, California, USA, that impact long-term carbon... | ecosystem: Environmental > Terrestrial > Soil > Wetlands ... | reverse complement strand
GGTCGGCGCCGGGGGTTGGGCCGCCCGCGGTTTGCTCACATTCCGCAGATGGGAGCGCTCCCAGTCTGCGGTTTGCTCACAATCCGCGGACCCGACCAGCCCGGCCGGCGGCTCAGACCTGGTCCAGGAAGCGGTCGAGGACGCGGGTCCCGAACTCCAGCGCGTCGGTCGGGACCCGCTCATCGACACCGTGGAACAGCGCGGTGAAGTCGAGGTCGGCGGGCAGCCGCAGCGGCGCGAAACCGAAGTTGCGGATGCCGAGCCGGCTCCAGTGCTTGGCGTCGGTGCCGCCGCTCATCAGGTACGGCGCCACGAGCGACTCCGGGTCCTCGGCCTGGACGCTGTCGCGGATCGCGTCGACGACCGCACCGTCGAAGGTCGTCTCCAGCGCCACGTCGGAGTGCACCATCTCGCGGGTCACGCGGTCACCGAGCAGCTCGTCGAGCGTGGCGTAGAACTCGTCCTGCAGCCCGGGGACGAACCGGCCGTCGATGTGGGCGGTGGCCTCGCCCGGGATCACGTTGACCTTGTAACCGGCACCGAGCATGGTCGGGTTGCTCGTGTGGCGGACCACCGCGTCCATCATCCGCGCGGCGGACCCGAAGTGCCGGATCAGCGGGGTGGGGTCGGCCTCGTCGTAGGTCTCCCCCACCAGCTCGGCGACGATCTGCAGCAGCTCGGCCATCGCCGGACGCACGTGCACCGGCCACTCGTGGCTGCCGACGCGGGCGACCGCCTCGCTGATCGCGGTCACCGCGTTGTCGAGGTGTCGCATGGACCCGTGCCCGGCGTTGCCCTTGGCGGTGAGCTTCATCCAGGCGATGCCCTTCTCCGCCGTCTCGATCAGGTAGACCCGCCGGTCGTTGATCGTCGTGCTGAAGCCTCCGACCTCACCGATCCCCTCGGTGCAGTCCGAGACCAGCTCGGGTCGGTGCTCGACGATGTGGCCCGCACCCTTCTTGCCGCCCGCTTCCTCGTCGGCGGTGAAGCAGAGCACGATGGGACGGCTCGGCGCAGCGCCGGCGCGGGCGCGGGCCCGCACGACCGAGAGCACGAGCGCGTCGAAGTCCTTCATGTCCACCGCGCCGCGGCCCCAGAGGTAGCCGTCCTTGATCTCGCCGGAGAACGGGTTCACCTGCCAGTCGGCAGCCTGCGCGGGCACCACGTCGAGGTGGCCGTGCACGAGCAGAGGGTCACGATGCCGGTTGTCCTCGGTCTCGCCCCACCGGGCGACGACGGTGGTGCGGCCGGGCTCGGACTCCAGCAGCTCGGAGTCGATGCCGACCTCGTCGAGCAGCCCGGCGACGAGCTCCGCCGCCTTGCGCTCCCCCGGACCGTCGGCGTCGCCGTAGTTGGAGGTGTCGATCTGGATGAGCTCCCGGCAGATGTCGACCACCTCGGTCGACGGGTCATGGCGTGGGGTCTCCGTTGCCTGGGTCATGCCCTCATCCTTCCACTGCGGTCGATGCGCCAACCTGGGCCGGGGTTTGCTACAGTTACGGCCGCACGCGAGCGGTGACGCCGGGTGTTAGGTCCGGGTGGCGGAATAGGCAGACGCGCTAGCTTGAGGTGCTAGTCCTCGTATAGAGGGTGGGGGTTCAAGTCCCCCCTCGGACACTCGTCTTCGCGACTCCCCGTCGTCGATACCCCTGTCGGGCATACCTGCCTGCAACACGACGAGGAGAGATCGCGCCCGACGACTCCGGCGCGGCCTCGATCGAGTCTCAGCGCACGCCGACATCCAACAGGGGCCGGGGGTCTCCCTCCCGGCCCCTGTTGGGCTGTCAGCTGGTCAGTTGACCGTCGCGCAGATGACCCACGCCTTGACGTTGACCTGCCCGCTCGGAACGCCCGCCACGCGCCACGCGACGGCCTTGCCGTCCTCGTAGACCGGCCCGTTGTCCACGATCTCGGTCTCGGCCGCGTTGCCGTTGGCCGTGCCGTCGATCTCGTAGCCGCCACCGAGGGCCACCTTGCCGTCCGCGCACTCAGCGATGGTCTCCGTGCCGTTGGTGGGCCAGCGCACCTCGGCGTTCAGCGGCTCGTAGCCGGAGACGCCATCCTGACCGTCCTCACCAGGCTTGCCGCGGTCACCCTCCGGACCCTCCGGACCCTCGGGACCCTCCGGACCCTCGGGACCCTGCTCGCCGTCCTTGCCGGCGAAGCTCTTGATCCGGTCCCGGGTGTACTGGTTGAACTCGTTGAACCAGCCGACCGACTCCTTGCGGATCTCGTAGGCACCGACCGCATCCTTGCGGATCTCGGACTTGCCGACCCCGCCTGCAGCGATGTCCCACGACTGCAGCGACTGGTTCTCGACCTCCGCCGACCGGACCGCACCCTGCTTGATGTCCTGCGACCCGATCATGTTGTCGGCGACAGCGCCACCCGCACCGACCATGCCGATGACACCGGCACCGGCCAGCACGAGCCCAGCACGCTTGCTGATGAACTTCATCCAGAACCTCTCCCCTACCCCCTGAATGCCGGGGACGCAATGTGCTCACCGAAAGGAGCGCATGGCCGACGAAGGTAGTTACGTGTTAAACCGATTTCCACCTCCGCAACCCAATCGTTAGCGATTGTGAGGTTTGACGGAGAGTGCCTGGACGCCCGCGTCGCGTCGTCTCGTTCAGCGGAACACGGTCAGCAGGTGTCGGCAACGGCGTCGGCCATGTCGCCGACGGCGGTCCCCACGTCCTCGACAGCGTCGGACACCTCGGCGAAGGACGCCCCAGAGGGGTCGGCCGAGGCCGAGGCGAGGCTCGACCTCAGCGAAGCCAGGCGCGCCTGCACGGTGGCGAGCTCGTCGGCGTACTCGTCCGCGGCGTCCTCGTTCAGCTGCCGCAGGTCCGACTGCATCTTGGGCAGCTCGGTCGTGAGGACGGACAGCCCGTCCTCGCCGATCTGTGCGTCCTGCAACCTGTCCGCAGAAGCACGCAGCGAGTCCACGTCCTCACACACAGCAGGCTCGTCACCGCAGCCCGCAAGTCCTGTGCCCAGCGCGAGGAGGACCACCACGGTTGCCGTCGTACGTCGCGCACTCGTCATGCACCCCAGGCTGATGCCTACCCGGCAGGTCTGCATCGTCCCCAGCGAGTGAGTGTTCACCCCGGTCGGATGATGCACCCACGCCCGGGGACACGTTCGGTGGACTGGTGACCCTCGACCACGATGCCCGCGGAACGTCTGTGGAGACGCGCGCCCGGCTGGGCACTCGAGCCCGCTCGCGGGTGCCTCCCGAGTCGCTCGCCGAGCTGAGCACGGCTGGCAGGGCCGATCCCGTGCAGGTGCTCGCCGAGCAGATCCCCTCACGGTTGCCGGAGCTGGTGCCGCTGAGGCACGCTCGCATGTTGGCATCGCCGTTCGCCTTCTTCCGAGGAGCGGCGGCCGTCATGGCGGCGGATCTCGCGCGGGCCCCTTCGTGCGGGCTGACGGTCCAGCTGTGTGGTGACGCGCACCTGTCGAACTTCGGCATGTTCGCCTCTCCCGAGCGTCGACTGGTGTTCGACATCAACGACTTCGACGAGACGCTTCCAGGGCCCTGGGAGTGGGACGTCAAGCGACTTGCAGCGAGCCTCGCCGTAGCCGGCCGTCACAACGGCTACGCGGACAAGCAGGTGCGCAAGATCGTGCTCGCGGCGGTACGTCGGTACCAGGAAGCGATGATCAGCTTCGCCGGGCTCGGCAACCTAGCGGTGTGGTACGCCCGCGTGGACGTCGACGAGCTGCGGCGAAGCCTGAGGGCCGACCTCGACAAGACGATGGCCAAGCGTCTGGACCGGAGCGTGGCGAAGGCCAAGAGCCGGGACCACCTGCGCTCGCTCGCCAAGTTGACCGAGGTCGTCGACGGACGCCGCCGATTCGTGGCCGACCCGCCCGCCGTCGTGCCGCTCTCCGACCTCGTGACGGTCAGCCCCGGCGGCGATGCCGCGAAGGCGGTCGAGTCGGTGATCCGCCGGTACGCCGGATCGCTCGAGCCGGGGTACCGGGAGCTGGTCAGGTCCTACAGCTTCGTGGACATGGCCCGCAAGGCGGTCGGAGTCGGCAGCGTCGGGACCCGCTGCTGGGTCGTCCTGATGCTCGGCCGGGACGAGAGCGACCCGTTGTTCCTCCAGGTCAAGGAGGCACAGCCCTCGGTGCTGGCCCCGCATCTCAGGCTCAGGGCTGGGCACCATGAAGGCTTCCGGGTGGTCGCCGGTCAGCGCATCATGCAGGCCACCGGTGACATCTTCCTCGGATCGCAGAGTGTGACCGGGCTGGACGGTCGATCGCGGGACTTCTACGTGCGCCAGCTCCAGGACTGGAAGGGCTCGGCGAGGGTCGAGGACATGGTTCCGGGTGGGATGCGCCTCTACGGACAGCTGTGCGCATGGACACTGGCGCGCGGCCACGCCCGCTCCGGGGACCGGATCGCGATCGCCGCCTATCTCGGCAGCGACGACTCCTTCGCGCAAGCGGTCGCCACGTTTGCGACGTCGTACGCGGACGTCAATGAGCAGGACTACCGGAGCTTCGCGGCAGCGGTCGAGAGGGACGAGTTCCTGGGGCAGGGCACGCGCCGCCCGTGATCTCTCGCCGTCGTTTCAGCAGGGCTCGTCGCGGAGCTTGGTCCCGACGACGACGGTGGCGTCGAGCCGGCCGCAGGTCGCCACGCGCGGGGCCAGGCCGCGCCGAGTGAAGAGCTCGACGAGCCGCGGTGCCTGCCGCACGCTGGTCTCCACCAGCAGATGACCTCCCGACACCAGCCAGAGCGGCGCGGCGTCGACGACCCGCCGCACGACGTCCAGCCCGTCCCCGCCGCCGTCGAGCGCGATCGAGGGTTCGTGCTCGCGGGCCTCCGGAGGCATCTGCTCGATCGCATCGCTGGGCACGTACGGCGCGTTGGCGACCAGGACGTCGATCCGGCCGCGAAGCGTCGCGGGCAGGGCCCGGTAGAGGTCGCCCTCGAGCACCTGGCCGCGTGCCCCGAGGTTGCGCCGGGCGCACCTGACCGCGGCGGGATCGACGTCGACGCCGTAGAGCTCGGCCCGCTCCAGGGTGGCGGCGAGCGCAGCGGCGACCGCACCTGAGCCGCAGCAGAGGTCCACGAGGACGGCCCCCGGCCGGGCGAGCGCGGCTGCCTCGCGCACCAGCAGCTGGGTACGTCGACGGGGGACGAACACGCCGGGCTCGACGGTGATCCGTAGCCCGCAGAACTCCGCCCAGCCGAGGACGTGTTCCAGCGGCGTACCGGTCACCCGCCGCTCCACCATCGCGGCGAGCTCGGTCGGCGTCCGCGCCTCGGAGCTCAGCAGCCGCGCCTCCTCCTCGGCGAAGACGGAGCCGGCCTCGCGCAGCCTGGAGACGATGCTCACGCCACAGGCCCCGCGCGAGCCGCCGGCAACGCGTCCGCCAGTGCATCGGCGAAGCGTGCCAGCAGCGGACCGGCGACTCCGAGGATGACGACATAGGCGGAGGCGAGCGGGCCGACGTCGGTGAAGCCCGCGGAGACTGCGAGCTCCGCGATCACGATGGAGAACTCTCCCCGAGCCACCAGAGCCGTACCTGCCCGCACCCGGCCCCGTCGGCCGATCTGGTCACGGTGAGCCGCATAGACACCGGTGACGATCTTGGTCGCCGCGGTGACCAGGGCGAGGCCCAGGGCTACCACGATGAACGGTGCCAGGTCCTGCGGCGAGGTCTGCAGGCCGAAGGAGAGGAAGAACAACGCCGCGAACAGGTCGCGCAGGGGCGTCAGCACGCCGCGCGCCCGCCGGGCGGTCTCCCGGGGGATGGCCAGGCCGACCAGGAACGCACCGACCGCCGCCGAGGCGTCCACGAGGTAGGTCAGGCCGGACACGATCAGCATCAGCCCGAGCACCCGCAGCAGCACCTGCTCATCGTCCTCGTGGCCGACCACGCGCCCCAGGTGGTGGCCGAGGCGCCGGGTGGCGAGCAGCACCAGCGCGACGACGCCGACGGCCAGGGCCACACTGACGACCGCCGCGAGCGCCGTACCGCCGGACAGCACCACGACCAGCAGGGGCAGGTAGACCGCCATCGCGATGTCCTCCAGCACCAGCAGCGACAGCACCGAGGGCGTCTCGCGAAAGCCGGTGCGCCGAAGGTCGTCCAGCAACCGCGCGACGATGCCGGAGGAGGAGATCCAGGTGACGCCCGCGAGTGCGAGGCAGGCGCGCCACTCGTAACCGAGCAGCAGCCCCACCGTGAAGCCCGGTGGGGCGTTGAGTGCGACGTCGACGAGGCCGGACGGCGCGTGCCGACGCATGGATGCCGTGAACTCGGCCGCGGAGAACTCGAGCCCGAGCAGCAGCAGGAGGAGCAAGACCCCGAGCTCCCCCGCCGCCTCGATGAACGTCGCCGACGCGCCGAGCTCGTGGATCCCTCCCTCTCCCAGCACCAGCCCTGCGAGCAGCATCAGCGGGATCGCCGAGAGTCCGAGCCGGCGCGCCACGTTCACCAGCGCCCCGAGCACCAGGAGGATGACGCCGAGCTCGATCAGGAAGGCGTCCACGGGGTGGCCCGGCCTACCTGCTGAGGATCTGGCGTACGCCGGCGATGCCCGCGCCCGTGCCCACCACGACCAGCGAGTCCCCGCCGCGCAGGACCTCCGCCGGCGACGGCGAGGCGATGACGTCCTCGCCACGCACCAACGCGACGATCGACGCGCCGGTGAGGGTGCGTGCCCGGGTCTCACCGAGGGGCTTGCCGTCGTACGTCGAGCCCGTGCGAACCTCGACCGTCGCGGACGCCAGTCCCGGGATCTCCCGGGTGAGGTCGGCGAACCGCTCCACGATGCGGGGTGCGCCCAGGATCTCGGCGAGGGTGTCGGCCTCGTCTCGCGACAGCGTCAGCAGTGTCTCGGCCGCGTCGGGGTCGGCGTGCTCGTACCGCACGAAGTCGAACTCGCCGTCCCGCTTGGCCACCACGCCCACGCGCGCGCCGGACGACGTCACGAACTCGTAGCGGACGCCTACTCCCGGCAGCAGAATCTCGGTGACCTCCATGGCGCTCAGTATGCCCCAGATGACGCCTCGGGGTCCGTGACGTCGCCGACGACGGCGCCGAGTGCCTCGACGAGCGACCCGCCGTCGAGCGACAGCGCCACACCGTGCTGGCCGGCCCCGAGCGACACCGTGCCGCGGACCCGCTCGTCCGCGACGACCGGCCACGGGTGGCTGCTGCCCAGCGGCGTGATCGCACCTCGCGGATACCCGGTCACCCGGAGTGCGATACCGGCGTCGGGCAGTGACAGGCGGTTCACGCCGAGCAGCGCCCGCAGCCTCGGCCAGGCGATCTGCCGGTCTCCGGGGACCAGGACGAAGCGGTAGTCGTCGTCGGCCAGCCGGACGACCATGGTCTTGATGAGCGCGCTCGGGTCTACCCCACGTGCAGCCGCGGCCTCGGCGAGTGAGCCGACCGGGCCGTGCTGCGTGACGGAGTAGCTCAGTCCCAGCCCGTCTGCGGCTGCGATGGCCCGGTTGGCGGCGTACTCCGACGGTGTCATGGCCGGAACCCTACGTGAGCAACCGTTGCTGAGATGTGACCTGGACTTGCCACAGGGCGGATGATGAGGTTTCTTGTTCCCCCATGGTGACCCAGATCTCTCAGATACCCATGGCAGAAGCCGGGTGGCTGGCTGCGGTCGAGGACGCGATCAACGCAGTCTTCAACCCGATCAGCGACGTCGCGACCACGATCGTCTTCTTCGAAGTGTCGATCGGCCCCGTCACGTTTCCCCTGGTCGTGGCGTGGCTCGTCATCGCAGCAGCCATCTTCACGATCTATTTCGGCGGCATCCAGTTCAGCGGCTTCAAGCACGCTCTGGACCGGGTGCGTGGCAAGTTCAGCCGTGACGACGACCCCGGCGAGGTCACCCACTTCCAGGCACTGGCGTCCGCACTCTCGGGCACGGTCGGGCTCGGCAACATCGCCGGTGTGGCGGTTGCCGTCACCATCGGCGGCCCCGGCGCCACCTTCTGGATGATCCTCGCCGGCCTCCTGGGGATGTGCACGAAGTTCGTCGAGTGCACGCTCGGCGTGAAGTACCGCACGGTCCACGAGGACGGCACCGTCACCGGCGGTCCGTTCAAGTACCTGCCGATCGCGTTCGAGCGCTTCGGCAACGTGACGTCCAGGGCCCTGACCGGCCTGTTCGCGATCGCGATCTTCTTCTTCGGCGCCGTCGGCGGCAACATGTTCCAGGCGAACCAGACCTTCGCCCAGGCGAAGGAGGTCACCGGCGGTGAGGACGGTCCGCTCGGCAGCGACGGCTCCGCCTTCATCTTCGGTGTGCTGCTGGCGCTGCTGGTGGCCGCGGTCATCATCGGCGGTATCAAGTCGATCGGGCAGGTCACCAGCCGACTCGTCCCCACCATGGCGTTCATCTACGTCGCCGCCTGCCTGTTCGTCATCTTCTCCAACATCGGACAGATCCCGGCCGCGTTCGCCGAGATCGTCAGCGGCGCGTTCAACCCCGACGGCGTGGCCGGCGGCATGGTCGGCGTGCTGATCGTCGGCTTCCAGCGGGCCGCGTTCTCCAACGAGGCGGGCCTCGGCTCGGCACCCACGGCACACTCGGCGGTCAAGACCCGGCACCCGGTCAGCGAGGGCTTCGTCGCGCTGCTCGAGCCGTTCGTCGACACCGTGCTCATCTGCACGATGACGGCGCTGACGATCATCATCGCCGCGCCGCCGATGTACCAGGAGGCGCAGCAGACGGTCATCGAGGGCGGCGAGGCCGGCGACGGCGTCACGCTCACCTCGGCGGCGTTCGAGACCTTCATCCCGCAGTTCCCGGTGATCCTCGCGGTCGCGGTGGCGCTGTTCGCCTTCTCCACGCTCATCACCTGGAGCTACTACACGATGAAGGCCTGGACGTCGCTGTTCGGGCGTTCGCCGTTCCAGGAGCGGCTGTTCAAGGCGATCTACTGCACCTTCACGGTGATCGGCACGGTCCTCACCCTGGGATCCGTGCTCAGCTTCGCCGACGCGATGCTCTTCGTCTGCGCCTTCGTCAACCTGCTCGCCTGCTACCTGCTGCTGCCGGTGGTCAAGGCCGAGCTGAAGGACTACCGGGCCAAGCGCAAGAGCGGCGAGATCTCCAAGGTCGAGACCTCGGTCTGACCGATCGGCCCACGACACAGAGGGTGCCCCGGACCGCTGTGGTCCGGGGCACCCTCGCGTCGGGAAGGTCCCTCCGGCCGAGGACGTTGTTCCGGTATGTCCGCCCACCTCCCGACCTCGGTCGACGTCGTCGTCATCGGGGCAGGTCAGGCCGGGCTGTCCGCGGCCTACCACCTGGTGCGTACCGGCGGCGGGCCGGCCGGGATCGTCGTACTCGACGCCAACGCGCGACCCGGCGGCGCGTGGCAGCACCGGTGGCCGACGATGCGTGTCTCAGACGTGCACGGCATCTTCGGGCTCCCGACGCATCCGGTCCCGGCCGCGCCGGCCGAGGCCGCCGTCCGGGACGTGGTTCCTGCCTACTTCGCCGACTACGAGGCCCGCTTCGAGCTGCCGGTACGCCGTCCCGTGGCCGTGGCGGCCGTCCACGACCGGCCGGACGGCCGCCTGGCCGTGGCCACCGACGCCGGTACCTGGACCACCCGGGCGCTCGTGAACGCGACCGGCACTTGGGACCGGCCGTTCGTGCCGTCCTATCCCGGCATGGCTGACTTCGCCGGCCGTCACCTGCACACGGTCGACTACCAGGGTGCGGCCGAGCTCGCCGGCCAGCACGTGGTCGTCGTCGGCGGCGGCCACTCCGCGGTCCAGCTCCTCGCCGAGATCTCCGAGGTCGCGTCGACCACCTGGGTGACCCGGCGGGCGCCGCGCTTCCGCTCGGAGACGCAGCTCGGCCCGGACGAGGGGCGGCGCGCGGTGGCGCTGGTCGAGGACCGGGTACGCCGCGGCCTGCCGCCGACGAGTGTGGTCGACGTCACCGGTCTGCTGCTGCGCGAGCAGGAGCGGGCGGCGCAGGGACGTGGCGTCTACCGGCGGCAGCCGATGTTCGAGCGGGTCACCCGTGACGGTGTGCTGTGGAGCGACGGACGGTTCCAGCGGGCCGAGACCATCGTGTGGGCGACCGGCTTCCGGGCCGCGCTCGCTCACCTCGCGCCGCTGCGGCTCCGGGAGAGCTCGGGCGGCATCCGCATGGTCGGCACCCGAGCGGCGCGCGACCCGCGCGTGCACCTGGTCGGCTACGGCCCGTCGGCCAGCACGATCGGAGGCAACCGTGCGGGCCGTGCCGCAGCGGTCGAGCTCAGGTCCTGGCTGGCCGACGCGGCGGCCTGACCCGGACGCTGACCGTCGGGGCCGGGCGTCACTCGAAGTCGCGCACGCAGCCTCTCCCCCGGCACCCGCGCATGCGCTGGGTGAGGTCCTGCAGCCTGGTGCGGACCGCCCGGTGGCGGGGGAAGTCGTGCATGTTGGTCGTCTGCGCGGGCGCGCGGTCGCGGTCGTAGAGCTCACGGCCGCCGAACCTCAGCCTGCCGTCGACGGGGCGGGCGTTCCAGCCGAACCAGGTCCAGCGGTCGGTCCGGACCCCGACGAACCTCGAGCGCTCGGTCCGTCGCGGGCCGTTGGCGCCCGACTCGATCAGCACGGCCCGGTCCCCCGCTCCGTGGTCCGGGTTGGCCGCGGGTCGGAGCATGTTCAGCCCGTCGACCAGCCTGCCCGGCACGGCCCCGCTGGCCGCCACCACCGTCGCCGGGATGTCCACGGTCGTGACGGTGTACGGCGAGCGCACGAGCGTGTCAGCGCCCGCGCCGGGGCGGTACCGCTGCTTGAGACCCGGTGCGCTGATGATCATCGGCACGCGCAGCGAGGGTTCGTAGGGGCGGTCCTTGCCGACGTGGCGATGTTCGCCGAGGTCGAACCCGTTGTCGCTGGTGAAGATGATGACCGTGCGCCGGAACTCGTTCGTGCGCTGCAGCTGTCGCACCGTGCGACGTACGGCCTGGTCGACCGACTTGAGCGACTCCAGTCGCCGCTGGTGGTGCCACCGCAGGTGCTTCAGCCGCACCTTGGGCAGCCCCCGCATGGGACCGAACTTGTCGGCCGTGTCCTCGTTGAGCGCTGCCCGGTACTCCCGTTGGCGGGGCAACGAGGTCCCGGCGAGCGCGCCGCGGTGGCGTGCGGGCGGGAGCGGCGGGATCCAGTTGCCCTTGCCGCCCGGGCGGGTGTGCGGGGCCAGCTGGGAGACCCAGAGGAAGAACGGCCGGCCGGACCTGTGGTAGGCGCCGATGAGCTGCTCGGACAGGCGGGCGAAGTAGTCGGTCTGGTAGGCGTCGACGTGCACCCGGTGGGGTCGGGTCGTGGGGGTGTCCACGTTCAGCGTCACCCGGTCGTAGGCGTAGACGTTGCGAACGGACGCGTACCAGTGGGTCCAACCCGGCGGCACCTCGTTCGGGTCGCGTCCGGCCAGGACGGGTGCGTTCGCGGGCAGGTGGCCGTACTCGTTCATGTACTTGCCGACGAAGCCGGTGAGGTAGCCACGCTTGCGCAGCCAGACCGGGAGCGTGTTGCCGGGCCTGGTGAGCGCCCAGTAGCCGCCGTTCGGCCAGCCGTTGCCGCGGACGCCGTTGTTGTGGCTGTACTGGCCGGTCACGAGCTCTGCCCGCGCCGGGCAGCACAGAGGGTAGGGGCTGATCGCGTCGGTGAAGGTCACGCCCCGCCGGGCGAGCACGGTGCGGGTGAACGGCATCACCCGGAGGTCGTCGAGCCGCATGTCGTCGGTCGTGATCAGCACGATGTTGGGCGGGCGGCGTCCGGCCGAGGCGGTGACGGCGGGTCCCTTCCCTGCCGTCTCGGACGGGATCGCCGACACCGAGGGCGCGGAGGGCGGTGCTACCGCCTCGGCGGGCGAGGGCGGACTGGTCGTCAGCACGGCCCCGAGACCTACGGCGCCGACCGCGAGCAGTGCCACGACGGCACGGGAAAGGTGGCGCACGGCGATCCCCCGACAGCGATGAAAGGCTGGAACGGCCCGACTGTAGCTGCCGGGGAGACCTGGATGTGCGCTAATTACCGATCTGTTGCAGCCGTCACAGCAGCACCGCGACAGTGTGGATCGCGAGTCCTGCGATCCCGCCGACGAGGGTGCCGTTGATCCGGATGAACTGCAGGTCGCGGCCGACGTGCAGCTCGATCCGTGCGGCTGCCTCGCGGCCGTCCCAGCGGTCGATCGTGTCGGAGATCACGCCGGTGATCTCGGTGCCGTAGGTGCGGGCGACGTAGGCGGCCGCGTCGCCGGCGTACCCGTCCACCCGAGCCCGCAGCTCCGCGTCGTCGAGCAGCTGCTTACCGAGGTCGCGGATCGCCGCGGTGGCGCGCTGCCGCAGCACGCCGTCGGGCTCATCCACCGCCGCGAGCAGAGCCTGCCGGACCGCGTCCCAGACCGCGGTGACGGTCCGCCCGACACCGGGGTGCACGAGGACCCGTGCCTTGAGCGCCTCGGCGCGGGCCATCGTCTCGGGGTCCTCCTGCAGGTCACGCGCGAGCTGGTGCAGCAGTGCGTCCAGGGCGTGCCGGGCGGGATGGTCGGGCCGGTCACGCACGTCGGCGAGCCAGGCGAGGACCTCCATGTGGATCCGTTCGATGACCCTGTCGTCGAGCCAGCGCGGCGACCACCACGGTGCCCGGGAGCCCACCACCCGCGCCACGGTGTCGGGATGGGAGGCGAGCCAGTCGTGCGCCTCGACGAGCGCGAGGTCGACCAGCCCGTGGTGTGCTCCGTCGTCGACGACCGACTCCAGCAGGTGGCCCGCCACCGGGCTCATCGGCTCGTCCGCCAGACGCGGGAGCAGGGCGTGCTGCACGAACGCGGCGACGTCGTCGTCGCG
>Ga0075331_1000206_pt1 | contig 12864 bp, 11 predicted proteins | sample MayberrySE_TuleA_FD_120090 | JGI IMG/M metagenome (GOLD analysis project Ga0075331, IMG submission 120090) | Natural and restored wetland microbial communities from the San Francisco Bay, California, USA, that impact long-term carbon... | ecosystem: Environmental > Terrestrial > Soil > Wetlands ... | reverse complement strand
GCGCGGACGCGCTGGATGTTCGGGTTGAAGCGACGCTTCGTAATCTTGCGCGACCACGGCCGGTTGTGACCGAAGCCCGGCTTCTTGGCGCAGATGTCACAGACGGCAGCCACCGTGAACTCCTGGGAATGCTCGGATTCGAATCTTGGACAGTCGGTTGCGGCGCGAGCGCGCGCCGGGCAACCGCACAAGAGTATCCGATCGCCCCGGCCGGAGGCGAATCGAGCGCTGGACTACCCTGACACCCGCCGGCGACGGAAGGGGCGCTTCATGCAGGGCCAGGCCGCGGCCACCTTCGACCTGCCGACGGTACTCCGGTTCTCGGAGATCGCGCTGGCGGCCCTCGCCGCCGCACGCGAGGAGATCGATGCCCTCAACGTCTACCCGGTGCCCGACGGCGACACCGGCACGAACCTGTTCCTGACGTTCGAGTCCGCCCGCGACGCGATGGTGAACGCGACCGGTCCGGCCGGGGAGGACGCGAACCTGCGGGTGGCGCTGGCCGCCTTCGCGCGGGGCGCGCTGCTCGGTGCCCGCGGCAACTCCGGCGTGATCTTCTCCCAGCTCGTCGGCGCGCTGTGCAAGCGGCTGGGCGAGGCCGGTCCCGACGACCGCTCCGCGGAGGTGTTCGCCGAGGGCCTCAGCCTGGCGACCGACGCGAGCTACGCGGCGGTCGGCGAGCCGGTCGAGGGCACCATCCTGACCGTGTCCCGGGCGGCGGCGGACGCGGCGCTCGAGACCGCCCGCGACCAGACCCGCCGGCTCGGCCACGTCATCCGCGCGGCCGCCACCGCGGCACGCGAGGCGCTGGCGCGGACGCCCGAGCAGCTGCAGGTCCTCCGCGACGCCGGGGTGGTCGACGCCGGCGGGCGCGGGCTGTGCGTGGTGCTCGACGCCGCCGAGACCGCCGTCACCGGCAAGCGGCCGGTCTCCGCCCCGCTGCCACTGGGGTCGCACCACATCCCGGTCCCGCTGCGCGGCGGCGACCTCACCGAGGGCGGCCCGGCCTACGAGGTGATGTACCTCCTCGAGGCCGACGACGACCGGGTCCCCGAGCTGCGCCGGGCCCTGGCCCCGCTCGGCGACTCGCTCGTGGTCGTCGGCGGGGACCGGCTCTGGAACGTCCACGTCCACGTCGACGACGTGGGTGCGGCGGTCGAGGCCGGCATCGAGGCCGGTCGGCCGTACCGCATCCGGGTCACGCACTTCGCCGAGCAGGTGAGCCGGGACGCGGAGGCCAGGCCGCCCGGGCGCCGGCAGCCCGGCCGCAAGGTCGTGATGGTGGCGGCCGGGGACGGTCTCGCCGACCTGTTCGCCGGGGCCGGCGCGACCGTGGTGCACGGTGGGCCGGGCCGCCGCCCGTCCACCGGTCAGCTCCTCGACGCCGTCGTCGGCGCCGGCACCGACGAGGTCGTCCTGCTGCCGAACGACCGGGACTCGGTCCCGGCCGCCGAGGCAGCCGCCCAGACCGCGCGTCAGGAGCTCGACGTGCGGGTCGCGGTGATCCCGACGAACGCGCAGGTGCAGGGACTCGCGGCGCTCGCGGTGCACGAGCCGGGTCGCACGTTCGAGGCGGACGTGCTGGAGATGACCGCCGCGGCCCGGCACGCGCGGTCCGGCGCGGTGACGGTGGCGGTCAGGCAGGCGATGACCACGGCCGGGCCCTGCGAGCCCGGTGACGTGCTCGGAGCCGTGGAGGGCGACTTCGTCGTTGTCGGCGACGACCTGTTCACTGTCGCCACCGACGTTGTCGAGCTGTTGCTGGGAGGTGGTGGCGAGATGGTGACCCTGGTTGCCGGAGCAGACGGAGGCGAGCTGGCGGACCGGTGCGCCACCTACCTGGCCGCGACCCGGCCGACGGTCGACGTCGTCGTCTACGACGGTGGCCAGGACCGGTACCCGCTCCTGGTCGGGGTGGAGTAGCGCCGTGCCGTCCGTCACCTGGGACTCCAAGCTGTCGGCCGTGGCCGGCTCCGCGGCCACCAAGATCGAGAAGGCCTTCGGCTACCGCACGGTGGGCGAGCTGCTCCGGCACTATCCCCGCCGCTACGTCGAGAAGGGGAGCGTCAGCGACCTCGGCACGCTGACCCTCGACGAGCACATCACCTTCGTCGCGCGGGTGGTCTCGGTCAGCCAGAAGAGCTATCCCGACCGACGACGCGGTGGGCTGGCCTACCGGCTCGAGGTCGTGGTCGCCACCGAGCGGGACCGCATCCGGCTGACGTTCTTCGACAAGAAGAAGCACCTCGCCGACTGGCGCGCGCGCACGATCCGGGAGGGGGCGAGCGCGCTGTTCTCCGGCAAGGTCGGCCGGTTCCGCGACGAGTGGCAGCTGACGAACCCGCAGACCACGCTGCTGGGCTCGGAGGACGAGGCGGACGAGGCGATCGCGGAGTTCGCCGCCCAGCCCGACCTGACGGCCATCTACCCGGCCACGGCGTCGCTGCAGTCCTGGCAGCTGCAGGAGACGGTGCTGCTGGCGTTGCGCATGCTCGAGGAGGTGCCCGAGCCGCTGCCCGAGGACGTACGGCGCTCGCGCGGCCTGCTCGACGCCCGTCAGGCCCTGGAGTGGATCCACCGCCCCGACTCGTGGGCGGAGCAGCGGGCCGCCGAGGAGCGCCTGCGGTTCGAAGAGGCCTTCGTCACCCAGACCGCGCTGGCCCAGCGGCGCGCCGGCCTGGAGGCGTTGGACGCGCAGCCACGGAGGGGTCGTGACGGGGCACTGCTCGAGCGGTTCGACGGGCGCCTTCCGTTCACGTTGACCGAGGGGCAGTACCAGGTCTCCGAGGAGATCCTGCGCGACCTCGCGGCCGGGCACCCCATGCACCGGCTGCTCCAGGGCGAGGTGGGCTCGGGCAAGACGGTGGTGGCCCTGCGCGCGATGCTGCGCGTCGTGGACTCCGGCGGCCAGGCCGCGCTGCTCGCGCCCACGGAGGTGCTGGCCCAGCAGCACCACCGGTCGATCGGCTCGATGCTGGGCGACCTCGCCGCCGGGGGCATGCTGGGCGGCGACCCCGACGGGACGCGGGTCGCCCTTCTGACCGGCTCCCAGTCCGCGGCCACCCGACGCCAGGTGCTGCTCGACGTCGCGTCCGGGGCCGCGGGCATCGTCGTCGGCACCCACGCCCTGCTCGAGGAGAAGGTGCAGTTCGCCGACCTCGGGCTGGTCGTCGTGGACGAGCAGCACCGGTTCGGCGTGGAGCAGCGGGCCGCGCTCGCGAGCAAGGCCGGTCTCACCCCGCCGCACGTGCTGGTCATGACCGCCACCCCGATCCCCCGCACGGTCGCGATGACGGTGTTCGGCGACCTCGAGACCTCCACGCTGGTCGAGCTGCCCCACGGTCGCGCGCCGATCCAGACGACGGTGGTGCCGCTGCGCGACCAACCCGCCTGGCTCGACCGGGTGTGGGGCCGGGTGCGCGAGGAGGCCGCGGCGGGCCGGCAGTGCTACGTGGTGTGCCCGCGGGTGGACGCCTCGGGGGGCGCCTCGGACGACGGCGCCGACGACGGCGCGGACGACGGGGCGGACCTTCCGCTCGACGAGGCGGAGGACACCGAGGGCGGGACGCGCCGGCAGGTGCCGCTCGCGGCGGTCGAACAGGTGGCTCCGCTGCTGGCCGAGGGGCCGCTCGCGGGGTTGCGCGTCGGCATGATGCACGGCCGGATGGCCGCCGACGACAAGGACCGGGTGATGCGCGAGTTCGCCGCGGGCGCGCTCGACGTCCTGGTCGCCACGACGGTGATCGAGGTCGGGGTCGACGTGGGCAACGCCACCGCCATGGTGATCCTCGACGCCGACCGTTTCGGCGTCTCCCAGCTGCATCAGATGCGCGGCCGCGTGGGTCGGGGCGGCCACCCCGGTCTGTGCCTGCTGGTGACCAACGCCGAGACCGGCAGCGCCGCCCGGCACCGGCTCGACGCGGTCGCGGCCACCACGGACGGGTTCGAGCTCTCGCGGCTCGACCTCGAGCAGCGCCGCGAGGGTGACGTGCTCGGTGCGTCGCAGTCCGGCAGCAGGTCGGGCCTCCGGCTGCTCTCGGTGATCCGGCACGAGGACGTCATCGCGGACGCGAGGTCGGCGGCCGCCGAGGTGGTGGCGCAGGATCCCGTGCTGGCGCACCACCCGGACCTGCAGCGGGCGGTCGACGTGCTGCGGGAGACGGAGCAGGCCGACTACCTGCAGAAGGCATGAGAGGAAGCGCATGACGCGGATCATCGGGGGAGAGGCCGGTGGCCGCCGGCTGCGCACACCGTCGGGGGAGAGCACCCGCCCCACCAGTGACCGGGTACGGGAGGCGCTGTTCTCCTCGCTCGAGGCCCTGCTCGGCTCGGTGCACGGGCTGCGCGTGCTGGACCTCTACGCCGGCTCGGGCGCCGTCGGCCTCGAGGCCCGGTCACGGGGGGCCGGGGTCGTCACCTGCGTCGAGCAGGACCGGCGCACCGCTGCGCTCGTCCGGGACAACGCCCGTGCCCTCGGCCTCACCGTCGAGGTGGTCGCGAGCGCGGTGGGCCGGCACCTCGCACATCCCCCGAGGACGCCGTACGACGTCGTCTTCGCCGACCCGCCCTACCCGCTGCCGACCTCCGTGGCGGAGGCCGACCTCGTCGCCCGCCACGGGCACGGCTGGCTCACCCCGGGCGCCCTCGTCGTCGTCGAGCGCTCGAGCCGGGGCGAGCCGCTCACGTGGCCCGAGGGCTACGAGGCGCTGCGCGAGCGGCGGTACGGCGAGACCGTGCTTTGGTACGGTCGCGCAGCGAGCGTGCCGCCGCCCGACGACGCCTGACGGGTCGTGCGACGACACCGGGTCCGACCACAGCGAGGAGCAGCAACCGTGCGCAGAGCGGCGTGCCCGGGATCGTTCGACCCCGTCACCAACGGGCACCTCGACATCATCGAGCGGGCCTCCGCCCTCTTCGACGAGGTGGTCGTGGCGGTGGGCGTCAACAAGTCCAAGAGCCGCCTGTTCACGCCCGAGGAGCGCATCAGCATGCTGGAGGAGGCCTGCGCCGGCCTCCCGAACGTGCGGATCGCCTCGTTCGACGGGCTGCTGACCGACTTCTGCAAGGCCGAGGACGTGGTCGCGATCGTCAAGGGCCTGCGGGCGGTCAGCGACTTCGACTACGAGCTGCAGATGGCGCAGATGAACTCCAGCCTCGCCGACATCGAGACCGTGTTCGTCCCCACCAGTCCCGAGTGGTCCTTCCTGGCCTCCAGCCTGGTCAAGGAGGTGGCCACGTTCGGCGGCGACGTCTCCTCGCTCGTGCCGCCGCTGGTCCTCGAGCGGCTCACCGTGCGGCTCGCGGAGCGACGCTCGGAGGTTTGAGACACGCCGTCTCGGCGTATCTTCGTACTCGGCGGCCCACCTGCGCCGCTTCCTGATGTGGGGGCAGGAGCATCAACACCTGAAAGGGACGACGTGGACGTGCACGCCAGGCTTGCCGAGCTGCGGCAGGCGGTGGAGGGGGCGCGCTCGATGCCGATGTCGGCGTCAGCGGTGATCAACCGGAGCGAGGTGCTCGAGCGCGTCGACGGGCTCGAGAAGGCCCTCGACGCCGCCCTCGTGGAGGCACGCGCCGTGCTGGCCGAGCGGGACGCCGTCGTGGAGGAAGGGCGCCGCGAGGCCGAGGGGATCCTCGCGGAGGCCCGGTCCGAGCGCGAGTCGATCATCTCCGACACGGAGGTCTACCGGGTCGCGAAGCGGGAGGCGGACGTGCTCGTCGAGCAGGCCAAGGCCGAGGCCGAGGCGCTGCGCCGCGAGACCGATGAGTACGTCGACGCGAAGCTGGCCAACTTCGAGATCACCCTCGAGCGGACCACCGACGCGGTGAAGCGGGGCCGGGAGCGGCTGGCCGGCCGCACGCACCTCGACGCCCTCACCGAGGACGAGGCCGACAAGATCCAGCTGCCCGAGCACCTCGAGCGCTGACCCGCGCGGTTTGGTCGCGAGCCGTTCTCATGGGTAGTCTTGAGGGCGATTCTTCATGCTCGTCCACCGGCGAACCCGGCTCGGGCGTGGGGAATCGAGTTCTGTTGTGCCCGAAGACATGAATGGACCCGCTGTGCGTCTCGACCCGAGAGCGCCGCTCGTGCTCGACACCCGCGAGCTCGGCCGCCGCCCGGGGTCGCAACGTCAGAGGACGTTCACGGCTCCGGCGCCGGCAGAGCTCGGTATCGAGGTGCTCCGCGTGCCCGAAGGATCGCCCGTCGAGTTCGACATCAGGCTCGAGGCGGTCATGGAGGGTGTCCTCGTCACCGGGACGGCCACGGCCGGGCTGGTGGGGGAGTGCGTGCGGTGCCTGGAGGAGATCCGCGACGACGTCGTGGCCGACTTCCAGGAGCTCTTCGTCTACGACGACGAGGTGAGCCGGGCGGACGACGAGGAGGACACCGGTACCAGCCGGTTGGAGGGCGACCTGGTCGACCTCGAGCCCCTGCTGCGGGACTCGGTGGTGCTGTCACTGCCGTTCCAGCCGCTGTGCCGGGAGGACTGCCCCGGGCTGTGCACCGAGTGCGGTGCCCGGCTCGCGGACGACCCGGGACACCAGCACGAGGACGCGATCGACCCCCGGTGGGCGGCGCTCCAAGGGCTGACCCAGACAGACGACGAAAGCCGGAGCTCCGGCGAACCTGAGGAGTGAATTGACGTGGCGGTTCCGAAGCGGAAGATGTCGCGCAGCAACACGCGTCACCGTCGCTCGCAGTGGAAGGCCGTTGCGCCGTCCCTGGTGACCTGCGCGAACCCGGCCTGCGGCGCCAAGCACCTGCCGCACCGTGCGTGCCCGGAGTGCGGCCAGTACGGCGCGCGCGCCGAGCGTCGCCAGGTCCTCTGACGGACGCACGCCCGGTGAGCGCGCCGTCCGACTACGGCGACTTGCGCGAGGCGCTCGGCGACCCTGACCTGGGGGCCGAGCTCCTCGAGCGAGCCCTCACGCACCGTTCCTTCGCCTACGAGAATGGTGGGCTGCCCACCAACGAACGCCTGGAGTTCCTGGGCGACTCGGTGCTGGGCGTGGTGGTGACCGACACACTGTTCCGTGTCCATCCCGATCTCTCCGAGGGTCGGCTGGCGAAGCTGCGCGCGGCAGTCGTCAACGCCCGCGCGCTGGCCGAGGTCGCCCGCACGATCGGGCTGGGGCAGCACATCAAGCTCGGCCGGGGCGAGGAGTCCACCGGCGGGCGGGACAAGGCCTCGATCCTGTCCGACACCGTCGAGGCGGTCATCGGGGCGGTGTACCTCTCCGACGGCTTCGAGGGGGCCAGCCGGGTCGTCCACCTGCTGTTCGACCCGCTGATGGAGTCCGCCGCGCGCCTCGGCGCCGGCCTGGACTGGAAGACCAGCCTGCAGGAGCTCTCCGCCGAGCACGCCCTCGGCGTCCCGGACTACGTCATCGAGGACGAGGGCCCAGACCACGAGAAGACCTTCACCGCCCAGGTCCAGGTCGGGGACGAGCTCTACGGCCACGGCACCGGCCGGTCCAAGAAGGAAGCCGAGCAGCAGGCCGCCGAGACGGCCTACCGCGCGATCGCCGAGCGGCACGGCGAGGTCCGGCCCACCGCCGGCGACGCGCGCTGACCCACGGGTCCCGGCCATGCCCGAGCTCCCGGAGGTCGAGGTGGTACGCCGCGGCGTGGAGCGGCACGTCGTGGGCCACGTGCTCGAGCGGGTCGAGGTGCTCCACCCGCGGCCCGTGCGCCGGCACGCCGCCGGCCCGGGGGACTTCGCGGCCAGGCTGACCGGTCGCCGCGTCGAGGGGGCCCGGCGCCGCGGCAAGTACCTGTGGCTGCCGCTCGACAGCGGTGACGCGGTCCTCGGGCACCTCGGGATGAGCGGCCAGCTGCTCGTCCAGCACGAGGGAGCCCCGGACGAACGGCACCTGCGGGTCCGGTTCGGCCTCGACGCTCCGTACGAGCTGCGCTTCGTCGACCAGCGGATGTTCGGTGGGCTGTCGGTCTCCGAGGGCGGAGCAGAGCTCCCGGCGGAGATCGCGCACATCGCCCGGGACCCGCTGGACCCGGCCTTCGACGACGACGCCTTCGTGACCCGGGTCCGCCGCAGGCAGAGCGGGATCAAGCGGATCCTGCTCGACCAGACCGTCGTGTCCGGCGTCGGCAACATCTACGCCGACGAGGCGCTCTGGCTCGCCCGCGTGCACGGGGACCGGCCCGGGACCCGGCTGCGCCGCACCGACGTCCTGTCGGTGCTCGAGGGTGCCCGCGAGGTCATGCGCGCGGCGCTCGACCAGGGAGGGACGTCGTTCGACGCGCTCTACGTCAACGTCAACGGGGAGAGCGGCTACTTCGACCGCTCGCTGGAGGTCTACGGGCGCGAGCAGCTGCCGTGCTCCCGCTGCGGCACGCTCGTGGTGCGCGTCCCCTTCATGAACCGCTCGTCGTACTTCTGCCCGCGCTGCCAGCCACGCCCGCGCGCACCACGGGCCCGCTGAGCGGGCCCCTCGGACCCGCGTCACGGCACCGAACGGTTGCTTGGTCGCCCCATTGACCAGGTGCGCCCCTCGTGGGACTCTTGAGGGTGACACCCCATCACGCCCTCGGCTGAGGCCAGCCCGTTTCGCGGGGTGCGCACAGCGATCGTCTTCACGGGAGGAACCCACCTATGGCCAAGGCGCTCCTCGGCTACATGAGCAGCACCGACCCCCGTGTCCTCGCCCAGCTCGTCGCGGAGAACCGCCGGCTGAGGCAGCGCGTGTCCGACCTCGAGGCTCACGTCCTGCGTCTGCAGGCGGAGAACGACTCCCTGGCAGCCGCCGTCCACGACGAGCCGCTGCTCACCCTCGAGCACGCCTGAGGCACGACCCCCGCGCGACCGGTGCGAGAGCCCGGCGCGTGACCTGTCGACGGTTTCCTCGTTGACGCCTGTGAGGCTCGTCACCTGGGGCGGGCCCCGAGGTGAAGGGAAGCCCGATGCAGACCCGTCGAGTCCGTACGGTCCGCCGCCTGGTCGCCGCACCCGCCGTCGCGGCACTCACCCTGACCGGCGCCGGGGTGGCCGCCGCGCCCGCGCACGCAGGTGACCGGCTCGGGACCACCCAGCAGTCGGTGACGAACGGCTCGGCGTCGCTGACCACCAGCGACAACGTGGTGCACGTGCACAACCAGCCCGGTCAGGTCGGGATCTCGGGCTGCTTCATGAGGACCGAGGCCCTCTTCGTCACCTCGGGCCTGGACTCGGTCAAGGTCTTCGACGTCAGCAACCCCGCGCTGCCGGTGGAGCTGGGAGCGATCCACAGCGCGCACTTCGAGAACGAGGCGATGAGCTGCGGCGAGCGGCGCACCAAGAAGGGTGTCAAGCGCTTCGCGCTGATCGGCGTCGACCTCTACCAGCTCTCGGAGGAACCCGCCCACTACAACGTCGGCGGCAACGAGCTGGTGGTCGTCGACGTGACGGACCCGTTCAACCCGGTCATGAAGTCGCGGCTGTCCCTGACCACCGGGGCGCACACGGTGGCCTGCGCCGACGAGCGCGACTGCCGCTACGCCTACTCCTCCGGCGGGAGCGGGAAGTTCTCCGTCATCGACCTGCGCAACCTGGCCAAGCCCCGGGAGGTCGACGCCGCCCCCGGCAAGGACGGCCTTCAGCCCTTCGCCTCGCCGACCTCGGGTCACAAGTGGAACTTCGACGCGGCCGGCTACGGAATCCACACCGGCCGCGACGGCACTGCGATGTTCGACGTCCGCAAGCCCCGCCGGCCCCGGCTGGTGACCACCACCGGCAAGGCAGGGCGTGGTGAGCACGCTGACTTCCCGGGCTGGAACGACTTCATCCACCACAACTCCGCGCGGCCGAACGCGAAGGCCTTCAAGAAGCGGGCGAAGCCGTCGGTGCGCAACGGCAACGTCCTGCTGGTCACCGAGGAGGACTACGAGCAGACCGACTGCAGCCAGGCCGGCTCGTTCCAGAGCTGGAAGGTCAAGACGCTCACCGGCGGGAAGAACGCGATCGTGCCTCTCGACAAGGTCGAGCTCACCGACCTCGACCCGGCCGCGCCGCCGGTCTACGGGTTCTGCTCGGCGCACTGGTTCGACTACCACCAGTCCGGCATCGTCGCCGTCGGTTTCTACGGCGGTGGGCTCCAGCTGGTCGACGCCCGGAACCCCCGGAGGCTCACGTCCTACGGCCGCGCCAGCTGGGGCGCCTCGGAGGTGTGGGACGCGTACTGGGTGCCCAAGTACGACGACTTCGGCCGGATGACGAGGAAGCGTACGCACCTGGTCTACACGGTCGACGCGGTGCGCGGACTCGACGTGTACAACGTGGCCCTGCCCGGTAGCGACACGATGGGCAGCCCGGCGCTGCAGGGCACCGGCAATCCCCTCACCACGCTCGCCTGGCCGGAGGAGGGAGTCCCGGTCCTGCTCCTGCTGCTCGCACTGGCCGGCAGCGCCGCGGCGCGCCGCCGCGCCGCCGGGCGCGCCTGACGGCCGGGCCTGGCCTCCAGGTCTGGTCCGACGGGGCCCGGGCGACGCCCGTGGGCGGGGCTGCCCGGATCCGGGGGCGGGCGCAGGTAGGCTCGTGCCCGCTGATCTTCCCCACGGCAGCACCTGTCAGAATCCGCCCGACTCGGCCGACCGGCCGGGACGAGCCGTCCGGCGACCCGTGAGGAGCCCCACGTTGTACCTCAAGAGCCTCACGCTCCGTGGGTTCAAGTCCTTCGCCTCGGCCACCACGCTCCAGCTCGAGCCCGGCATCACCTGCATCGTCGGTCCGAACGGGTCGGGCAAGTCCAACGTCGTGGACGCGCTCGCCTGGGTCATGGGCGAGCAGGGCGCCAAGTCGCTGCGCGGCGGCAAGATGGAGGACGTCATCTTCGCCGGCACCAGCGGCCGTCCGCCGCTGGGCCGCGCCGAGGTGGCGCTCACGATCGACAACGCCGACGGGGCGCTGCCGATCGAGTACTCCGAGGTCACGATCAGCCGCACGATGTTCCGCAACGGCGGTTCCGAGTACGCCATCAACGGGCAGTCGTGCCGCCTCCTCGACGTCCAGGAGCTGCTGTCGGACTCCGGCATCGGTCGCGAGATGCACGTCATCGTGGGGCAGGGCCAGCTCGACTCGATCCTGCACGCCACCCCCGAGGACCGGCGTGGCTTCGTCGAGGAGGCAGCCGGCGTCCTCAAGCACCGCAAGCGCAAGGAGAAGGCGCTGCGCAAGCTCGAGTCGACCGAGGGCAACCTCACCAGGCTCGCAGACCTGCTCACGGAGATCCGCCGGCAGCTCAAGCCGCTCGGCAAGCAGGCCGAGGTCGCCCGCAAGGCCGCGGTCGTGCAGGCCGAGGTGCGGGACGCTCGCGCCCGGCTGCTCGCGGACGACCTGGTGACCGCTCGCACCGCCCTCGAGCAGGAGCTCGCCGACGAGAGCGTGCTCCTCGAGCGCCGCGCGGAGGTCGAGCAGGCGCTGGAGCAGGCGCGTTCGGCGGAGGCCGGCCTGGAGACGGCGCTGCGCGAGGACCTGCCCGCGCTCGCGGCAGCGCAGGAGACCTGGTTCGCACTGTCGGGGCTCCGGGAACGGCTGAAGGGGACCGCCTCGCTGGCGGCCGAGCGGATCCGCAACGCCTCGGAGGCGGCTGGGACCACCGACGGGGCCGAGCACGGGCGCGACCCCGAGCAGCTCCTCGCGGAGGCCGAGCGGGTCCGGACCCAGGAGCGGGAGATCGGCGCGGAGGTGGACCGCAACCGTGCCGCCCTCGAGGACGCGGTCGCGCAGCGGCAGCAGTCCGAGGAGGCCCACCAGCTCGAGGAGCGCCGGGTCGCCGGCCTGGTCCGCGCCGCCGCCGACCGGCGGGAGGGCCTGGCGCGGCTGCACGGCCAGGTCAACGCGCTCAAGAGCCGCGCCGCGGCCGCCGACGACGAGGTCGGCCGGCTCACCACCGCCCGCGAGGAGGCGGTCGCGCGTGCCGACCGGGCCCAGCGGGACTTCACCGCGCTGGAGACCCGCGTCGCCGGGCTCGATGCGGGCGAGGAGGGGCTCGACGCCGAGCACGAGGCGGCGTCGTCGCTGCTGACCGACCTCGAGGACCGGCTCGCCAAGATCCGGGAGGAAGCCCAGGCGGCCGAGCGGGAGCGCGGCGCGCTGGCCGCCCGCAAGGAGGCGCTCGAGCTCGGCCTCCGGCGCAAGGACGGCGCCGGCGCACTGCTCGCGGCCTCGGACCAGGTCTCCGGCCTGCTCGGCTCGGTCGCCGCGTTGCTCACCGTGCGGCCCGGATTCGAAGCGGCGGTCGCCGCTGCCCTCGGCAGCGCCGCAGACGCGGTCGCCGTCACCCACGTGGACGCCGCGGTGAGCGCCATCGACCTGCTCAAGGCCGAGGATCTCGGCCGGGCGGGCCTGCTGCTCGCCGGGGGTCCGGCCGACGCGGCCCCCTGGCCCTCGCTGCCCGCGGGTGCGGTCTACGCCGTCGACGTCGTCGAGTGCCCCGAGGACCTCCGCGCCGGCCTCGCGCGCGTGCTGCACAAGGTGGCCGTGGTCGAGGACCTCGCCCACGCCCGCGCGGTCACCGGCTCACATCCCGACGTCACCGCCGTCACCCGGGAGGGCGACGTGCTCGGGACCCACTTCGCGGCCGGCGGTTCTGCGTCCACACCCAGCCTGCTCGAGGTGCAGGCCGCCGTCGACGAGGCCACCACCCTGCTGTCCGAGGCGACGCACGCCTGCGAACGTCTCGGGTTCGACCTCAGCCGGCTCGAGGAGGAGCGTGCCCAGGCCCAGCAGCGGGTCGACGTAGCCCTGGCGAAGCTGCACGAGTCCGACGCCACGCTCGCGGCGGTCGCCGAGGAGCTCGGGCAGCTCGGGTCCCTGGCCCGGTCCGCCAAGGGGGAGGCGGAGCGTCTGACCGCGGCCATCGCGGCGG
>Ga0075331_1000205_pt1 | contig 12864 bp, 13 predicted proteins | sample MayberrySE_TuleA_FD_120090 | JGI IMG/M metagenome (GOLD analysis project Ga0075331, IMG submission 120090) | Natural and restored wetland microbial communities from the San Francisco Bay, California, USA, that impact long-term carbon... | ecosystem: Environmental > Terrestrial > Soil > Wetlands ... | reverse complement strand
GACCTGACGTACCTGCGCGAGTACGAGCACATCACGCTGGCCCGGCTACTGCTGGCCGACCTCGAGGCCACCGGAGACTCAGCGAGGTGGGAGCAGGCGGTGGGGCTGCTGACCCGTCTCCACGGCGCAGCCACTGAGGCTGGACGCACCGCCGCAGCGGTCGAGACTGCCCTCCTGCTGGTGGCCGCCCGCGACATCGCCGGGGGACACGACGAGGCACTCCACCGACTCCGGAGCGTGATGGACCTGCTTCGGCCACGCCACTGGCTGCGACCGCTCCTCGATGCGCCTCCACGGGTGCAGCACCTCCTCAGTCGGCTACCCGGCGGAGCACCGATCCCCACGACGGAAGTCGCCTCGTCTTCCGCACTGACCCTGGCAGCGCCAGAAACGCACGAGCCTGCGGCCCAGCTTGCTGTGGAGCCAGGAGCGCCCTTCGTGGTGCCGCTGAGCAGCCGCGAGCTCGACGTCCTGCGCCTGCTCGGGTCAGACCTCGACGGTCCTGCCATCGCCCGCCACCTCAACGTGTCCCTGCCGACGGTCCGGACCCACACCCAGCACATCTACGCCAAGCTCGGCGTGAACAACCGCCGCGCCGCCGTCCGCCGCGCGCACCAGCTGCACCTGTGACCGCCAGCTCCGCCGCCTGAGGGCGCGGCCGGAAGGTTCATCACCACTCTCATCACCTGTGATGACGCGCGCTCATCACCGCCGTTCCTACCTTTCCGGCATGAGCAGCACCACCCCCCAAGAGCAGCACGGCGACTGGTACGAGATCCGCATCCAGGGCCGGCTCGACGAACGCTGGTCTACCTGGTTCGACGAACTGAACCTCTCGCACGAGGACGGCACCACCGTCCTCCGCGGACCCGTCACCGACCAGGCGGCGCTGCACGGACTGCTGCACAAGCTCCGCGACCTCGGACTTCCGCTCCTCTCAGTCACCCGAACGGAACCCGGTCCACCCTGAGACGCCCCTCTCCGCTACGACCACCCTCCCGCCCACTCAACCAAGGAGTTCCAGATGACCACCACCCAGCAGACCGTTGCCCGGTCCCGGACGGCGCCCGACCCAACCCGACGTGCTGCCACCGTCGTCGGCTGGCTGTTCGTCCTGACCTACGTCACATCCATCGCAGCCAAGATGGGGTTCTACCCGCCCCTCTTCGACGGCAACTACGTCACCGGTCCCGGCCAGGACACTCGCGTCCTGTGGGGTGCATTCTCGGAGGCCATCCTCATCATCGCCAACATCGGCTCGGCAACCGCCCTGTACATCGTCATCAAGCAGCGGTACCCCACCCTCGCCATCAGCTTTGTGACCGCCCGCGTCATGGAGTCCGTCTTCATCGCCGTCGGCATTCTGGCCGTCCTCACCGTCGTCACCCTCCGCAAGGAATACGCCGGAGTCGACGAACAGTCAGCAGCGGGCCTGGCCGCGGTCGGGGACGCGCTCGTCGCGCTGCAGGAGTGGACCTTCCAGCTCGGCCCCGGCTTCGTCGTCGGTGTCGGCAACGGCCTCATCCTCGGCTACATGATGTACCGGTCCGGCCTGGTGCCGCGGAAGCTGGCGATGCTTGGTCTCGTCGGCGGCCCACTCATCTGCCTCTCCGGCACAGCCGTGATCTTCGGCATCATCGAGGCAGGGTCCGCCTGGCAGCTGCTGGCAACGATCCCGGAGTTCTTCTGGGAGCTCGGTTTCGGCATCTACCTCATCGTCAAGGGTTTCCAGGCCCCCGCCGCCCGGGACGACGACACAGTGCAGGGCGTGACCCGATGATCTCGGTCGACCACGTCACCAAGACCTACGGCACCTTCACTGCCGTCGACGACGTCACTTTCACCGCCCGCCCGGGACGCGTCACCGGGTTCCTCGGTCCGAACGGCGCCGGAAAGTCGACCACCCTGCGGGTCCTGGTCGGCCTCACCCCACCCGACCACGGCACCGCCCACGTCCTGGGGCGGCGATTCCGGGACTTGCCCAACCCGGGCATGGAGGTCGGCGTCCTCCTGGACGCCTCGGCGCAGCACGCCGGCCGCACCGGCCGGGAGGTCCTGACCATCGCGCAGCGGACAATGGGGCTGCGCTCGGACCGCGTCCACGAAGTGCTCGACCTCGTCGGCCTGAGCGAAGCCGAGGCAGGACGTCGGCTGCGGGACTACTCGCTGGGGATGCGACAGCGGCTCGGCCTGGCGCACGCCCTGCTCGGCGATCCCGAAGTCCTCATCCTCGACGAGCCCGCCAACGGCCTCGACCCAGCCGGCATCAGGTGGATGCGGGACCTCCTGCGCGGCTACGCCGATCGCGGCGCCACGGTCCTACTGTCCTCACACCTGCTGCACGAAATCGAAGTCGTCGCCGACGACCTGGTCGTGATCGGTCAGGGGCGCGTGGTCGCGGCCGGCACCAAGGCCGACCTGCTGGCTGGTGCCGGCACACACGTCGCCACCCGCCACCCCGCCGCCCTGGCCGCCGCCCTCACCTCGGCCAGCGTGACCCACCACTCGACGAACCCCGGTGTCAATGGGAGGGAACTCGCGGTGAGCGTCCTGCGGGTCGAAGCCGATCCGGAGACCGTCGGGCAGCTCGCCTCCACCGCCGGGGTCGCCCTCACGGAGCTCCGCGCCGCGGACGGCGCCGGCCTGGAGGAGATGTTCCTGGCCCTGACCGCCGACACCCAACGCGACCGCCAGCCGGCCGCGCACAACACCAGCCCGCAAGGAGCACTCGCATGACCACCGAGACCACCCCGCGAGCGACGCCGGCCCAGGCCAGCGACCGGCCCGTGCACGTCCCGAGCGAACCGATCGACGGACAGGGGGCACCGCAGGCCAGGACGGCACCGGCGGCGATCCCCGTGCGGCGTCTCGTCGGCGTGGAGCTACGCAAGAGCTTCGACACCCGATCGGGTCAATGGCTGCTGGCCAGCCTCGGACTCGCCGCGATCCTCACCACCGGAGCCATCATCGCGTGGGCGCCCGCCGACCAGCTGACCTACAGCGAGTTCACCCTCGCCATCGGCGTCCCGATGACCATCATCCTGCCCATCATCGCGGTGCTGTCGGTGACGTCGGAATGGAGCCAACGCTCCGGCCTTGCGACCTTCACCCTGGTCCCGCACCGAGGCCGAGTCCTGGTCGCCAAGGCCGTCGCCGCTGTCATGGTCACCGTCCCGGCCACCGCCGCAGCGTTCGGTGTCGGGGCTCTCGGCAACCTCTCCGGGTCCGCCCTGGCCGGCGTCGACCCGGTGTGGGACCAGGCATGGGTCGACGTGGGGTACTTCGCGCTCGGCCAGACGCTACTGCTGCTCACGGGCTTCGTTCTGGGTGCCCTCATCCGCAACAGCTCCGGCGCCATCGTCGCCTACATGCTGTACGGCTTCGTCGCCCCAGGCCTGCTGGCCTTCCTGGCGTTCAGCCAGCAGTGGTTCGCCGACGCGAGGCCGTGGGTCGACGCGAAGTACAACCAGGACGCGCTGCTGCGCGGCGCACTGACGGGCGACGGCTGGTCTCACCTGGCGGCGACCAGTGCCCTGTGGCTCGTCATCCCGATGGTCTTCGCCGTCATGAACGTCCTCCGGTCGGAGGTGAAGTGATGGCCACCCAGCCCCTCGAAGGGCCCGTAGAGTCCACCACTCGTCAGGCCGAGGAAGCGTCGCGGTCCGGTCGGGCGGTCAGGCAGCTGCGGTACGGCGGGCCCGAGGTGTTGGAGCTGATACGGCTTCCGGCACCCGCACCGACCGCTGGTGAGGTCAGGGTCCGGGTGCACGCCGCCTCACTGAACGCACGCGACTGGCACGTCATGCGCGGCGAACCCCGCGTGGCGAGGCTCTTGGACCCGACGGTGTTCGGTCGCCGTGCTCCCCGTGAACCCGTCCGCGGGACGGACCTGGCTGGTGTCGTCGACGCAGTTGGCGATGGAGTCACCCGCTGGGCGGTCGGCGATGCCGTGTTCGGGGAGGGTGTCGGAACGTTCGCCGACTACGCGCTCGCCTCCGAGGGCCAGATCGCCGCCCTCCCGGTGGGGGTGAGCTTCTCGGAGGCGGCCGCATTGCCGCTGGCGGCCGGTACGGCCCTTCTGTGTCTTGACGACGCCGGGCTCGACCAGGGCGGCACGGTCCTCATCAACGGCGCTTCGGGCGGCGTAGGGACCTTCGCCGTGCAGACGGCCAAGGCGTTGGGGTTGCACGTCACGGCTGTGGTCAGCTCACGCAATGTCGACCTCGCTGAGTCGTTGGGGGCCGATGAGGTCGTTGACTACACCGTCTGCGACTTCACCCGGACCGGCCGCTCCTACGATGCGGTCGTCGACCTGGTCGGAAACCGGAGTCTGCGGGAGTTGCGGCGCACGGTGAGGCCGGGTGGGCGGCTGGTGCTATCCGGTGGCGGCGCGTCTGGCGAGGGACGCATCGTGGGCCCGATGCGGCTCTTGGTGGGTGCGATGGCCGTCGCCCGGTTCCAGCGGTTCGAGATCCGGGTCCCACAGTCGGTGCCGACCAGAGACACGCTCGAGCGTGTCTCGGAGATGGTTGAAGCAGGCACGGTGCGGCCGGTGGTCGACCAGACCTTCGCCTTGGAGGACACGCCCGCGGCTGTCCGCTACATGGAGGGCGCACATGCTCGCGCGAAGGTCGTCATCGCCGTGACCTGACCGTGCCTAGGTGGCTGGCCCACAGCCAGGGGCCCGCCGCCCGTCGGAGCCGGGCTGCCGCGGGCCTCACCAGCCGGCTCGAGTTGGTCCTGGTGGACCGCGGTGTCACCGCGGCCGCCGCCCGCGGACTCGGCCGCGACCACGACCTTGAGGTCCGCCGAGTGTTCGTGGCAACAACAGCATGGGTGCCGTGGTGGGTTGCGGTTCGGTGGTGATGGCCATGACGACTCCTTGTTTGATGGGTGGTGCTTTGGTGGGGCTGTAGGCCGCGGAGGGGTCGACGTTGGCGCATCCGACGGGTCGTCAGGTCACCGGCCGGTGGAGCTCAGTTGGTTCGGCGGGCAAGGAGCTTGACCCGGAGGCGGTGCAGGCGCGGCATCAGACCGTAGATGACGATGGGGACGGCGCCGGTGGCGAGAATGAACGTGCGCAGCACGGCGTCGAGGTCGGCCAGCCACGGGCCGATGGTGAGGTTCAGGACGGTGAGGGTCGGGAAGACCGCGGCCCAGATCATGATGGCGAGCTGGTGCTTGGTCGGCGGCCCGACTGGGGCGGACGCGGTGCTGGGCTGAGCGTGGGGGGTGGACATCGTGGTGCTCCTTTGGTGAGACCGGTCTTGGGCATGCTCGACAGAGCCGACGTGTCGCGAGTGCGTGGTCGGCGCCGCGGTGGGTGGTAGCTCGGCCGTCGACGTGCGGGCGACCGGCGTGCGCCTCAGGCAGGCAGGCCGAGACGGAAGTTGGCGACGGCGATGTGGAGGTCCTCGTCGACGAGGCTGTTGTTGATGGCGATGGCAGCCGCTGACCCCTCCCCGGCAGCGGTGATGACCTGGGCGCGGGGGTTGGTGGCGTTCCCGGCCGCCCACACGCCGGGGATGCTGGTGGCGCCGGTGGTGTCGACCTGGACCCAGCCGGTGTCGCTGACCGTGCAGCCGGCGTCGACCAGAAGGCTGTCGTTGGGGACGAACCGCGGCCGGACGAACACGACGGTACGGGGCACGATGCGGCCACCTTCGACGACGACGCCGGCGAGGCGGTCGTCCTCGACAGCGAGGCTCACGACAGGGTCGTCCACAACACCGATGGCCCGGGCCACGAGTTGCTCACGTTGCGCTGCGGTGACCGTGGCGCCGTCAGCGAAGAACACGACGTCGTCCGACCATTGCCGGATGAGGTGCGCGTGAGCCAGCGACTCAGCCGTAGTGGCAGGGTCGCCGGCCAGGATGCCGACGGGCTGGTCGGCGACCTCGTACCCGTGGCAGTACGGGCAGTGAAGCAGGTCGCGTCCCCACCGCTCCCGGACACCGGGAACATCAGGGACCTCGTCCCGCAGACCCGTGGTCACCAGGACGGCACGCGTCTCCAGGACGGTCCCGTCGGTCAGGGCTACCTTGAACCGGCGCCCAGAGTGCGTCGAGGCGCTGTGGTCGCCGCGGGCGATGCTTGCGACGGTGCCGGCGACCTGCACGACGCCGTAGCCGGCGACCTCGGCGCGACCGCGGGCGAGAAGCTCGGCGGGCGGGAGGCCGTCGGAGCCGAGGAAGCCCTGCATATGCGCGGCGGGCGCGTTGCGCGGCTGGCCGGTGTCGATGACGGCGACGCGGCGGCGGGCCCGGCCGAGAACCAGGGCAGCGGAGAGTCCGGCGGCGCCGCCACCGACGATCACGGCGTCGTAGCGGTCGCCGATGTCAGTCGACGTGTCAACCGGGGTGGCGGTAGTGCGGTCTCGGGTCTCGTTCGTGCTCATGGCACGAGAGTGACGCGCCCGTCCGACGTCGACAACGGTTGTTGCTGTTTTTGGGAACGAGCGGTTCAATCCGGTCATGAGCGAACGCGTGAGCATGGTCGGTGACGATGCGACGGCGGGCGGCGACGGTCGCATAGCGGCAGCCCTGAAGCTGGTCGGGTCTCGGTTGCGTCGGCTCCGTGAGCAACGGGGACTGACGCTGACTGAGGCCGCGGCCCTGACCGGCATGTCGAAGTCCACCATGTCCCGGTTGGAGAACGGGCAGCGCAAGCCCAGCTTGGAGCTCTTGCTGCCCTTGGCGCAGACGTACCGGGTGCCGTTGGACGACCTCGTGGGTGCACCCGAGGTGGGCGACCCGCGGATCCGGTTGAAGCCTCGCCGCGTGAACGGCCGGACGGTGCTGCCGTTGACGCGACCGGGCGGGATCCAGGCGTGGAAGATCGTCATCCCGACCGCCCAGTCCGACCCTGCGCCGCGGACCCACGACGGGTTCGAATGGCTGTACGTGCTCGCGGGGAGGATGCGGCTCATCCTCGGCGACCAAGATCTGGTGTTGGGGGTAGGTGAGGCGGCGGAGTTCGACACTCAAGTGCCGCACTGGTTCGGCTCCACCGGTGACGGACCCGCCGAGGTGTTGTCCATCTTCGGTCGGCCCGGCGAACGGATGCTGGTGCGAGCATCCGGTCAGGACGTAGCGGACGACGCCGCAGAGGCGGAACCCCACTCGGCGTGACCGCACGGGCCGCCTTCGGTTTCGCAGGAGACGAAGTGCACTGGGACGCCACGGATCCGCGGCGACCGTCAACTGGTCGAGCGCAGATCTGCGCGCTCCCCCCGCTACTTTGTGATGTCTCAGGACATCGGCGACACCCGGACCTGCGAATGCAGGTCCGGGTGCCGTTCATCTCGAGGGTCTTCGGGTGGAGATGTCCCTTCCTTCCTTACCGCAACGAGATCTTGCCGATGTCGAAGTCGAGCACCAGCTCTGGCGCCGTGAATCCCTCTTCCCAGGCGAACCGGTGCACGTGGTGGGCATGGTCGCGGAACCAGCTGTCGAACGGCTCAGCCGAGGTCCCCAGGATCGTGAACGCGATGTCCAAGTCGTCGGCCTCCAGGTAGACGATGGCGAGATCCCCGCCTGGAGTGGACTGGATCCAGACGGCCTCCCTGACGATGCCCGCGCGGCGCCGGGCATCCTGGAAGGCCTCTCTGCGTGCACCCAGCCAGCACGAGGTCAGTGCCTCCACACTCGCCTCGGTCTGGTCAGACGGCAGGAGAACGGCGAACGCGAGGCTCTGCATGCGATGGCTCGGTAGCCGCTCAGGTGGCCGGGCGCTGCGTCGTGAACCCTGCCGCCGGGACGCAGCTGCTCATCCCGATGGCTGCGCAGTGGCGACGAGGGCGGCGACCACCTCACCGTGATTCGCCATCGCTGACCTGGGCTCGATCACTGGCATGATCTCGACGTCCATACGATCCTCGATGGTGTCTCGATCCAACAGCGAAGACATCCCTCGATCGAGTGAGGCACCGGCGCCTCGGCCACCAGCCGCCACCGACCGCGCGCGGCACGCCCGCGCAACCCTTCGCCTGTCGGTCAGCTGCACGTCGACGCTGCTGCCGGTTGGCGAGACTCCCATGAAGTTTCCCCGGTGGGCCCCCTTGATCCTGGCTCGGGCCACGGTCTCGTCCCCGTCGGCGATCAGGTCCTCGACGTTCATGCGCGGGTCAGGGAAGAAGTCGTGCATCCCCTCCTTGGTAGCGGGGAACCCAGGCCCGCCCTGGTGCTCGATGAAGTCGTCCGCGACCAAGTCGCCGAACCCGGCGATGTCTCCGGCGTTGATCAGCTCGTAGGTGTTCTGCATCGTCGCAGCGTGGTCCACGGTGGCCCTCCCACTCGTCGCGTTGCGGCCTGCGTGGCCGCATGCCATCGAATGTGCCGGAGTCCGGCGGGGACAACATCACTCGATCGAGTGATGCACCACGGCGGCAAGCGCGACCCGGTTCGATACGCCGAGCTTGGCGAACACATGGCGCAGGTGGGTGTTCACGGTGTGCGGCGAGACGTACATCCGCCGGGCCACAGCGCCGTTCGTGAGACCCTCGGCAACCAGCAGCGACACCGCCCGCTCCGTGGCGGTGAGACTTGCCCAGCCTTCCGCGGGCCGGCGCCGGGACCCGCGCGTGCCGGGATGGGCGCCGATGGACCGCAGCCTGGCCCGGACCCGGCCGGCCCAGGCGTCGGCGCCCGCGCGCTCGTAGCGGTCCAATGCTTCGCGCAGCAGCGTCGCTGCCTCGTCCCGCCACCCGCCCTGCGCCAACACGCTCGCCGCGTCCTCGCAGGCGCCAGCATGCTCCACCAGGAGGGGCGCCTGGCGGGCGAGCGCGACCGCCTCGATCAGCGGTTGGACCTCACCGTCGACCAGTCCCCGGCAGCGCAGCGCCAGGCTGCGCACCGTGGGGACCTCCGGTGCCAGTGCCACCCCGGCCGTGACGCTGTCGGCCACCTCGGCGGCGACGTCGCGATACCCCAGTGCCAGGGCCAGGCGCACGAGGTCCGGGGCGAGAAAGCGGTGGTAGAAGCGGCACTCCCGGGCGGTGTCGAAGCGCCAGCAACGCAGCAACAGGTCGAAGGCCCCCTGCCGGTCGCCCTCGGCCGCCCTCAGCCCAGCCGTCGCGAACGCCAGGACTCCCGCGTTGTAGCTCAGCTGGTCACCCTCCAGTGGTCCGGAGAGTCCGTCGGCCAGCTGGCGCGCGGCCCGGAGATCTCCCGTGGCCGTCGCGATGACGGTGCGGTAGGCGAGCGACTGTGACACCAGGAGCTGGTTGCCCTTCTCCTGTGCGGCCTGGCCGCCGGCGATCAGGCCGGGCACTGCGTCGTCCCACTCGCCGATGGCGAATGACGCCTGGGCATCAGCCATCAGCGTGTCCGAGAGCCACCACGCGGAGCCGAACTCGTCGTCCAGGGCCGCCCGGAACGCTGCCCGCGCCTCGCCGACGAGGTCGCAGTCGAACAGCGCCAGGCCGAGGAAGAACTTCGGCTGCAGCGGCAGCGTCCTCGTGTCGGGCGAGTCAACCGCGAGGGCGGCCGCGCGCCGGGCGTGTGTGAGCGCCTCGTCGAAGCGGGCTTGCCGCCCCACCGCCACCAGCAACGCCGTCAGCGCCCACACCGACATCGCCGAGTCGCTCGCCTGTTCGGCGATGTCAAGCGCCCGGGCAGCAGCTGACTCGCCCGCTCGGGGGGCCCCGGTGTAGGTGAGAGCCCAGCTCTGCTGGGCCAGCATCAGCGTCTGTTCGGCGGGCCGGAGCAGGTCAGGAACGGCGAGGCTGGCCTCGACCACGGTGATGAGCTCCTCGGCACGGTTCTGGAGCGCCAGCGCGCCGACAAGAGCGACGCGCAACAGGATGTCCACCTCGACGGCGTGCTGCCGAGCGAGCACCGCCTCGGCACGGGCTGACGCCTCAGCCACACTCCCGGCACGCAGGAGCGCCTGCACGACCTCCGCCGACACGAGATCCGCATCGCGATGACCTCCCGGAAGCAGCGCCTCGGCGCGGCGTAGCAGCTCCAGGGTGACCAGCGGCGCCTGCCCCGACGCCTCACGAGCGGCGTCCCGCAGCCACCCGACGGCCTGCTCGTCGCCACGCTCGGCGCCGAGCATCAGATGACCGGCCACGTCCAGTCGGTCCGCGCCCGCCGCCATCAGCGCGACCGCGGCCTCGCGATGCAGAAGGCGCCGAGCCGGCGCAGGCACCTGCTGATAGATCGCGTCATGCACGAGCTGATGCCGGAACACCACGCGCTCGTCGACCTCGTCGAGAAGCTGAGCGTCGTACGCCTCGCTCAGCTGCCCGGCGACGTCAGCCGGCGACCGGCGGGCGACAGCGGCCACATCACGAAGCGACACCGCATCGCCGAGCACGGCCGTGACCTGAAGCAGATCCAGCGTTTGCCTCGGCAGGTGCCGCAGGCGGCGAACCACTAGTCCGCTCAGCGAGGCCGGCAACTCCGAACTCGTCACGTCGATGCAGTCAACTGCACGGCGCAGCAGCCCTTCGTCGGCCAGGGAGCGCAGCATGGCGGTGGCCCAGAGCGGGTTCCCGCCGGCCTTGGCCAGCATGGCTGTCAGGCTGGGACCGGGAGGTGCCCCGAGCACGTGAGACGCGAGAATCGTGACCTCGTCGGCCTTCAGCGGCTGCAGGAACAGGGTGCGCCCGCCCCCGGCCGTCAGATCGTCGAGCAGCCGGATCACCTCGGCCGGGAGCGGCGAAGGCCGGGCGGTCACCACGGCAAGCAAGGGAGCGAGCGGCAGCTGCCGCGCGATCGACAAGATCGTCAACAGGCTCGCGGTGTCGGCCCAGTGGAGGTCCTCGGCGACCAGCAGCACCGGGCGCTCTGCGCACGCCGTCTCCACCAGGTCGACGATCTCCTCGACGACGCGGTACTGGATGTCGCCGACGAACCCCGACGCTCCGGGGCTCGGGCCGGCCAGCAGCGCACCGATCGCGGCGCTGCGCGGGTCGGGCGACCGCGGGCTCAGACCCAACGCAGTAGCGACCACACCGAACGGACGCGTTCGCTCAAAAGGATGAGCCCGGCCACAGAACACCGCCATGCCACGGGAACGCGCATCGTCGACGATGCTCTGCACCAGGCGGGTCTTGCCGATGCCGGCTTCCCCCTCGATCGCCAGCACCGCTGCCCGGCCCTCGCTGAGCCGGCCGACTTCTGCCGCAGTCAGAGCGAGCTCGGCATCCCGCCCCACGAGCGCGTCCGCAGACGGCATCACGACGACTCCGCCACGCGCAGAGTCTCCTCCTCGCCAGCGCCAGGGTCCAGCGTGGTACGCCCGCCGGCAAGGGCCGGATCCGTTCGGCATCACACGATCGAGTGATGTCTCCGCTACCGGCCGAGAGCACGATCGATCGCGCAACCAGATGACCGTCAACCGCGGACGGGCCGTCGGCGGGATCACGAACCCACCCTGTGCAAGGAGCGAAGAATGCCACGAATTGTCATCACCCATGAGGTCGTCGACACCGAGCGCTGGCTCAAAGGCAAGGACGAGCGGTCCGCAGCCCTCGGGTCGATCGGCACGGACGTCATCGACTACGTCACCATGGACGACAGCAATCGGGTCGCCGTGAGTGCCGCCATCCACGACATGGACGCCGCCCAAGCGCTGCTCGATTCGCCTCCTCCCGACGTGGCCGCCCAGATGGAGGCGCATGGCGTACTACCGCCCCTGACCGTCTACATCGAGAAGTAGCCCTCACATCGGCCACGAGGAGGCAGCGCATGGCAATCAAGGTGATCGTCGAGCTGAGGGCCAAGCCCGGCCGGCGCGATGAGCTCAAGAACATGCTTCACATGCTGATGGCGGAGCTCGGGCCCGCGCTCAAGGAGAAGGGCTCCCTGGGCAGCAGCCTCCACGAGATGGTCGACGACCCCGACACACTGGTGGAGATCGCGGACTGGGAGACAGCCGACGCGCGCGACGCAGTCATGCGCGACCCAACCACCGCCGAGGCAATGGCACCGCTACTCGAGCTGCTGGCCGGGCCCTTCAAGGCCACGGTTCTCGAGCTCGCTTGACTTCGGCGGCCACGGCGGTCCCGGCGATCGGTGCTCGCTCTCCGGCTGCTGTGAGTGCCACGGCTCCCGCCTGCACTCCTTGCGCCGTCAAGTCCGGTTCCCTTGTCGTGCTACGTCTGCACGCAGTTGCGGCAGGAGAATCAGAGTGATTGCGCCGATGGCAGCGACTGCGGCAACGACCACGAGCATCGCCGGCAGCCCCAGGACGGGGATGAGGACGCCCATCGCCGCCGGCGCCGCGATCGAGGTGACCGCACCGACCACGAGCGTCATGGTGAAGCCCTCACCGGGTCGATCCGGGGCTACCTGCGCCGTCCAGATGGCCAGCAGCGACGAGCCCACCATGAAGCCCATCCCGAACAGAAGCGCGGAAGTCACAGTCAGCGGCAGCGACGTACGTCCGAGTCCGAGCAGGACGAGCGCACAGCAGACCACGCCCACGCTGCCACCCCCGACCACCGGCGTGCCGACCACCCGGGTCATCCGGCCCGTGCGCAACGCGACCAGTCCGCCGACACCGATCAGGGCGAAGAGAAGTGGCGCCGCCGCCGCAGCCAGCCCGCCGCTGCGGGCGGCCTCGCTGGCATAGGTGAAGTAGATGGTGGTGGCGGCGAAGTAGAGCACGGCGTACGCGAGGGGTGGGACCATCGCCCGCCGCCACAGCGACCTCAGCGGAGCTTCCGGGGCGCTGCGACGAGAATCCAACCGGGGCACCGCGCGCAGGTTCACCAACGTGGCCACAGCGGCGGCAAGGGCGATCCCCGCCCATGTCAGGCGCCATGACGTCATGGCGCCGAGCAGGCCCAGCGCCGCGAGCGCGACCAGTCCCAGGCTGGTCCCCGTCGTGATCACCGCCAGCAGGGTCGGCTGG
>Ga0075331_1000204_pt1 | contig 13039 bp, 12 predicted proteins | sample MayberrySE_TuleA_FD_120090 | JGI IMG/M metagenome (GOLD analysis project Ga0075331, IMG submission 120090) | Natural and restored wetland microbial communities from the San Francisco Bay, California, USA, that impact long-term carbon... | ecosystem: Environmental > Terrestrial > Soil > Wetlands ... | reverse complement strand
CGTACACCGGTGCCGTCGGCTGCGCGGGGCCGCCGTGCTTGCCGGGGATGGCTGCGGTGCCTTCCACGCCCCGTTGCAGCAGGGCGGCGACCCGTGCCCGGTCGCCGGATCCGACCGCCTCGAGCAGCTCGTCGAGGTCCTCGCGAACGTCCGCGAGCAGCGCGCTGACGGCATGGGCGTTGCCGGCGATGATCTGCTGCCACAGCGCGGGGTCCCCGGCTGCGATCCGTGTCACGTCCCTGACCCCTTGTCCGGACAGGGCGAGGTGGGCCGGCGGTGCGTCGGCGAGGCGGCCGGCCACGAGCGACGCGAGCAGGTGTGGGAGGTGAGAGGTACGGGCGACTGCCTCGTCGTGCTCCTCGGGGCCGAGGATGACGGGGGTGGCGCCACAGAGGGTGGCCAGCGCCGTGACTGCCTCGACGGCGGCGGGGTCGGCGGCAGGGTGCGGTGTGACGGCCCATGGCCGCCCGTCGAAGAGCGCCGACGACGCGGCGAACGGACCCGAGCGCTCGCTGCCGGCCATCGGGTGCGACCCGACGTAATGGGCGAGCCGGCCGCGGTCGACGCGAGCCGACACCGCCTCCAGGGGAGCCGCCTTGACGCTGCCGACGTCGGTGACCCAGGCATCTCCGGCCTCGAGGGCTGCGACGATCTCGTCGGCGAGGTGGTCCGGCGGAACGGCCACCACGACCAGGGCCACGTCCGCCGCCGTGGAGGCGTTCGCTACGTCCACGCCCGCCCCGACGCTGCTCGCGATCGTGACGTTCTGCGGGTTGACGTCGCGCAGGAGCACCTCGACACCGTGCCGTCGCAGGGCGAGCCCGATCGACGTGCCGAGCAGGCCCGCCCCGACGACCAGCACAGGGCCGGGCAGGCGGGTCTCGGCAGGCTCCTCCCCCATCAGTCCGGGTCCGAGTCCGGGACGGAACGGACCTTCGTCAGGTCGCTGCGGAGCGCGGCCGCCCCGTGGAGGTAGACGTGGGTGATGTCCTTGCGGGGGAGGTCGGTCTCCACGTGGGCCAGCATGCGAACGACGCGCGGCATCGCCCCCGACACGTCGAGCTCCCGGGCGCAGATCAGCGGGACGTCGCCGAACCCGAGCCGGCGGGCGGCGTACGCAGGGAACTCCGAGACCAGATCCGGTGTGGCGGTGAAGATCACGCTGATGAAGTCGGTCACGTCGAGCGAGTTGGCCTCCATCACGTCGGTGACCATCTCGGCGACCCGCTCGAGCATGTGCTCACGGTCGTCCGCATCGAGCTGCGTCGCGCCCCGCACTGCCCGCACTGCCACGCCCCATCTCCTCGTCCGGTGTCCGGACAACCCTAGTCGCTCGCGCCCTCAGAGCCGGGCGGCGTCCAGGAGCGTGCCGAGCTCGTCGCGGGTCAGCTCCCGCATCTGTCCGCTGCGCAGCCCGGCGAGCCGAACCGGGCCGATCGCGGTCCGGGTGAGCCGGCGTACGGGGTGTCCCACGGCCTCGAGGAGGCGCCGAACGATCCGGTTGCGGCCCTCGTGGATCACGAGCTCCACGATCGCCTTGTTCGCATGCGAGGAGACGACCTTGAACGACGACACCGTCACCGGGCCGTCCTCCAGCGTGACGCCGGCGAGGACCTCGCGGACCGTCTCGCGGCTGACCGGCCCCGGCACCTCCGCGACGTAGGTCTTGTCCATCTCGTACGACGGGTGCGCCATGCGGTGCGCGAAGTCTCCGTCGTTGGTCAGGAGGATCAGCCCCTCGGTGTCGGTGTCGAGCCGACCGACGTGGAAGAGCCGCTCGGGGCGGTCCGCGACGAAGTCGGACAGCGTACGACGACCCTCGGGATCGGACATGGTGGACACCACCCCGCGGGGCTTGTTGAGCACGAGGTACACGTGCGGGCTCACAGGCGGGAGGCGCTTGCCGCCCACCCGGATCACCGCCGTCCGCGGGTCGACCTTCGTGCCGAGACGCGTCACGACCTCCCCGTCGACCTCGACGTGCCCTTCGAGCATGAGCTCCTCGCACTTGCGGCGGCTGGCCACGCCGGACTGGGCCAGAAGCTTCTGGAGCCGGACCAGTCCCTCCTTGTCGGGCTCGGGACCCTGCGTCACTCGTACTCCTGCGAGGCAGGCGGCGGCTCCGTGGGCGCCTCGTCGGGGGTTTCGGCGGCCGACGTCGCCGCAGCGGCCGGAGTCTTGGGAGCCGCGACCGACTCCTCGAGCTCCTCGAGGTCACCCATCTCCGGCAGGAACGGCGCGAGCTCGGGCAGCTCGTCGATCGAGGTCACACCGATCCGCTCAAGGAAGTAGCTCGTCGTCCGGTACAGCGTCGCGCTCGTCTCCTGGTCGTGGCCGCACTCCTCGACCAGGCCACGGGCCAGCAGCGTGCGCATCACACCGTCCACGTTCACACCACGCACCGCCGAGACGCGAGCGCGGCTGACCGGCTGCTTGTAGGCGACGACGGCGAGCGTCTCGAGTGCTGCCTGCGTGAGACGTGCCTGCTGCCCCTCGAGCACGAACTTCTCGACCACCGCGGCGTACTCCTCACGCGTGTAGTAGCGCCAGCCGCCGGCGACGTTGCGCAGGTCGAAGCCGCGGCCCTGGGCGGCGTACTCCTCGGCGAGGTCGTGCAGGGCCGCGACCACCTCCTCCACGGGGTAGCCCACGGCGCTGGCCAGGCTCACCTGGTCCAGCGGCTGGTCGGCGACCATCAGCACGGCCTCGAGCGCCGGACGGAGCTCGGCCACCGGGACGGCCAGCGTGTCGGGACCCGCCTCGGCGGCCTCGGGCCCGTCCTCGGCCGTCGCCGGCGCGACAGCTTCCCCGCCCATGACCGCGGACTGCGTGTCCGGGGCCGGGGCCCACGCGTCCGGGTCCGACGCGTCCGGGGACGGCGTCTCGGTCGCCTCCTGGCTTGTCGCGTCGTCTGCCTGCTCGTGCTCGCTCACTGCTCGTCCTCGTCCTGTGGTTCCGTGGTCTCGGCTGCTGGATCCGTCCCGTCCTCGCCGGAGGCATCCGACTCGACCTCCGGGGTGGCCTCGGGCGGCGCGCCGTCGAACTCGTCGTGGATCTCGACCTCGCCCTCTTCCGAACCGGTCCACCGGACGGTCAGCTCCCCCAGCGGCGACACCTGGTCGAAGGACACCGCGCCCTCCCGGAACAGCTCCAGCAGGGACAGGAAGCGCGCCACCGTGGTCAGGGTGTCCGGCGCGTCACCGGCGAGGGCGCGGAAGGTCATCGTCTTGTGCCTGCGCAGGCGGTCCACCACGAGCGCCGCCTGCTCCTTGACGCTCACCGTGGGAGCGTGGATGTGGGACAGCGAGAACTCGAGCACCGGCTTGGGGGCCATCGCCTTCGCTGCGAGGGCCGCGAACTCGTCGAGGCCGAGCCCGATCAGCACCTCCGGCAGGAGTCCGGCGTACCTGTCCTCGAGTCCCACAGCTCGCGGCACGCGTCGCGTCTCGGCGGCCATCCGCTGCTCCAGCACCGCGGCAACCTGCTTGTAGGCGCGGTACTGCAGCAGGCGCGCGAAGAGCAGGTCCCGGGCCTCGAGGAGCGCGAGGTCCTCCTCGTCCTCGACGTCACCCTGGGGCAGCAGCCGCGCGGCCTTGAGGTCGAGCAGGGTGGAGGCGACGAGCAGGAACGAGGTGGTCTGCTCGAGGTCCCACTCCTTGCCGCCTGCTTTGATGAAGGCGATGAACTCGTCGGTGACCTTGGACAGGGCCACCTCGGTGATGTCCAGCTTGTGCTTGGCGATCAGGCTCAGCAGGAGGTCGAAGGGACCCTCGAAGTTGTCCAGGCGTACGGCGAACCCGGGTTGGGTCTCCTCGGTCTCCCCTGCGGGGGCGTCCGCCACTGCGACGTCCTCGGTCATGCCTGTTTCAGGCGCTGCACGATGTCGCTGCTCTCGCCCCGGGCTTCGAGGTCTGCCAGGGCCAGCGCCACGGCCTCTCGCACCAGCCGCCCGCGGTCGACCGCGAGTCCGTGGTCACGGCGCAGCAGGAGACGCGCGTGCTCGAGGTCGAGGAGCTCGTCTGCGGTGACGTAGACGGTCATCTTCTCGTCGTGGCGCACACGGCCACTGGGCCGGCGACCGCGGCCGCTCCCCCCGGACGGCGCCTCGCTCGTCTCATGATCGCGCCCCTTCTCGGGAGCAGGCGCCTCCTCCGGCGGCGTCGGCCCCGTGCTGACCGAGCTGGCGGTGGGGCGAAAGAGGTCGTCGGCCGCGGGCAGGCTCACCCGTCGAGACAACGGGCCAGCACCTCCCGCGCGAGCTGCCGGTAGGACTCGGCTCCGGCAGAGGTCCCGGCATAGGTGGTGATCGGCTCGCCGGCCACGGTGGAGTCGGAGAACTTCACGGTCCGGCGGATCACGGTGTGGAAGACGGTGTCACCCCAGGCCTGGACGAGTCGTTCCATGACCTCTCGGCCGTGGAGGGTCCGCCCGTCGTACATGGTGCCGAGCACGCCGTCGATGGTCAGCTTCGGGTTGAGCCGCTCCTGGACCTTGTCGATCGTGGTCTTGAGCAGGGCGACGCCACGCAGTGCGAAGTACTCGCACTCGAGCGGCACGATCACCCCGTCGGAGGCGGTCAGCGCGTTGACGGTGAGCAGGCCAAGGGAGGGCTGACAGTCGATGAGGATGACGTCGTAGTCCTCCATGGCTGGACTCAGGACACGCTGCAGGGTCTGCTCACGCGCGACCTCGTGCACGAGCTGCACCTCGGCCGCGGAGAGGTCGATGTTGGAGGGCAGCAGGTCCATGCCGTTCACGCCGGAGGGGACGACCACGTCCTCGATACGCACGCCCGGCTCGAGGAGGAGGTTGTAGATGCTGAGCTCCATGTCGTGCGGGTTGAGGCCCAGGCCGACCGAGAGGGACCCCTGCGGGTCGAAGTCGACGAGGAGAACCTTGCGGCCGTACTCGGCGAGCGCCGCACCGAGGTTGATCGTCGTGGTGGTCTTGCCGACCCCACCCTTCTGGTTGCACATCGCGATGACACGGGCGTTGCCGTGCGTGGCGAGCGGCCTTGGCTCGGGAAGGTCGGGCATCGGGCGGCCAGTGGGGCCGAGAGCCGGCTCGTCGTGGCGGAAGGGAAGTGGCTGGCTCACACCGGCGGCATCTCCTGTGAGTACGTCGTTTCGTGGTGCAGACGCCGACGGGGACGGGTCGACGAGCGGCGGGATCTCCGGGGCGTTGGCTCCGCCGAAGCCGGTGCCGATCGAAACCGGGTCGTTCACGCGCGTGCCTCCCGTGTCCTGGTCACGTTGCGCCATCGTCGACTCGCCGACACATCGGTTTGTCGCAGCAACGCCGCGACTCTATTCGGTGCGTCGCGCGCCTACAACAGCGGCACCCGACGCAGGTACGTCTCTAGTTAAACCAACCCGGGCCTGTGCATTCGTCAGGCGCGCCGTACACACCCTCCACCTTCCCTGGGGAGAAACCTGGGGACGGCGGTCAGGCGAGGGCTCTGGGGTGCGCGGTCGCGTAGACCTCGCGCAGGCTGTCGACGGTGACGAGCGTGTAGACCTGGGTGGTCGTGACCGACGCATGGCCGAGCAGCTCCTGCACCACCCGCACGTCGGCCCCGCCGTCGAGGAGGTGGGTTGCGAAGGAGTGCCGGAGGGTGTGGGGAGACACCTCCGCGGTGACCCCCGCCCGCTCGGCGGCCTTGGCGAGCACGGCCCAGGCGCTCTGGCGCGAGAGCCGGCCGCCCCGGGCGTTGAGGAACACGGCCGCGGTCCCCCGGCCGACGCCGGAGAGGTCCGGACGGCCGCGTACGACGTACGCCTCGACCGCCCGACGGGCGTACGACCCGACCGGGACCATCCGCTCCTTGCCGCCCTTGCCGCGGAGCAGCACCGTTCCTTCCTCGAGGTCGAGGTCGTCGAGGTCGAGCCCGACCGCCTCGGAGATGCGCGCCCCGGTGCCGTAGAGGACCTCCAGGAGCGCGCGGTCACGCAGCGCGAGGGAGGTGCCCGGCGACCCGGCCGCCTCGAGTATCGCCTCGATGTCGGCGAGCGGAAGGGCCTTCGGCAGCCGCTTCGCAGAAGCCGGCGGGCGTACGGCGGCCGCCGGGTCGTTCTCGGCCAGCCCCTCGCGCACGGCGAACTTGTGGAAGCCGCGCACCGCCACGACCGTGCGGGCCGCGGAGCCCGCGCTCAACGGCTGGTGCTCCTCGTCGCCCTCTCGGAGCGACATGAGAAAGCCGCTGACCGCCGACTCCGTGACGTTCGTGACGTCGTCGATGCCGAGACCTGCGAGGTGACCGACGTACCTGCGCAGGTCCCGGCGGTAGGACTTGAGCGTGTTGTCCGCGAGCCCACGTTCCACCACGAGGTGGTCGAGGTAGGTCCGGAGCGCCCGCTGCAGCGGGGTGGGGCCGCTCATAGGGGAACCCGCCGGGTCGAGGACCCGGTCAGCCCAGCGCCTCTTCCAGCGAGACGAAAGCCATGCCGTGCGCCTCGGCCACCGGCGCACTGACGAGGTTGCCCGCGTGGCTGTTGAGTCCGAGTGCGAGCGAGCGGTCGTCGCGCAGCGCCCTCTCCCAGCCCTTGTCGGCGAGGGCGACCGTGTAGGGAAGCGTGGCGTTGGTCAGCGCGTAGGTCGAGGTGTGCGGCACAGCACCCGGCATGTTCGCCACGCAGTAGAAGATCGAGTTGTGCACCTCGAAGGTGGGGTCGGAGTGGGTGGTCGGCCGCGTGTCCTCGAAGCAGCCGCCCTGGTCGACGGCGATGTCGACCAGCACCGAGCCGGGCTTCATCTGCGACACGAGCTCGTTGGTCACCAGCTTCGGGGCCTTGGCTCCTGGAATCAGCACCGCGCCGATGACGAGGTCGGCCTCCTGCACCTGCTGCTGGATGGCCAGCTTCGACGAGGCCAGCCCGTGGACCCGGTTGCTGTAGCGCCAGAAGGACATGCGCAGCTTGTCGAGGTCAGTGTCGAGCAGGGTGACGTCCGCGCCCATGCCCAGCGCGATGTTCGCTGCGTTCTGGCCGGCCACACCGGCGCCGATCACCACGACCTTCGCGTTGGCGACACCGCCGACGCCTCCGAGCAGCACCCCACGGCCGCCCTCGGCCCTCATCAACGAGTGCGCGCCGACCTGTGGGGCGAGGCATCCGGCCACCTCGGACATCGGGTACAGCAGCGGAAGCGAGCCCGAGGGAAGCTGCACGGTCTCGTAGGCGATCGCGGTCACCTTCCGCTTCAGCAGCTCCTCGGTGAGCGGCTGGTCGGCGGCGAGGTGGAGGTAGGTGAACAGGGTCTGGCCCTCGCGCATGCGGTGGTACTCCTCCGCGACCGGCTCCTTGACCTTCAGCACCATGTCGGCCGTGCCCCACACGTCATCGGCGCTGCCGAGGATCGTCGCCCCTGCCGCGACGTACTCCTCGTCGGGGATCTGCGACCCGGTGCCGGCGCCCTGCTCGACGAACACCTCGTGACCGTGCTCGGTGAGCTCGTGCGTACCGACGGGGGTGATCGCCACCCGGTACTCGTTGTTCTTGACTTCCTTCGGCACGCCGATCTTCACGGTGCGCACTCCCTCCGATGTGAGCGTCACCACGCCTTCGGGGTGACGCGGAGAGTGTATTGCGTCACGCGCGTGAATCCCTGCCGGGGTGGTCCAGCGAGCCGTGGTCCCGGTGCCGTGCGTAGGCGAGCACGGCGAGCCCCAGCGGCCCGTCGGCCACCCGGCTCTCGAGCACCGCGTCGACCAGCTCGTCGAAGGGGACCCACGAAGTGACCAGGTCGGCCTCCTCGTGGGTCGGCTCGAAGTCGCCACGGTCGGCCGGTGACAGCCCCTGGGCGAGGTAGACCTCGATGCGCTCGGCGGTGATGCCCGGCGACGGGTACGTCGTCAGGAGGTGCCGCCACGTGGTGGCGCGCAGCTCCGCCTCCTCGAGCAGCTCGCGCTGTGCCGTCGTCAGCGGGTCCTCGCCATCGGTGTCCCGCAATCCCGCGGGGAGCTCCACGAAGCGTCGACGGACCGGGTGTCGGTACTGCTCGAGCACGAGGACCCGGTCGCGCTCGTCGACCGCGAGGACGACGACCGCTCCCGGGTGCTCCAGCACGAGCCGGTCGAACTCGTCGTCCTCGTGGCCGGGACGCGTGACCGTGTCGCTGCGCAACGCCATCACCCAGTCGTCGCGAAACAGGTCGCGCGAGCCCACCACGACCCAGGACTCGGCGCGGTCCGCCGGTGCTGATGTCGCCTCGTGCCGGTCAGCCATCCCGGTCGGCCGCGGCGCTGCCGGTGGACACCAGCTCCTCCGCGTGCTGCTCCGCCTCATCGGCCGGAGGGCGTCGAAGCGACGACTCGTCGATCGGGAAGCGCAGCTCGCGCTGGCGTGCGATCGCGGCCCCTACGAGACCCGCGAACAACGGGTGCGGTCGCGTGGGGCGGGAGCGCAGCTCGGGGTGTGCCTGGGTGGACACGTAGTACGGGTGCACCTCGCGGGGCAGCTCGACGAACTCGACGAGGCTGTCGTCCGGGGACGTCCCGGAGAAGACCAGTCCGGCCGCCTCGAGCCGTTCCCGGTACCCGTTGTTCACCTCGTAGCGGTGCCGGTGGCGCTCCTCGACGGCGGGCTCGCCGTAGGTCTCGGCGACGACCGACCCGGCCTTGAGCCGGGCCGGGTAGAGCCCGAGGCGCATGGTGCCGCCCAGGTCCCCCTCTCCGTCGACGTACGCCTTCTGCTCGGCCATCGTGGCGATCACCGGGGCCTCGCAGTCGGGGTCGAACTCGGTGGAGTCGGCGTTCTGGATGCCGGCCACGTGACGGGCGTACTCGATGACCATGCACTGCAGGCCCAGGCAAAGCCCCAGCGTGGGGATCTTGTGCATGCGGGTGTACTCCAGCGCACCGACCTTGCCCTCGATCCCGCGGATCCCGAACCCGCCCGGGACGCAGACCGCGTCGACGTCCGACAGGTGGCGGGCCGCGCCCTCGGCGGTCTGGCACTCGTCCGAGGGGACCCAGCGCAGGTTCACCTTGGCCTCGTGGGCGAACCCGCCCGCCCGCAGCGCCTCCGCGACCGACAGGTAGGCGTCGGGAAGGTCGACGTACTTGCCGACCAGCGCGACCGTGACCTCCTCCGCAGGGTGGTGGACCCGGCGGAGCAGGTCGTCCCACTGCGTCCAGTCCACGTCGCGGAAGGGCAGGTTGAGCCGTCGTACGACGTAGGCGTCGAGCCCCTCGCTGTGGAGCACCTTCGGGATGTCGTAGATCGACGGGGCGTCGACCGCGGCGACGACGGCCTCGTCCTCGACGTCGCACATCAGCGAGATCTTGCGCTTGACCGAGGCCGGGATCTCCCGGTCGGCGCGGCAGACGATGGCGTCGGGCTGGATACCGATGGACCTGAGGGCTGCCACGGAGTGCTGGGTCGGCTTGGTCTTGAGCTCGCCCGACGGGGCGAGGTAGGGCACCAGGGACACGTGCAGGAAGAAGACGTTGTCGCGACCGACGTCGTGGCGGACCTGGCGTGCCGCCTCGAGGAAGGGCTGGGACTCGATGTCGCCGACGGTGCCGCCGACCTCGGTGATGACGACGTCGACGTCGGGGCCGGCCATCGCCCGGACCCGCTCCTTGATCTCGTTGGTGATGTGCGGGATCACCTGGACGGTGTCGCCGAGGTAGTCCCCTCGGCGCTCCTTCGCGATCACCCGGGAGTAGACCTGACCGGTCGTGACGTTGGCGATCTGGCTCAGGTCGTCGTCGAGGAACCGCTCGTAGTGACCGATGTCGAGGTCGGTCTCACCGCCGTCGTTGGTGACGAACACCTCTCCGTGCTGGAACGGGTTCATCGTGCCGGGGTCCACGTTGAGGTAAGGGTCCAGCTTCTGCATGGTCACCCGCAGCCCACGTGCCTTGAGCAGGTTCCCGGGGCTCGAGGCGGTGAGGCCCTTGCCGAGGGAGGAGGCGACGCCTCCGGTGACGAAGACGTGCTTGGTTGGCTGCGATGCGGCCAAGGAAACTCCCGTGGTAGCGGTGCCGGGCCTCGCTGATCTGGCCAGCGAAGAGGCGGTTGGAAATCCAACCGTCCACGGGGTTCTAGGCTACCAACAACGCGGGCCGCATGGCCAAAGCCGCGCCGACGAGCTCAGTCTGATCCGGACGTCGGCATCACGCCGTCGGCCGCGTCCACCGATCCGTAGTGGCCAGACTCGCCCTCGGCCTGCTGCGCGAGCGCCATCACGGCCACCACCTGGCCGGCCACACGGTCGAGCGTGTCGACGGTCGACACCTCTTGTGCGGTCACGACCTCGCGACGGACCGAGTCGACGACCCCCTCGCCGCGGGCAGCGGCGATGGGACCGGCCACGACGACACCGTCGGTGGCGTTGTCCAGGGCGCTCACGAGAGCGGTCACCACCGCACCGGCTCCCCCGTCGTCCGAGGCGTCCTCCGCTCCCCCGCCGGTGAGCACCAGCACCAGGCTCCCCCGACGAGTCAGCTCGCCCGCGGGCGACATCAGGTCGGCCGTGCTGAGGCCGGAGAGGATGCTGTTCGCGGCGTCGTCGACCCGCGCGCCGCCGTCCTCGTCGGTGGCCACTGCACGGGCAAGGAGCGCGCCGAGCCGCTCGTAGGTGCTCGCATCCTCCGGGACCGAGACGTCGTTGACACCGTCGAGGAGCTGGCTGCCGAGCTCGTCGACGAGCTGCTTGTTGCCCACGTCCACCAAGGCGTCACCGGCTCGCACCGTGCCGCCCACGTCTCCGCCCGCGGTCTGAACGAGCTCGGTGACCGTGGACACCGTCGAGTCCTCGGTGCCAGGGAGGACCAGAAGGGTTACTGCGCGTCCGTCGAGCGAACCGCCCAGGAGCTGGGGGGCAGCCTGTGCGGCGAACTCGTCGGTGAACCCGTTGCCCGAGGACAGCGCGGCGATCTGCCCTCGCAGCTCTGCCTTGGCCTTGCGGTCGGCCTCCACCTGCTCGACGAGCGTGTTGTCGACCTCGCCCTTGAGCGGGCCGCCGCCCAGCGCCACCCCGACGGCGAGCGCCAGGAAGAGCGAGACGATGGAGACGATGTGGTAACGGAAAGAGATCACGTGAAGAGTCCTTGGAACCAGTCGGTTGCGTCCGAGAGCCAGGTCTGCACCGCGTCCCACCATTCCTGACCGACCGGGGTGCCGGCGATGGCCACGAGCAGGGCCGCGATACCCGCGAGGAGCACCACCACGAGGTGCCAGATGCGCACCCGCCCGGAGTAGAGGTGCGGAACGCCTTTGGCGTCGACGAGCTTGGGGCCGACGCGAAGGCGCGTCAAGAAGGTGCTGGCGAGACCGGAGCGGTGCCGGTCGAGGAACTCGTTGAGCGTCGCGTGAGTGCCCACCGAGACGATCAGGGAGGCGCCGGCGAGGTCTGCGAGCAGCAGCGCGACGTCCTCGCTGGTGCCGGACGCCGAGAAGTTGTGGGGTCGCACGCCGATCCGCTCGAGGCGGTCGGAGCCGACCGCGCGCCCGGCCCGGTCGCTGTGCAGGACGACCTCCCTCGCGCCGCGCAGTGCCTTGTCGGAGACCGTGGAGCCGTCGGCCCGGGCGCCCGGCGCGAGACCGTTCTCGCCGATCACGACGATGTCGGGGCGGTGCCCTGCCTCGAGGAGGACGTCTGCGCCGGCGTCCACGCCGATGAGCACTGGTCGCTGCTCCCGGATGTAGCGCCTGAGCCCGCGGAGGTCGTCTCGGTAGTCGTAGCCCTTGACCACGACCATGACCGGACGGCCCTCGAGCCGGGTGCGCAGGTCGGGGGCGCCCTCGCCGTGGAGCAGCAGGTCCTGCTCGCGACGCAGGAACTCGGTCGTGTTGTGCGTGAAGCTCTGCAGCTGCGTGGAGAGGCCGCCGCGAGCCTCCTCCATCATCTTCGTGATGTCATCGGCCGACAGCTCCTTGCCCGACACGACCGGCTCGTCCTTGACGAACAGCTGGCCGTCGTGGATCCGTGCCGGAGTGCCGTCGTGGAGCTTGCTGAACGCCTCGGAGCCGACGCTGTCGACCAGCACGACCCCGGCCCGGGCGAGCAGCTCGGGGCCGAGGTTCGGGTAGCGCCCCGAGATGAACGGGGAGGCGTTGACGACCGCAACGACGCCGCGGTCCAGCAGCGCCTGCGCGTTGGCCTTGTCGAGGTCGAGGTGGTCGATGACCGCGACGTCGCCCGGCCTGAGGCGACGCACGAGCGTGCTGGTACGCCGGTCCACCCGCAGGGGGCCGGAGGTTCCGGGCAGCGCGGCGTCAGGTCTCTGTCGTGAGGGGAACTTCATCGCTCCGCAATCCTGCCACGGACAGGTGTCACATCCGGGCAGGCGGGCGCAGGTCAGCGGGTCGGCGTGCGCGACTCCTGCGCGGTCTGGAGGAGCTCCTGGGCGTGTGCGAGAGCTGTGTCGGAGTCCTCGAAGCCGGCAAGCATGCGAGAGAGCTCTCGGACCCGCTCGGCCTCGGTGAGCGGGACCAGGCCCGAGGTGGTGACCATTCCGTCACTGCTCTTGCGGACCACGTGGTGCTGGTCGGCGAACGCAGCCACCTGGGGCAGGTGTGTGACAACGAGCACTTGGGCGTGGCGCGCCAGCATCGCCAGCCTGCGCCCCACCTCGACCGCGGCCTTTCCGCCGACGCCCGCGTCGACCTCGTCGAACACGAAGGTCGGCACCGGGTTCGTCTCGGCGAGCGCCACCTCGATCGCCAGCATCACGCGCGAGAGCTCGCCGCCGGAGGCGCCCTTGCCGAGGGGTCGCGCGTCGGCGCCCTTGTTGGCGGCGAGCAGGATCTCCACCTCGTCGATGCCCGATGCGGAGAAGGCCACCGTCCGCTCCCCCACCCGTAGGCCGTCCTCGGCGGCCGTCTGGGTCACCGCCGCGCTCAACGTGGCGTGGGGCATGGCCAGTGACGCGAGCTCTTCGGTCACGGTCTCCCCCAGCCGGGCCGCGGCCTCGGACCGCATCCGGCTGAGCGTGCCACCGACCTCCGCGAGCTCGGTCCGGAGCTCCTCCACCCGCTCCCGCAGGGTCTCGATCAGGCCCTCCGTGTCGTCCAGGGTGAGCAGACGCTCCGCG
>Ga0075331_1000202_pt1 | contig 13095 bp, 9 predicted proteins | sample MayberrySE_TuleA_FD_120090 | JGI IMG/M metagenome (GOLD analysis project Ga0075331, IMG submission 120090) | Natural and restored wetland microbial communities from the San Francisco Bay, California, USA, that impact long-term carbon... | ecosystem: Environmental > Terrestrial > Soil > Wetlands ... | reverse complement strand
TCCGACTTCGAGCAGATGTTGCGTGGAGCGACCCTGCGGGTCACGCGCCCCCGCGTGGCGGTACTGACCGCTGTGCACGCCCATCCTCACGCCGACACGGAGTCGATCATCCGCGTCGTGCGGGGGGATCTCGGCGAGGTCTCCCACCAGGCCGTGTACGACGTCCTTCGGGCGTTGACGGATGCACGTCTCCTGCGGCGCATCCAGCCGTCGGGCTCGGTGGCGCGGTACGAGGCACGCGTGGGGGACAACCACCACCACGTCGTGTGCCGGTCCTGCGGCGCGATCGCCGACGTGGACTGCGCGGTCGGCTCCGCACCGTGCCTGACAGCGTTCGACGACCACGGCTTCGCCATCGACGAGGCCGAGGTGACCTACTGGGCGCTGTGCCCCGCGTGCCTCGTCAAGGACAGCCGGCGTTCCACGCCGGTAGAGCACACCCGTGGACGCGGAGCAGCGCGTGGACAGAGTGGCCAGCCACCGGAAGAACACCCTAGATAGGAGAAGGACGACGTGTCCGAGCACGCGAGCGAGAGCGAAAACCCGGTAATCCCCTCCCCGGAGCCCAAGACCAGCAACCCCAGGAGCAACCAGGACTGGTGGCCCGACCAGCTCAACCTGCAGGTCCTCCACCAGCACTCGCCCCGTGGCAACCCGATGGGCGAGGACTACGACTATGCGGAGGAGTTCAAGAGCCTCGACGTCGAGGCGCTCAAGCGCGACGTCCTCGAGGTGATGACGACCTCGCAGGACTGGTGGCCGGCCGACTACGGCCACTACGGGCCGCTCTTCATCAGGATGAGCTGGCACGCTGCCGGCACGTACCGGATCGAGGACGGCCGGGGCGGCGGCAGCGACGGCTCCCAGCGCTTCGCTCCGCTCAACAGCTGGCCCGACAACGCCAACCTCGACAAGGCCCGCCGGCTGCTCTGGCCGGTCAAGCAGAAGTACGGCAAGAAGCTCTCGTGGGCGGACCTCCTTGTCTTCACCGGCAACGTGGCCCTGGAGTCGATGGGCTTCAAGACCTTCGGCTTCGGCTTCGGGCGCGAGGACATCTGGGAGCCCGAGGAGATCTACTGGGGCCCTGAGGACACCTGGCTCGGCGACGAGCGCTACAGCGGTGACCGCCAGCTCTCCGGCCCCCTCGGCGCGGTGCAGATGGGCCTGATCTACGTGAACCCCGAGGGGCCGAACGGCAAGCCGGACCCGCTCGCGGCCGCCCACGACATCCGCGAGACCTTCCGTCGCATGGCGATGAACGACGAGGAGACCGTTGCCCTCATCGCCGGTGGCCACACGTTCGGCAAGACCCACGGGATGGCGCCCCCCGAGGACATCGGTCCGGAGCCGGAGGCGGCGCCGATCGAGGACCAGGGTCTCGGCTGGAAGAGCAGCTACGGCAGCGGCAAGGGCAACGACGTGACCACCAGCGGTCTCGAGGGCGCCTGGACCCCGACGCCGATCACATGGGACAACAGCTTCTTCGAGACCCTGTTCGGCTACGAGTGGGAGCTCGCCGAGAGCCCCGCCGGCGCCAAGCAGTGGAAGCCCAAGGACGGCGCCGCGGCCGACGCCGTGCCCGACGCCCACGACCCCTCGGTCCGGCACGCCCCGATGATGGCGACCACCGACCTCGCGCTCCGCTACGACCCGGTCTACGAGCCCATCTCCCGGCGCTTCAAGGAGCACCCGGACGAGCTCGCGGACGCGTTCGCCAAGGCCTGGTACAAGCTGCTGCACCGTGACATGGGGCCCGTGTCCGGCTACCTCGGCCCCTGGGTCCCCGAGCCGCAGCTGTGGCAGGACCCCGTGCCCGCGGTTGACCACGAGCTGATCGGTGAGGAGGACATCGCCGCGCTCAAGGGCAAGATCCTCGACTCGGGCCTGTCCGTCTCCCAGCTCGTCCTCACGGCCTGGGCATCGGCGGCCAGCTTCCGCGGCACCGACAAGCGTGGCGGGGCCAACGGCGCGCGGATCCGCCTCGAGCCGCAGCGTGGCTGGGAGGCCAACGACCCGGCCGAGCTCAACTCGGTGCTGCAGACCCTCGAGCAGGTCCAACAGGACTTCAACGGCTCGCAGACGGGCGGGAAGAAGGTCTCGCTGGCCGACCTGATCGTCCTCGGCGGCTGCGCGGCGGTCGAGCGGGCCGCCAAGGACGCCGGGCACGACGTCACCGTCCCGTTCGCGCCCGGTCGCACAGACGCGTCGCAGGAGCAGACCGACGTCGAGTCGTTCTCCGTCCTCGAGCCACGGGCCGACGGCTTCCGCAACTACCTGCGGGGCGGGGAGAAGCTCTCGCCGGAGACCCTGCTGCTGGACCGGGCCAACCTGCTGACGCTGACGGCTCCCGAGATGACCGTCCTTGTCGGCGGCATGCGGGCTCTCGACGCGAACGCCGGACGCGTGCCACACGGGGTCTTCACGGACCGGCCGGGGACGTTGACCAACGACTTCTTCGTCAACCTTCTCGACCAGTCCACGCAGTGGAAGCCTGCCGCCTCGGCCGAGAACGTGTTCGAGGGCAAGGACCGCGCCACGGGCGAGACCAGGTGGACGGCCACAGCGGCCGACCTCGTCTTCGGTTCCAACTCACAGCTGCGGGCGATCGTGGAGGTCTATGCGACCGACGACGCGAAGGAGAAGTTCGTCCACGACTTCGTGCGGGCGTGGGACAAGGTCATGAACCTCGACCGGTTCGACCTCTCCTGACCCCGACGGCCTGAGCGGCCTGGTCCGATACAGCCGAAGTGGCCCCTCACAGGCTCTGTGAGGGGCCACTTTCGGCCGGCCGGGGAGGCCCCGTTCGGACTAGCCGAGGGAGGCCGCCCGTCGACCGTGCCGCCTCTCTCGGGAGTTTCGCAGCGACACCGCTGTGGTCACGAGCGGGATGAGGCTGGTGACGACCACGACGCTGCCGGTCGTCGGGGTCCACACGGAGTCGAGGAGGCTGTCCCAGACGGGCCAGCGGACATCACCGACGACCAGCATGGTGATGCCGAGCCCGCACATCGCCAGCGCCGAGAGCACCGTGAGCGCGATCCTGGTCCGGCTGGCCACGGCCTCCTCCTGCGCCCGCTCGGCCTCCGACTTGGCGCGCCGGAGCAGCCGGCGGGCCCAGACGTACTCGGTGGCGAGGACTGCGAGGCCCGCGACCACCACGAGGATGCCCGGCCCGGGCAGCGGCATGAGTGCGATCCCGCCGAGAACCAGGCAGACGCCGACCGTGGTGACGACAGAGCGTTTCATCCAGTGCACGCCCTGGTGATTGCCCACCGACGGCTTCGTCACACGCCCGACCGCGGGGCGCCCAGCGCGATCGTCAGGGCGAGCACGGTGTCCGGGTCCTCGAGCCGGTCGCCGTACACGGAGCGCAGCTGGGAGACCCGGTACCGCACGGTCTGCGGGTGCACGTGGAGTGCCTGCGCGATGTCGTCCCGGCGACCCTGGTGCAGCAACCAGGCGCGCAAGGTCTCGCGCAGCCGTTCGGCGGTCGACGCGCGAAGGGTGGCGATGGGTGCAAGGACGTCGGCCCGCAGGTCCGCGAGGGCGATGGCATCCGCTGCGAGGACCAGCCGGGCCAGATGCTCCTCCGTGTCCACCGGTGCGTCCGGGGCGTCGCCCAGCTCCAGGCGTCTCGCGCGCAGTGCACGAAGGTACGACGTGCGCACGTCCGTCCAGGGCCGTGCGGGGCCGATGCACGCGTGGTGCCCACGAAGCTTCGCCACGATCGCGGGGCGGGCACGACCGACGGCGTCGGGGACCAGAAGCACGGCGACGTCTGCCCCGTCCTCGTCGAGGAGGTCGGGCAGCCCCTCCTCGGCGCGGAGCGTCCTGGGGTCCAGGATCCCGAGCACCCGGGCGACGTGGGCCACCGGAAGGACGATGGCGGCAAGGGTGTCCGGAGGTTCCCAGTTGGCGCGCTCTGCGCGGTCGAGCAGCTGGTCGGGGTCCTCCCCGTGCAGGAGGTCTCGGGAGAGTCGCTGCAGGTAGCGCTCGCGGACCCGTCCCGTGGTGGCGAGCTCGTCGGCGTGGCCGGCAGCGCTGGCGGCGGACAGCTCGTCGATGTAGGCGAAGACCAGCTCGGCGAACGTGGCCATGGTCCCTGCCGGCAGACCGGCGTGCACGGCGGTGTGCGACAGGAGCCGCCAGGCAACTCGCGCGCCCACGCGGTAGGCCGAGAGGAGAGCGTCCATCGTGCGGCCGCTGCGGGCCTCGCCGCGACCGAGCTCGTAGGCCCCGGCCAGCGCCGGGGCCAGCGGTGAGGCCGGGTCGCTGTCCCGGGAGGTGCCGGCCAGCTTGAGGAACCCGGCCAACGCGAGCTGGACGGCCGACTCGATGTTGGCCCCCATCGGGCCGCTGAAGGCGTCGGTGTAGGCCGGGACCTCCACCGTGATCGCTCGGACCGTCTCGTGTGCCACCGAGGGCAGCTGGGAGCGCAGCAGGTCGGTGGTGGGGTCGTCGAGGTCGAGAGCGACCACTCCCCGCGTGCTGGGGTTGCTTCCGGCATCATCCGATTCAGACATTTGTTCGCTCCGCACAAGGAAGGCTGCTCGATTCACGCGTCCTGGACATGAATTTAGCGCACCAGGGCGGAGAACATGGAGGCATGACCACGACAGCCGACCAGCCTGCCTCCGCCAGGGGCCTCCGCGAGGGCCTCAAGGGTCGCCTGTGGCGCGTGGCCGAGTCACTGGCCGCTCCGCGAGACCCAGGTCATTACCTCGACATGGTGAACCCCCTTCGGTCCGGCGCCGAGCTGCGCGCACGCGTGGTCGACGTACGTCCAGAGGTGGGCGACGCCGTGACCGTGGTCCTGCGCCCCGGTGCCGACTGGCGAGGTCACGTGCCCGGCCAGTACGTCCGGGTGGGGCTCGACGTCGACGGAGTACGGCGGTGGCGGTCCTACTCGCTGACCTCCTCACCGGAGACTGGTGACGGCTGCATCTCCATCACCGCCAAGCGTGTGCCGGACGGGATCGTCAGCGCTCACCTCGCCCAGCACCTGCGAGCCGGACAGATGGTCCACCTCGATCAGGCCTGCGGCGACTTCGTGCTTCCCGAGCCCGCTCCGCGCAAGGTCCTCTTCATCACCGGCGGCAGTGGCATCACGCCCGTGATGGGGATGCTCCGCTCCGGGCTCGACCGGCTGCACGACGTCGTCCTGGTGCACTCGGAGCGCTCGTCCGACGAGGTGATCTTCGGAGCCGAGATCCGCTCCCTCGCGGCGCGAGGGAGGCTTCGCCTCGTCGAGCAGCACACCGACCGGTCCGGCCGGCTCGACGTCTCCGGGCTCGAGGAGGTCGTGCCCGACCTCGCCGACCGCGAGACCTGGGCGTGCGGCCCCGCGGGCCTGCTCGACACGATCGAGGAGCACTGGTCGACAGCCGGTCTCCGGCACCGCCTCCACACCGAGCGGTTCCACGCGGTGCGCGCCGAGCCGGGGGAGGGCGGCACCGTCCGCTTCACCGGCACGGGCACCGTCGTCGAGGCCCCGGGCGCCACGCCCATCCTGGACGCCGGTGAGGAGGCCGGCGTGCTCATGCCGTCCGGCTGTCGGATGGGCATCTGCTTCTCGTGCGTCCTGCCGCTGCGGGAGGGTTCCGTCCGGGACCTGCGCACCGGTGAGGTGACCACCGCGGAGGGCGGTGACGGCGTCCTCGTGCAGACCTGCATCTCCGCGGCAGCCGGCAGCTGCGACATCGACCACTAGCACCCACACCGATCCGAAGAGGTGAGAGCACATGACCGTGCTGCAGAAGAAGAGCGAAGACCCGACCGCACACCTGTCCCGCGAGGACATCGAGGAGATCGGGCGCAGGCTCGACGCGATCCGCCAGGAGGTCGTCGACTCCCGCGGCGCCCGCGACGCCGCCTACATCAGGCGGGTGATCGACGTACAGCGCAAGCTCGAGCTGGGCAGCCGCGCCGTTCTGCTGGCCTCGATCTTCCCGCCTGCCTGGCTCGCCGGCACGACGGGCCTGGCGGTGGCCAAGATCCTCGAGAACATGGAGATCGGCCACAACGTCATGCACGGCCAGTGGGACTGGATGCGTGATCCGAAGGTCCACTCGACCACGTGGGAGTGGGACAACGTCTCGCCCTCGGACCAGTGGAAGCACTCTCACAACGAGCTGCACCACACCTACACGAACGTCATCGGGCGCGACAACGACCTCGGCTACGGCATCATGCGAGTCGACGAGGACCAGCGCTGGCACCCGTTCTACGTGGCGCAGCCTCTGTGGAACTTCATCAACGCCTGCTTCTTCGAGTACGGCATCGCCGCCTACGACCTCGAGCTCGGCAAGAACCTGCCGTCGAAGAGGCGTCGTTCCGACCCGGCGTTCAAGGAGCGCGGCAAGCAGGTGCTGAGGAAGATCCGCTCCCAGGTCACCAAGGACTACGTCGTCCACCCCACGCTGTCGGGGCCGTCCGCCCTCCACACCCTCGGGGCGACGGCAACGGCGAACCTGGTCCGGAACCTGTGGACCCACTCGGTGATCATGTGTGGTCACTTCCCCGAGGGGGTCGAGACGTTCGAGCGCCGCTCGATCGAGGGGGAGACCCGGGGTGAGTGGTACCTGCGCCAGATGCTCGGCTCGGCCAACATCTCCGGCGGCAAGGCGATGCACATCATGACCGGGAACCTGTCGTACCAGATCGAGCACCACCTGTTCCCTGACCTCCCGAGCAACCGGTACCAGGAGATCGCGCCGAAGGTGAGGAAGATCTTCGACGACTACGGGCTGCGCTACACGACCGGGTCCCTGCCCAAGCAGGTCGCCTCCGCCTGGTCGAAGGTGTTCCGGCTCTCCTTGCCGAACGGCTTCGTGGACGAGGCCGCGGGGACGGTCCGGCGCACCCTCGGGCGCGGCGCCGCCACCGCCGCCACCGCCGCAACCTCCGTGACCGGGGGACGAGTGATCCCGCTGCCCTTCGGGGAGGCGGAGGTGGAGGAGCCCGCCGCCGTCTGACCTGCATGGGCGGCCGGGTGCAGGTCGACCTCGTGATCGTCACTGCTGACATGTGGCATGTCACCACCTAGGGTCAGGGCATGGTCCGTGACCTGGCCCGGCCGCTCGCCCGAGGACTCCTCGACGCCGGCGTGGAGAAGATCTTCGGCATGCCCGGGGGAGGGCCCAACCTCGACATGATCGGGTGCGCGGAGGAGGTCGGCATCGACTTCGTCCTCGCTCACGGCGAGACGGCTGCCTGTGTCATGGCCGCCAGCTACGGCCGGCTCACCGGTACGCCGGGCGTGGCCGTCGTGACGCGGGGGCCGGGCCTGACCAGTGCCGTCAACGGCTTGGCGCAGGCGACGCTCGACCGGTTCCCCCTCCTCCTGATCAGTGACACCGTCCCGGCGGAGCAGGGGGAACGCGTCGCCCACCAGCGTCTCGACCAGGTCGGGGTCGCGGGCCCCGTCACGAAGTGGAGCGGGACGCTGGGGACCCGTGACCCGCGCGGTGTCGCCGAGCGGGCTGCCCGGCTGGCCCTGGCGGCCCCTGCCGGTGCGGTGCACTGCGCCTTCGACCCCACGCTGGACGGCGACCTCGGGCCGGACCTGCCGGCCGTCCCCGAGCGGGACCCGATGTTGCTGGACCGGGCTCGGCGACTCGGTGAGAAGGCTCGCCGCCCCGTGGTCATCGTCGGGCTCGACGCGGCCCGCCACCCCGAGGAGGTGCGTGGAGCTCTCGCGGCGTTCGACGGCCCGATCCTCGTCACCTACGAGGCAAAGGGGACGGTGCCGGAGTCGTGGGACGGCTACGCCGGCCTCTTCACGGGCGGCGCGGTCGAGCGTCCGCTCCTGGAGGAGGCCGACCTCGTCATCGCCGTCGGCCTCGATCCCGTGGAGCCGGTGCCCGCAGGTTGGGACCACGGCGCGGAGACCGTGATGCTGCACACCCACCCGGTGGAGACCAGCTACTTCGGCGGACCGGCGCTGGTGGTGGGGGCGTACGACGAGAACCTCACGGCCGTGCTCGAGGGCTGTCGTCCCGAGTGGCCCTCCGGCGTGGCCCGGGAGGCTCGCCTGCGCACCCTCGACCGGTTGCGCGTCACCGGTGAGGGGCTGCAGCCGGCGGACGTCGTCCGCGTGACGCAGGCGTGCTCGCCGGACGCCCTGCTCACCGTCGACGCCGGCGCGCACATGCTCGTGGCGATGCCGATCTGGGAGACGGACGAGTCCGACTCCGTGCTCATCTCCAACGGGCTCGCGACGATGGGGTTCTCCCTCCCGGCGGCGGTCGGGGCAGCCCTCGCTCGTCCGGGCCGCCGGGTCGTCTGCTTCGTCGGTGACGGCGGCCTCGGCATGGTGCTCGCCGAGCTCGAGACCCTGGCGCGGCTCCGCCTCGATATCACCGTGGTCGTGCTCAACGACGCCGCCCTCACCCTGATCCGCCTCAAGCAGCAGCAGGGGCAGGGAGGTGACCGAGCCGTCTCCTACGGCGAGATGGACTTCGCTGGTGTCGCACGGTCCCTCGGTGTGCCCGCGACGACCGTTCACGACGTGGACGGGCTGGGATCCGCCCTGCGCGCAACCGAGGCGGGGCCCGGGCTGGTGGATGCGCGCATCGATCCCTCTGGCTACCCCCACGTGTTCCGCGTGATCCGTGGCTGAGGGCGGCGGGCGGATGGTCCGACGGGTTCCTGTCCCAACGTGTCGCATGTAACATGTCAGCGACTGGACCTTCGTGAAGGCGGGTGGAGCATGGCAGTTGCACGGGTGTGGGCACAGGCGGCCTCGGTGCCGGTGGCGAAGGCGACGAGGATGTCGACCCGGGTGCTCGACCGCCGTGACTACCTGTTGGTGCACGTGGAGGCCGACGACGGCCAGGCGGGGCTCGGTTACGCCTACGTCGGCACGGCCGGCGGCGCCGCCGCTGTCCGAGCCGTCGAGGACCTCCTCGCTCCGATGCTCTCGAAGGCCGACGAGAACGACATCGCCGCGCTGTGGGAGCAGATGTACCAGGAGACGCTGCTCACCGGCCGCCGCGGGATCGTCGTCCGCGCCCTGGCCGCGGTCGACGTTGCTCTCTGGGACCTCGCCGCGAAGCGGCGCGGGGTGCCGCTCGGCGTCCTCCTGGGTGGCACGCGAAAGCCGCTGCCCGCCTACGCCTCCGGCGGCTACTACCGGCCCGACGAGGGGCCCTGGGTCGACGCGGTGCGCCGCGAGATCGAGGGCAACCGCGCCGACGGGTTCACCGACCACAAGATCAAGGTCGGCGGGCTGCCCGTCCTCGAGGATGCGGAGCGGGTCGCGGCTGCGGTCGACGCGGTTGGGCCCGATGGTCGCTTGGCCCTCGACTGCAACAACGCCTATCCGACTGCTGCCGAGGCGCGACGCGCGATCCGCGCGTTCGAGGGCGCGGCCGGTCGCCAAGGCCTCTGGTGGGTCGAGGAGCCGCTGTCACCCGAGGACATCGACGGCCACGCCCGGCTGGTGGACTCGGTGGACACCCCGATCGCGACCGGGGAGGTGCACCAGACCAGGTACGAGTTCCGTCAGCTGCTCGAGCGCCGCGCCGCCGACATCCTCCAGCCCGACGCGGGGGTGCTCGGTGGGGTCACCGAGTGGATGCGGGTCGCGCACGCGGCCGAGACGTTCTCCGTGCCCGTGGCCCCGCACTGGCACGCCAACCTCCACGTGCACCTGGCCGCCGCTACCCCCGGCTGCCTGACCATCGAGTTCTTCGCGCTGGAGAAGGACATCTTCAACTTCGAGCGGCTGGTCCGCGAGGACACGCGTCTGGCGAGTGAGGACGGGCACGTCGTGGTCCCCGACCGTCCAGGACTGGGCATCGAGCTCGACCAGGACGCTCTCGCGCAGTTCGCCGTCGCGACATGAGCACCCGGAGCGACGGCCCGACGGACGGTGCCGCCCGTGGCATGAGCCGCAACCTGGTCTCGTACGGCGACACGGGGTTCAGCCGCTTCCTCCGCAACGCCTTCCTGGCCGCTGCAGGCTTCGACGCCTCGGAGCTCTCCCGCCCCGTGATCGGCATCGCCGACCTGCGCTCGGACTACAACCCCTGCCACCGGCAGATGGGTGAGCTCGTCGAGAACGTCAAGCGCGGTGTGCTAGAGGCAGGTGGCCTCCCGTTCGTGTTCCCGACGATCAGCCTGGGGGAGAGCTTCCTCAACCCCACCGCCATGCTGTTCCGCAACCTGCTCGCCATGGAGACCGAGGAGCTGCTGCGGGCGCAGCCGATGGACGCCGCGGTCCTGCTCGGGGGCTGTGACAAGACCGTCCCGGCGCAGCTCATGGCCGCCGCGAGCTCGGACATCCCGGTCGTCCTCGACGTGGTGGGGTCGATGCTGACGAGCTCGTGGCGCGGCGAGCGGCTCGGGGCGTGCACGGACTGCCGCAGGTTCTGGGCCCGTTACCGCGCGGGCGGGCTCGACGACAGCGAGATCGAGGAGGTGGAGGGAAGACTGGCGAGCACGTCGGGCACCTGCATGGTGATGGGGACCGCCTCCACCATGGCCTCGGTGACCGAGACCCTCGGCATGATGCTCCCCGGTGGGGCGACCCCTCCCTCGCCGAGCGGGGAGCGGCTGCGGCACGGCACCGAGACCGGACGGCGTGCCGTCGAGCTCGCGCGCGACCCCATCCTGCCGCGGGAGGTGATGACCCGTGACGCGTTCGAGAACGCCGTCGCGGTGCTTTCGGCCCTCGGTGGCTCGACCAACGGCGTGGTCCACCTGCTGGCCGTCGCGCGCAGAGCCGGTGTCGACCTCACGCTCGACGACTTCGACCGGATCGCGGCGCGGACGCCGCTGCTCGTCGACCTCAAGCCCTCCGGCACGCGGTACATGGAGGACTTCCACCGCGCCGGGGGCGTCCCCTGCCTGCTGAAGGCTCTCGAGGCCGACCTGCACACCGCGCACGTGGGCGTCAGCGGCCGCCCCCTCGCCGAGATCCTCGGCGACGTCGCGCCCCCGCAGGCGTGGCAGGACGTGATCCGCACCCGCGACAACCCGGTGGGCGACCCGGGCACCCTGGCCGTGCTCCATGGCTCGCTCGCCCCCGAGGGAGCAGTCATCAAGGCCTCTGCGGCGACCCCGGCGCTGATGAAGCACGAGGGGCCCGCGCTGGTGTTCGACTCTCCCGAGGAGGCCGCCACTCGCCTGGCCGACGCCGACCTGGAGGTGACCGAGCGGCACGTGCTGGTGCTGCGCAACGCCGGGCCGGTGGCGGCGGGGATGCCCGAAGCGGGATCGCTGCCGATCCCGAAACGGCTCGCTGCCGCGGGAGTCACCGACATGGTGCGGATCTCCGATGCTCGGATGAGCGGCACGTCGTACGGCACCGTGGTGCTCCACTGCGCTCCGGAGAGCGCGCGCGGAGGCCCCCTCGCCCTCGTCGAGGACGGCGACCTGATCAGGCTGGACGTGCCCGACCGCCGGGTCGACCTGCTCGTCGACGAGAAGGTGCTCGAGGAGCGGCGCCGCGCCTGGGTTCCACCCGAGCCGCCTCCTCGTGGCTGGCGTCGGCTCTACGCGCAGTCGGTGCTCTCTGCGAGCGAGGGCGCCGACCTGGACTTCATGACCGCGCCCGGTGCCGCCCCGACGCGCTCAGGCGGCTCCGCCGGGACCGCCGAGCGCGGTGTAGACGTCGAGCCAGGGAAGCCCTGACTCGGCCGGGGCAGGCACGTCCCCGGTCTCCTGCGCGAGCAGCAGGCTGGCGGAGTGCGCGAGGTGCGCACGCATCGCCTCGGCGGCGCCGTGCGCGTCCCCTGCCTCGATGCGCTCGAAGACCGCCTGGTGCTCGCGGTGGATGTCGGCCAGCGCACGGGTCCGGCCGGCCGAGGAGACCCCGCGGGTCTTCTGGTGCGACCACAGCTTGTCGACCATGCCGACCAGGCGCCGGTTCCCTGCCAGCTCCATGATCACGCGGTGGAAGTTCGCATCCATCTCCTGGTGGTCGAGGACCGAGGGGGCCGAGGTGAAGGCCTTGCGGCTCCCCAGCGCCGTGCGCAGCCGCGTCACGTCCTCGGGCGTCACGATCTGGGCAGCACGGTAGGTGGCGGGCACCTCGAGCAGGAGGCGGAGCGAGAAGACCTCCTCGAGGTCGTGCGCGGTGGTCTCCAGGATGCGTACGCCGCGGTTGCGCTCGAAGGCGACCATGCCCTGGTCGGCCAACGAGATCAGCGCCTCACGGACGGGGGAGCGCGACACCTGCAGTCGGTCGGCGAGCTTGGCGACCGAGTGCAGGCTCCCGGGCGCCAGGTCGCCGGCGACGATCGCCTGCCGCAGGACGCGGTGCACCTGGGAGGTGAGGCTCTCGGCGCGGTCGGGAAGCACCTGCATCGGGATCGTCCTTTCTGAGACGCCTTGACCAAGGTCGCATGTAACATACTACAGTGACGGAGCCCACGTCCCGAGGTTGAGGAGCTCCGATGCCAGCTGTGTCCTCCGCGGCGTCGCCCCCGGCCTCCGGGCACCGGCCCCGGGTCTACGTCGGACCCGGCGCCGACGCGCTGCTCCATGAAGCCGTCCGGGCTGCCGGTGCCGAGCTGGTCACCCACCACGCCGACGCGGAAGCGGTCGTGTGGTCGGACAAGGACGTCGAGGCGCTGCAGCAGGCGTTGCACCCCGGCGTCCGCTGGGTCCAGCTTCCCGACGCGGGCGTCGAACGCTGGCTGCAGGCCGGTGTGGTCACCCGCGACCCGGTCTGTACCTCCGCCCGTGGCTGCTACGGACCACAGGTCGCCGAGCACGCTCTGGCGCTGATGCTCGCAGCCGCGCGGCGGGTCCCGGAGTGCGTACGCCTCTCCTCCTGGCCGGCTACGGACCGGCCCACCGGGCGATCGTTGCGAGATGCCGTCGTCGCGCTCGTCGGGGCCGGGGACATCGGGACCTCGCTCGTCGAGCTGCTCGCCCCCTTGGGGGCCGAGATCCTGGCGGTCACCCGGAGCGGCCGGGCCGTCGCCGGTACGACGGAGTCCCACGCGGCCGAGGACCTGCACCGGGTCCTCGAGCGCGCGGACTTCGTCGTCCTGGCCGCCCCTTCGACCGACCGGAGCCGTCAAATGATCGGCGCGGACGCCCTCGCAGCCATGAAGCCGACCGCCTGGCTGGTCAACGTCGGTC
>Ga0075331_1000201_pt1 | contig 13098 bp, 18 predicted proteins | sample MayberrySE_TuleA_FD_120090 | JGI IMG/M metagenome (GOLD analysis project Ga0075331, IMG submission 120090) | Natural and restored wetland microbial communities from the San Francisco Bay, California, USA, that impact long-term carbon... | ecosystem: Environmental > Terrestrial > Soil > Wetlands ... | reverse complement strand
TCGCAAGTTTGTCCGCTCGCGGGGGCCGGGGAGGGACCGGTCAGGCGAGGCCGCGGCGGGACACGGCGGGCTGGCGGGTACCGCGGACCGCTGCCACCAGGTCGAGCACCTGCCGGGTCTCGGCCACCTGGTGGGCCCGGAACACCCGCGCCCCCTGCCAGGCCGATACCGCCGTGGCCGCCAGCGTGCCGGGCAGCCGCTGCTCGGTGGGCAGGTCCAGCGTCTCGCCGATGAAGTCCTTGTTGGACAGCGCGACCAGCACCGGCCACCCGGTGGCCACGAGCTCGTCCAGGCGCCGGGTCAGCTCCAGGGAGTGCCGGGTGTTCTTGCCGAAGTCGTGCGTCGGGTCCACGAGTACGCCGTCCGGACGCACGCCGACCGCCACCGCCCGCTCCGCGAGCCGGGTCGTGCCCGCGAGCACATCCGCCACCACGTCGTCGTACCCGACCCGGTGCGGGTCGGTGCGCGGACCCAGCCCGCCGGTGTGGCTACAGACCAGGCCGGCGCCGAACTCCGCCGCCACGTCTGCCAGCCGCGGGTCCGCCCCGGCCCAGGTGTCGTTGACCAGGTCGGCGCCCTGCGCGCAGAGGGCCCGCGCCACCTCCGACCGCCAGGTGTCGACGCTGATCACCAGGTCGGGGTGCCGGTCGCGCACGGTGCCGACGAGCTCGGCGGTCCGTCGGATCTCCTCGTCGACGTCCACGTCCTCGCCGTGGCCCGCCCTGACCCCGCCGACGTCGACGATGTCCGCGCCCTCGGCCACGACCTCGTCCACCCGGTCCAGCGCGGCGTCGAGCGCGTAGGTCGCGCCCCGGTCGTAGAACGAGTCAGGGGTGCGGTTGACGATGGCCATCACCGCGTACGTGCCCGGGCCGAACGTACGGCCGCGCAGCCGAAGCGGCCGGGGAGGTTGCTGCTCGCTCACGCCGACAAGCGTGGCACGATCGGAGCGTGATCTGGTTCCTGGCCCTGCTCGTGGTGGTCATCATCGGCGCGACCGCGGTCGTCGCCCTCGGCCGGGGCGGCTCGATGGCGCCCAGCTACTCCGACCGTCCCGACGTACTCGTCCCCGGTGACCGCGACCTCACGGCGCAGGACCTGCGCGAGGTGCGGTTCTCCCTCGGCTTCCGCGGCTACCGGATGGACGAGGTCGACGCGCTGCTGCGCCGGCTCACCGTCCAGCTCGAGGCCGCAGAGTCGAAGGACCAGTGATGCGGGCACAGCTGCGCGAGTCCGTGGAGGTGGACGTCCCGGCCGACCACCTGTGGCGGGTGGTGACCGACTGGCCGCTGCAGGGCAGGTGGATCCCCTTCACCCGGGTCAGCGTCACCGGCGGCGACGGCCGCGAGGTCGGAGGGCGGCTGGCGGCCTGGACCGGCGTCGGCGCCGTGGGGTTCCTCGACACGATGGTGATCACGCACTGGTCGGAACCCGCCGACGGCACACGGGTCTGCGAGGTGTTGCACACCGGCCGAGTGGTGCGCGGTGACGGCGGTTTCGAGGTCGAGCCGCTCGCCGGCGGCCGGGCGCGGTTCGTGTGGTGGGAGTCCTTCGAGGTCCCCCTGGGCGTGGTCGGTGCGGCGGCGTGGCGGCTGGTGGCGCCGCTGTGGCGCGTCGGCCTCGGCAGGGCGCTGCAGCGGCTGCGCGCGCTCGCCGAGCCCGAGGCCGAGCCCGAGGCCGGAGCGGATCGTGACCGTGGCTGACGTCGAGATCGGCGAGGACGGCAAGGCGCGCTGCCCGTGGGGCACGAGCACGCCGGAGTACGCCGTCTACCACGACACCGAGTGGGGGCGACCGGTGCGCGACGACCGGGGGCTCTACGAGCGGCTCACCCTCGAGGCCTTCCAGTCCGGCCTGTCCTGGCTGACGATCCTGCGCAAGCGGGAGTCCTTCCGCGCGGCCTTCGACGGCTTCGACCCGGCGCGCGTGGCCGAGTACGGCGCTGCGGACCGGGAGCGCCTCCTCACCGACGCCGGCATCGTGCGCAACCGGGCCAAGGTCGACGCGGCGATCCGCAACGCGCGCGCGATGCTCGATCTCGACCAGCCGCTGAGCGAGCTGTTGTGGGGCTTCGCCCCGCCGCCTCGTCCGCGACCGGCCACGCTGGCCGACGTACCCGCCAGCACGGCGGAGTCGACCGCGATGGCCAAGGAGCTGAAGCGGCGGGGGTTCCGCTTCGTGGGACCGACCACCGCCTACGCATTGATGCAGGCCACCGGCATGGTCGACGACCACCTCGCGGACTGCTGGGTACCGCTGCCGCGACAGGGGCGCGGCTGAGCATCTGAGGGCTCGTCGCCGGCTCGGCGAACCGTGCCGCATCGCGGGAAAGCGCTGCGTGTCGCCGGGTCCACTGTTGCGCTGTCAACCGCAGTTGCAGCACGATGCGTCGAATGAACTGGTCGGAGCTCACGTGGTTCTTGACGGCACTCGCCGCCGTGGTGGTGCTGCTCACACGCATCCGGCTCAGCGGCAAGGGCGACCGCACGAGCGGCAACACCACGGTCTCAAGATCTCTGCTCACGGTGCACACCGTGGTCGGCGTGATCGCGCTGGCCCTGTGGATCCCTGCCCTGTTGACGGTGCACCGCTCCCTGGCGCTCGGAGGCGTGATCGCCTGGTGGATCGTCACCGTCGCCGGGTTGCTGCTGCTCGCCCGCTGGCTTCCGACGGGCGGACGTCACTCCGGGGGCAAGGTCACCGACGAGTGGGGTGAGGGCCCCGGCCTGTCACTGCTCGCGCACGTGGGGATGCTCATGGGCGCGTGCTACTTCACCTTCGTGTCGCTGACCGACCGCCTCTGACGCTCAGCGGCCGGTGAACGTCGGCCGTTCCTTCGCCACGAACGCCGCGACGGCGTCGTGGTGGTCCTGGCTCGCCCCGGTGCGCGCCATCATCTCGCCCTCGAACGCCAAGGTCTCGTCGAGGCCGTGAGTGGCGCCGTGGTCGAGGGACGCCTTGATCGACGCGTACGCCAGCGTGGGGCCGCTGCCCAGGCGGGTGGCGAGCGCGTCCACGTCCTTCTCGAAGCTGCCCTCGGCTGCCACCACCGTCGCCAGACCCAGCTCGCGGGCCTCCTCGGCCGGAATCGTGCGGGGCATCATCAGCAGTTCGGCGGCCTTCGCCCGACCGACCAGTCGCGGCAGGGTCCAGGAGATGCCGGTGTCGCAGGACAGCGCGATCCCGGTGAAGGCGAGGTTGAAGCCGGCCGAGGGCGCCAGCACCCGGAAGTCGCACGCGAGGGCGATCGACGCGCCCGCGCCCGCGGCGACGCCGTTGACGGCGGCGACGACCGGCTTGGGCATGGACGCGATGCCGGAGGCGATGGGGGCGTAGTGCTCGGGCACTGTCGACCACACCTCGTCCATCGACTTCGAGCGCAGGTTGGCGATGTGCTCCTTGAGGTCCTGGCCCACGCAGAAGGCCCGACCTGTCCCGGCGATCACGACGACCCGGGCGGTGCTGTCGGCGGCCGCCCGGCGCACGGCTTCGAGCAGGGCCTCCTTGGTCGCGAGGTCGAGGGAGTTCATCGCGTCCGGTCGGTTGAGGGTGATCCGTGCGATGCCGTCGACCGCGTCGTAGAGCACGGGTGTGCTCATCGTCTCCTGGTCCTGCGTCATGCGCGCTCTCCGTTTCCGTTGGCCGTTCGCTCGAGGCAACAGGTGACGAACCGTTGCGAGGCGGGCAGCAGCCGGCCTGCCTGCTCGTCGAAGAAGGTAGCTGCCTGGTCGCCCGGCCAGCGCGTCGGGAGCAGGTCGCGCGGCAGGCCGGGGTCGGTGAACAGGAACTTCCGCCACTCGTGCACGAGCCGCGAGCGCACTGCGAACGCCTCCTCGTCGGTGGGCTCGCCGTCCGCGGGCGCCACGATCTGCTGTGCCTCGCGCAGCCAGCGGCGGTAGGACCTCGCGAGCGTGTCGAGGTCCCACACGTGCGCGGCGAGCGCCTGCGGGTCACCGTCGAGCCGGCTGCGGAACCGGTGCGCGCGGATCCGGTCCGCGGCGAGCAGCGCGTCGACCTCGTCCGACTCCTGCGCACTGATCCAGGTCGTCTCGGCGAGCGGTGCGTAGCCGAGGAAGGACAGGCCGCTGCGCATCCGGTCCCTGGCGCTGCGGTCGGTCGGCGGGTCGACGACCAGGAGATGCCAGGAGCCGTCCCAGTCGCTGGTGCGGGTGCGGTAGATGCGGGCCGCGGCCTCGTCGAGGCGGCGGGTGGCCTTGGCGGTCAGGGCGTAGCCGGCGCCGGCGCCGAGCTGCACCGGCTCCAGCCAGCCCTGCCGGACCATGCGGGATACCGCAGTACGGACGGCCGGCGCGGCGATGTCGAGCGCTCCGAGCAGCCGCACCAGGGCGGCGACCGGTGCGTCACCGCCGCGCGAGCGCAGATGGTCTCCGAAGAGGTCGAAGAGGGCCGATCGGGCATTCACGGGGTCGAGTCTGCCGCAACGACGACATGTGCAGCACGGTCATGGTGGGGCGTAGGGGATAATGGTGTCCGACCAGCGTGCGCCCCGGTCCCACACGCTCGCACCGATGCGATGACCGATGGCGCTCATGACGAAGGAAGGGGTGCGCAGATGGCGGCGATGAAGCCGCGGACGGGCGATGGTCCGATGGAGGTCACCAAGGAGGGGCGCGGCATCGTGATGCGCGTCCCGCTCGAGGGTGGCGGGCGGCTCGTCGTAGAGCTCAACGCCGGTGAGGCCAAGGAGCTCGGCGATGCCCTCGAGGCCGTCGTCGGCTGATCAACCCACGCTCCAACCCCATATCGCGAAGCCCCGGTGGCACCTCGGTGCAGCCGGGGCCTTCTGCGCCCACCACCGACACTGACACAATCCACAGATGAGGTCCCCCATGCATGGTCTGACCGTCCGCTGGTCCCTCGACGGCGCCGACACCGGCGTCCTGGACAAGCTCCGTGACTACGTGCGGGACTCGTCCCACGAGCGCTTCACCGGGATGGATGGCCTGCGGTTCAAGACCTGGCGGGCCCGCGAGGGGGAGTGGTTCGAGGGCTGCTACGTCTTCGAGTCCCCGGCGGCGCGCGACGAGTTCCAGCGCAGGTTCGAGCAGACCGCGGCCGAGTCGCCGGGGTCGCAGCTGGTCGGATCGGCACCGGTGCTGATCGAGCCCTGCGAGATCGTCGCCGTGGCGGAGGGCGGCGCGGGCTTCCTGGCCGCCCCGGCGTACACGGCAGACTGAGATCTCACGTGGCGGCGGCGCCGGACGGCGGGGAGCATGGACCATGCCCGAGCTGATCTCGCCGACCACCCGGGTGCACCTGTCCTTCCTCGACGCGGTCGAGGAGTTTCGCGCGGAGGGGAGTCCGCAGCTCGCCGGCCTGCACACGCTGCCGCCGACCGAGAACGAGCCCGGCGAGTCGTGGGACGGCCCCGCTCTGGTGGACCCGGCCGGCTTCGCCCGCTACGTCGCGCGGTTGCACGAGCTCGGCGATCCCGGCACGCCGCTGGCGGAGGGATACGTGCACGCGACCGCGCTGTGGTGGGTGCACGGCGACGCCTACCTGGGCCGGCTCTCCATCCGGCACGAGCTCACTCCCGCCTTGTTCACCTGGGGTGGCCACATCGGGTACGCCGTACGCCCGTCGGCGCGTCGGAAGGGACATGCCACGGCGATGCTGCGATCGGCCCTGCCCATGGCCGCATCGCTCGGGATCGACCCGGTGCTGGTGACGTGCGACGTCGACCATGTGGCCTCGCGCCGGGTGATCGAGGCCGCCGGCGGTGCCTACGAGGACACCCGGGAGGGCAAGCTCCGCTTCTGGGTGCCGACGACGTAGCCGTGGCGGACAGCCCGGGTCAGAGCCCCGACGATCCTCCGCGGTCGCGCCACCGCCAAGCGGTCAGCGCTTCTGCGCGAGCAGCAGGCCGTCGCCGACCGGAAGCATGACCGGCAGCAGCGACTCGTCCTCGGCGATGCGCTTGCCGAGCTCGCGGATCGCCACCGTCTCGGAGTCGCGCTGCGCCGGGTCGGCGACCTTGTCGTGCCACAGGGCGTTGTCGAACGCGATCACGCCCCCGGGGCGCAGCAGGCGCAGTCCGGCCTCGAGGTAGTCGCCGTACTCGGCCTTGGCGGCGTCGCAGAAGACGATGTCGTAGTGGCCGTCGGTGAGCCGGGGGAGCACGTCGAGCGCGGCGCCGGTGATCAGCCGAACCCGCTGGGAGGGGAAGCCCGCCTCGGCGAAGGTCTCCTTCGCCAGCCGCTGGTGCTCCGCCTCGAGGTCGACCGAGGTCAGGACCCCGTCCGGGCGCATGCCGCGCAGCAGCCAGACGCCGGAGACACCGGTACCGGTGCCGACCTCGACGACCGCACGCGCCTCGAGCGTGGCGGCGAGGAACCGCAGGGCGGCCCCGCAGCCGGCGCCGACCGGGACGACCCCGACCTCTTTCGCGCGGGCTCGTGCGGACACGAGCACCTCGTCCTCGGCCACGAACTCTTCTGCATAGACCCAGGTGGCGGACTTCATGCGCGCAGCCTAATGGAACCAACCGGGTCATCAGGTCGTTGGCAGCACTGTGGAGGCGCGCCCCTTGCTACTGCCCCGTACCATGTAGCCCCGAGGAGACTTCAGATGACGGTCGCCGTCGAGCCGGTGCGAGGAGGTGTCGGCGTGGAGCCACAGACCACGCAGGAGTGGACGCCTCCGAGCTGGGACGAGGTGGTGCGCACCCATTCTTCCCGGGTCTATCGGCTTGCCTACCGGCTGACCGGCAACAAGCACGACGCCGAGGACCTGACGCAGGAGGTCTTCGTCCGGGTCTTCCGCTCGCTGAACAGCTACACACCGGGCACGTTCGAGGGCTGGCTGCACCGCATCACCACCAACCTGTTCCTCGACCAGGCCCGGCGCAAGCAGCGGGTGCGCTTCGACGCGCTGCCCGAGGACGCCGACCAGCGGATGCCCGGACGCGCGGTCAACCCGGCCCACTCCGTGCACGACGCGCTGCTCGACTCCGACGTCGAGCAGGCGCTGGCCGACCTGCCGCCCGACTTCCGTGTCGCGGTGGTCCTGTGCGACATCGAGGGCCTCGCCTACGAGGAGATCGCCGCCGTGCTGGGCATCAAGCTCGGCACCGTGCGCTCACGCATCCACCGTGGCCGGTCGATGCTACGCAAGGCGCTCGAGCACCGCGCGCCGGCCGGAGGGCGCACCCGGTTCGCCGGGCCCCTCGACCACCACGCCGAGACGAGGGCGTCCGGTGAGCCATCTCGGTGAGCGGCTGACCGCCCTCGTCGACGGCTACCTCGGTCCCGCGGAACAGGAGCGGGCCATGGCGCACGTGCGGCACTGTGCCGCGTGCCGGGCGGAGCTGCAGCACGAGCAGTGGGTACGCCGGGAGGTGCAGAGCCTCCCGGGGGCCGAGCCATCGGCGGCGCTGCTCATGGCGCTGAAGGACATCGGCGGCGACCCGTCGGCGGTGGCGATCGAGCAGGACGCCCCTGCGACCCACTGGCGCCTGCCCTCCGGACGCCGTGCCGGTCTCGCCCTCGCCGGTGCCGGCACCGTGGCAGCCGGTGTGCTGGGGCTGGCCTACGCGGTCGGTTCGACGGCGCCGGCAGCCGATCCCGTCCGTCCGCCGGTGGAGCAGTTCTCGTCCGAGTTCGCGAGCGTCCGCGACGCTCCGTTCTCCGATCCCGCCGTCGACGTGCTCCCCGTCATCGAGCGCCGGGCTCCGGCAGTGGGCGAGCCGTGACCAGGACCACCCCCGCTGCGTTGCTGCTGATCGGTGCGCTCGGCCTGTTGCTGGTCGCTCCGGCCTCCGCCGCTGCCCAGCCGTACGGCGTCCCGTCGGCCGAGCGCGACGACGCGAGTGCGATCGCGTCGCTGCGGCGTGCGGCCATCGCCGTGGAGCGGGTCTCCTACCGGGGGACGCGGATCGTCAGCTCGTGGGGCAGCGAGAGCTCCACCACGATCCTCGTCGACGTCGAGCACGTGGCCAGGCAGGGCACGCTCGTGCGGATGCGCGGTGGCGGGGCTGCCGAGGACACGACCGCGTTTCTCGCCGCCCGCGATGAGGACAGCCCCCACGACCCTGGCCTGGGCGTGGACTCGCTGGAGCTGCTGACCAGGACCTACGACCTGCGGGAGGGGACACCCGGAGACGTCGCCGGACGGGCCGCCGACGTGGTCGAGATCGGCCAGGCCGGGCAGCTCGTCGCCCGTATCTGGGTCGACCGGGCGAGCGGGCTGCCGCTGCGCCGCGAGATCTTCGACTCCACCGGGCAGCTGGCAGTCGAGAGTGCCTTCATCGATCTTCAGGTCACCGACGACGGCTTCATCGCGCACCTTCCTCCGGGTGCACCCGACACCGACGCCGACCAGGTCGGGCTGTCCGACGTGCCCGACCTGCAGCAGCGCGGATGGGCCTGCCCGCAGCAGGCGGGTGCCCTGCATCTGGTCGGTGTCGAGAGAGTGGCCGACGCCCTGCACCTGTCCTACTCCGACGGACTGTCACGGGTGTCCGTGTTCGAGCAACGCGGAGACCTCGACCCCCGAGACCTCGCCGGCTACTCCCCACGTGAGCTCGGCGGCCGGACGGTCTACGTGCGGGCCGGCATGCCCAGCTACGCGATCTGGGAAGCGTCCGGCACCGTCTACACCCTGGTGAGCGACGCTCCGGTGGGGACCATGGAGCGGGTCATCGCCTCCTATCCCGGTGCGGACCGCACCGAGCCCGGCTTCTGGGGACGTGTGGCCGGCGGGCTGGCCCGGATGGGAGCCTGGGTCACGCCCATCGTGTGAAGCCGTTGGAGCGGCGTGAGACACTGCCGCAGAGGGCAATGCATACACGATGAGTGACCATGAGACCGGCCCGGATCCGGCTCCGGGGGCCGATCCGCGCAACGAGACCACCCGGCCGCTGCCGCCGTACCCGCACGCGGGTCCGTGGCGGCCGCCCTACGTCCCACCACCCCCCGCGCGGCCGGACGCGAGCCGCGGACTGCTGCCCGTCGTCGCGGTCGTGAGTCTCGTGGTCGGGCTGGTGGGCGGCATCGTCGGCGCGCTCGCCGTCGCCAACCGCGACGGCCCCGAGGTCGTCCCTTCGCAACCCACGATCCTGCGTGAGGACCCGGTGCCCGCCCCGCTGGAGGAGGCGGGCTCGGTCGTCGAGGTCGCCGACGCCACCCTGCCCAGCGTCGTGCAGATCCTGTCCGACGGCGACAGCGCCCAGGCGAGCGGCTCCGGATTCGTCCTCGACCGCGATCGGCACATCATCACCAACAACCACGTCATCGCCGGTGCGGCGGACCGCGGCAACATCACCGTCGTCTTCAACGACGAGCGCAGGGTGGAGGCGCGCGTGGTCGGGCGCAGCCCCGCCTACGACATCGCCGTCCTCGAGCTGCGTCGTGACGTCACGGCGCGACCGGCGGCGTTGGCCGACATCGGCGGGCTGCGGGTCGGTGAGACCGTCGTGGCCATCGGGGCGCCGCTGGGGCTGTCGAGCACGGTCACCTCCGGCATCGTCAGCGCACTCGACCGGCCGGTCACAGTCGGTGGTGAGGGCGAGAACTCCTACCTCAACGCCATCCAGACCGATGCCGCGATCAACCCGGGCAACTCGGGCGGGCCGCTGGTCAACATGCGGGGCGAGGTGATCGGGGTCAACTCCGCGATCGCCAGCCTGGGCGGGCTCGGTGGGCCTGGCGGCAGCATCGGCGTGGGTTTCGCGATCCCCGTCGACCAGGTGCTGCGCACCGCCGACCAGATCCTGCGCGACGGGGAGGCGTCGTTCCCGATCATCGGGGCGGGGGTCGACGTGGGCTCCCCCCAGCGCGGAGCCGAGATCACCAGCGTCACCCCCGGCGGCCCCGCCGAGCGGGCCGGCCTGCGCAACGGCGACCGGGTCGTCCGCGTCGGCGACGACAGCATCCAGGACGGCATCGAGCTCATCGTCGCGATCCGGAGCCGGGTGCCGGGGGAGCAGGTCCAGCTCACCCTGGTCCGCGACGGTGAGGAGCAGACGATCACCGTGCAGCTCGCCGCGCGGGTCGGCTGAGCCTCCGGACGCCGCTCAGGTGGCGTCGTAGTCGTACGGGGGACGCTCGCCCGCTGCGAGCGGACGGTGGCCCGGCCGCCGCGGGAGGTCGTCGTCCTCGTCGACCACGTCCAGCACGTGCTTGCGCACCATCTCGCGCGGGTCGAGGTCACGCAGCCCGGCTGCGTCGGTGCCGAGCTCGTCGCTGATCTCGCGGCGGGCGTTGTCGATCATCACCCGTGCGGTGCGCACGAACTTGCCTGCCTGCCGGGCTACCTCCGGAAGCCGGTCCGGCCCGAAGACGAAGATCGCCACGAGCAGAAGGACCAGGATCTCTGGTAGTCCGACGTCGAACACGCCGACAGCCTACGCATCAGGAACGGCCGGCGGGCGTCAGCCCCAGCTGCATCCCGGCCAGGCCACGGCCCTTGCTCGTGAGCTGTCCGGCCAGCTCACGCAGTGCATCGCCGGCCGGCGACTCGCCGTCCTGCAGGACCAGAGGCTGCCCCGTGTCACCGCCCGCGCGCAGCCGCTCGTCGAGCGGCACCTGGGCGAGCAGCGGCACGTCGTAGCCGAACCGCTGGCTGAGGGTGTCGGCCACCTGCTGGCCGCCGCCGGAGCCGAACAGCTCGATGCGGTGCTCCGGCCCGCAGTGCGGGCACGGCAGGAACGACATGTTCTCGACGATGCCGGCGACGCGCTGGTGCATCATCGACGCGATCGTGCCCGCCCGCTCGGCGACCTCGGCAGCGGCCTGCTGCGGTGTGGTCACCACGACGACCTCGGAGTTGACCAGGTGCTGGCCGACCGAGATGGCGACGTCGCCCGTGCCGGGAGGCAGGTCGAGCAGCAGCACGTCGAGGTCGCCCCAGTACACGTCGCTGAGCATCTGCACGAGCGCCCGGTCGAGCATCGGCCCGCGCCACGCGACCACCTGGTCGCGCCGGGGCTTGAGCATGCCGACGCTGATCACCTGGAGCCCGAGGGTCGGCACCGGCATGATCATGTCCTCGACCTGCGTGGGCCGCATGTCCGCGACACCGAGCATCGCGGGCACCGAGTGGCCGTAGACGTCGGCATCGACGATGCCGACCTTGAGCCCCTGCTGGGCCATGGCGACGCCCATGTTGACCGTGACCGACGACTTGCCGACGCCGCCCTTGCCCGACGCCACGGCATAGACCTTGGTGAGCGAGTCGGGCCTGGCGAAGGGGATCTCGCGCTGCGTCTGTCCTCCGCGCAGGGTCTCCTGCAGTCCCTGCCGCTGCTCCTGCGTCATCACGCCGAGCTCGACGTTGACGTCGGTGACACCGTCGACGCGCCCCACCGCCTGGGTGACGTCGCGGTTGATGGTGTCCTTGAGCGGACAGCCGGAGACCGTCAGCAGCACTTTGACCGTGACCGCGCCGGAGTCGGCGATGTCGACGGACTCGACCATGCCGAGCTCGGTGATCGGTCGCTTGATCTCGGGATCGTTGACAGTGGCCAGGGCAGCCTGGACCTGCTCCGTCGTCGGTGTCGTGGTCATGACTCCAGGCTACGGGGTGGGTTGTCCTCGCGGTCATCGGGCGATCCATCGGCCCGTTCCTCGAGGTCCTGCAGCAGCGAGCGCAGCTCGGAGCGCACGTAGTCGCGGGTGGCGACCTCACCGAGCGCCATCCGCAGGGAGGCCATCTCACGCGCGAGGAACTCCATGTCGGCGTGCGCGCGGGCGTTGGCGTCGCGGTCCTGCTCCAGCCCGACCCGGTCGCGTGCCTCCTGGCGGTTCTGCGCCAGCAGGATCAGCGGAGCGGCGTACGACGCCTGCAGGCTGAGCATCAGCGTGAGAAAGATGAACGGGTAGAGGTCGAAGCGCAGGTCGGGTGGGACCATCACGTTCCAGGACAGCCAGATCGCGATGAACGCCGTCATGTACGCCAAGAAGCGGGCGGTGCCCATGAACCGGGCAAAGGTCTCGGCGAACCGGCCGAAGGCGTCGGCGTCCCTGCTCGGCCGCGGCATGAACACCCACTGCCGTCTCAGGTCGCGGGGCTGGTCCAGACGCGGGCTGCGCCGGCTCTCACGCGCCACGGGTCGCCTCCGAAGCACGTGACACGACGCGGTCGCGCCAGTCATCGGGCAACATGTGGTCGAGCACGTCGTCGACGGTCACCACGCCGAGCAGCCGGCCGTCGTTGTCCACCACCGGCGAGGCCACCTGGTTGTACGTCGCGATGTGTGCGGCCACGTCCTCCAGGGTGGCGTCCGGGCGCAGCGGCTCGAGGTCGGTGACGACGGCGGCGGAGACCAGCGTCGAGGGGGGTTCGCGCAAGAGCCGCTGGAAGTGCGCCACACCCAGCAGCCGCCCGGTGGGCACCTCTGTCGGAGGACGCACCACGAACACCATCGCCGCGAGGCTTGCGGTGAGCTCCTCGTTGCGGATGCTGGCGAGCGCGTCGGCGACCGTCGCGTCCGGCGGCAGGATCACGGGCTCCGTCGTCATCAGCCCGCCGGCGGTGTGCTCCTCGTAGGTCATCAGCCGGCGCACGTTGTCGGCCTCGCCCGGCTCCATCGCACGCAGCAGCTGGTCGGCGGTCTCCGGTGGCAGCTCGGCGATGAGGTCGGCGGCGTCGTCCGGTGACATCTCCTCGAGCACGTCCGCCGCGCGCTCGGTGTCGAGCTGGCTGAGGATCTCGACCTGATCCTCCTCGGGCAGCTCCTCGAGCACGTCGGCGAGGCGCTCGTCATCGAGCGCCGCCGCGATCTCGGCCCGGCGCTTGGGGGACAGGTCGTGGATGACGTTCGCCAGGTCGGCCGGGCGCATCGCGTCGAAGGCGGCCAGCATGTGCGCTGCCCCCTGGCCCTCCTCCGGCAGCGCGAGGCCGGTGACCTCGTCCCAGTCCAGCACGTAGGTCTGACCGCGCCGCCGGAACCTTTTGGGTCCCTCCTGCACCGCTACCTTGCTCACGACCCAGTCGTGCATGCGGTTCTGCTCCACCGCGATGTCGAACACGACAGCCTCGGTGCCCGTCTCGGTCACCTGCACGGTGCGGTCGAGCATCTCGCCGAGCACGAGGGTCTCGGTCGGACGCTGCTGGAACCTGCGCATGTTCACGACCCCG
>Ga0075331_1000199_pt1 | contig 13119 bp, 10 predicted proteins | sample MayberrySE_TuleA_FD_120090 | JGI IMG/M metagenome (GOLD analysis project Ga0075331, IMG submission 120090) | Natural and restored wetland microbial communities from the San Francisco Bay, California, USA, that impact long-term carbon... | ecosystem: Environmental > Terrestrial > Soil > Wetlands ... | reverse complement strand
TCGTGGCACTGCCAGGAGGAGTCGCGTGGCTGAGAAGTCACGAACATGGTGGGCGTAGCTCAGTTGGTAGAGCACCTGGTTGTGGTCCAGGATGTCGCGGGTTCAAGTCCCGTCGTTCACCCCGGTGTGATGTCCGAGGACATCGGCATAGCCCGAACCCACATTTGGGTTCGGGCTATGCACGTTCCGGAGGCGTTGTTCCGCATGCTCAGCCGATGCCGCTGGACTGGAGCCGGCCGCAGTGGTGCAGGGTGACCTTGCTCCCGGTGTCGACGCGGTCGGTTCGGACCCGGCCCTCGGGTGCCGCCGGTGCGGCGGGTCCTGGGACTCGGGTGCGTCGGGTCAGGTGGGGGCGACGGTGCCCGCCCCTGGTCTGCGAGGCACAGGCACCACGGGCTGATCCAGGTCGGCCGGGATCGAGTCGAGGCGGATGCTCGGTCCTTGGTGCCTCACGTAGGCGTCGCGGACCGCCGGGTGACGCATGTAGGACAGTCGGCTGGACGCTTGCCGTGACCTGCGGATCCCGTCGAGAACAAGTCCGGCCATCACGCCCAGGACGCTCATCAGCAACAGGAACGCGGACGCGTACACCGACGAGCGGTGCGGGACGGCGCTCGTCTCGATGTAGTCGACCAGCTCCGACGCCGCGAGCCCCAGGCCCAGCAGGACATACATGGCAGCGATGGTCCCGAAGAAGTACATCGGACGCTCGTGCCGGGTGAGGCTCATGATCGTGTTGAGGATCCGCCAGCCGTCGCGGTAGGTGCGCAGCTTCGACTGGCTGCCCTCGGCCCGGTCGCGGAAGTCCACCGGGAAGGGGGTCGACGGGATGCGCAGCGCCAGGGAGTGCACGGTGAGCTCGGTCTCGATCTCGAACCCCTGTGAGAGGGCAGGGAAGCTCTTGACGAACCGTCGGGAGAACACGCGGTAGCCGCTGAGCATGTCACCCATGCTGTCGCCGAAGATCACGGTCACGATCCGGTTCAGTGCCCGGTTGCCTGTCGTGTGGGCAGGCCGGAAGGCGGACTGGTTGCGGCCGCCCAGCTCGCGGCGCAAACCCACCACGTGGTCGAGGTTCTGCTCGACCAGTGCCTCGATCATGGCCGGCGCAGCCGCCGCGTCGTAGGTGTCGTCGCCGTCGATGAGCAGGTAGATGTCCGCGTCGATGTCGGCGAAAGCTCGCCGAACCACGTTGCCCTTGCCCTTCAGCGGCTCGGAGCAGACGACGGCCCCGGCTGCCAGCGCGTGCTCCACCGTGCGGTCGGTGCTGCAGTTGTCATATACGTAGACGGTCATGCCAGGCACACTGACGCGGAGGTCAGAGACGACCTTGCCGACCGCCGCCTCCTCGTTGTGACAGGGCACGATCGCTGCGATTCGGAAACGCTTGGCTAGGGACATACGGCGACCTTCGGCGACGAGCGAGCCAGTGGAGGCTCCTGTGCCGACAACGCCCAAGCGTGTCGCGGGTTACGTGTCCGCGACCCAGGTGGTCGCCGGTCTAGTCCCGGGCCGGACGGGCGACACCGTGGACCCGAGCGTTCCGCAGCACCTCGCGGTACACGCCTTCCAACTGGTCGAGATGCGCCTGCCACGAGAAGGCCGAACGGACGTAGGCATACGCCTCCTCGCCCATCCGGCGCATCGACGCGGGGTCGCCGACAAGACGTACGAGCGCCTCGCGGAGCCCGCCGCCGGCCATGTCGACGAACTCGACCCCCGGGCCGGCCGTCCACGAGGAGTGCAGGGCCGGGTCGTCGTTGGCCACGACCGGCAGCCCGCTGCTCATCGCCTCGAGGACGGTCAGTGGGCACTCCCCCACGGAGGCCACCACCATCACGTCGGCGCTTCCGTAGACCTGTGGCATTACCGCACCCGGAAGGCCCCCGAGGAAGTGCAGTCGCCGGTCCTCGAGACCGGGCCGGCGGTCACCGCCGACGAACACCAGGTCGTAGGCGTCGTCGGCGGCACCCGCGACCAGGGCGAATCCCTTCTTGGGCACGAACCGACCGACGAACAGGACGAGTGGACGGTCCTCTGGCAGCCCGTGCGCCCGCCGGGCGCGGCTGCGCTCGTCCGGTCCGGCGGGTCGGAACGCTGTCGTGTCCACGCCGTTGGCAAGGACGTCGACCCGGACAGCCCTGCTCCCGACGGTCCGGGTGCCGGCAGCGACGTGCTCGTCGATGCACAGGATCGCTGCCGCTCGCTGCAGCACGATCCGGGCCACGGTGGCCAGGACGACGTGCTGCAGGATCCTGACCATGATGGACGAGTGGTGCACGAACCCGACGTGCCGGTGGACGATGTACGGCGTCCGAAATGCCAGGCACCAAAGCACGGCGGCCCAGCTGGTCAGGTACAGGGGGTCGTGGATGTGCACGAGGTCCGCCCGTCGTACCTCTCGCCACATCGTGAGGAGCAGCCGAGGCGAGAAGATGGGGAAGGGCACGCCGTACCTGGGCTCCAGCCCGTTCCAGGCCCGGACCCGGACGATCCTGACACCGTCCTCGTCGCGCTCCCCCGGGCCGACGGTGTAGGAGCTGCTCAGCAGCGTTATGTCCCAGCCACGGGCGGCGAGGCCTTGCGTCTCGGCCGCCACGACGGTCTCGAGTCCGCCGATGTGCGGCAGGCAGTTCTGGGCGACGTGGAGCACGCGACGCCGGTCGGCGTTATGCCGAGAGGCGTCTCGCGAGTCGTGCGTCGTCACCGGGTCCCTCGTCCTTGACCGACCTGTGTGCACCGGCAGTATGCACGCAAATACGGCATCGGCCATCCGCCGGGAAGGACGGCTCAGACCACTCCGGGCGGCACGTAACCTTTACCCGGCGATGGCGTTGTTGGGCCGTGGACGGCACCGATACCACGAGCGAGATACGTGCGGCGGGCCAGGGCCCCGAGCCTCGGTGGTTCCAACGCGTGCTCCCGGTCGTCGCGACCGCGGTGGCGCTCGTCGCGCTGGGAGCCGTCCTCTCCCCCGGCTTCCGTCACGAGCTCGAGCTGTCCACGAGCCGCCAGCCCCAGCCGTTCGTCGAGCTTTCCTTCCCGAACGCCGCATCTGGGGCACATGACGGATGCGCCAGGACTGTCGCGTCAGTGGGGACCAGGTTCGCCCTCACGGGCCACCTCACCGAGCCGCGGCGGCTTGCCTACCGGGTGTCGGTCACGCCGTCCGGCGGCAGCATCCACACGCAGCACGCCTACGGGTCGATTCGCCTCGCCCGGGGGGACTCCCGCGAGGTGCGCGTGATGTTCCCAGTGAGGCCAACCCGGGCGTACACCGTGTCCGTGAGGCTCCCCGAGCTCGGCCAGCGGCTGCTCGCCCATTGCCCGAGGACCCGCTCGTGACCGGCCCCGGTCCACTGAGGGTGGCGCTCGTTACACCCCGGTTCCCGCCGGACGTCGGAGGTTTGGAGCGGTACGTCGAGTGGGTGGCGGACCTGCTGATGCGCTCCGGTTCGTTCGAAGTCACGGTCATCACCAGCGGGCGCTCACCGAGGACCACGCGCGAGAGCCATCGGGGGGTCACCGTCATCCGGCTGGGCACCTGGCTCACTGTCTCCAACACGCCGCTGAACCCACTGTGGTGGTTCCAGCTACCACGGCTGCTGCGCCGGCTGGACGTCGACGTCGTGAACGCTCACGCACCGGTCCCCGGCCTGGCCGATGTCGCGGCGCTGACCTCGCCGGTTCCGGTGGTGATGACCTACCACGCGGGGTCCCTGGTGAAGGGCTCCGCAGTCGACGTACTGCTGCGCGCCTACGAGCGGCACGTACTCCCGAGGGTGTTCGGCCGGTGTGCCGACCTGCTCGCGGTGTCGCCTGTCTCGCTCGCGCACACGACCGGTCGGGCGCATCTCGTCCCGCCCGGAGTCGACTGCCTCGTGTTCACTCCACCCGCGACGCCTGCGATCCGCGAGCCTCGGGTGCTCTACGTGGGCCGGGTGGAGCGCACGTCGCGGTGGAAGGGGCTCCACGTGCTCGTGGACTCGCTGGTGCATCTGCGCGACGCAGTCCCAGCCGCCCGGGTGGACATCGTCGGTGACGGCGACGATGTCCACGACCTCCGTGCCCGAGCGGAGCGCCTCGGCGTCGCTGACCTCGTCGACTGGCACGGGCACGTGGACCATGGCGAGCTGCCGCCCTTCTACCGAAGGGCCGGCGTGACCGTGCTGCCGTCCCTGACAGAGGCCGAGTCCTTCGGCATGACACTGGTGGAGGCCATGGCCAGCGGCTGTCCCGTGGTCGGCTCCGCGGTCGGCGGGATCCCGTTCGTCATCCGTGACGGGATCGACGGGCTGCTGGTGCCGCCGGGAGATCCCGTGGCGCTCGCCGAGGCGCTGCGCGCGGTTCTGTCCGATCCCGCCCGGGCCGTGGCGCTCGGGCAGGCGGGGCGTGAGGCGGTAACGGCGCGCTGGGACTGGTCTCACCGGGGGGAATCGACGCTCGGGGTGCTGGCGGGTGCGTCAAGGGCACGGACGCAGGAGGTGGCGTTGTGAGACCGCAGACAGAACGCGCCGTCGAGGCGGTCAGGCGGGCGATTCCGAAGCCCCTGCTCCCCCTGGTGGTGTGGGTCCGCTTCTGGCTGTCCTGGTCGAGGCCGTCGGTGCGAGACGATGCCCGCCGACAGATGCGGTTCCTGCTCGAGGTGGCCCGGCCCGATGCCGACGTCGAGGCCGCCGCGCGGGCCTACGTGAGGCGTACGATCTGGCGCGGGGAGGCGCGGTGGCATCCGGAGTTGCTGACCGAGCAGCCTGTCGAGGGGTTCGAGCATCTTCTGGCGGCCTACCGGCTCGGGCGCGGGGTGATCCTGAACTTCACGCACCACGGCTGCTACGAGGGCTTCAGCCCCAGTGTGGCCAGGCTTGGCGTGCACTCGCACATGCTCGGGTTCGACCACATCATGCGCGATGACGCGCCCGGGTGGCTGAAGCAGAACCTCCGGATCAGCAGCACCGGTGGCAACACACCGACCAGCGTCGCGATCGGAAGCCAAGGCATCGCCGACCTGCTCATCCGTGGACTCGTCGTCTCCATCGCCTCCGACGTGCCAGGCCGGACACCGGTGAGATTCGTGGGTCGTTCGTTGCTCGGGTCTTTCGGGGCGGCCCGGATCGCCGCGTCCACGGGCTCCCCGGTCATCGTCGTGACCTCCGAGATGGCTGCAGACGGCCGCGTCCTCGTCCGGCTTCACCCCGCCCTTCACCCGGCGGACTTTGACTCCCCACGTGACCTGCTCGACCACATGCTGGCAACGCACGAGGAGGCGTTGCTGCGGTGGCCCCAGGCGTACGACGTCCCGCTTTCCCGCTGGGGCATGGTGACCTGTCCTGCTCCGGCGGCGAGCCCACGATGACCACGACCAGGAGCAGGGCCGACGAGCTGGTCGAACCGGCGTGGGACGAGACTCCGGCCCCCGTCCAGGCCTCCGAGCGGTCGTCTCGTGTGTTCCGGGCCCTCTGCTGCGTCCTGGCGCTCGCCGCGGCTCAGTCGGTCGTGGCCCTGGACGTCGACCTCCCCGTCGTACGGCCGCTTCTGGCACTCTTCACGATGCTCGGCCTGCCCACCCTGCTGCTGTACCGCACGGCAGGACTCCCGAGCAGCAGCCTCGCCACGAAGGCGCTCTGCGCCTTCGGATGCAGCCTCCTCGGCCTCATGGCGGTCGGGCTGCTGCTGAACGCGACGCTGCCCCTCGTGGGCGTGGACCGCCCGCTGCAGCCGGTCGTCCTGGCGGCGACCTGGTTCTTGCTTGACGCGGCGCTGCTGGTGTGGCGCCCCTTGCCAGTGTCGATGCCCTCGTCGGCGGCGGCCGTTCGCCGGATGTTCGGTGCCCGCCTCCGGCTCATCGAGGCGCTGGCCGTCGTGTCGGTCGTGCTCGCGGTGCTCGGCGCAGTGCGCTTGAACAACGGAGCCGGCGGAGAAGTCGCTCTCGCGGCCCACCTCGCCGCGGCCGCGGCGCTGCTGGCGCTCATGATGCGGCGCGACGGGACGCAGGAGCGGGACGTCCGGATTCTGACGCTCGTGGCGACTAGCCTCCTGCTCGCGACGTCCTTGCGGGGTTGGCACATCACAGGACATGACATCCAGGCCGAGTTCTTCGCCTTCACGCTCACGAACGACGACGGTCACTGGGCGATGAGCGCGCTGCAGAACGCATACAACGCCTGCCTCAGCGTGAACATCCTGCCGACCGTGCTGGCGCAGGCCACGGGCCTGTCGGGCCTCGTCGTGTTCAAGGTCGTTCTCCAGCTGGTCTTCGCGCTGGTGCCTGCGCTGACCTTCCTGCTTGCCCGTCGCTACCTGTCGCGGCGAATGGCCCTGGCCGCGGCCGCGTTCGTCCTTGCGTTCCCCACGTTCTTCACCGACATGCCGTACCTGGTGAGGCAGGAGGTCGCGTTCGTCTTCCTCGCCCTGATGCTGTTGGCGGGGACCGAGCCGGTCCGGCCGCAGCGGAACGCCCGCTGGCTGGCGGGGCTCTTCGGGATCGGGGTGGTGCTCTCCCACTACTCGACCACCTACCTCATGCTGCTGGGACTCGTGTTCGGCCTGGCTGTCCTGGGCGCGACACGGTTGCTGTCCCGGTGGTCCGGCCGCGTCGCCGACGCGACGCCCCGTCCTCTGGTGTTGCTGCACCCTGCGGTCGTCGCATTCCTGGCTGTCGCGAGCATGCTGTGGGCAGGACCGGTCACGCACACAGGCGGCCATGCCCAGGACGTCGCACGCGCGACGATCTCCGCCATCCTCGGCAAGGGGACCGACATCCCGGGCTCGTCAGACCTGTCTTACCGGCTCTTCTCTCGGGACCACGTCAGCCCACGGGAACGACTCGACCGCTTCGTGGACGAGACCCTCGAGGCGAGAGCAGGGGTGCCGGATTCCGACCTGCTGGTCAAGGTCGCCGGCCCCGCGGAGCAGAGTCCCGAGATCATCCCCGCCGGCAAGGTGCCTCTGACCCCGGCCGGTCGGGCACTGGAGTCGCTCGGCGTCGACCCGTCGCAGCTCAACACGGTCGCGCGGCTGGCTTGTGCGGTGCTCATGCAGCTGTTCTTGATGCTGGGCCTGGTCGGCGTGCTGTCGCGCGGTGCGGTGGGGGCACGGCGCAAATCCGTCCCAGGGGTGCCACGCGAGGCGGCCTGCGTCGTCCTCGGCACGCTGGCCGCCCTCGGCCTGGTTGTCCTGGTGCCGAGCCTGTCCGTCGAGTACGGCGTATTGCGAGCCTTCCAGCAGACGTTGCTCGTCACAGCGCCGGTCATGGCGGCCGGCCTGTGGATGCTGGTCAGGCTCTTCCGTGTTCGGGTAGGAGTGCTGTCGGCCGCCGTACCCGTCGGCCTGCTGATGGTTCTCTGCGGCGCCGCACCCACTCTCCTCGGCGGCAATCCAGCGCGACTCGCCCTGCAGAACTTTGGGCTCTACCACGACCGCTACCTCGCGACGGACGCTGACGTCCTCACGATGTCGTGGCTAGCCGCCGCGGAGCATGCAGACGACGAACGGCCGAAGGTGATCACCAGCCGGAACAACGGCATCCGCATCGCGCTCGCCCGCGGCGCACCGGTCGCCGTGGCCGACCGCATGTACCCGACGCTGCTCACGACCGGCTCATACGTCTTCGCCGACTCACACCTTGTCCGGAAACGTCAGTCGACGATCTTCTACTCCGGTGACCTGATCACGTACGCCTACCCGCTGCACAACCTCGACCGGCACCTCGACCTGGTCTACAGCGCCGGCAGGAGCAGGGTCTACCGATGAGCAGCTTGCAGATCGCCTGGAAGCAGCGACTCGACGCCATCAGGTCCGACCGGATGCTCATGAACTCCGCGCTGATGTTCAGCACCACGCTGATGATGGCCGGTGGCGGTGCAGTGTTCTGGCTGGTGGCGGCGCGCCTCCAGACCCCGGAGAACGTCGGACTCGCCGGGTCGCTGGTCGCGGCTGCGGAGTCGATCGCGCTCCTGGCGCAGCTCGGCCTCAACATCACACTCCTCCGCACGATGCCGACGAGTCAGCGCCGGGCTGCCGACGTGGCGACTGCCGTCGTCGTGGTGGTCACCGCAGCGGGGATCCTCGCTTTGGCCTACAGCCTTCTGCTGCCTGTCACCTCCCCCCGCCTGCATGAGGTGATCGGCTCGCCGACCGCCCTCGCGGTCTACTGCGTGCTGGTCGCCGCGGCGGCGGTGAACGTGCTGACCGACAGCGTGTTCCTGAGCATCGACCGGGTCTGGTCCAACCTGTGGCTCAACGGCGTCCTTCTCGGAGTGGCGAAGTGCGGGCTGACGTTCCTCCTCGTCGGGGCGGGAGTCCTCGGGCTGTACGGCTCGGTGGGTGGAGCGACCCTGCTCTGCGCGGTGGCAAGTGTCCTGGTGATCTTCCGGCACGTTCCGGGACGTAGGTCGCTGTCGCCCTCACGCCAGCTCTGGGCGGCACGGCGGTTCGCCGGCGCCGGCTACGCGACCTATGTGCTCAACGTGGTCCCCCAGCTGGTCATGCCGCTCCTAGTCATCAACGCGCTCGGAGCGGCGCGCGGGGCGATCTTCTTCCTGAGCACGCAGATCGTGACCATGCAGTGCGCCGCCGTTCTCGCCGTGGGGAACTCGATGTACGCCGAGAGCCAGCGAACACAGCATCGATACCTGCACGTCGTGCGCCGCGGTGGAATGACGATGGCGGTCGTCGCGGTCACCGGTGTCGCGCTTGTGGTCGTGACGGCCCCGTTCCTCCTGGCCCTCTTCGGTCCGCATTACGCCGAGCAGGGATCCCTCACGCTTCGGGTGCTCTCGCTGTGCGCCCTCGCTTTCGCCTTCAACCACTGGTCCGCGATGCGGCTGCGGATCGCGGACCACCTCCACGCGATGGTCGGCGTCCAGCTGATCTCCACCGTCCTGATCGTCGTGCTCGCCGGGTTGGCGGCGCCGTACGGGACGGTGGGGATCGCTCTCGCCTGGGGCGCGGGTCAGCTCGTCGGCGGCATCGTCGGGTACGTCGTCAGCCGTACTGTCGCTCTCCCGCTTGCCGAGAAGCTCGTGCGCGAGGAGCGCCCCGGGCTCGTGGATGAGGTGCTGTGAGCCGCCCCAGAGGCTTCGACGACGCGGTCCGCGATGTCGTCCTCACCACGGTCCAGCTCCTGCTGCGTATCGGGCTGAGACTGCTCTCCCGGGTCTTTCCGCAGTCCCGGTCCGTCGTGGTGTCGGCCTTCCCCGAGACGGAGGGCAACGGCCTCGAGGTCGCGAAAGCTCTCGTCCAGCGCTACGACGGGCAGGTCGTGTGGCTCACCGACGGACACGATCCCCTCGCCGACGTACTCGACCTCGCAGCGAAGGGCATGCTGCTTCGGGAGAAGACAAGCGCTCGAGGACTGTGGCACTACCTGCGAGCCGAGGCGGTGTTCTTCACCCACGGCCTCTACGGAAGCCCGCGGCCGTGCCGACGCAAGCCCATCGTGAACCTGTGGCACGGTGATGGGCCCAAGACGACCCGGCCCGAGAACGGCGCGGGTTCGCTCGTCCCGAGCACTTACCTCGTGGCGGGCACGACGCTGTTCGGACGGCACAAGGCCGCGGCCTTCGAGATCCCTCCGGAGCGGCTGCTGGTCACGGGCAACCCGCGCACGGACCAGCTGTGGCAGCAACCCCCGTCCGGCGCGCTGGAGGACCTCGGCATCACCGGCGACTTCGTGGTCTGGATGCCTACGTTCCGCCGCACCAGGCCCGTCGGGGCGGTCAGGCGCTGGTCCGAGATGGCCAGCTCGGAGACCGACGGCTGCTGCCCTGCGCTGCTCTGGCCGCTGCTGTTCGGTCTGCGGGAGCGAGGGATCCAACTGGTCATCAAGCCACACCCGATGGACGCCGACCGGCGTGACTGGGAGGGGGCCCTCACGATCTCCGAGCCCGAGCTCGTCCGGGCCCGCGTCAACCTGTACACGCTGCTCGGATCTTCGAGCGGGCTGGTCACCGACTACTCGAGCGTGTGGGTCGACTACCTCCTGCTCGATCGACCGCTGGCCTTCCTGGTGCCCGACCGCGAGTCCTACACGAGGGAGCTGGTCCCCTCCGACGTACTCGAATGGCTACCCGGCGAGCTCGTGGACGACGAGAGCGAGGAGCCGTTCCAGGAGTTCCTCGCCGACCTGGACGGGTTCGGCGCGCAGGGCTCCGTGCTGCGTAAGCGGGTGGCAGACCGCATCGACGTGCACCGCAGCCGGACCTCAGCCGACGACCTCGTCACCGCGCTGGCGAACCGGGGAGTGCTCAACGCGCGGCGGTTGCGGTCCCAGGAGCGAGCCGCGGGGGCGTAGGAAAGGCCGCTCCAGGAGGTGGTAGCCGGCGACGGTAAGGAGCACGGTCGCGACCACGGCGACCAGTCCCAGGACCGGCTTGGGCACGACGTGCGACGCCTCCTCCAGCAGGAGGACCGGGACCATGTGCCACAGGTAGATGCTGTAGCTGTAGCGCCCCACCCCTGAGACCCACGGGTGTCCGAGCAGACGCTGGACCGGCCCGGACCGGTTGCTGTAACCGACGTAGATCAGGGTCACCGTGGCGAGCACCGTCATCGGGACGCCGATGTAGCGGTAGACCGGGCTGGACGCGTAGGGCCCGAGCAGGCTGTACGCCGCGACCGCGGCAAGGGAGAACCAGGCCCCGGGAGTCGCATACCTCGATGGCCGTGCCGGACCACCGTCAGCCTGGAACCACAACGCGAGGGCGCCGCCGACGAGGATCTCGGCGAACCTGGCGGTGGGGCCGAAGTAGAACCACGTGTTGTCGAGGGGCAGCGACAGCAGGTAGAGCAAGACCGCTGACGCGGCGCTCACGACCGCCAGCCAGCGCGCATGCCAGCCCCGCATCCTGGCTGTCAGGAGAGGCAGCGGCCAGAGCAGGTAGAAGTACCACTCGACCGCAAGGGACCATGTCTGCCCGAACGGGTTGAGCTCCGTCAGCCAGAGCTCTTCCCCCAGGGCGGCCGCCCAGATCGCGGACCCTTGGCTGAGGGCGACCAGACCGCGTCGGGCCACGTCGGCGGGGTCGACGGGTGCGAGGGGAACTAACGCGTACATGACGACGGTCAGGAGCACGAACCCCAGTAGGGCGGGGTAGAGCCTCGTCACGCGCCGCCGGACGAACGCCCTCCACGCCGCCGATACGGACGCAGGCATCGGCGAGCGCCACAGCATCGTGGTGATGATGAAGCCGCTGAGCACGAAGAAGACGTCGACGCCGATGGACCCACCATGGAAGAACGGCGAGTACCACGCGAGCCAGTGCAGGGACAGGACCGCGCAGATCGCGATCGCGCGGATGCCGTCGGGATAGTCGAAGCGCCCGGTGGCTGATCCCACAGCCAGCCTGCCTCCCGGTACGCAGCCGTAACGACGAAGAGCCGGGCGCGGTTATGGCGGTCTGGCCCGGTCGACCGGCCATCGCGTCCGGGCTGCGGACGAACCAGTACAAAGGACGCGGATCGTCTCTACCATTGCGCTCATGCGCCGCCGGATCTCGGTCGTCCCCCTCCTCGCCGCGAGCGTGGCCTTCGCCGCACTGGGGACGCCTTGGGGGCCACTGCCGACGGCCGTAGCCGACGACATCGCGCCGGTCCGTGCCGTCGTGGCCGACTCCCTCGTCGAGAGCTACGGGGTCGGCATTCATCTGGGGTTCTGGGACACGCCGTACGCTGACGCCGAGGTCGTGGCCGAAGCCCTCCACGAACTCGGGGTGCGGCACGTCCGCGACGACCTCTTCCTGAACAACCCCCGGCAGTACGCCGCCATCAGGACCGTCGCCGCCAAGGGCATCCGCTTCAACCTGATCATGGGCCGGCCAACCGATTCGGCGACTCCCGCCGACTACGTGCGCACGGTTGCTGGACAGCTGCCCCGCGGGGTGGTGGAGAGCCTTGAAGGCGTCAACGAGTGGGACCTCTCGGACCGGTCCGACTGGGTGGCGGAGATGAAGGACTGGCAGGGACAGCTCAGGGCGGCAGCAGCAGCCGACCCCGCGACGGCCGACCTGCCGGTGCTCGCCCCTGCCTTGGCGTTCCGCTGGAACTACGAGGTGGCCGGTGACCTCTCCCGGGACGCCGACGAGGCCAACGGGCACATGTACCCCGGCGGCTACCCACCCCTGAACGAGGTCGCCAGGATCACCACGGCGATCCGCGAGTCCATCCCGGGCAAGCCGCTGGTCACGACCGAGGCCGGGTACCACAACGCCCTCAACACGCGCCACGGGCACCTGCCCGTGCCCGAAGACGTCGCAGGTCTCTACCTGCCGCGCCTGCTCCTCGACCACTTCATGCGAGGAGTCAAGCGCGTCTACACCTACGAGCTCATCGACGAGTTCGAGGACCCGGCGCTGACCAACCCCGAGGCCCACTTCGGCTTGCTCCGGCGCGACCTGGGCCCGAAGCCCGCCTACACCGCGATGCGGGCGCTGCTCTCGTTGCTGTCGGATCCCGGCCCGTCGTTCCCACCGGAATCGCTGGCCCTGGAGGTGGACGGCCTGCCGGCCGACGGGCGTCAGCTGCTCACCCAGAAGCGGAACGGCCAGTTCGTGCTGCTCCTCTGGCGAGACGTCTCGGTGTACGACCCGAGGGAGAGGCGGCGACTGGTCGTCTCGCCGTCGAGCGTCACCCTGCGGCTGACCGAAACATCGCGGCTCGACGTTTACCGGCCGACAGCTGGCACCACGCCCGTCCTGCAGGCCGAGGCGCGCTCGCTGCCGCTGCAGCTCGACGGCGAGGTCACGGCGATCACTATCGACTCCGTCCCAGCGCTCGCTCCGACGAACGAGGCCCCAGCTAGCGCCCCGGCCCCGGCCGACCCCGCCGCAGTCCCGGCCCGGGTTCCGTCACGGCCGGCCGTCGTGTCAACTTCAGTGGGCCGGCGCGGCGTCACAGTCGCCTGGCGCAAGCCCGATCCCCACGGGCGCCGCATCCTCGGCTACCGGCTGAGCCGGGGCACCAGGGTCGTGAACGTGGGGCCGAGAGCGCGGCGCGCCACCCTTCGGGGCCTGCCTGGAGGCAAAAGGCTGCGGGTCGCGGTGCGCGCGAGGAACGCGGTCGGCTGGAGCCGGCCCACCTTCACCCGCTACGTCACCATCCGTCGCTAGCGCCGGCGACGGCATC
>Ga0075331_1000198_pt1 | contig 13123 bp, 16 predicted proteins | sample MayberrySE_TuleA_FD_120090 | JGI IMG/M metagenome (GOLD analysis project Ga0075331, IMG submission 120090) | Natural and restored wetland microbial communities from the San Francisco Bay, California, USA, that impact long-term carbon... | ecosystem: Environmental > Terrestrial > Soil > Wetlands ... | reverse complement strand
GTCGAGGTCCTGCACACCATCACCTTCGACGCCAGCAAGATCGTGCGGATGATCCTGGAGGAGATCCCGCACGCGATGGTGGCGGTCGAGGAGATCGGGGTCGGGTACCGCGTGAACCGGCACTTCCCGGCCGGCGAGATCACCGGCGAGATGACGCTGCAGAGCGTGGACGAGCTCGTCGCGGAGCCGGTGACCCGTGTGATCATCCGGGACCCGCACTCCTCCGAGGAGGAGTTCGTCGAGCTCGCCGAGAAGGTCGGGCTGCACGGCACCAACTACTTCATCGGCTGGACCGCGTGGCTCGACCTCGCCCCCGAGGGTGTCTCCAAGGCGTCCGCGCTGGCCGACGTCGCCCGGCGGCTCGGCGTCGCCCGGGAGCACGTCCTGGCCATCGGCGACGGCCGCAACGACCTGGAGATGCTGCGGTGGGCCGGTCGCGGTGTCGCGATGGGCCAGGCCCCGCTGGAGGTCCAGGAGGCCGCCGACGACGTCACGCGCACCGTCCACGAGGACGGCGTCGCCCACGAGCTGTTCCACTGGTTCTGACCGTGTCGGCCGGTGCGGCGCAGCGACCGGGGCCACCTCGGCTGGTGGCCACCGACCTCGACGGCACGCTGCTGCACAGCGACGGGACGGTCACCGACCGGACCCGTGAGGTCCTCGCCGCGGTGGAGGACCTCGGGGCCACGGTGGTCTTCGTGACCGGCCGGCCGATCCGCTGGATGGACGACCTGTGGCAGCACGTCGGCGGGCACGGCATCGCCGTCTGCTCCAACGGCGGGATCGTGTACGACGTCCACGACCGTGCCGTGCGCCGGGCGCGGCCGATCCCGGTCGAGGTCGGCCTCGCGGTGGCCGAGCGGCTCCGGGCCGACGTCCCGGGCACCACGTTCGCGATGGAGACCACCGAGGGGTTCGCCAAGGAGCCGGGCTTCCTGCCGCACGTCGACGACGCGGCGCGTCCCGAGCTGGCCGTCGGACCGCTCACCGAGGTCTTCGGGCACACGGTGGTGAAGCTGCTCGGCCTGCACGAGGAGCTCGAGCCGGAGGAGTTCTGGCGCCGGACCGAGAAGTCGGTCGGGCACCTCGTCACCACCACGTGGTCGTCGGTGGGCGCCCTGGTCGAGATGAGCGCCCCGGGCGTCACCAAGGCGAGCACGCTCGAGCTCGTCTGTGCCGAGCTGGGCGTCGCGGCCGAGGAGGTCGTGGCGTTCGGGGACATGCCCAACGACCTGGCGATGCTCGAGTGGGCCGGGAGGTCGTACGCCATGGCCAACGCCCACCCGTCCGTCCGCGAGCTCGCCGACCACGTCGCGCCGACCAACGACGACGACGGCGTGGCCCGGGTCCTCGGGGAGATCTTCGGCCTCGGCGCCCGCAGCGGGAACCGGACCGGCGCCCGGCGCGTCCCACCGACATGAGAGCACTCCGTCTCCTCCTCGCCGGCGTCCTCGGGGCGCTGTCGCTGGTGGTGGTCACCGCGACCCCGTCCTTCGCCTGCTCGTGCGCGGCGGCGTCGACCGAGCAGTACGTCGACGGCGCCGACGTCGTGGTCACCGGCACCGTCGCGGACAGGGAGCCACCCCCTGAGCGCCCGGTGATGTCGTCGGGCGACCCGGTCACCTACACCGTCGACGTCGAGCGGCGGTTCAAGGGCGACGGCCAGGACCCGCTCCAGGTGCTGTCGGCGATCAGCGGGGCGTCCTGCGGGCTCGAGGGAGTCCGCGTCGGCCGGCGCTACGTCGTGTTCGCGACCGTGGGACGCGGCGGCGACCTGTGGGCGAGTCTCTGCGGAGGTACGGCGCCCTGGTCGGCCGACCTGGAGGCCGGGGTGGTCGCGGCCACCGGTCCGGGCACCGTGGCGCCGCCGTCCGCCGCACCCGCAGGTACGGCCGGGACCTCCGGCGACCTGCCCGAGGAGGCCGAGGGCGGGTTCCTCGCGGCTCCGGTGGCGCTGGCGACAGGGGTCGGGCTGGCCCTGCTCGCCGGCCTGCTGTGGCTCCGGCTCCTGCTCCGCCGCTGACGGATCCCGTGGCCGGCCGGCGCCGCTGGTCACGAACTGCGGCGAATCGCGGCGAGAACCTGTTGTTCTCGCCCACTTTCCGACAGAGTGGGCCCTGCCCGGCTGTGACCCGGGTCACGCACGAGTAGAGGTGGGAGGTCTGCGATGTCCAAGGACGCCGTCGGCGCCACACGAGAGGCGCTCACGACGCTCGCAGCCGCGGTGCTGCGGGTCCGCAACGAGTACGGCGACACGCTCGGGGTGCGCAGGCTCACCTCGGACGTCGACCGCCTGCACGCGGACCTCGACGAGCTCGGTGACCCCAAGCCGGGGCACACGCCGGGCGTGAGCAAGGAGGACCTGATCGCCATCCCGGACGACCCTTACGACGAGAGCATGTGGCACGACGCGCAGTCCGAGGCCCAGCACGCTCTCTAGGGGGAACCGCACATGTCGACAGGCGTCCGGAGCGCCGGCCGAGCCCACATCGACGCGAGGACGCTACGGCAGGACCGGTGGTGGCTCGCGCCCCTCGTGACCTTCGTGGTCTTCACGGCGTTCGTCGTGTACGCGACGTGGCGGGCGTTCTCGGGCGAGTTCTACTACTCCACGCCCTACCTCTCGCCCTTCTACTCGCCGTGCATGGGCGCCCAGTGCGTGGAGGGGTCGGCCGACTTCGGCCGGCCCTTCGACTGGTTCCCGTACTCCCCGGCGCTGATCATCCTGGCGATCCCGCTCGGGTTCCGGATGACCTGCTACTACTACCGGAAGGCCTACTACCGGGCCTTCTGGCTGTCCCCGCCGGCGTGCGCCGTGGCCGAGCCGCACACCACGTACACCGGTGAGCGGCGCTTCCCGCTGATCCTGCAGAACGTGCACCGCTGGGCGTTGATCGCCTCCGGCCTGATCGCGCTGGTGCTGACCTACGACCTGATCCTGGCGTTCCGCGACGAGAACGGCGAGTGGGGCCATGCGGGTCTCGGAACCGTGATCTTCGCCGCCAACGTGTTCCTGATCTGGGCCTACACCCTGGGCTGCCACTCCTGCCGGCACCTGATCGGCGGGCGGCTGCGGCACTTCTCCAAGCACCCGGTCCGGTACAAGGCGTGGACGTGGGTCACGAAGCTCAACGCCCACCACGCGCGGTACGCCTGGCTGTCGCTGTTCTCCGTCGCGATCGCCGACTTCTACGTCTACCTCCTGGCCACCGGCACGATCTCCGACCCGAGGTTCTTCTGATGGCGTTCACCCCCACCGGCCCGCACGCGGAGCGCCGCGCCGGCGACGACCGCCGGCAGAGCGACCGGCGGCACCCGATGACCGGCAACCGGATGGACCCGGGAGCCGCGGGTCCTCATGGGGGCATCGAGCGGCACGAGTACGACGTCGTGGTGATCGGCGCCGGTGGGGCCGGCCTCCGTGCGGCGATCGCGGCCCACGACGCAGGTGCGCGCGTCGCGGTCGTCTGCAAGTCCCTTCTCGGCAAGGCGCACACGGTGATGGCCGAGGGCGGCATCGCGGCCGCGATGGGCAACGTCTACCCCGACGACGGTTGGCAGGTGCACTTCCGCGACACCATGCGCGGCGGGAAGATGCTCAACAACTGGCGGATGGCGCAGCTGCACGCGCAGGAGGCGCCCGAGCGGGTGCTCGAGCTCGAGGAGTGGGGCGCGCTGTTCGACCGCACCCACGACGGGCTGATCTCGCAGCGCGACTTCGGCGGCCACCGGTACGCACGGCTCGCCCACGTCGGCGACCGCACCGGCCTGGAGATGATCCGCACGCTTCAGCAGCGGGCCGTGGACCTCGGCGTCGACGTGTTCATGGAGTGCACGGTCACCGAGCTGTTCACGGAGGAGAGCGCGGACCGGAGGCGGATCTCCGGCGCGTTCGCGTACTGGCGGGAGACCGGCCGGTTCATCGCCTTCGAGGCGCCGTCGGTCGTGCTGGCCACCGGCGGCATCGGCAAGAGCTACCAGGTGACGTCGAACTCCTGGGAGTACACCGGCGACGGGCACGCACTCGCGATGCGGGCCGGCGCCAGCCTCATCAACATGGAGTTCGTGCAGTTCCACCCGACCGGGATGGTCTGGCCGCCCTCGGTGAAGGGGATCCTCGTCACCGAGTCGGTCCGCGGGGACGGCGGCATCCTGAAGAACTCCGAGGGCAAGCGGTTCATGTTCGACTACATCCCGGAGTACTTCAAGGCGGAGACGGCCGACACGGTCGAGGAGGCCGAGGGCTGGTACACCGACAAGAAGAACCATCGGCGTCCCCCCGAGCTGCTGCCGCGCGACGAGGTCGCCCGCGCGATCAACTCCGAGATCAAGGCCGGCCGCGGGTCGCCGCACGGGGGCGTCTTCCTCGACATCGCCTCACGTCGCGACGCCGAGTTCATCCGGCGCCGGCTGCCGTCGATGTACCACCAGTTCAAGGAGCTCGCGGACGTCGACATCACCGCCGAGCCGATGGAGGTCGGGCCGACCTGCCACTACGTGATGGGAGGGGTCGAGGTCGACGCGGACACCGAGGAGAGCATCGTCGAGGGTCTGTACGCCGCAGGCGAGGTGGCCGGGGGGATGCACGGCAGCAACCGGCTCGGCGGCAACTCGCTGTCGGACCTGCTGGTCTTCGGGCGGCGCGCCGGCCACAACGCTGCGTACCACGCGGCCAAGGTCGGACGGCGGCGCGCGAGCGTCACCGACGAGCAGGTCAAGCAGGCCACCGCGGACGCGCTCCACCCCTTCGAGGCGGCGTCCGACTCCGGGGGAGGCGGCGAGAACCCCTACACGATCCAGAAGGACCTGCAGGACGTGATGCAGCGGCTGGTCGGGATCATCCGTCGCCGCGAGGAGCTCGCCGAGTCGCTGGCCGACATCGCCACGCTCAAGGAGCGGGCGAAGAACCTCTCGGTCGAGGGGCACCGGCAGTACAACCCGGGCTGGCACCTCGCCCTCGACCTCGCGAACATGCTGGTGGTCTCGGAGTGCATCGCCAAGGCGGCGCTCGAGCGCGAGGAGTCCCGCGGCGGGCACACCCGCGACGACTTCCCCGGCCCCGACGACCGGTGGGGAGCGATCAACCTGGTGCTCACCCTGCCCCGGGGTTCCGACGAGGTGGACCTGCGCCACCAGCCGCTCCCGGCGATGCCGGAGGACCTGAAGAAGCTGTTCGACCAGTGACCGCACCCATGACCGCACCCATGACGGAGGCCTGCTGATGGGCTACGACCTGAAGATGCGCGTGTGGCGCGGGGACGCCGACGGCGGCGAGCTCGGCGACTACACCGTGCCGGTGGAGGAGGGCGAGGTCGTCCTCGACGCGATCCACCGGCTGCAGGCCACGCAGGCCGGCGACCTGGCGGTGCGGTGGAACTGCAAGGCCGGCAAGTGCGGCTCGTGCAGCGCCGAGGTCAACGGCCGGCCGCGGCTCATGTGCATGACCCGGCTCTCCGACTACGACGAGAGCGAGACCATCACGGTCACGCCGATGCGCGCGTTCCCGGTCATCCGCGACCTGGTCACCGACGTGTCGTACAACTACGAGAAGGCCAAGGAGCTGCCCGCGGTCCGGCTCACGCCGCGTGACCCCGACGGCAAGCGCCGGATGATGCAGGTCGACGTCGAGCGTGGTCAGGAGTTCCGCAAGTGCATCGAGTGCTTCCTGTGCCAGGACACCTGCCACGTCGTGCGTGACCACGAGGAGAACAAGCAGGCCTTCGCGGGCCCCCGGTTCTTCCTCCGGTACGCCGAGCTCGACATGCACCCGCTGGACACCCACGACCGGCGCCAGCTCGCGCAGGACGCTGCCGGTCTCGGGATGTGCAACATCACCAAGTGCTGCACCGAGGTCTGCCCCGAGAACATCAAGATCACCGACAACGCGATCATCCCGATGAAGGAGCGCGTGGTGGACCGCAAGTACGACCCGGTGGTGTGGCTCGGCGAGAAGATCATGCGGCGCGGGGACCGCGCCTCGCGCGAGGAGATCTAGCTAGCCCTCGCGGAGCCGGAGCCGGAACCACCTCGGCGCCATCCGCGACATCGGCCAGTCCAGCCCGGCGGTCTCCGCGTCCTCGACGCTGAGCACGTCCCACCCGGGGAGCGCCTCCTCGACCTCCTCGGGGACGACACCCCCGGCGAAGGAGCGGATCGGGGTGGGCCGCGAGAACTCCATCATCAGCAGCGTGGCTGCCGGCTTGGCGAGCGCGGTGATGCCGCGTCCGGCGGCGCGCCGCTGACCGGCGTCCAGGTGCTGGAAGCAGCCGATGTCGAGGAAGAAGTCGAAGGTTCCCAGCTCGTCGACGTCCAGGTCGGTGACGTCGCCGACCACGAAGGTGGCGCCCGGGATCTCCTTGCGCCGGGCGGCCTCGATGGCCTTCGGGACGTTGTCGACCCCCACGACCTCCCACCCCCGACGGGCGAGCTCGGCGGTGTACTGGCCGCGTCCGCAGCCGAGGTCGAGCATCCGGCCGGGCGGCCGCGACCGCTCCGCCTCCTCACGGTCGAGCCGCTGCGCGATGCTCGCCGAGGCCGCCTTGCCGTAGCGCTCCCACGGGGTGTAGCCGAGGCGGTACATCGCGGCGTACATCCCCATGGCTCCCCCTAGAGGTACATGCCCCCGCGGTTGCCGTGCTCCTCGCCCTGGTGCTGCCCGGCGCGGGCGTGCTGGGCGGCCTGGAGGGCCTCGTCGCTGGGCACCATACCGGCCGGCAGCGCCTTGCGCATCTGCTCCAGCTGGGCACGGGCGGCCATCTGCTGGGCGTAGATGGCGGTCTGGATCCCGTGGAAGAGACCCTCGAGCCAGCCCACGAGCTGGGCCTGGGCGATCCGCAGCTCGGCCTCGGACGGGGTCTCGGAGCTGAACGGCAGCGAGAGCCGCTCGAGCTCCTCGATCAGCTCGGGGGCGAGGCCCTGCTCGAGCTCCTTGATCGAGGAACGGTGGATCCCGGCCAACCGCGCCCGGCTCGCCTCGTCGAGGGGCGCCGACTTCACCTCGTCCAGGAGCTGGCGGATCATGCTGCCGATCCGCATCACCTTGGCGGGCTGCTCGACGAGGTCCGTGATCTGACGTTCGGCGTCGTCCGCGTCCTCCGACCCGCCGGCGACCGCCATCCCGTCCGGGCCGAGCACGACGACCCGGGGGTCCTGCGCGGTCTCGGGGGTGGCGTCGGAGCCGTTGTCGGGGCGCTGTTCGGTCATGCCGTCCACCTTACGAGGTGAGCACGATCTTCCCGACGTGGCCGCCGCCCTCCATGAGGCGGTGGCCCTCGGCTGCCCGCTCGAGCGGCAGCGTCGCGTGCACGACCGGCCTGACGGTGCCGTCGGCAACGAGCGGCCAGACGTGCTCGACGACCGCGGCGCAGATCGCGGCCTTCTCCTCGGCGGGTCGTGACCGCAGGGTCGTCCCGATGACCGCGGCCCGCTTGGCCATCAGCTTGCCGATGTTCAGCTCCGCCTTCGTGCCGCCCTGCATGCCGATGATGACCAGCCGGCCCTCGGTGGCCAGCGCGGACAGGTTCCGGTCGAGGTACTTCGCGCCCATGTTGTCCAGCACCACGTCCGCACCGCGTCCGTCGGTCGCCGCGCGTACCTCCTCGACGAAGTCCTGGTCGCGGTAGCTGATCACCACGTCGGCGCCGAGGTCCCGGCAGACCTCGAGCTTCTCCGGCGCACCGGCCGTGGTCGCGACCGTGGCGCCGAGCGCCTTGGCGAGCTGGATGGCCATGGTGCCGATGCCGCCCGCACCGCCGTGGACCAGCAGGGTCTCGCCAGGCTGGAGACCGGCCACCATGAAGACGTTCGACCAGACCGTGCACGCGACCTCGGGAAGCGCGGCGGCGGTGACCAGGTCGATCCCCGCGGGCACGGGCATGCACTGACCGGCGGGCACGAGCACCTTGGTGGCGTAGCCGCCGCCGGCGAGGAGGGCGCAGGCCTCGTCCCCGACCTTCCAGGCGTCCACTCCCGGGCCGACGGCCGCGACCCGGCCGGAGCACTCCAGACCGAGCACGTCCGAGGCACCCGTCGGGGGCGGGTACTTCCCGGCCCGCTGCAGGGTGTCGGCGCGGTTGACCGCCGTGGCAACCACGTCGAGGACGACCTCGCCGGGTCCGGGCTCCGGGTCCTCCCTCTCGGCGACGACGAGGGCGGCGGGCCCTCCGGGCTCGGGAGCGATGACGGCGCGCATGACGGTGACGCTAGCCCAACCACCCGCGGCGGCCCGCCCGTCACTCGACGTCGACGAGCTCCTCGTCGGGGATCTCGACGTCCTCGAAGACGTCCTGGCCGCCCTCCCACTTCTCGGCGAGCTCGGTCGCGCGCGCGGCGAGCTCCTCGACCTTCTCGGGACCGCCGCCGGCGAGCGCCGCGGCGTAGCCGAGCAGGTAGGTGGTGATCGGCGCCGCGGGTCGCTCGACGTTGTGGGCGGCGTCGCGCGCCAGGTCCAGGATCATGCCCTCGTCGATCTCGGCGTCGATGTCGAGGGCATCGCACAGCTCGTCAATCCAGTCGTGGAGCGTCACGCCACCCAGCGTCCTACGCGTTCCCCGAGGAGGCAAGGGCATCACGGATCTGGCCGGACCGCGCCCGCCGACTCTCGAACACCGTCAGGCGCCGTCACGACCCCGCTCGCGAAGCGACCGCACGTCGTCCCACGTGTCCACGTCGCGCGCCTCCTCGCCGACCACCGGCACCTCGACGAGCCGGAGGCCTCCGACGAGCCGGTGCATCGCGAGACCGTGCTCGTCCTCGTGGTTCTCCGGCCGGGCGGCCCGGAGCGCCGCCACCCGGTACACGGCGGCGAGCGGCTGGCGCCGGCCCTCGGGGTCGACGAGGCACGCCGCGTCCGCCTCGGGGTCACCCTCGACCGCCCAGGTCAGGCGGGCGACGGTGCCGGCCTCGACACGGGGCATGTCCACCGCCAGCGCACAGACCAGGTCCAGCCCCGGGCGGAGCCGGTCGAGCCCGGCGAGCAGTCCGGCGGCGGGCCCGCCGTGCGGCGGGTCCTCCCGGGTGAACGTGGCGGGCCGGCTGGTCGGTACCTGCTCGCCCACCACGACGACGTCCACGGCGGCCATCGTCGCGTGCAGGGCCCGTTCGAGGAGGGTCACGCCGGCGACCTCGAGCGAGGCCTTGTCGACCCCGTCCATCCGCGCCGCCGTGCCACCGGTGAGGATCACGGCACCCAGCCGCAGGGGGTCAGCCATGCGCCCAAGTCTGGCAGGCTGGGGCCGTGGACTCCCTGGCCGTGTACCTCGTGCAGCGCGCGTCGGGTCTCGACCCGGCCGAGAACCGCGCCGCGCTCGACGTGGTCGGGCAGATCGCGGCCGACCGCGCCCACCCCGACCTCGTGGTGTTCCCCGAGGTGTTCGCCCGGGACTTCGGCAGTCCCGGCTCGGACGTGGCCCCGTTCGCCGAACCGCTCGACGGGCCGTTCGTGGCCCGGCTCGCCGAGCTCGCGTCCACGCACCGCACGACGCTCGTCGCGGGGATGTTCGAGACCAGCGACGACCCGGCGCGTCCGTACAACACCCTGGTGGCGGTCGACGCCACGGGGCTGCGGGCGTCGTACCGCAAGATCCACCTCTACGACTCGTTCGGCTACAAGGAGTCCGACCGGTTGAGCGCCGGCGCCCCGGAGCCCGTGCTGGTGGACGTCGGTGGCTGGCAGGTGGGCGTGATGACCTGCTACGACCTTCGCTTCCCCGAGCTCGGGCGTGCGCTCGTGGACCGTGGCGCCGAGGTGGTCCTCGTCCCCGCGGCCTGGGTCGCCGGGGAGCGGAAGGTCGAGCACTGGCGCACGCTGGCGCGGGCCCGCGCCATCGAGAACACCGTGTACGTCGCCGCGGTCGGCCAGCCCGCTCCCCGCTACACCGGCCACACCACCGTCATCTCCCCCGACGGCGACGTGGTCGTCGAGCTCGACGACGGGGACGGCCAGGTCGCGTTCGCGGAGCTGCGGCGCGACGTGCTGGAGGAGGCCCGCAGCACCAACCCGTCGCTGGCCAACCGTCGGCTGTAGCCCCGTCTCCGGCCGGTAGTGTGGGCCGGCGTGACCCGTCCCGACCAGCGGCCTGGCCGGCGACGCGCAGAACCCCCTTCTCGACGGTTCCGGCGGACCCGGTCGGCGCGCCAGCCGCAGACCTCGCCGACCCCTGCTCCCGCGCCCGAGTCCGCGCCGGCGACCGGGCCCCGACGCCGGCCGGCGGCGGCCGCCCCCGCCACGCCTCCGGTGCGCGACCGGGGCCGGTGGCGCAGGTCCCTCCCCGTGCGCCTGGTGCGCTGGACCTGGTTCCTGCTCGTCGCACTCGCCACGGCGGGGCTGGTCGCCCACCACGTCCCGGTCGTGCAGCCGGACTGGGTGCCCTCGGCGGCCGCCGCCGCGCTCACGGTCCTGTTCGCGTTCGGTCTCTCGGCGCGCACCGGAGGACGCCCCCTGCTCGCCTCCGCCGTGGCGCTGGCGCTGGTGCTGGTCGCCGTCCTCACCGAGCGGCCGGTGCTGCTCGCCGGTGCCGCGGTGTCCGCGGCCGCTCTCGGGACGGTCCTGGGCGTGATGGCGACGGTCCCCGCGGCCAGGTTCCCCGCCGTCGTCCGGGAGTGCCTCGTGGCCGCGACGGTCGCCGGGCTGGCGGCGCTGGCCGCGGCGTCGTACGGCGCCCGGCTCGCCGTCGAGCGCGCGGAGTACCTCGTTCTCACGATCGGCCTGCTGGGCACGCTGGCCCTCGTCTACCGGCTCGGCGCCGGGTTCTCGGGCCTCGGCCGGCGCGGGGCGGTCGTGGTGCTCGGCGGCACCGTCCTGCTCGCCGTGGCCCTGGCGTACGCCGAGGCGTTGAGCCGTTGGGGTCCACCGGGGATGCTCGAGACGCTCCAGGAGAGCCTGGCCGCCGTGCACGGCACGCTGGGCGCGATCCCACGCCCCGTCGCCGCCCTGGTGGGCTTCCCCGCCCTGGCGTGGGGGGTCTCGACCCGCGCCCGCCGACGTCAGGGCTGGTGGCCGACGGCCTTCGGCGCGGCCGGGCTGGCCGTGGTGGCGACGAGCCTGCTGGACCGACGGACGAGCGACCTCGAGGCGGCGCTCGAGACCGGCTACGGGATCGCGGCCGGCCTGGTCCTCGGGTACGCGATCATCCGCGCGGACGCGTTCCTGACCGGTACGCGCGGTCGCCGGGCGCGTCGTGAGGAGGAGGCGTCCGCGCACCGGCCGGAGCCTCGCCGCACCGAGCCGCTGCTCTGACCGGGCCCCACGTCGTACCTGCGGGTAACGGCGTGCGCTGTGTAGCGTCCGCCGCATGGCTCGTGAAGCACGGACCGCGGACGTCGTGGCGGAGATGGTGGCGAACGTGATGTCGGTGGCGGTCGCCCCCGGCGACTCGGTCGCCGAGGGGGACGCCGTCGTGCTCCTGGAGTCGATGAAGATGGAGATCCCCGTGCTCACCGAGCACGCCGGCCGGGTCACGGCGGTCAAGGTCGCGCCCGGCGACGTCGTGCAGGAGGGAGACGTCCTCGTCTCCCTCGACCTCACCTAGACTCGCTGCGGGCCTCGCGGCGCGAGGACTCGGAGGGGTGCCGGAGTGGCCGATCGGAACCGCCTTGAAAGCGGTCGCTGGCAGAGATGTCAGCCGCGGGTTCGAATCCCGCCCCCTCTGCGAAACGGCGGCTAGTCCCTGCCGGCTATGGCGGGCGATGGTTGCATGCTCCGAACAGGTGGTTTCTCCGCGCGGGACTGCCCCCGCCGACCCCGGGCACCGAGACTGGCCCCATGCGCACGGACTGGGTGTCGCCCTCGGCGGCCACGCTCGTGGTCGGTGCCTTCGCACTCGTCCTCGGCACGATGCTGAGCCCCACCGATGGCGGCGAGAACGCGAACCAGGCCCTGCGCGTGGTGAACCAGAACGACGGCCGGATGCTGGGGATGGCGGTCTTCTACTTCCTGGCCTCGCTGGGGCTCATGCTCGGGATGCCCGCGGTGCTCTCGGTGGTCGCCCGACGCGGCTGGCGGCTGGGCGTCTCGGGTGTCATGGTCTTCTCGGTCGGCGTGCTCGGCACCGCCGGGTTCGCGATGCTGCTGGTGTTCTTCCGCGCGCTGGTCGTCAACGGCTCGGTGACCGCGGCCAGCATCGACCAGCTCACCGACGACCTCGGGCTGGTCGTGTTCGTCTACACCTGGGTGGTCGGGTTCTACGCCGGCCTGATCCTCATCGCAGCTGCCCTCGTCGTGAGCCGCGCGACGCCGTACTGGGTCCCGGGGCTGCTGCTGATCGGCGTCGCGTTCGCACCGTTCGCCGGCATGCTCGGCACCCTGGGCCCGGCCCTGCAGACGATGAGCCTGGCGGTCGGGTTCACGGGGGTCGCGGTATCGGCGGTGGCCGCCGACCAGCACCGCCGGCCGGACCAGATGGCCGCCTGAGCTACTCGGACCCGCCGAGCTCCAAGGAGACGGCGTCGTAGACGAGGTCGTGCAACCGCTGCTGGTAGCGCTCGAGCCGGGTGACGAGCCGGCCCACCTCGGCGTGCACGTGCTCGACGTCCTCGTCGTGCAGGACGACGGGGCCGACCAGCGTCAGCTGGTGCAGGAGGTCGGTGCGTTCGCGCTGCAGGGACATCTCGCGGGCCGCGAGCCAGGCATCACCACCGTGCGTCCGGTCGGTTCGCAACGCCTCCTTCACGGTCGAGATCCGGTTGCGCACGAGCCAGCGCCACATGTGGTGGCGCCGCGGTGCGTCGACGGCCTGGCGAAGGCCCTGGATCGCCTTGTCGAGGCTTCTCATGGGCGACCACCTCGCAGTGAGGAGTGGACTTTCGAGTGTGACCCCGATCACCGCCTGTGACAAGAGTCCTCCTCGCCCGCTTGGTGTGCGCCCCGCCGGCTGCGGTTGAATCTGCAGCGTGCCGTCCGCCTACCGCATCTCCCCGCCCGTGACCGTCCGCATCCTGGGGGCGGCCCTGGTGGCGGCCGGTCTGCTCGTCGGCCTCGTCGCCGCCCTCGCCGCGGTCCTGGGCTGGTCCGGCCTGGTGACGCTCGTGGTGGCGATCGTCCTTTGGGCGGGCGTCGCGTTCCTGGCTCTGCTGCTGCTGAGGCTGGCGCCGGTCGTCCGCCTCGACGACGTCGGGTACCGGGTCC
>Ga0075331_1000196_pt1 | contig 13176 bp, 9 predicted proteins | sample MayberrySE_TuleA_FD_120090 | JGI IMG/M metagenome (GOLD analysis project Ga0075331, IMG submission 120090) | Natural and restored wetland microbial communities from the San Francisco Bay, California, USA, that impact long-term carbon... | ecosystem: Environmental > Terrestrial > Soil > Wetlands ... | reverse complement strand
TCACCATCCCGGACAACTCACCGGCGAGCGTCTTGAGCTGATCGGCCGTCACGGCGGCGCGGACGCGCTGCTCGACGACTTTGGTCAGCTCTGCCTTCCCGAGCGGCAGCGGCTTGGGTACGTCGAGCACCGCCCGTCGTACGGCGTCCTTGGCTGGGTCCGCCCACGCCTCAAGGAACTGCCCGAGATGGGTCACCCGCATCGACGCCAGCTCGCGCTCGGCCTCGCGCAGCTGCTCCCGCTCGATGGACGCGGAGTGATCCATCGACGTCATCAGGTCGCTGAGGAGGGCGCGGATGCTCTGCTCCACGGCAGACTCGTGGTGCTGGGCAGCAAAGGCACCGAGGGACGCTGCGAGCTCGGCAAGCTCCGCGACCGCGGGACCCGCCCTTTGCCCCGACTCCCAGGCCTTGAGGGCCTCGTCGGCCGACGGGGCCTGCAGCACGAGCGGTTCGAGGACCCCGACATCGCGCAACCTGCGCACGGTCCAGCGCAGCAGGTCGGGCTGGTCGTCCTCGTCGACCAGCCGACCCTTGGTCAGCACGAACACACACCGGTCCAGCTGGTCGGCCAGCGCGTCGTTGAGGAATTCGCCGAGCGACATCGACACCGGTGCGGTCGCGGGCACGACGACGACTGCGAGGTCGGTGCGCTTGGCGGCAGCCCGCGCGAGCTCGTAGTGCCCGGCGTCGGTCGCGTTGAACCCCGGGGTGTCGATCAGAACCACTTCGGACCCCAGGACGGCCGTCGGCACCCCGACCTCGATCTCCGCGAGCTCCGATGCCGCGGCCTTGGTGGTGAGCAGGGCTCGGAGGGCCGTGGCCGCGCGCTTGGGAGTGGCCCGCCCGACCACACGGCGATACCAGATCCGGAAGGCCTCCTCCCCCAGCGTGAGCCCGATACCGGTGTCCGTCCGGCGTACCCGCAACCGGCTGGCCTCCCCCGGACGCAGCACCGTGGGCACGCTCGTGGTCACCAGCGCCGACGAGGGCAGCAGCGACTCTCCCAGCAGCGCGTTGAGCAGCGTGCTCTTGCCCGAGGAGAACTCCCCGAACACCGACACGTAGAGGCAGGGATCGCTCGCTCGCAGCGCGACCTGTTCGAGCTCGTCCATCAGGCGCAACTGGTCGTCGGCACTGATCCGGTCCCAGATGACCTCACGCGCCCAGCTCAGGTGACCGTCGATGCCGACCTGGAGGTCGTCGGCCTGACTCAAACGCAGAACCTCCCCCCCGAGATGCCCCTGGCCCGAGATCCCGGTTCGAGCGTTGCACAGCGGCCGAGGCCCGGCCAGACCCATGCGGGCTAGTCGCCTACCACGGCGTGGGCCACCGGGCCGCTCAGAACTCCTCCCGCCCGAAGCGGCGGATCGCCAGGCCGACCAGCACCGCGGTCCACGTCGCGGTGAACACGATCGGAATCCACGGGTCGAAGGTCAGCGGGTCGCCGAGGGCCAATGCGCTCGCGACGTCGCCCAACGTCCACGGAGTCGCCAGCACCACCACCGGCGGCAGCATCCCCTTGCCGAACATGCCGAAGAGCAGGAACCCCATCCCGATGCCCGCGACCGGGCCCCGGCCCGAGAACATCGTGCCGAGCGCCAGCGTCAGAGCGAGGTAGTAGAGCACGGCCAGGGCCACCACGGCGACGCCGAGGCAGAACCTGGCGAGGTCGAGCGGAACCGACAGACCGAGGCCCACCTCGGCGACGAACACCAGGGACGGAACCAGGATCGCCGTCACCAGGAACCCGGCGGCAAGGGCCCCCAGCTTGGCCAGCACGAACGCGGGCCGGGAGGCCGGCTTCGACATCACCCACGCCGCCGTACCCAGCTCCTTCTCGGCCACGACCGCACCCTGGGCCGTGAGCACGGCGCCGACGCCGATCGCGAACGCCCCGACGAGGAAGAACGTCTGCACCGCCTCCTGGAGCCGAGCCGCGGCTGTCCCCACGTCCAGCAGGACACCTACGGTGATGCCGTTCAGGATCACGACCCAGGTCACCAGCTGCAGCCACCAGAGCCGGGTCCCCCACCACTGGTGCAGCTCCTTGCGGAGCAGGTTGCCCAGGCCGCTTCGCCAGCCGGCCATCCTGGCCGGGGACAGCTCGACCGTCGTCATCGGAGCACCTCGACGCGGGCCGAGCCGCTCTCGGGCGCGGACGAGGGGGCGGTGCGGAAGTCGCGACCGCACAGGACGACGGTCACCACGGCGTACACGCACCAGACCAGTGCCCGGATCCAGCCCTCGACCGCGGCGTCCTCGAGGAACATCTGCGAGATGAACTCGCCGGACACGGCGTTACTCGCGGCGTGCATCACCATCGCGATGAAGACGCTGCCACCGCTCCCCCACACCAGGGCGGCGAACACCACGCCCGCGGCGATGACGAGCACGACGTCGGCGAGCGGGATGTCCCCGGTGAAGAACAGGGGCAGGTGCCAGCCCGCTGCGAGCACGCCGACCGCGAGGCCGGCGACCAGCGGCGAGTGGGTCCGCCGCAGCCGCGACAACGCGTAGCCGCGGAAGCCGGGCTCCTCCCAGGGGCCGAGCATCGGGACGATGAGGGCGAAGAGGAAGAAGGGAACGATGTTCGTCCAGGTGCCCAGCTCGGCCGAGGTCGGCGGCTCCGCCCCCAGGGCGACCGTCCCGGTGGCCGCGACGAGTGCGGCGACGGTGGGGAGCCCGATCGCCAGCGCGTACCACTTCCAGGAGATGCGCCACTGCACCATCCGCCGGAACAGCGCCCGGACCCCGGGGCGCCCCTCCGTGAGGAGCAGGACGACGACGGCGGCCACGAACGGACCGGACCCGAGTGGATAACCCGCCAGCGGGACGATCCACCACGAGAATGCACACGCCAGCACGACAAAGACAGCCAGCGGGTGGCTCTTCACGAAGCTCATCTGGTTCCTCGATTCGAAGTGACTTTGACACTTCGATCGTCTCGGTCCGACACCGGGCAGACGAGCCAGCCGACCGGCACGGCAGGGTGCGGGTTTCTGGTGTCTGGAGCGGCGGGTCGACCGTCAGCCGCGCAGGTACAGGAGGACGGCGAGCACCCGCTTGGACTCGGTGGGCGCCGTGGGCATGTCCAGCTTGGTGAAGATGCTCGACACGTACTTCTCCACCGCGCGCAGCGTCACGTGGATCTCGTCGGCGATGCCCTGGTTGGACCGCCCCTCCGCCATCAGTGCGAGCACCTCCCTCTCGCGCGGGGTGAGCCGCGAGACCGGGTTGTCGTCACGCCGCTTGTTGATCAGCGCGGTCACGATCTGCGGGTCGATCGCGGAGCCTCCCGTCGCCACCCGATCGACCGAGTCGAGGAAGTCCGCGACGTTGCTGACGCGGTCCTTCAGCAGGTAGCCGACCCCGTCCGGCGAGTCCTCGAGCAGCCGCATGGCGAGCGGCACCTCGACGTACTGCGACAGCACCAGGACTCCCAGCTCCGGGCGGGTCTCGCGCAGCGACAGGGCTGCACGCATCCCCTCGTCGGTGTACGTCGGCGGCATCCGGATGTCGACGATCACCACGTCCGGCGCAGCGGCGGCGACCCTGACCAGCAGCTCGTCCGCCGTCTCGCACCGGGCCACCACGTCCCACCCGCTCTCGGTCAGCAGGCGGGCGATGCCCTCGCGCAGCAGGACGTTGTCCTCGGCGATCATGGCGCGCACGGGATCTCCGCCCTGACCCGTGTCCCGCCGCCGTGAGGGCTCCAGACACGCAGTCGTCCCCCCAGGGCCTCCACCCGGTCGGCCAGGCCGCGGAGTCCGGTGCCCTTCTCGGTGGCGGCGCCGCCCACCCCGTCGTCCGTCACCTCGACGACCAGCGTTTCCTGGAGCCGGGAGATCTCGACGAGCGCATGCGACGCGCACGCGTGCTTGCCGATGTTCGCCAGGCTCTCGCTGACGAGGTAGAACGCCGTCAGCTCCACCCGCTCGGGCAGCCTGCCGCCCGTCGTCGCCACGACCCTGACCGGCACCGCCGCCCGGGTGGCCAGCGACTCCACGGCGACCGACAGCCCGTGGTCGCGGACCGCGGCCGGAAAGATCCCGTGCGCAACGTCGCGAAGCTCCGCGAGACTCGCGCTGACCTCGGCCTTGGCGGGCGCCAGCCGGTCCCGGAGGTCCGGGTAGCGCGACAGGTCCCGGTCGAGCGTGGCCAGCTCCAGGGACAAGGCCACGAGCCGTTGCTGCGCGCCGTCGTGGAGGTCTCGCTCCAGATCCATCCTGGCGCGCTGCTCGGCCTCGATGATCCGCGCGCGCGACCCCCGCAGCTCCTCCAGCCTCGCCCGGAGCTCCACCTGCAGCTGAGCGTTCTCGATCATCACGCCCGCCGCCGCGACCACCGACCTCAGCAGGTCCCGGTCGACACCGGGGTCGTGCAGGAGGACGGCCACGTCACGGCCGTCGCGGACGATGGCCGAGCTCGCCCGCTCGGACAGCTCGGCGACGTCGACCTGACGGCCGGCCGCATCGCCGTAGCACTCGAACTCTGGAAGCCAGAAGACGAGGGCAGCCGACGGGTCGTAGAGGGCACGACGCACCGCGTGCTCCAGCTCGGTCGGCGTCGGGCCGGCCCCGAGGTGCAGCAGCACGTCGGCCACCGAGGCGCGGTCGAGCTGTGCCTGCAGCAGCCCTGCCAGAAACACGATCGGCGCCAGTCCGAGCGCCAGGAACGTGGCCACTCGCACCGGCTGGGCGATGGTCCACCCGAACAGGCCGGCCAGCATCAGGACGGACGTCATCAGCAAGGCGAGCAGGAAGGCGTCCATCAGCAGGCCGACGGCCGGACGGAGCCGGGAGCCCCGGCGGTGGTGGACCAGCAGCACGACCCCGACCATCAGGAGCAGCCCCAGCGCTGCCAGCTGGAGCTGCTGCAACCGCTCCGCCACGATCGGCTCGGTGGTGATCGCGAGCACGTTGCGATCCCCCTCGAAACCGACCAGCAGCTGCGGCAGGCTCAGGGCCGCCGCTGCGTACGCCGCCGCGACGACCGTGCGGTCGATCCGGTACCTCAGCCGGCCGTCGGGAAACGCCAGGAACACGTGCAGGAAGAGCACCGGCGGGAGGAACTGTCCGAGCAGTCCGATCGTGAACAGCACGTCGGTGGGAGACCACACCAGGAAGTTGATGCACGACCCGAAGCCGGCCGTGATCATCAGGACCCCCAGCCGGCTCTCCGGTCTGCGCCGCCACGCGACGAGACCGGCCAGGACGTACGTCAGCGTCACCCAGCAGGCCAGCGCGGCCTGGTAGCCCGGCTGTTCCAGGCCGGGAGCGGTGAACGCGAGGCCGGTCAGCCCGGCGCCGGCGACGACGCCTCCCAGGACGACGGCTTCCTGTGCCCTCCGGCTCGGCCCGGCACTCCGGGCAACGTCTGGTCCGCTGCGCGTGACCCCCATGGAGAGTGCCCCTCTCGTGGATCCCGAGAGTGCGTGGGGATGGTGCGGCCATGCTATCCCCGCGGGACGCGAGAGGGGACCCGCTCAGCGTGCGGAACGGGCGTCGGCGACCAGCTCGAGGAACACCTCCTCCAGCCTGGGGCGTTTCTTCGCGAACGCCGTGACGACCGTGTCCGGGACCGACAGCAACGTCGGGATGAGCAGCGTCTCCGCCAGGTCGTCGTCCGAGGCGTGAACGGTGATCACCGCCGAGCCGGCGCCCGCGGACGTGGACGTTGCGGTGACCCAGGACAGCTCGTCGAGCCGCCGTACCTGGGCCCGGCCGTCGCCTCGGACGGTGATCTCGAAGGGTCCCGAGCGACGCCCCAGCAGCTCCTCCGTCGGCGCGTCGGCGACCAGCCGTCCGTGATCGAGGATCGCCACGCGGTCGCTCACGCGCTCCACGTCCTCCAGGATGTGGGTCGAGTAGAAGATCGTCGTCCGGTCGCGGAGCCGCAGCATCACGTCGAGGACGTCTCGCCGCCCGACCGGGTCGAGCGCCGCGGCGGGCTCGTCCAGGATCAGCAGGTCGGGGTGGTTGACCTGTGCCTGCGCGATCCCCAGCCGCTGCCGCTCGCCGCCCGAGAAGCCCTTGACCGGCCGGTCCGCCTTCTGCGCCAGCCCGACGAGCTCCAGGGTCTCCTCGATCCTCGTCGCCAGTGCCCGGTGCGGGCCCCGGTAGAAGAAGCGGGCCGCGAACTCCAGCGTCTGGCGCGCGGTCATGGAGTGGTAGAAGCGCGGGTCCTGCGCGAGGTAGCCCACCCGTGCCCGGATGGCCAGGCTCTGCGTCCGGGTGTCCAGGCCGACGATCTCGGCCGTGCCGCTCGTCTGCCGGGCCAGTCCGAGGAGCAGCTTGATCGTGGTCGTCTTCCCCGCGCCGTTCGGCCCGAGGAAGCCGACGATCGAGTGGTGCGCCACGCGCAGATCGAGTCCCGCCAGCGCGTCCACCCCGGCGAAGGTCTTGCTCAGGTTGCGCGTCCGGATCACGTCCGCCGCCGGAGGACGCGCCGTCCCCCGGCCGCTCGCGGTCTGCACGACTCTCGTCTTCATCCGGTTCCTCCCGGCTCGGCTGTTCGTGCTTCCACGATCCTGGGGACGCTCTCCGAGCGGTACCGGGCGAACCGGTCAGCGCAGGTTCGGGTTTCTGGCCAGGCGCGCTCTCACCACGATCGCGACGGCCACACGGCCGTGCCGGCCCACGGGGATGAGTCGGCGCATGAGGCCGATCACGTCGGCGGGGAACAGCGGGTACAGCGCGCAGTCGTCGATGCTGAGCGGCTCGCGCTGGACCACCTCGACATCCTCGAACCCGGCCCGGTCCAGCTTGTGCACGAACGCGCTCTCGGCCAGGGCGCCGGCGATGCAGCCGGCCCAGGCAGCCGGCTGCGTCGCGATCTCCGGAGGCAGCTCCTCCTGCTCGACGCACAGGTCCGAGACGCAGAACCGGCCACCGGGACGCAGCACGCGCGCACACTCGGCGAGGACGCGAGACTTGCGCGCCGACAGGTTGATGACGCCGTTCGAGATCACCAGGTCGACGCTGTCGTCGGGGAGCGGGATCGCCTCCATCTCCCCCTCGAGAGGCTCGACGTTCTCCAGCCCGGCGACCCGCGCCGCGTCCAGGGTGCGCTCGAGCATCTCCGGGAGGAAGTCGAGGGCGAGGACGCGACCGTCAGGACCCGTCCGGCGGGCGGCGAGGACCGTGTCGATCCCGCCGCCGCAGCCGATGTCGAGGACGGTGTCGCCGGCTTCGACCTCGGCGAACCGGAGGTGGTTGGCGACCCCGAGCGCGCGGTCGACGGCCTGGGCGGGCACCGTCGCCAGCTCCTCGGGGCCGTACAGCCGGTGCGCGACGGCCGCCGTGGTCGCCGGGACGTCCCGGTAGGCGTCACGGACCAGGTCCTTCACCTCCGCTGCGTACATCAGGTCCCGTGTCATCGGTCCAGCTCCTCCAGGGTCCGGTTCAGTCGGGCGAGCACGTCCCCCGGGAGCTCGACCGCCGCGGCGCCCTCCACGAGCACCCGGCGCAGCTCGTGGGCGAACTCCATCTCGGCACAGCAGCGGCGGCACCGGGAGAGGTGCTCCTCCACCCGCGCCCGGTCGACCTCGTCCACCGTGTGGTCGAGGTACTCCCACAGCTGGCCCACCGCGTCGTGACAGGTGATCACGTGCGCACCTCCCGCATCAGGTCGTTCTGCTCCGCGTAGTCCCACAGCTCGCGCTCGAACAGCTTGCGTCCCCGGTGCAGCCTGGCCAGCACGGTTCCCAGCGGCGCATCCAGGAACCGGGCGACCTCCTTGGCGAGGAAGCCGTCCATGTAGACGAGCACGAGGGGGATCCGGTACAGCTCCGGCAGCCGCAGCAGCACCGCCCTGACGTCCTCGGGCCCGAAGCCGGCGAGGAAGTCGAGGTGGACCGAGTCCGAGTAGGGAAGCGGGTCCTCGTAGGCGATCTTGCGGTAGAGCGAGAAGTGCTCGAGGCCGTCGACGTCCACCATCTGTGGGCTGCGCGAACGGACCCGGCCGCGGTCCCGGCAGCAGTTGACCAGGATGCTCACCAGCCACGCAGGCCCGGACGCGCCGTCCTTGAGCTGTCCATACCGCTCGAAGGCCTTGAGCAGACAGTCCTGGACGGCATCCTCCGCGTCCTCGCCGACCAGGCGACGCGCGATCGAGTAGAGGCGCGGAAGCTGCTCGCGCGCCAGGTCCCGGAAGGCCGGGCCGCCTCCGGGCGGCGCTTCCCCGCCCGCCACGGCACGCACGTCGAGAGCTCCCCCGGTGTCCCTCGCACCACTCCGGGTCTCGCTCATCCGCCTCGCCCTGACTGCCTCCGGCTCGCCACCCGCATCTCCTGTAGACGCTGACGGCGGCCGCCTTATTGCATTGTGCTCCCACCGCAATAACCACGCACCTGCCGGCCGTCTCCCTTCTGACGCGGATGAAAGGAGACCCAGATGACCGCGCAGACCACCACCAGCCCCGCCCCCGCCGTCGACGTCGTCGAGCTCGAGGCCAAGGTCAAGGAGATGTACCGCCTGGTGGCCGAGGCACCGCACGGCCGCTACCACTTCGAGCTCGGCCGACCCCTCGCCGAGCGGCTCGGCTACGACCCCGGCGTCCTCGACGGCATCCCGGAGGCGGCCGTCGCGTCGTTCGCCGGTGTCGGCTGCGTCTTCGGCGTGGCCCAGCTGCGCCCCGGCGAGCGGGTCGTCGACCTGGGCAGCGGTTCGGGGATGGACGCGTGGTACGCCGCCTCGCAGGTCGGACCGGACGGGTACGTCCTCGGCGTCGACTTCACCCCCCAGCAGGTAGAACGGGCCCGTGGTCTGGTCACCGGTGGCGGCGTCGACCACATCGAGTTCCGCGAGGGCCGCATCGAGTCGATCCCGGTGGAGGACGCCTCCTTCGACTGCGTCATCTCCAACGGCGTGGTCAACCTGTCGCCGCGGAAGGCGGAGGTCTTCGCCGAGGCAGCCCGGGTGCTCAGCCCCGGCGGCCGGCTCGCGATCGCCGACATCGTCAGCGACGTCCCGCTGAAGGAGTCCATCGTCTGCGACGTGGACCTGTGGGCATCCTGCATCGGCGGAGCCGCGCAGCTCGACGACTACCAGCAGATCATCGAGTCCGCCGGTCTCGTGGTCACCGCGATGGGCCGCAACCCTTACCAGTTCCTCTCGCCGCGGGCCCGGTCCGCCAGTGCGACGTACGGCGTCCGCAGCCTCTCGATCCTCGCGGTCAAGCCCGAGTGACCTCGCGGCCGCTCGGGCGGCCGGCCCCCGGCAACCCGACGGTCCTGCAGCACCCGGCTGACTTGGGTCATGCCGCACGGCGCTGAACGGTCCTAGGCTGAGTCATGCGCTGCGGCGTCTTGGGGCCGCTCCAGGTCCTGGACGGGGAGCGATCCGTCGCGGTCCCGCAGGCCAAGGAACGGCGGCTGCTGGGGATCCTGGTCGCCGCGCACCCGGCGGCCGTCAGCATCGACCGGCTGCTGGAGGATCTCTGGGAGGGAGCCCCGCCGCCTACCGGACGCAAGACGCTGCAGGCGCACGTGATGAGGCTGCGCAACGCTCTCGAGCCGGACCGTCCGCACGGCTCGGCAGGCCGGTACCTCATCCGCAGCCCGGGCGGCTACGTCCTCGGCGTCCCGCGCTCTGACATCGACGCGCTCAGCTTCGTCGACTCCGTCGCCCGTGGACGGGCACTGCTGTCCACGGGGGACTTCGCGGGCGCCAAGGCGGTCCTCGACGCAGCCCTGGCGCTCTGGCGCGGGGTGCCGTACTCCGAATGGCCGGACGCCGCCTTCGCCGACACCGAACGTCATCGCCTCGAGACCCTGCGGACCGACTGCGTCTGCGCGCGGCTCGAGGCCGACCTGGCCCTCGGCCATCACCGCGAGGCCGTCCCGCAGCTGGAGCAGCTGGTGGCCGAGGACCCGCTGCGCGAGGAGTCGTGGTCCATGCTGGCCATCGCCCTCTACCGATGCGGGCGCCAGGGCGACGCTCTGGCAACGATCCGGCGGGCGCGAGGCGTCCTGGTGAGGGAGCTGGGCGTGTCGCCGGGTCCGTTGCTGAGCCGGACCGAGAAGGCACTGCTGTCGCAGGACCGGTCGTTGGAGCTGCCCCACGCTCCGCCGCTCACGGCGGGGAACGGGGCGGGAGGCTCGTCCCGCCCGACGTGTCCCTACAAGGGGCTCACGGCCTACGGGTCGGAGGACACGAGCCTCTTCCGGGGACGTGAACGGGTCGTCGAGCGCCTGGTTGCCGCCCTGGTGGACAACCGCGTGCTCGTGGTCTCCGGCTCCAGCGGCGCCGGCAAGTCGTCGGTGGTGCGGGCGGGGTTGTTGCCGGCACTCGCCGCCGGCGCGTTGCCGGGTAGCCACCGCTGGTCACAGCGTGTCATCACGCCGGGCCAACGCGCCGTGGACGACCTCGCGGGTCTGGGTGAGGGAGCCGCACCGGACACCCCGACCGTCCTCGTGGTCGACCAGCTGGAGCAGCAGTGGTCCACCGCGACCGACCCCGCCGAGCGAGCCGCCTTCCTCGCCACCCTGCTCGGGCTCGTGGAGGAGGGAACGGTGGCGCGGCTGGTCCTGGTGGTGCGTGGCGACCACATCGGCCGGCTCGCCGAGCAGCCCGGCATGGCGGAGCGCATGATCGGCGCCTTGGAGCTCGTTCCGCCGATGACGGAGTCCGAGCTGCGCGAGGCCGTCGAGGGACCGGCTGCCGCGGTCGGCGTCGAGGTCGAGAACGACCTGGTCGAGGCCGTGGTCCAGGAGGTGCTCGGCCGACCCGGAACCCTGCCGCTCATGTCCATGGCGTTGGTCGGAACGTGGGCGCGCCGCCGGGACCACACGCTGACGCTGGCGGGCTACGTCGAAGCAGGAGGTGTCTCCGGCGCGGTCGCCCGGACTGCCGAGGACGTCTACGCGACGTTCGACGCCGCCGGCCAAGAGGTGGTCCGGAGGACGTTGGTGCGCCTGGCGGAGCAGGACGAGCACGGCGCGCTGGGTAGCCGGCCCGTCCCTGTCGAGGAGCTCGCGCTGACCGGCGTGGCTGACCCCGTTCGTCGTCAGGTCGTCGAGACCCTCGTGGCGCACCGGCTGCTCACCCTGACCTCGTCGCACGTCGAGGTCGCTCACGAGGCGCTGCTCAGGGCGTGGCCACGTCTGACCAGGTGGCTGGACGACGACGCGACGGGGCGTGCCGTACGGCGCCACCTCGCACCGGCGGCACGGGAGTGGCACGACCAGGGTCGACCGGACGACGAGCTCTACCGCGGCGCGCGCCTCGAGGCGGCGGCGCAGTGGATGGCCGGCCCCGGGGCCGGCCGCGAGGCCGACCCGTCCCCGACGGAGCGTGAGTTCGTGGAGGCCGGCCTGGCTCTGGCCGACGCCGAGCTCACCGCTGCCCGTGCCCGCGCCGACGGTGAGGCGCGGAGCCGGGTGCGCATCCGCCGGCTCGCCGTGGGACTGACGGGCGTGCTCGTCGTCGCGCTGCTGGCAGCGGGCCTGGCGGTCAGCTATCAACGGTCCGCCGAGGAGCGGGCCGACGAGGCTCGCGCGGCCCGGACGGTGGCGGACGCCAACAGGCTCGCCGCGCTCTCGACTGCGGCGCGGTCCCTGGACCTCTCCCTGCTCCTGGCAGCGGCGGGGATGCGGACCGCCCGCACACCGGCGACCGAGGAGGGGCTGTTCGACGCGCTGCTGACCCACCGTCGCGCCACCGCCGTGCACTTCATCGGCGACCAGGTCGAGGAGACGGCGGTGAGCGCGGACGGTACCCACATGTTCGCGATCCTGGGCGGCGCCACGAAAAGCGTCGTGTCCTGGCGTATCGGCTCCCCGGGGCCGGGGCGCACCGTCCACGAGGCGTGGACCTGGGGGCTCGGCGTCTCCCCGACCGGTGACGTCGCCGCCATGGCCACAGAGCTCCCGGACGGGTCAGCGGCTGTACGGGCGTTCTCGGACCGCGGGGAACCTCGAGGGATGGCTCGCGGCCCCCGCGGGGTGGGCGGGTTCCCGATCGACGTGGCCTACACCGCCGACGGACGGCTGCTGGCACTGGTCTCGCGTGACCACGGTGACGGGACGACGTCGGCCCACGTCACCGAGCTCGACCTCGAGCACGGCGCGCACGGACCCCTGCGGCCCATCGCCAGGTCGTCCGGGCCGGTCGACTTCCTCTGGGGCAGGTTCACCGAGGACGGGGCGGGTGTGGGTGTCACGGCCTCGAGCGACGGGCCGGCGGAGGCGACGTACGTCGACCTCACGGACGGCAGCCGCAGCGTCATGCACCAGGGTCGTACAGACAGGACGGAGTACGACATCCTGGTCGCGCCGACCGGGCTGCTGGGCATCTGGGCCGACGGTGCGATGACGAGGTACGACGCCTCCGGCGAACCCGCCCAGGTCCTCGAGGCCCACGCGAAGCCCGCGTTCGACGTCGCCGTCACTCCCGACGGTCGCTCGGCGGCGACGGTAGGTCAGGGCGGCGAGGTCGTGCTGTGGAACGTGGCCGCGGGCTCCGGGACCTGGACCCGGCGCGAGTCGCTGGTCGGGCACACGGGCGAGGTCCGGTCGGTGGAGGTGTCGCCGGACGGGACGACGCTCCTCACCGTCTCCCAGGACGGGACGCTCATCACCTGGGACCTCACCGGGACACGAGGCTTCGGCGGCACCTACGGGAGCCTGGGCGACCGGTGGATCTCCAGCCAGGTCCAGGTCGTCGAGCCCGGACGCATCGTCGTGGCGCCGGCCCGGACCCCGCCCGCCTGGGGGGAGCCGGGAAGCGGCAACCTTGCCCTCGTGTTCCTCGACCCCCGCACCGGGCGGGAGATCGACCGGGTGCCGGTGGGCCGCACCGAGCCCGGTGCGATCTTCGGCTCCTCGGCCGCGGTCAGCCCGGACCGGAACCGGGTGGCGGTCACACATTTCTTCGGGACCGCGATCGTCGACACGCGGACCCATGAGGTCGTGGGCCGCGTGGCGCTGCCCCCGGCCGACGGTGCGTCGTCCGAGCCCCCCGAGCTGGTGTGGGCCGTGGCGTGGTCGCCGGACGGGTCCCGGCTCATCCTCGGCGGCCCCGGAGCGGAGGACGACCCGCAGGAGCACCTGACCCTCGTGGATGCCGACAGCCTGGAGGTCGTGGGGCGAGTCGACGTCCCGGACGAGGCCGAGGTCCTGGAGTGGTCACCGGACGGGACGACGCTCGCGGTCGGCACGCTCAACGACCCTGCC
>Ga0075331_1000193_pt1 | contig 13295 bp, 17 predicted proteins | sample MayberrySE_TuleA_FD_120090 | JGI IMG/M metagenome (GOLD analysis project Ga0075331, IMG submission 120090) | Natural and restored wetland microbial communities from the San Francisco Bay, California, USA, that impact long-term carbon... | ecosystem: Environmental > Terrestrial > Soil > Wetlands ... | reverse complement strand
GCGCAGCACCTTCAGGTGGTGTGAGATCGTCGGCTGGGTCAGGTCGAAAGCCTCGGCGAGGTCGCACACGCAGACCTCACCGCCGGCATGGCTCGCGATCAGGCTGAGCAGGCGGAGCCGCACGGGGTCGCCGAGCGCCTTGAACATCACGGCCAGGTCCTGGGCGTCGGACGCGCCGAGCGGCTCCCGCAGCAGCGGGCTGCAGCAGTCCGGATCCTGTTTTGACATGCATCTATGTTGACACCCATCGATCCAGGTGTCACATCGGTCACGTGAAATCTTGACGCCTCCCGCGGTAGTGGGCGTCTGCGCTGGGTATCGCTGACTCAGACACTCACCAGGGAGGGACCCGTTGAACGCATCCGCGGTGGCCGGCGACGCCCGGCGACACGGCAGACGTGCACGCAACCACAGTGCGCTCGACCTCGCGATCCGGCTGGGCATCGTCTCGTACGGCATCGTGCACCTCACCGTCGCCTGGCTGGCGCTGCAGCTGAGCTGGGGCCGGAGCAGCGGCCAGGCCAGCGGCTCCGGCGCGCTGCGCACCCTCGCCCAGCAACCGATGGGCAGGATCCTGCTGTGGGTCGTGGCCATCGGGTTCCTCGCGCTGGTCGTCTGGCAGCTGCTGGAGGCCGCCCGGGGGCACAACGACGAGGACGGCGCCAAGCGGACCGCCAAGCGACTCGGTTCCCTCGGCAAGGCCGTGCTCTACGGCGTCCTCGGCGCCACCGCCCTCAGCCTGACCATCGGCGCCGGCAGCTCGAGCAGCGGATCCACTGAGGAGACCTGGACGGCGCGGCTGATGAACATGCCCGGCGGGCAGCTGCTGGTGGCGGCGGTCGCGCTCGGCGTGGTCTGCTACGGCATCTTCGAGATCGGCCTGGCGATCACGGCGACCTTCCTCGACAAGCTCACGCCGCGCGGCCAGGCGCGTGACCTCGGCCGCCTCGTGAAGATGCTCGGCCGTGCCGGGTACGCCAGCAAGGGCGTCGCGGTGATCATCATCGGAGGCCTGCTGGCCTGGGCCGCAGCGACCCACGACGCGCAGAAGGCCGGTGGCCTCGACGAGGCGCTGAAGACGATGCTCGACCAGCCGTTCGGCCCCTACCTGCTCACCGTCGTGGCGCTGGGCATCGGCTGCTTCGGACTGTTCTGCTTCGCGTGGGCGCGCCACCTCGACCGCACCGACTGACGCGTCACCGGGGTGGTCAGGCGAGGAGGCGGGAGGCGGCGGGGAGATCGCGCACGCTGACCGCGAGCTGCCGGCGCAACCGGGCGGCGATGTCCGGCGCCGCACCCCGGTTGGCCAGCACCAGCTGGGCCCACTCCAGGGAGTCGTCGACCACGGCACGTTCGTCGGCGACCAGTGCCCCGGCGAGGGCCCCCACGACGTGCGGCAGCTGGTCGACGAGGGTGCTCACCCAGCCCGCGTCCTCGTCGATGCCGTCGGCGAGCAGCCGGGCGTGGACATCGGCGGCGATCCGCTCCCGTCCGGCATGGACGATGAAGGCCTCGGTCGCCCCCTCGTGGGTCAGCGCCGGAGCGGCCGTGACCGACGTCGGCAACCCGTCCAGCACCTCCGCGGCCTCGTCGGCGGTCCGGGCGAACCCGTTGGCGCCGAGCAGCCGCGCACGCTGTCCGGTCGTGTCGAAGGCACGGCCACCGACCATGACCGGCGTGCCGGTCTGACGGACCGCCTCGACCTGCCGGCGTACCCGCGGGAGCGACCCCGCCAGCGAGCAGCTCATCGCCACCGCACGAGGCGCCAGGTCGAGGACGTGCTGGGTCAGGTGGGCGGGGGAGGTGCTCGCCCCCAGGTAGCTCACGGCGTACCCACTGCCGCGCAGGGTCTCCGCCACGATCCGCGCCGGGAGCGCGTGCCACTCGTGCTCGACGCACGTCACCACCACCCGGGGCGCGTCGGCCGGAGGGCGCGGCAGCTGGGTGCCGAGCATCGTCACGACGGCGTCGCTGACCGCGGTCGCGGCGTGCTCCTGCCCGACCGACCACTCGTCGCGAGCCCACAGCTCACCGATCCGCTCCTGGGCCGCGCCCACGAGTCCGACGAGCAGGTCTGCCGGCGGCCGGCCCGCGCTCACCTGGGCCCGGGCCAGGCCGAGCGCGGTGTCGCGGTCACCGACGCGCAGCACCTCCAGGAAGTCGTCGAGCTCGGGAAAGGACAAGGCCTTGTCGACGCTCACTCCTCCTCGTCCCGCATGCTCTGGATCCCCAGCAGCGCGATGTCGTCGTGGTCGCGGTCGCCGAGATGGGTGGCCACGTCGAGCGCCACCGCCTCGACCACCGCTGACACGTCGGCGCCGGCCATGGTGGACAGCACTCGCGAGAGCCGCTCGTCGCCGTAGCGGTCGTGCATGCCAGGCGCCTCGGTGACCCCGTCGGTGTAGAGCAGGCAGGTGTCGTGGTCGCCCATGGTGACCGACACCTCCGTGTAGTCGAGGTCCTCGAAGAGCCCGGCGACCGTGCCGCTGACCGGAACCCGCTCGATGCTGCCGTCGGCCCGCAGGAGATACGGCTCGGGATGGCCCGCGCCGGCGAGGTCCACCCGCAGTCCGTGGTCGGCACGGCGTACCCGGGCGACCACCAGCGTGACGAAAACGTCGCCGCCGTCGGCCACCAGCACCCGGTTGACGAGGTCGAGCACCCGGGACGGGCTGCGGTCGACCAGCGCGGCGGTGCGCACCGCCTGGCGCGCGCGGCCGGTCAGCACCGACGCCTCGAGACCCTTGCCGCACACGTCGCCGACGACCGCGGTCCAGTCGTCGGCATCCCCGTGTACGTCGTAGAAGTCGCCACCGAGCGTCTCGTGCTCGAAGGCGATGCGGTAGGAGGAGGCCAGCCGCAAGCCGGGGATGTCCGGCAGGCGCGGCGGCGCGAGGCTGCGGCTGAGCACGCGCGCGACGTGGCTGCGCTCGGCGTACGCGCGGGCAGCGCCGATGGACAGGGCCATCCGCTGGGCGAAGTCCTCGATGAACGCGACGGCGTCGTCGTCGAACCCCGAGCCCGAACGGCGTGCGACGGTGAGCGTGCCGTAGGTCGACCCGCGCGCGGTCAGTGGCACGCACAGCAGGTCGGCGGGACGGATGCCGGCGATCGCCTCGCGCAGTCCCGCTGACGGGACGACCTCGGCGAGGGCGTCATCGGCCTCCGGCTCGTGCGGCGGCACGTGCAGCAGCTCCGCCAGACCGAGGTCCATCACCCGACCCAGGGCCGAGTCCTGGACGCTGGGCACCCAGACGGACGCCTCGGCGGGCTCGGCCCCCACGAGCCGGGCACGGCACCGCAGCGCGTGCCCGTCGCGCACGACGATCTGCGCCCAGTCGACGAGCTGCGGAACCAGCTGCCCCAGCACGACGTCGATCGCCTTCTCGACGTGCAGGGCGCCGGAGACAGCACGGGACGCCTCGGCGAGGAACCTGGACCGCTCGAGCGACTGCACCAGCCGGGTCTCGGCGGCCTCGGTGCCGACGGCGGCCAGCAGGTCGCCCGCCGGCCGCGGCAGTGGTGGCTTCAACTGATGGTTCCTCTCGGGGGATGGCGCGCTCATCCTGGCACAGGCGCATTGCCCGATTGCCGCCGGTTTGATGCGCTTCCGCGGACAGGCCCCTTCCGTCGGCAATGCCCACGGACCTGAGTCAAGCAGGCACGCCGATGAATTTGTCACTTTGCCGGACAGGAGTCCCACCCGTCACAAGAATGGTGACTCGCGTGTGACAACCCGTCACTCGTCGTCGCCACCTTGCCTGGAGCTTTCGTGAAGCTGTCTCCCCGACGCGCGTCCGTTGCGCTGTTGCTCACACTCACCGTCGCCGCTTCCGGCCTGGTTCCCGCGATGGCAGCCACCCCTCCGGTCGCCCTCGCCACGTCCCCGTCCGGCCTCACTGCGCCGCGAGCCGCCCCCGACCCGGTCGAGGACTTCGCCGACTGGCAGCCCCAGGTGTCCTGCAGTCCCGTGCTGCAGCGGGGTGTGGCGAAGCTGCGCAACCTGGCGCTGTCGACCTACGGCCGCGGCCACGACGGTGGCATCCCGCGCAGCTGCGCGCAGGGGGGCTCGTCGGAGCACAAGGAGGGCCGCGCCTGGGACTGGATGCTCAACGTCAACAACCGAGCCGAGAAGCGCGTCGCAGGCGACTTCCTCTCCTGGCTCGTCGCCCGTGGGCCCGACGGCCAGGTGGGTTACGAGGCGCGCCGGCTCGGCATCATGTACGTCATCTACAACCGCCGGATCTGGTCGGCGTACCGGGCGAACGACGGGTGGCGCGAGTACAACGGCTACTCGCCGCACACCGACCACATCCACATCTCCTTCGGCTGGGCGGGCGCACGGGGCGCGACGTCGTTCTGGACGGGGCGCAAGGCCGGTCCGGACTACGGACGCTGCGCCCGGTTCCGTGGACCGTCGGTGCTGACCAACAAGGCGCGACGTACCCCCTGCCCCGCGGCGGCGCCCCTGGTCAAGCGCAGCTCCAAGGTCAACCGGGTGTTCGGATCGACCCACGCCGCCTCGATCAAGCAGGCACAGAAGCGGCTGCACATCGCCCAGACCGGCACCTTCGACCGACGGACCTGGCGGGCGGTCAAGTCCTACCAGGCTCGCAACGACGTGCCGCGGACCGGTGTGCTGGACCAGCCGACCTGGACCTCGATGTTGCCGAGGACGATCACGTGGAACGCCGCCAACGGGTTCGGGCCGGTGCGCGCCGCCCGCTACGGCGCCAGGAACTTCACGGACACGATGTACCGCCCGCGCATGGCCGGCAAGCCCGTGCTGTTCGCACAGATCGCGATGCGGATGCCCGTCCGGCGACGCACCGGCTTCCTCGGCTCCAACACCGCCGCTCGGGTGCGGGAGTTCAAGTCCGAGAACGGACTGCGTCGCGACGCGGTCATGGGCCCGAAGTACTGGCGTGCGCTGGCCGATGCGACCTGACGTCAGGGGCGAGCGGTGTGGTGCTCGTGTCCGTGCGTACGACGCTGCTCCTTCAGCTCGGCCTCGGCGAGGTGCCGCCGTCCTGCCGTCAGCTGCTCCCGGGCGATCCGCTCGAGCTCGCGCAGTGGTGACCAATAGGTGTCGTCGTAGTCCTCGACGATCTGGAACGTCCACCTCCCGGGGAGGACGTTTCGACCCACCAGTTCGGTGGTGAGGCGTTCGGCCAGCTCCGTGTGTCCTGCCGCACGGAGCTGGTCGGCCGCATCTCCGAGCTTGAAGTCGGCCTCGCCGGTGAGCTGGTGGAAGGCGTAGAGATGGCCGCGCGCCCGCTCGGTCGTCTCCAACGCCTCCGTCAGCCGCCCCACGGCCTCGACCGTCGCGTCGTCGAGCCCCTCGGGCCGTCGGTGCTGTTCCGCCGGTTCGTCGTCCATGTGCTGCCTCCTGTCCGCCGGCGCTGCTGGGCCGGGCTCCCCCTATCTTCCCGCGGCCACCGGCCTCAACGCGCCCGTGCGGGCTCCGGCGGCCTCGGCGCTACGCCAGAGCCGGCCGCCGCGTGCTGCTCGGCACGCAGGCGGGGCGCCGCCGCCCACGCGAGCAGCGTGGCCAGCCCCCCGGCCAGGACGGTGACCGCGAAAGCCGGGGTGTGGCCGCCCCAGTCCGCGAAGCGCCCGGCCAGGCTGGACCCCGCGGCGTAGCCCAGACCCGTCGCGCCCGCCAGCACGGTCATGGCGGCGCCGGTGCGGTGTGGTGGCGTCAGCCGCTCGGCCAGGCTGAACACGCTGATCATGTACGGCGCTACCGCGAAGCCGAGCACCAGCAGCACGCCGGCGAGCGATCCGAGCGAGTCGACCAGCATCAGCGGGGTCGCCAGCACCAGCAGGCAGGTCGCGAAGATCCGCAGCCGCGTCTCGTAGCCCACGGTCTCGGGCAGCACGGCCACCGCGAGGCCGGCGATCACGCTGCCGACGCCGAGCACCGCGTGCAGCAGGCCAGTCAGCCCCGGCTCCCCGGCCGCGGTCGCGAGCACGGAGGTCGCGGCCTGCGCCGAGCCGAAGATCATGCCGACCGCGAACTGCGCACCGCTCAGGACCACCAGCGTGGCGGTCAGCAGCGCCCCGCTCACCACGGCCGCCGCCTGCCGGGTACGCCGGGCCAGGTCGGCGCTGGGGTGGACCGCGAACCAGGAGCCGAAGACCGCCAGCAGCGCGGCGGCGAGGATCAGGGCGGCGGAGGGGGCGAACACCGCAGTGGCGACACCGACCAGCGCGGGGCCGAGCACGAACGACGCCTCGTCGGCCGAGCCTTCGTACGAGAAGGCCGCGTCCACCAGCCGCCGGTGCTCGCCGGCCGACGAAGAGCCGCCCTGCGCACCCCCGTGCACGATGGGCCGCCAACGCACCCGCGCCAGCGGCCCGACCTGCGGGATGGCCAGTCCCGCGACTGCGGCCACGGTGGCCTGCCAGCGCCAGTCGGCCCCGGTGGACGCGAGCGCGACGACGGCGGTGAGGCCGGCCGCGCCGAGAAGTGACTGCACCAGCACGACGACCCGCTGGCCGACGCGATCGGCCAGCGCACCGAAGACGGGAGCACCGAGTGCGTTGGTGACGGCGAGGGCGCCGGCGGAGACACCGCCCGCGCCGTAGCTGCCGGTCGACCCGGCCACCAGAAGCAGCGTGCCGAGCTGGCTCATCGCGAGCGGCAACCGGCCGAGGAACGCGACGACGACATAGGCGCTGCCGGCGAGATCGAGCAGGTGGCGGTAGGACTTCAACGGGGACAACACGAGCTCCGGATGTGACGAACGGCGCGTCTTCCCACCCAACAGACGCGCTCCGAGCCCTGTGCAGGACGCCATTCTACGGCAGGGCGGGAGCACCGCCCAACACGACGGCCCGGGCCGCAGCGTCGGGCCCGGGCCGCTACTCCGCCAGCAGCGGGCCGAGCGGCCCGAGATCGATGTTGAGGTCCTCGACCGACAGGTCGTAGCGCTCGCGCAGGTCGGTCATGGCCTCCTCGAGGCGCATCAGGCCCATGCCGAGGCTCTCGACCTGCTCCTCGCTCAGGTCGCCCTCGTCCACCCTGCGCAGCGCCTGCCGTTCCATCAGCTGGCGAACGAGCTCGATGATCGTGAGCACCAGCTTGAACAGGTCACGCTCGACCGACTCAGCATCGGTCTCGATGCGCTGGGGCAGCACGCGGGGCTCGCGGTCGTCGCTCATCGCTGCTCCGCCATGTCGGCGCGCACGGACGTGATCAGCGCGTGGAGGCGGACCTCCACCAGGTCGACACCGGCCAACGAGATCGTGATGTCCCCGGCCAGCACCACCCCGGTGCCCAGCAGCCGGTCCAGGAGGTCGACCAGCGCGATGGGCTGGGACTCCACCTCGGCGGTCGTGCGGGCCGACACCTCGGTCACGTGTCGTCCAGCGTCGTGAAGGAGTACGGCGGCCACGGGCCCTGCAGGTCAAGCCGAGAGTCCGGGTGCTGCGCGCTCAGCTGCTGCACCGCGCTCCGGAAGTCGTCGACGGCCGTGTCGTCGACGAGATATGCGCCGTTGAGCGTCATGGTCCCCTCGTAGTGGGCGAGGCGCCGGTCCTGCGGCGGCAGTCGGCGGCTGGCGACCACCTGCTGCGAGATCACCGCATGGATCTCGTCGGCCAGGGCGGCGGCTTCCTCGGCGGCCACCTCCCGCTGTGCGGTCTCGGCCTTGCGGCGCATCAGGTAGGCCGTGCCTGCTCCGCCGCCGGTCGACTCGGGCGCCGGCGACGGCTCGGTGCGCGCCGCGGTGAACGCCTTGACGCTCCACTCCATGCAGCCTTCGACCCGGCTGAGCGTCTGCTGCAGCGCGTCGTGCCACTGCTCCAGCCGGGCGCGCACACCGTCGTCGTCACGGTAGATCGTTGCCAGCCGCAGCGGGGCGGTCGGCGCCTTGGTGGCCACCGCGTGCACGACCTCATTGTGCGTGCGGGCCACCTCCTCCAGCCAGCCGAGATCCTCGAGGTTGCGGCGCAGCCCGGCCTCGCCGAACTCCTCCAGGTCGACCTCGCTGACGACGGCGGTGAGGCCGTGATGCTCGATCAGCCGCAGCGGCACGTCACGAAGACCCCTGATCCCGGCAAGATCCTCACCGCCGATGCCCCTGGCTATCGCGTAGAGGTAGCGGCCGGTGTCGCTCATTCCTGCGACTCCAGCTCCTTGATCCGGTCGCGCAGGCGCTCGTTCTCCTCGAGGACGTCCGCCTCGCTCGAGGTGAGCATCGGGTCACGCTTCCACCAGTCGATACCCATCTCCTGGGCCTTGTCGACCGAGGCCACCAGCAGCCGGATCTTGATGGTGAGCAGCTCGATGTCGAGCAGGTTCACCCGGATGTCGCCGGCGATGATGATGCCCTTGTCGAGCACGCGCTCGAGCACGTCGGCCAGGGTGTCGGGCTGCGGACGGGTGGCAGCGACATTGGAGGCCGTGGCCGGACGAGCGCGAGGCACGGAGTCGCGCACGGGGCCCTCAGGTTCCGTCATCTGCCGTCGCCGTCCTGCTTGCCGCGCACGTAGCGACGGACCCGGCCGTAGCTCATCAGGTCGCCGTCGTTGTCGACCTCGACGTCGTACAGGGCGAGGATGTCAGTCGTGTCGGGGATGCGCCGTGTCTCGACCACCTCGACCTCGACCCGCCAACCGTCCTCGGTGCGCTGCAGACCGGTCACGCCCTCTGCCTCGCGACCGGTGAGCTCGAGCAGCTGCTGGGCAGCCAGTCCGGCGATCTGGGATGCCGTGCGCTTGCGCGACGGCTGTGCCTTGGCCGCGGCGCGCTCCGTGGGAGCCTGCTCCTCGGCGGGGGCGCGCTTCCGCGTGGGCGCGGACTTCGTGGTCGTCCTCTTGGCGGTCGACTTCTTCGCCGGCGCCGACTTCTGCGTGGACGTCTTCTTGGCGGTCGACTTCTTGGCGGTCGACTTCTTGGCGGTCGACTTGTTGGTCGCCATCCGCTCATCCCTCCATATCTCTGGATCGCGAGCGGCTCTCCAGCAGTCGCTGCACGAGCTCGTCCTCCATCGCTTCGGCTTCGTCGTCGGAGATGTCGCCGGCTGCCCGCAGCTGGTCGACGTGCTCCAGCTGACGACGGATCTTCACCGGGTCGTAGTACTCCTGCTCTGCCTGCTGCTGCACCTGCTCCGCCACCCAGACCACGCCGCGGACCGGCGCGAGAGGCAGCGTCAGCAGACCTGTCAACAAGCCCATCTCAGCCCTCCGGGACGAAGTCGTACGGCGCCAACGGTCCGAGCAGCCTCAGCCTAGCCCGATCGTGCAGCCGCGCGGCGACGTCTTCGGCCTCCGCCTCGAAGGCCTCCCGCTGCTCGGTCGGCACCAGGAAGGCGACGTCGAGCAGGTGGTCGACGCCCTCCCCCTCGCGCACGTTGTAGGCAACGGCGTGCGGAAGCAGGGCCTCGAGGATCGCGCTTCCCTCGATCTCACGCCTGCCACTCAGGGCCTGTGAGACGAGCTCGCCGAGCCGCACCCGTGCGTAGTAGGTCGCGTCCTCCGGCTGGTCGCGCGTCTGCTCCCGCAGCTCGGCGATCTCCGGGTGCTCGGCGACCACCTCCGCCAGCACGACCTCCTCGTCGTAGCGAGCACGGAGGTTGAACTGCGCGCAGCCCGCAACCTGCTCGAGAACCTCCAGGAAGTGCTCCACGTTGGGCGCCAGCAGCTCGGCCACCACGTCGGCGGTGTCCGGCAGCACGGAACCGAAGCGGACGGGCACCACCGCGCCCTCACGTGCGAAGGCATCGAGCACCTCGCTGTGCGCGACCAGATCCGCCCGCTTGCCGAGAGGACGCTCCGCCGTGAGCCCGCTGACCACGGCAGCCAGGTCGTCGTGCTCCACCAGCTCGACCGGCGCTCCCTCGACACCAGCCAGCTCGACCGGCACCGTCGTGCCGGCCGGCACGATCCCGTAGATGTAGCAGGCCTGTGCGGCGACCGTCACGCCTCCTGTCTCCGCCGACGCTGGCTCGTCTTCTTGGCCGGACGCCGCTGACGCCGCGGCTCCTCTTGCTCTTCTTCTTCCTCCTCCTCACCGGACAGGGCCTCCTTGGCGCTGCCGATGGCGTCCGTCGCCTTGCTCTTCGCGCCCTCGATGGCGCCGGAGGTCTTGCCGCGCGCACCGCTCTCCTGCATGCCCTCGATCACCTCGGGCAGGTCCTTGCCGCCCTTCTCGTAGAGGTCGAGACGGTTGGTGGCCTCGGCGAAGCGCAAGTAGGTGTCGACACTGGCGATCACGATCCGGGCGTCGATGGTCAGCAGCTCGATGCCGACGAGGGAGACGCGCACATAGGCGTCGATGACGAGGCCCTTGTCGAGGATGACCTCGACAACGTCGGCAAGACCGCTGGGTTTGGGGCGCTCGAGGTAGCCGCCCGAGTGGCGCTGGCTCGCGACAGTCATGTGTGTTCCTTCCGGTGTGGAGTAGCTGGTTCAGGCGCGGGCACGACGCCTACGGCGGCGCGGTGCCGGCTCTTCTTCCTCTTCCTCGTACTCGGCCTCGGGCTCCTCCTCGGCTGGCTCCTCCTCGTACTCGGCCTCAGGCTCCTCGCCCTCTTCCTCGTACTCGGCCTCTTCCTCGGCAGGCTCCCCCTCGTACTCGGCCTCAGGCTCCTCGCCCTCTTCCTCGTACTCGGCCTCAGGCTCCTCACCCTCCTCCTCGGCAGGCTCCCCCTCGTACTCCCCCTCGTACTCCTCCTCGTCGTACTCGTCCTCGCCGTACTCGCCCTCGGGTTCCTCGGAGCCCTCCTCGGAGCGCTCCTCCTCCTCGACGACCTCCTCGTGGCTACGCACGACCTCGCTGTCGTGGATCTCCCCACGCCAGCCCTCCAGCTCCTCGGGCTCGTGCATGACGTTCATCATCACGTGGCGCCGGAAGTGCTTGAGCTCCAGCCTGGCCCGCCGCCCCTGTGCGCGCCAGATGTTGCCGGTGCGCTCCATGAAGCCCTGTGGGTAGTACTCCAGGACCACGAGCACCCGGGTCAGCCGCGGTGCGAGCTCGTGGAAGGTGACCGTCCCGTCGACGTGACCCTTGTCGCCCTGCGATCGCCAGCTGATCAGCTGGTCGGGGATCTGCTCCTTGATGGTGGAGTCCCACTTGCGATGGGACCAGAAGACCTGGGCCTTGAAGTTGACCTTGGTCTCCTCCTCCTGCTCCACACCGTCGACCTTCTTCATGAAGTCCGAGTAGTCCTGGAACTGGGTCCACTGGTTGTAGACCACGCTCACCGGGGCGCCGATGTCGATCTCCTCGATGATGTTTGTGGACTTCGTGGCCCGGCCACCGCCACCACCGCTGCCGCCGCCGAGCTTCTCCTTGACCTTGTCCTTGGCCCCGGTCAGACCGCCCTTGAGGGCACCCTTGACCGGCGATCCACCCTTGGCCGCCTCCTCGGCGCCCTTCACGGTCGCCTGGCGTAGAGGTCCGCCCTCGGAGATGTCGGTCAGCCGCGAGGTCGCATCCGTGATCCGGTCCCCTGCAGAGTCCACAGCCCGCTTGCTCAGCGTGGAGAAGCTGTTGCGCAGCTCGTCACCGAGCCGGTCGAAGGGCAGCTCGTTGATGATGGACTTGAAGCCCGAGCCGTTGCCCTGGCCGTTCTCGTTCCGTTCAGCCATGGTGCGTCACCTCCTGCTCGTGGAGCGCGAACGCGAGGACGCACTCTTCTTGCTCGACGAGGACTTCTTCGCGGTCGACTTCTTCGCCGGTGCCGACTTCTTCGCAGTGGACCTGCCGGCGCTGCTCGACTTCTTCGCGGTCGACTTCTTCGCCGGTGCCGACTTCTTCGCGGTCGACTTCTTGGTCGACCGACGCGGGCGCTCCTCCTCGGCCTCCGGCTCAGCCTCGGCCTCCTCGGACTCGGGCTGCTCGGCTTCCTCGCCGTACTCGTCCTCCTGGCCTTCTTCCTCCGACAGGAGCTCGTCGAGCTCCTCCTCGGTGATGGCGGGCAGGCCGAGCCGCTCGGTGCGCTCGCGGATCAGGTCGCTCACGTTGTCGAGCCGGCTGCTCGCCGTCGTGATGGCTGCCGCCCGCGCGGCCTCGAACAGCTTGGTCCGCACCTGGTCGGACAACTGGGACAGCTCGGGGTTGCTGTCGATGAGCTGTTGACCCTGCCGCATCAGCCCCCGCGGGTCGGTGGCGATCCGCTGGCCGGCGAGCATGCTGCCGACCGTGATCGCCAACTTGAGATGCTTGGTGCGTCCCAGCAGATAGCCGCTGGCAACAGCAACGGCGATTCGTGCGCCCGTGCTCATCGCTTCTCCCTCACAGCAGATGGTGGCGTCAGACCAGGGATCGGTACCCGCGACGCCTTGTAACAAACGCGTAACCAGAGTGGCTCATCGGCGACAAGCGCCGCAACGGCAAAATCTCGCCGCGGGTCAGGTCAGCGCTTCGAGCCGGTAGATCAGCGAGATGCTCGGGAACCGGTCCCCACGGACCCGCGACAGCAGCAGGTCGGCGTAGGCCGGAACGTCCTCGGGATGCAGCAACGACTCGATCTGGTCGAGCATCGTCGCCGACGGGTAGGGGTCCGACTCGACCTTCTCCATCAGCGTCTCGAGCAGCGCAGTGCGGACGGCTTCGCTGTATTCCTCGGCCACAGGTCCCTCCTAGTACGGACGCGACGCGCCGGGCGCGAACGTGCGCCTCGGCTCAAGTACGGGTACCACTGGGCCATGGTTGCCAAACGGGTGCGGGTCGGGATCTCGGGCTGGACCTACCCCCCGTGGCGGGGCGAGTTCTACCCGCGGGGGCTCGCCCACAGGCGCGAGCTCGAGTACGCCGCCCAGCGGCTGAGCTCGATCGAGATCAACGGGTCGTTCTACTCCCTCCAGCTCCCCTCGTCGTACCAACGGTGGCACGACGAGACGCCGGACGACTTCGAGTTCGCGGTCAAGGGGCCACGTTTTGTCACGCACATGAAGAAGCTTGCCGACGTCCAGGGGCCGCTGGCCAACTTCTTCGCCAGCGGGGTGCTCGCCCTCGGCCAGAAGCTCGGTCCGGTGCTGTGGCAGCTGCCGCCCACCCTCGGGTTCGATGCGTCCAGGCTCGAGGAGTTCTTCGGGCTCCTCCCCCGGTCGACGGCCGAGGCCGCGGATCTCGCCGCGCGGTACGAGCCGCGGATGGAGGGACGTGCCCTGACAACCACGACGGTCGACCGCCCCGTCCGGCACGCGATGGAGGTGCGGCACGCGTCGTTCGAGACGCCGGAGTTCACCGACCTGCTGCGCGAGCACGACGTGGCCCTGGTCGTGGCCGACAGTGCCGGGAAGTGGCCGTGCCTCGAAGCGGTCACCTCGGACTTCGTCTACGT